>ERZ808262.38-NODE-38-length-112843-cov-30.567303_pt1 | contig 112843 bp, 95 predicted proteins | sample MGYA00520895_ERZ808262 | MGnify/ENA primary metagenome ERZ808262 (study PRJEB31516, sample SAMN03275588) | gut metagenome | biome: mammalia-associated habitat; material: feces | host: Papio cynocephalus | place: Kenya | collected 2012-08-02 ...
GCTGAGATACCGGCCACGAGTGTACATCGTAGGCATACTCGGTGACTGCCGCATCGCCGTGGCTCAGCCGTGCAAGCCGCCCTATGGCGCCACAGCCCACGCCGTGAAAAGCCCCGGACTCCCAGTCGCGAACGAGTGTCAGTGTGGCATCGAGCAGATAAACCGTATAAATATCGTGTTCGGCATCATAACGCTTCAACGAGTCGCGCATAGACGCGTTTGTGGCCTCGGCATCCATCACCACCGAGCGAAAATTGGTTTCATAATCTTCAATATTATCCGTGCCGCGCGGACGGAACAACTCGTCGGGACGTCCCATGATTTGGCGCGAAACGCGCAACGCCGGCGACAGCGTCCACCCGTAACCCACAGGTTGGGGGTCGTCATCGACGCGTATGCCGTTTGAACGATAATGCAGCGACAGCGGTATCGACACATCGCCGACACTCAGCGTGTACAGTGGCACGTCAAACTCACAAGCCCCCGTGAGCATAGCCGGCTGAGGCGTCTCGGCCTGACGAATGGCGCGCGCCTGCGGACTCTCGGGCCACACCCCGCTCTCCTGCCACGGCACAGACACCCCCGCATACACTGCCATTAGGCAGGAGCAAAGTGCCGTCATCATTGTTGTGACGGCAGTTCGCTGTGCGGTTTGTATGATGCTTATGACAATCATATTATTGGAGTCATGAACTCTATTACTACGTTTGCACTTGCTCGTGTATGGCGACGAAAGTGTTTCATTCGGCGTTAAGGCAGACTGCAGTGAGTGACTATAAATCCGTATGGCGAAACCTTTTGCAAATTTAATGGGTTAATAGTTTGCTAATTAGTGTAATGATGTTAAAAATATATAATTTAGAAACTATGGCCATTAGGGGTAGGTTTGCGTATGAGGTGTGGATGGCGAGTCGGAGACCGGGGTGATACACTACGAGGGTAAATGGTGCCGGCCCGGTTGTGGTGCTTAGAGGTCGATGTCGATGGAGACGGGACAGTGGTCGCTGCCGAGGATGTCGTTGAGGATGTCGGCGCTGCGCAGTTGCGGCAGCAGACGTTGACTGATGAGGAAATAGTCGATGCGCCATCCGATATTCTTGGCGCGTGCCTGAAATCGGTAGCTCCACCACGAGTATCGCACTTCGTTGGGATGAAGGTGGCGGAAGGTGTCCACAAATCCGCGCTCAAGCAGGTGGTCCATGGCCGAGCGCTCCTCGTCCGTAAATCCGGCGCTGTGGCGGTTGGTCTTTGGATTGCGGATGTCTATTTCGCAGTGCGCCACGTTGAGGTCGCCGCAGATGATTACGGGCTTGGCGGCATCGAGAGAGCAGACATAATCGGCAAAGGCTTGCTCCCACTGCATACGGTAGTCCAGCCGCGCCAGTCCTTCCTGAGAATTGGGCGTGTATACGTTTATGAGGTAATGGGTGTCGAAATCGGCGGTGATGACACGTCCTTCACGGTCGTGCTCGGGGGTGCCTATGCCCATCGTAACGGCTTGGGGCTTACGACGTGTCAGTATTGCCGTGCCGCTGTAGCCCTTACGCTCGGCATTGTTCCAGTAATGGAAGATGCCATCGCCCATAGGCGTGCCCGTGGGGTAGTCACTCAATTTGGTCTCTTGCAGACACAGAACATCGGCGTCGAGGTCGCGATATATTTGGTCGAAGCCTTTGCGCATGACAGCGCGTAGGCCGTTGACATTCCATGATACGTATTTCATTGTTACAGTGCTTGTATGTCTTGAGCGGTGATGGTGCAGAGTTGCCTGATGGTAGGGTTGATGATGCGTCCGAGGCGCAGGGCTTGTTCTTGTAGGGCGTTTTCGAAGACGTTGCGTACATATCGGCCGTTGCCGAAGTTCGGACTTTTGTTTTTGAGTTTTTCGGTGAACACATCGTGGAGTTTTTGGCGTGCGCCACGGCCGAAGGTGAGCTGGTACTTACACATGATGGATTTGAAGATGCCTTCGAGTTCCGTGATCGAATAGTCTTCAAAGTGCACTATACGTGTGAAGCGTGATTGTAGTCCCGGGTTGCTGTCGACAAGTTGCTTCACCTCCTTGTCGTATCCGGCAAGTATCACGACTAATTTGTCGCGATTGTTTTCCATGCGCTGTAGCAGTGTATTGATAGCTTCGCGGCCATAGTAATCGTGCGGGCCGTTGCACAGTGAGTATGCTTCATCGATAAATAGTATGCCGCCGATTGCGCTGTCTATGACTTTATTTGTCTTTACGGCTGTCTGTCCGACGTACTCGGCTACGAGGTCGGCGCGTCCTACTTCGACCAGCTTCTCTTCGGATAGTGCGCCTATGGAGTGGAGAATGTTTGCCAGCGTACGTGCTACCGTGGTTTTGCCTGTCCCTGGGTTGCCGGTGAATATGCTGTGTAGTGTTAGGGGAACAGCCGGCAAGTTGTTAATTCCTCGCAGGATGTTTATTCTGACCAAATTGGCCAGCCTGCGTATCAGGCTTTTGACTTCCTTCAGACCAATCATATTCTCCAATTTGGCTAAGGCTTTGTCATAGTCTTCATTGGAGGCCGGTGCTATGGACTTGTCCTCCACCTTGGATACGATGACCGTATCGTCTTTGGTTTGCTCTAATCGGAAAGTGGTGAGCGTATCGAGCAATATTTTTTCGTCTTCGGTGCGGATGTCGTCTGCATATGCTATGATACGACAGAATCGGTAAAGTAATGATGCGTATTGTTTTGCGGCATCGGTATCGTATTTGTTGATTAGAGATAATCCGGGAATAGTGCCGGCTGTGACGTTGTCCCATGTCGGGTCGGGCTCGCGTTTTATTGCTGAGATGAATTTGGCGTACAGGTCGTTGTTGTGTCCGAAGACTTCGTCCCAGGGCAGCACGTCAATCATCTTGTCGCTGTCCATAAGTATTGTGTAGAAGCACAATAGCGGATAGTTCTCGCGGTCTTGCGCAATTTCATGGCCCATCATTCGAGCGCAGAATATGATGTCTTTTATACATAGAACAGACAAGATGCGTATGGCCGGTGTGCCGAATTGTATGTCGGCCGAGATGCGGATGTGTGGCGCAAGTGCATTGACCAGCCCGGCTTTGCCCGAAATTTCGTCAATGCCTTTGTGTAGGAACATGGCGGCTTGTACCGCTTCATGCTGTTTGGTGTCTATGAGCGGGGGTTCGGGCGGACGTTCGGAAGGTTGTATTGATGAGGTTTTCATTGGCTTATTTCGGCGTGAGGGGTTGGAATGACAAATTTACGAAAAATTTGCTATATGGACAAAAATTGTTAATTTTGTTGAGGCTATGCCGTGTACGGTGTAGTGCAAAACGTTCAACCCTAAGCCATCAAATAACAACTAATCGACTGTGCTACTGATAAATCGCATACCATGTGTGCTGGCTTTAGCCGCGCTAACCTTTGTCCCTTCTTTTGCGGCCGAACCTCCGGCCGAGGTGCATCCCCGTCTCGGATTGATGGTCAAGGACGCATCTTCGGGTGCAACGATGATGTTGTTGACGCGTCACCAACAGTACTCGTGGAGCGAGCGCGCCACTCTTGACCGCGATGTATTTTCGCCCAAGAGTGTCAATTTTAGTCCCGATGGGACTAAGTATTATGTCAATATGCTCGAAGGATGCCGTACGGTGGTGTACGATGCGCATACGCATGCCAAGTTGGCTGTGATTTCGCACGATATTACCGCCGAGGACTCTACGTTGTGGGCGTCTCGAACGCCGTTGTACACGTTCCGACATTATCGTGAGCGCAATGTGCGCGTTTTTGGCGGTCGTCCCGTTGAGGGGGCTTTCAGTCACGGAGGCCGCTACTTTTGGGTGCCGTACTATCGTCGCGACTTTGACATTAATGCCCAGGAACCTTCGGCTGTGGCTGTCATCGATACCCGAGTCGACTCAATAGTGCGTATACTTGATGTGGGGACGTTGCCCAAGATGGTTGCCGTATCTCCATGGAACGATGTCGTAGCTATCGCTCATTGGGGCGACAATACGGTGGGGCTGATTGATATTACCGACCCACGTCCTCAGATGTGGCGCCAGCGTGCCAATGTCGTCATAGACCGCCGATTAAACCTCAATTTGCCTCTGGATCGTAAAGTTGACCGTGACAATGGTAGCGGTAATGCCCTGCGTGGCACGGTATTTACGCCGCAAGGGCGTTACGTACTGGTGGCTTGTATGGGCGGTATGGGCGGCATCGCCGTTGTCGATGTACATCGCGGATGCTTTGTAGGCCGCCTTACGGGAATGCTGCCAAATATCAGGCACTTGGTTGTGGCCAATGATTGCTTGTATTTGAGTGCCAATCGTGCCGGCGCGGTACAACGCGTTTCCATGGCCAAAGTTATGGATGCCATCGCCCGGCTGCATGGGGTCAAAAGCAAAAACGGTAAGAGGCCACATTCGGTAGCACTGAACGCACGCGACATCAAGACATTGCGCCTTACGGGCGGAATACGTACCATTGCTGTCACAGCTGATGGTCGCTACCTTTTGGCGGCAGGTAATACGGCCAGTTGCCTACATCTTGTGGATGCACGTACGCTTAGGAAAATACTGACCATTCCGGCCGACTCTTATCCTGTAGGCCTTGATGTCAGCCCCGATGGGAGCGTAATAGTCAGCACTTCGCAGGGTCGTGACCATAAAGGCGGTAATGCCGTCGATGTGTATACACTTAAACTGCCGGCACGATAGGCATTTGCCGGTAGTTAGAGGTGGGCTATTGTAGTAAGAGGCGGGCCGTTGAGCAGATCTTAAATCAGTTTTGCTCCGACAAATACTTACTCGGAGCGCAAAAGCCATCCTTATTGAAGTGATAGAACATTTCGATGGCTTCGGGCGTGTCTGCTTGGAGCAGTAACAACATTTCGCGAGCAAACTCGAGAGTGGCTGAGCCGTTGGCTGTGACTATACCGCCATCGCTGACGGCCTGGCGGTTGATGTATCCTGCGGCATTTGTGTAGTGCTCGCCTCCCCACATTTTCAATTGCCCCAGGCCGTTGCCCGTATGGCGGACGTTATTCAGCAGCCCGCATTTAGCCATAAACGAAGCTCCGTTGCAGATGGCTCCGACAATTCGACCCTCGGCTACGGCGCGGCTCACGATGGGGCCGACGGCATCTGCCGCGGGTGTTGTCCATCCCATTCCGCCGATTAGCGCCAGCGCTGCGTAGTCTTGCGGCATGGTCTCGAAGGTATAGTCCGGGATTATGTGAAATCCACCGATGGAATTCACCGGCTCGGCGGTAGGCGCCACGATGCGGTTGATGTATTTCGGATGCTCTTTCAGCGCATATTGGTCCACGTTGATAGCTTGTGCGAGGTATGCAATCTCGTGGTCTGCGTATTCGGGCAGTACGATGTATAGTATTTCGTTGGGCATAACGTGATGAATATTAGCTGATTGGTACTTGGTATAAAAATGAATGTAATGCCGGAATGAAAAACAATAGGATAATCATAATTATTGAAATTACGATTATTTTGCTCCATGTGCCGAGTTTGGCAAGATGTAAGACAAGGTATGAACCTAATAGAGTCAAAATGACGTATGTCATTGTAAATACATTTGCCTCGGTCTCGGTCATAAAGCGTGGTTGATCGCATACACATTCATAATATTGGTGGATATGCCATTCTGGATGTAAAAGTACTCCGACCAAAGTGCCTACTTCGTAATATACGATAGAGGGATACTATAAAGACGAAAATGATAAGTATTATGCTCGCTGTTAATTTGTTAGGGTTGTAGTCTATTCGATCGAAGGCCATAAAAAAAAGAGTTGAGGTGAGAATATGAGATGGGAAAAGCAAAAGAGAGTTACATATTGCAACTCTCTGATTTTGTGGTACCACCAGGAATCGAACCGGGGACACAAGGATTTTCAGTCCTTTGCTCTACCAACTGAGCTATGGCACCATCCGTGTTTTGTGTTGCAAAGGTACGCTGTTTTTTCGAACCTTGCAAATTTTGGAAGAGAAAAAACGAAAAAATGCCGAAAAAAGAATTTTTGGGCGTGTTTTCGGTTGTTTTGAGTGTGCGATATTCGCTTTTTAGGGCGATATATGGTAGTGGCATCGGCTGTCTTTGCACTTCATGGACGCGATTTTGTCGCTTTTGCGCTTCGTCGGTGTCTGCGCTCGGCGCGGTGAAGGTGAGAGAGATAGAGAAGGGCGCCGACTGTATGGCCGGACGCCCTTCTCGATTAGATGCTATTGTAGGCTAAACGCTCGTTCGATTAGACATTTGAGCGATTAAACGACTGAGCGGATTTATTAGTGGATGGCGACCTTGGTTGCCTTGCTGCCTTGGCGGCGAATGTAGATGCCGGGTGTAAGGTTGTCATTGTTGACGCGTACGCCGTTGATATTGTAGTACTCGATGGGTGCATTGCTGTCGTTGTCTACCGTCACATCCGCGATGCCGGCTGATGCCGAACATCCGAAGAGGCTGAGGTTGTCAAACATCACGGCATCGCCCTTGGCGCTGGTAAGTCTGATGGCGATATATATGTCTTTGCCGACGTATTTGCCGAGCGAGACTCCATCGTTGAAGCGCGATTCTTGGGATAGCGAAATGCTTGTTAGGCGGTCATACCAGCCGATGTAAAGCGGGTCGGAACTGTCGGACGCCTTGATGTCGTAAATTTCGTTATAAGTTGTGTTCATTACGCCAGAAGACCACACGAAGCAGGCGTCTTCCGATTCTACTTTGACACGAGGCAGGATGCAATAGCGGTCTGCAGCACCGGAGGTCATATATGTTGAGGCACCGAGGTAGTTTTTGCCCAATAGTCGGTGCTCCTGGTAGAATGCTTGAACGGCCCAGCCGGTTTCGCCGAATTCTTCGATGGCTTCGGGGGCAAGAGCGTTGTCTCCTTCGTTGTGGAAGGTGAAGCCTTGCGGAATCTTGCCGTCTTCGAAGTCGTAGAATATGTCCGGATTGCCCAGCGCGTTGACTTCGAGGGCGATGATGTTGTTGTCGGGCTTGGTGTCGCCTTCGCATATCAATTCGCATTTGACGGTATGTTTGCCCTTGGCCAGAGATGTGAGGACGCCTTCAAAGGTGATTTGTTTAACTTGTTGTGCGGCAAAGGATACATTTTGTGTTGCGGTGATGGCATTGTCTATGTACAGATTGGCTTGGACGGTTTTGTCCACGATGCCGACGTTGCGTGCACTGATAGTCACGTCTTTATAAGATACCTCGGGGATGTACGTGCCGGGGGGCGGCGCGAGGGGCGTGCCTTGACCGCGAGTTATTGCTCGGACGGGTGTATGCGTGTGACGCGGAGCAGCTCGATGCGTGCCGCCGACTTGCGCAGCACTTCTATGGACAGGTTGCCCAAGGTGACGGTTTCGCCCTTTTCCGGGATGGCTCCGGTGTTGTGCAGGATGTATCCGGCAAGTGTTTGGTAATCATCATCTTCGGGGATATCGAGATGGTATGTGTCGTTGAGGTCTGCGATTTCGCAGCGTCCCGAGAATTCGTAAATGCCGTCACCCAGGTCGCGTGCCGTCGGTGCGGCCTTGTCGTGCTCGTCCTGAATGTCGCCGAAGATTTCCTCGACGAGGTCCTCGAGCGTGACAAGTCCGGCTGTGCCTCCGAATTCGTCAACGACGATGGCTATAGACCGTTTTTCGTTGAGCAGTCGGCGCATCATCTTATTGGCCAGCAGTGCCTCGGGCGCATATAATACGGGTTTGATGTGTTTGTGCCAGTCGCCGGTGGGGTCAAAAAGCTCGCTGACGTGGATGTACCCGATGATGTCGTCAATGTCTTCGCGATATACAAGTATCTTAGAACGTCCGCTGGAAGTGAACAACTTGGAGAGTTCATCGTAGCTTATGTCCGACTTGGCGGCGACAATTTCGTTGCGCGGAATCATACAATCGCGAAGGTGGGTGTTGGAGAAATCGAGTGCGTTTTGGAATATCTTGACTTCGGTACCTACTGCTTCTTTTTGGTCGTGTAGGCTGTCAATGGTGTCTTCGAGATAGTCGTTGAGGTCCGACACGGATATCATCTTGATTTCCACCTGATCGGCCTTGAGTCCGAACATTCGCATAAGCCCGCGGGATATAGCCGTAGCCAGCAGTGCGATAGGATACAATATGATGTAAAACAAGAAGATTGGTATGGCGATAAAGCGCATCGAGGTGTTGGGGTTGATGCGGAATATTGTCTTGGGAAGGAATTCGCCTGTGATGATGATGACGATTGTTGAAACGATTGTTTGTAACAGCAGCATCATTCCATCGTCAAAACCCAAGACAGGTTGCAGTGGCTTAAGTAGCGCTGCCGCGCCCATACCATAGATAACCAGGACGATGTTGTTGCCTACCAATATGGATGAGATAAAGAATTGAGGATTGGCGTAGAAACGCCGTAGTATTCGGCCTATGATGCCGCCTTGTTTGACGTCTATTTCGACACGTACGCGGTCGCTGGTGACGAAAGCCATCTCGGCGCCTGAAAACAAGCCGCTGAACAGCAATGATACAAGGGTTACAATTATCCAAATTTCCATAATGGGTGGCTAAACAATTTATGTGAGGAGTTCTATAATTTCGGTTGGTTATTTGATGCGGTGAATCTAATGTGGTGTCTATTGGTGTTGCATATCCGGCGTCTCAGCGTCTAATGGGGGTGCGTGTGCTTGTCGCCGGGACCAAATCCGATGAATTGCCCTGTTCGATGACGCCGATACCGCCGAAGGCGTTGCGACGTCTTGAGGCACGTTCGGGCGGTAATGGGCGTTCGGGACGCGGTGTTCCGGCGGGCAGGCTGTCCTGTGCCACGGCGGTCATGCCCGGGCCGAAGGGTCGTTGACCCTTTCCGCCTTTTGCTGACCGGTCTACGGGGATGATGGCTGTGGGGCGGTTGACGTTGTATTGCGTCATTTCCTGATTGGACTCGAACCCGTAGCCTTCGATGATATGGTTGGTGCGTACAATGTGTATAAACGAGTCCGAGTATACCTTGCTTTGGTTTTGGTCCCAATATAGCTGCTCGGTCAAGAATGTGTCGCGTTGGACATTGACCATCACTATATTGCCGTCCAGCCGCCATAGGCGACGCTGACTGAAGTATGTCGCCGAGTCGCAGCGCATAGCTGCCGCCGGCTTCATCTTCAGGTCAAAGTTGACGAGATTCAGTCCCTTGGGAAACTTCCACATCGGATCGGGAATGTCGTCATATATGTTCCACACCGGGGCGGTTATGTGGTAGCGAGTGTACCCCGAGTCGGATATGAGAGTGGAGACGTTGGTCGTAGACATGGTGGGCGTCACCAGTGGGTCGGAGACGTTGGCTACATAGCTGTGCTCCTGTTCGTCGGTACACGAGGCTATGGCGGCGGCCAAAACGGCGGCGGCCAGCAATGCACGTGGCGAATGTTTGAAGCACTGCGAAACCATGGTATGGGACGTCGGAGGCGTCAATAGATTTTGCTCTTACGGAACCACATCTCGTTGAAGTTGAGCCCGAGAGTGATGTTGAAGTAGTTCTCTTTGATGAGTGGGTCGGGGTTGGCGGCGCGGTGCTTCCATTCAAAGCCGATATTCACTGTGGTCTTGAACCCGGGCACGGGCAGTCCGAAGCCGAGGGTGACGCCGTATTCGCGCACATTGTTGTCGCGTATCATGATATAGTCGTGGGTGTAGTATCCGCCCAGACGATAGTGTATGCGTTGGCCGTAGTTGCCGCGGATGTTGGGGGTGTACTCAAGACCGGCACCCACGCGCCAGCGGTCGGCGAAATTGGTTTGCTCGAAGCTTTCGAGGGCGGCGTATTTGGCCTTGCTCCAGGGCTGGTAGGTGTAGTCGGCGGCCACGGTCAACTTGTTGTTGTGCGTCCACGAAATACCGGCGCCCCATTTCTCGGGCAGCGAATACAGCCCTTTGAGTTTGGTGTAACCCACGGTGTCGGGGGTGGCGTTTTCTTCTGATGTATAGTAATATACGCCGTAGGTGTCACCGTGCAGGTCCTTGGCCGGGGCGTATACGAGACCCAGCGAGAGCCGGTCGCGTTTGCTTATGTAGAAGTGATATTGCACGCCGAATTCGGCATACCAATCGCGTACCTTGAGCGTGCGCTCGAATAGGGATGTCGATGCGGACGAGGCTACGGCATAGGTGTCGTTGATGGTCGAGCCGAAGAGGTAGGCGATGTTGGCACCTACGCTGAAACCGCGGAAGGGACGTCCGGCGATACCGAAGTATAGCTGATTGATGCTGCCGGAACCCTGACGGCTGACACTGCCGTTGTCAATGGCGTTGCCGAAGCTGTAGCCTACACTGCTATAGGGAAGCAGACCCACACTTGCACCCATATATCGGCCTATGGGTACCTGCATAGTGATGTAGTCGAGGCCGCCGCCGAAGTCGTGGTGGCTCTTATCGCCTTCCTTCTGCCATTGAGATACGGCGGTGACGCCCATATCAAAGAGGAAGGTGAGGGTGTCTATGGCCGCATACGAAGCCGGGTTCATGACGTTGGTCTGGCGTCCGGAGGAGGCGGCGTAGCCTACTCCGCCCATAGACTTCTGAGCTGCGGTGGCGTTGTCGCCCAGTATGCCGTAGCCGTAGCGCGAATAGGGCGTGATTACGGAGTTTTGGGCGGTGGCGGTTGCCGTACCCATTACGGCTAAAGCCGAAGCCAGGGTCATGCAAACGGCCTTGGCGTACCTTTGGAGGATTGTTGCGAATATTTTCATTGGTCGAAATTGTATCGTAGTATTGTGTAAAGCCCGAGGCTTACGAGGTGTGGGTGCGTAATCGGTTGGAACGGCAAGTGTCGTAATATCATCGGCGCTTGGCCGCCGGTGATAACGATATGAGCGTCTGCGCCGGCGCAATTGCGGTAGTGCAGGATCTCGCCCACGACACCTTCGAGAGCTCCGGCACGCAGAGCTGAGGCTGTATCCGTGCCCCATAACGGCACTTCGGTTGTATCATCGATGGTTACCAGAGGAAGACGGGCCGTGAAGTGGTTGAGTGCACGCAGACGCATATCAAGACCCGGGGCGATATTGCCGCCGCGGTATATGCCGTCGGCGCTGACGATGTCGTAGGTGATGGCCGTGCCGATATCTATGACCAGAATGTCGCGATTGTCGCTGCACAGGCTGTAGGCGCCTATGGCGGCGGCTACACGGTCCAGCCCCAGAGTGCGTGGCGTGGCATATGCTATGCGTACCGGCATCGGTGTGTCCACGGACATTTCTACGAAGTGCGGCGTCAGCGTGTTCAGGGCTTCGATGGTCGGAAGATCGCGTCCGCTTACGGTGCAGTATATTGCTGCCGATGGTTTGTGATTGCCGCAAAGCATCGTAAGGTCAGATACTTGCAGTGTGTCGAACGTCTTGCTCGCCACTATTTCGTCGTTGTCGCCATCCCAGATGTCAACTTTGACGCACGTGTTGCCTTGGTCTATGGTCAGATAATACGCCATAATCTCGGCAAAATTAGCATAATTCCGCCGCATTACGCATATTTTGCGGTACTTTTTAACATTATATAAGGCCGAAACGGTCGCGTCTGCTTTGTTGCATCAGTTTTCTTTCCAGACGATATGGGCGGCGCATACGCGCATGCCATCGCGTAGCAGCTCGACATCGGAGGCTTGGAGGAGAGTGCTTGCGGGCGTTAGAAGTGTCTCTTGTTTTGTGGCGGCGATGTTGCGTGCGGCCACGGCGACAGTTTGACCATAGAGACATTCGTGCTGGTAGATGATGTTGAGTTGCGCTATGCTGTGTGTGTCGTAGTGGCTCAGCGGCCAGGTGTCAAGCATAGTCTCGATGTAGCGTACCGAATTGACATGACGATTGATGTCAATATCGGAGTAACGCCATGTGTACGAGGTGCGTACGTCTTCGGACGAGCATGGCGGAATGCGTCCCGGACGCGGCACGGTGATACCATCGGCTCCGATGACCAGGCTGTCCAGCCCGAGTATTGAGATGTCGGCGGGCGTGCGGTCGGCGGTATTGATGGCAGCCCAAATGGTGCGTGCTTCGCCTATGGTGTCGCCGGATTCGTCGGTGATGCGTATGCAGCGTGTGCTGTATAGGCGATTGACATCTTCTATCCAGGTGTGTAGGGCAAAGCTGTGATTGAAGCGCGGCCAACGCTTCATATGCAGAGCCATACGCGAGAGCACCCACCCTATGCCGTGTTGCGATAGGTCGGCGTACCCGATGCCCAGGAGGTTGGCGTGCTGCGTGGCCACCTCGATGATACGCTCGGTCATCAATGCCGGGGATATGGTGCCTCCGGCGTCACACTCGGCGGCGGTGAGCATATAGTTGTGTGTCAGCCGTAGGTCTTTGTCCGTGAGTCCCTGTTTCATGTGCCTATATATTGGTTTGCGTTGTGTATGTGAGCCGTTTTTGGCGGCTATGGTTGCGGCTTGTCAGTCGATAATGAGCATTGCATCGCCGTAGGCGCCGAATTGGTATTTCTCGTTGATAGCCACCTTGTAGGCGTTCATAATGGTGTCGTATCCGCCGAAAGCGGCAGCCATCATCAGCATGGTGGACAGCGGCAGGTGAAAATTGGTGACCATAGCGGTGGCTACGGTGAAGTCATATGGTGGGAATATGAATTTATTGGTCCAGCCTTCGTAGACTTTCATGTGTCCGCCCAAGGTGACGGCGCTGCATATTCCGCGGAGTACTGAAGCACCGACGGCGCAGACCTGTTTGCCGGCGTCCTTGACGCGGTTGACGTGATCTACCAGCGACTGCGGCGCAAACATCTGTTCGCTGTCCATACGGTGCTTGGTGAGGTCTTCGACGTCGATATCGCGGAATGTCCCCAGGCCGCAGTGTACGGTCAGATAATCGGTTTCGACGCCTTTGATTTCGAGGCGTTTGAGCAGTTCGCGGCTGAAGTGCATGCCGGCGGCGGGAGCCACTACGGCACCTTCTTTTCTTGCAAAGATGGTCTGGTAGCGCTCGGCGTCTTCGGGCTCGGGCTCGCGTTTGATATAGTCGGGCAGGGGCGTCATGCCGAGGTGGTAGAGTCGCTCCTTGAATTCGTCGTGTGGTGCATCGTACAGGAATCGCAGCGTACGGCCGCGTGAGGTGGTGTTGTCGATGACTTCGGCCACCATAGACTCGTCTTCGCCGAAGTACAACTTGTTGCCTATGCGTATTTTACGTGCCGGCTCAACGAGTACGTCCCACAGTTTGTTGTCGCTGTTGAGTTCGCGCAGCAGGAACACCTCGATGCGTGCTCCTGTCTTTTCCTTGTTTCCGTACAGACGTGCCGGAAAGACCTTGGTGTCGTTGTAGAGCATCAGGTCGCCTTCATCGAAGTAGTCAATGATGTCCTTGAATATACGATGTTCCAACTCGCCGGTTTTGCGGTGTACAACCATCAGCCGTGCTCCATCGCGGTCTTGGCTCGGGTACTGGGCGATAAGTGACTCGGGGAGTTGGTACTTGAATTGCGAAAGTTTCATACTGTATCTTGTGTTTTTTGCTTTTTGCAGTGTTTTCAAGCCTTGTCATCGTGCTCTACCACGGGGCTTTGGCGTATCAGAGCCGCCATTTGATCCGGCGACAGGCACATATCGGCGGTGACGTCTCCCACCTGTGTGCGGCGCAGGGCGGTGAGGTGTGCACCCGAGTGCAGGGTCTCGCCGATGTCGCGGGCAAGGGCACGGATGTAAGTGCCTTTGCTGCATACCACGCGTATGGTGATGCTTTGCGGCGAGTACTTGAGCAGTTCGATTTCGTCGATGACCAGCAGTTTGGGTTTAAGTGCCACTTCCTCGCCTTGCCGAGCCATTTGATAGGCGCGAACGCCATTGATTTTGCACGCCGAGAACGATGGCGGGGTCTGGCTTATGGGTCCGTGGAAGCGGCGTAGAACCTCCTCGACGGCTTCGCGGGTGATATGCTCGGTGGGGTAGGTAGCATCAATCTCGGTTTCGAGGTCGAAGGAGGGCGTGGTGGCGCCCAGTGCGATAGTGGCTATATATTCCTTGACGCCGGTCTGCAGGCTTTCTATAAGCTTGGTGGCGCGTCCGGTGCATACAATCATTACGCCGGTGGCCAGCGGGTCAAGTGTCCCGGCGTGTCCTACCTTGAACTTCTTGACGCCGAGCCGACGCATGATGGCGCCGCGCACGCGTTTCACCGCATCAAAGGAAGTCCAGCCCGGCGGTTTGTCCAGGTATATGATTTCGCCTTCCGCCCAGTCCATAGGGCGTAACGGCGTTTCGGTGTCCACAATTGCCGTAGTTTCCGTATCAGTGTTTTGCGTCATTCTAAAACTTGTGTCATCCTAAGGTGAGGCACAGAGTGCCGACGATGAGGCAGTAAAGGGCAAACCACACGAGGCGGCCGCGTTTGACCAATTCTATCATCCATTTGCAGGCAATGCATCCCGAGACGAAGGCGGCTATGAAGCCAACGGCGAGTGCGCCGAGGCTGACGCCTCCGACCACGCCGTCTCCGCTGATGCCTTTGTATACATCCAGCAGGCCTTGGCCGAGGATGGGGATGATTACCATAAGGAACGAGAATTTGGCTACTTTATCACGGCGGTTGCCCAGGAGGATGCCGGTGGCGATGGTGGTGCCGCTGCGGCTTAATCCGGGGATGACTGCTACGGCTTGGGCGCATCCGATGATGAAGGCGTCAAAGTAGCCTATGGGTCGGCCCGTGGACATACTGTCGCGGACGCCGCGCCGACGTATCGAGGGTAGTGTGCGTGTGAAGTATGCAAAAGACAATAACAATGCAGTGACGCACAGGCTGATGCCTACCACACTGAGGTTGGCGCCGAAGAGTCCTTCGACTTGTTTCTTGAAGCATATACCGACGATGCCTACGGGGATGCAGGACACAAGTATTTTGCATACCAACGAGGTGTTCTCATCTCGGCGCAGGGTGAAGAACGAGCGGCACATTCCGCTGAATTCGTGCCACAGTATGACGATGGTACTCAGTACGGTGGCTACGTGAAGCGCCACATCGTATTGCATTGAGTCCGCTCCGGCCATATTGAGGCCCAGCAGGTCTTGGCATATTTCGAGGTGTCCGGACGAACTTATGGGTAGGTATTCGGAGAGGCCTTGTACAAGGCCCAGTATAAGCGAGTCTATGATGTCCATGTGTGTGCGGGCTTAGTCGTTGGCTTTATCGGATTTTTTGTCTTTGGGACGAATGATAATGCCCACAGCCATAGCCACGAAGCCCAGGAAGGCAAACAGCGGTCCGATGACTATGCGGCGTGTGCTGAAGATGTCCGGGTTGAAGTTGTCGGGAGTGCTACCGCCGCCCAGCATCAGCAAAAAGCCGAGAACTATGGCTGCACCGGCGCATCCCATAATTATAAAATTGAGACGTTCCAACGGCTGATGTGCGCGGTCCTGTTTTTTTAGCTTTGTGCCCGTCTTGGCGGGCGATGCTTGTATGGGCTTGGTGGCTTTTGACGCCTTAGTGCCGGATAAATTCTTTTGCTCCATTATTTTTTGAATAGTTGGTCGTAATTCTTGTTGAGGTATCTATTGGCGGACCACGCGGCGGCAAGTCCGCATACAGCCATGCCGCACACGGCAAGGGTGGTGCATATCAGTGCGACATCGTACCAGCCGATCATAGCGGCTACGTCTGTGTCTGCATACGGCAGGTAGGCGCGTGCGCCGCAGAGTATGGCTGAAGCTATGACTGCGCCGAGCAGTCCGGCCATAATGCCCATACGGACAAAGGGACGGCGTATAAACCCGCGCCGTGCACCCACCAGTTTCATAGTGTGTATGATAAACCGTCGGCCGTAAATGGCTACGCTTATTGTGTTGTTTATTAGTACAAAACTGATGAGAAGCAGCGCCAGAGCTACGGCAGCCGGCACCAACATCAGGGTATTCATATTGCGGCTGACGCTATCGGCTACGTTGCTCTGTGCAACCACGCTTTCGGCTGCCGGGTATTTCTGTGTGAGTGTGGCTGTAATCTTGGCTATCGAGTCGGCGCTGAGATATTCGGGGCGCAGTCGCACTTGTATTTCGGCGTTGTACGGATTTTCGTCCAGCAGGCTCAATGTGCTGTCCCCTATAAACTTGCTCTCCTGTGCCAGGACTTCGGCGGCGCTGACGTATCGGGCTTCGGCGCTGTATGGAGCCTTGGTCAGAGCGGCACGTAGTGTCTTGACATCGTAGTCACTTGCGCCGGAGCGCACGTTCACGGTCATTGCCAGGGATGAGCGCACAGCCTCGGTGGCGTTGCGCGCACCCACAACGAGACATGCCATTACTCCCAAAATCAGCAGCACCAAGGCGATGCTTACCACCGAGGTCGTTTGGGATGCCAAGGTGGATATGTGGTTCGAACGTTTGGTTGTACTGTCTTTCATTATCTGAATTATTCTGTCGTTGCCATATAATCGCGAGTTCGGCTTCGCATCGTCTTGACGCCGTGTGTCCGATAGCGTTGTTCGGCCTATGTGGTAATGTCGCCGTTGATTATATAATGTGTAAGCGTATCACGGCTGCTTGTGTCGATGCACCTCGCCCGGGGATGCAACTGCGCACGGCCTATGGCCTTTTACCGCAAAGTTCGGCAAAGGTAGCAAATCAGCACCCCGGTTGTCAAGACTTTAGACGAAAAAAGCGATGCCATTTCAGATATTTTAACAGTAATTGTCCCCCTTTCGGTGACATCGTCCCATAGGACGCCGTAGGTTGCATCCAAACGGTCAGTCGATCACTGCCTCGGCCAGGAGTGTGGCCGAAGTGGCATTGATGACGCGCACGCGTATGGTAGCGCCGACTTTGGCTTCGGGAATGGCATCAAAGACGCACACCTTGTTCTGCGAGGTGCGGCCTACGCGCTGGGCGGCGCTGCGCTTGGCTGCACCCTCGACCAGGACTTCGAAGACCTTGCCTATGTCGCGGCGGTTCGAGGCCAGAGACAATTCGTTTTGCAAGGCAATCATACGGTTGAGACGCTCTATTTTGACGTCTTCGGGTATATTATCCGGCATGGTGCGGCTGGCCAGAGTGCCCGGGCGCTCGCTGTACTTAAACATAAAAGCGGAGTCAAAACCGACCTCGCGCATCAGCGAAAGTGTTTGCTCGAAGTCTTCCTCGGTCTCGCCGTGAAATCCGGTGAATAAGTCGGTGGATATGCCTGCATCGGGCATGTATCGGCGTATAGCTGCGATGCGCTCGAGATACCATTCGCGCGTGTATTTGCGATTCATCGCCTTGAGTACGGCGTTGCTGCCGCTTTGTACGGGCAGGTGGACGTGCCGGCAGATATTGGGGTGAGCGGCCATGACCCGTAGGGTTTCGTCGCTCATATCCTTGGGGTGACTGGTTGTGAAGCGCACGCGCATATCGGGTGCGGCTTCGGCTACGGCGGCCAGCAGCTCGGCAAAACCGGTGACGGTGCCGTCTTCGGCGACATATCGGTACGAATTGACGTTTTGACCCAGCAGGGAAACCTCCTTGAATCCCTGACGGCGCAGGTCGGCCACTTCGGCGAGGATGCTGTCGAGGGGACGGCTGCGCTCGCGCCCGCGTGTATAGGGCACGATGCAGTACGAGCAGAAGTTGTTGCAGCCGCGCATAATGGATACAAATCCGCTGACAGCGGCTCCGCCCAGACGTATGGGCATGACGTCGCGGTATGTCTCGGTGGTGCTCAGGGTGACGTTGGCGCCGGGGTGTCCGGCGGCGGCGCCTTCGAGCAGCGCCGGCAGGTCCATATAGCTGTCCGGCCCGGCCACGATGTCTACTCCGTGGTTGTCTATCAGGTCCCGACCCGTGCGCTCGGCCATACAGCCGATGACGCCGATGATGAGGCGACCGTGGCGGCGGCGACGCAGTGCACGCAGAGCCTCCAGACGATGCAAAATCTTTTGCTCGGCGTTGTCGCGTATCGAGCATGTGTTGAGTAGTACGGCGTCTGCTTGGTCGATGTCGTCAGTGGCGGTATATCCGGCCATGCCCACTATGGAGGCCACGACTTCGCTGTCGGCGACGTTCATTTGGCAACCATAAGTCTCTATATATACCCGGTGCGGAGCTTCTTCCGCGGTCCGGAGCGGTGTATTTTGCATATTTTTATAGAAAAAAGTTTGTGCGCGTGCGCACTATTGGCTAATTTTGCGCAAAATTACTAATTTTCCGCCGAAGTCCCACCATAGGCGAGGACCTATTGCGGCATAACAGCAGAGATAAACCATTTACATCTTTATTACCCCCGATAACCATGAGTTATAACTTCATCACGGCGCAAGAAGCCGCCGAAATGATCCACGACGGACAAACTCTGGGATTTTCAGGCTTCACTGCCCCCGGAGCTCCTAAATTCGTCACTGAGGCTCTCGCGGCACGTGCCGTAGCCGAGCATGAAGCCGGCCGTCCCTTCAAGGTAAACATTTTCACCGGAGCATCCACTTCGGACCATGCAGACGGAGCACTTAGCCGAGCCAACGCCATCAATATGCGTGCGCCGTATCAGAATGTTCCAGACCTGCGCAAGCGTATCAATGCCCATGACTGTCACTACTTTGACCGTCACCTCTCCGAGATGGCTCAGGAAGTGCGCTACGGTTTCTATGGCGGCATTGACTGGTGTATCATCGAAGCTGCCGACATCACCCCCGCCGGAGAAGTCCTGCTCGGTTGTGGCTTGGGCAACGTTCCCACTTACGCCAAACTGGCCAAAAATATCATCATCGAACTTAACGAGAAGCTGCCCAAGAGCCTCTATGGTATGCACGACATCGTGCTGCTGCAAGATCCGCCTCACCGCCGCGAAATACCCATCTATGCAGCCAACGACCGCATAGGTTCGCCCATACTGAAAATAGACCCGGCCAAGGTGCGCGGCATCGTTCGTACCAACTCCTTCGACGGCGTCAAGTCTTTCACCGCTCCGGACGCCGTGTCCGAACAAATCGGCTCGAACGTAGTCAACTTCCTTATCGGCGAATACCGTAATGGAGGCTTTCCTCCCGAATTCCTGCCCTTGCAGTCCGGCGTGGGCAATGTGGCCAATGCCGTGCTCTACAACCTGGGCGAGAGCAAGGAACTGCCTCCGTTTATGATGTATACCGAGGTGCTGCAAGACGCCGTACTCGAACTGATGAAGAAAGGCAAGTGTACCTTCGCTTCCACCTGCTCGATGACGCTGTCCGATGAAACAGAAGCCAAGCTCTTTGCCGATATGAGCTTCTTCCACGATAAGATCCTTATGCGTCCGGCCGAAATCTCCAATAATCCCGAGGTTATCCGTCGCTTAGGCGTCATTGCCATGAATACCGCTCTCGAAGTAGACATCTTCGGCAATGTCAACTCCACGCACGTGCTGGGCACCAAGATGATGAACGGTGTGGGCGGCAGCGGCGACTTCACCCGCAACGGCTATATCTCCATCTTCTCCTGCCCCTCCATCACCAAGGGCGGCCTTATCTCCAACATTGTGCCTATGGTGGCACATGTGGACCATACCGAACACTCGGTGGACATCATCGTTACGGACCAGGGCGTAGCCGACCTGCGTCGCAAGGATCCGGTGGAACGTGCTTACGAAATCATCAACAACTGTGCACACCCCATGTATCGTCCGCTGCTGCTTGACTACCTCAAGCTGGGCAAGGGCGGTCAGACCCCGCACACCTTGGCCGCAGCATTCGCATTCCACAATGCCTTCAACGAGACAGGCGATATGCGCAATGCCGACTTCGCTCGCTACTGCTGATCCAAACACTTTTTATATAATAATGAGAGGCGGCCCCGGTCGCCTCTCATTTATTATATAGTGTGTATTATATAATGTGGCGTTATTATATGGAGGTGTGTCATAATGGGAAGCCTTGTAGGGGCGCAACACATTGCGACCCTACAATAATATGCTATTTTGCCCCCCTACAGCGCTTTCTATTGACACACCACCGAATGAGGTGAAAGGTCGGTCCTAGATTCGTGGCTTGGAGCATTTAGACGTCAAAAAAGTACGAACGCCGCTCATAGTGTCGCCAAAGACAATATGTCCTAAAATTATGTTGTACAACATATTTTTTTATTTTGGCAAAATGTCGGTATTCAGGGAATTTTTGTGTGTATTGATAGCAGTTAATATTGGTTTTTAACAGAAAAAAGCGATAGAAATATCAAAACGGCATATTTTATTGAAAATAGAAGCCCAAAAAGCGCTGTGTCAAATGTTAAAAACGAAATTTTTTTCAGTAAAAACCTTTATTATTAACCAAAAGTGTTTAACTTTGTGAAATCATATATGGCAGAAAATGCAGGAACTTGAAGGCTATCCAAGTCCTATGGTTCTATCTTAAGAGTTGAATATCAATTGTTTAATTTATTTATTGTCTAATTGTTTTTAGTATGAAAAAGCTGTTTCTATTACTTGTGACAGTACTTTCGCTCAGCGTGTGTGCATCTGCTCAGATGCGCACGGTTGTCGGTACCGTCCTCGAAGAAGGCGGCGAAAATGAACCCATTGTTGGAGCTTCTGTAACTCCCGCCGGCAGTAAACTTGGCGTGGTTACGGACTTTAACGGCGAGTTCCGTCTTCAAGTAGCCGCCAACGTCAAGAACATTACCGTGTCCTCCGTAGGTTATACGTCCAAGACCGTAGCCATCACTTCCGGACACATGACGATCACTCTTTCGTCCTCGTCTACTGTACTCGATGAGATGGTGGTTGTGGCATACGGACGTGAGAAAAAGAGCGAGTACACCGGCTCGGCTTCCGTAGTGAAGGCCGACCAGTTGCAGGACGCTCTTGTATCCAATGTCACCAATGCACTTTCCGGTAAGATGGCCGGTGTGCAGACTATGTCGTCCAACGGTGCACCCGGTCAAGGATCATCGGTACTCATCCGCGGCGTCGGCTCTATCAACGGTTCCACAGCTCCGCTTTATGTAGTCGATGGTTTCCCCTACGAAGGTTCGATCAATGATATCGCTTCGAGCGATATCGAGAGCATCACCGTGCTCAAGGATGCCGCTTCCACCGCCCTCTATGGTGCTCGTGGTGCCAACGGTGTCATTATGATTACGACCAAGCGCGGTAAGGCCGGTGAAGCACAGGTCACTTTTGACGCTCGTTGGGGCGGCAACTCGCGTGCCCTGAGCAACTACGATGTCATCACCGATCCCGGCGAATACTTCGAGACGCTCTATCGCTCGTTCTACACCACTCGCTATATGGACAGTGAGCAGGGTGGCGATGTACTCGCAGCCCACCGCTATGCCAACAGCAGCATCTGGGGTGCTCTGGGTCAGCGCACTTACAGCGTGCCCGACGGTCAGGATCTTATCGGCCTCAACGGCAAGTTCAATCCCAATGCCACACCCGGTTACAGCGATGGTAACTACTACTATACTCCCGATAACTGGGCCGATGAAACATTCCGCACAGGTCTGCGTCAGGACTACTCACTGAGTGTACGTGGTGGCGTTGATCGTTTCACATACTACCTGTCCGCCAACTACCTCGGTGACGAGGGTATTCTGGAAGGTTCGCACTTTAAGCGTCTGAGCACTCGTGCCGCTGTCGAGTATCAAGCCAAGGATTGGCTGAAGATCGGCACGCAACTCAACTATATCTACAAGAATACCGGTTATCCCGATTCACAGACATCCGCAAGCTCCAACTCTTCAGCCAACGCTTTCGCCGTAGTCAATGAATTGGCCCCCGTCTTTCCCATCTATGTTCGTGATGCTCAAGGCAGAGTGATGTACAACGAATACTATGGCAAGCCCTTGTATGACTTCGGTCTGCCTACCGACTATGGTTACGGCCGTCTGGCTACTCGTTCGTCCGGTGCATGGGCTACCGCCAACCCCGCCGGTGCACTCGCTTACGACAAGCGCGAATTTATTTCCGACGTCTTCAACGGAAAATGGTATGCCATTCTGACCCCGCTCAAAGGCCTTACCGTCAGCGGTACAGCCGAGCTCTATCTCGTCAACCAAAAATTCAATGAGCTCAACAACTCGTTGTATGGTCAGCTCGCTTCTTTCGGCGGTAGAGTACAACAGCAAATGAGCCGCACAAGCACCGTCAGCTTGCAGGGCTTGGTTGACTATACTCGCACTTTCGGCGAGCATACGGTCGGTGTTATGGCCGCCGTTGAGTCTCAGGACTACCGTACCGAATATGTTAGCGCCAGTGGCCAAAACCTCTATCAGCCCGATGTAGATGTGGTAAACAATTCGATTGACAACCTGCTTGGCTCCGGCGCACGTGCCGCTCTGGGTCACCGCTCGGTACTTGCTCGTCTTAAATACAACTTTGCAAACCGCTACTATCTGCAGGCATCTTGGCGTCGTGACGGAAGCTCCGCTTTCGCTAAGGATCACCGTTGGGGTTCGTTCTGGTCTGTATCGGCCGGTTGGGATATCAACCGCGAGGCTTTTATGGCCGAAGCGAAAGACGTTGTCGATTTGCTGAAATTCAAGGCTTCTTTCGGCCAAAACGGTAACGATAATATCTACGATTCGACTCTCCTGCAAGCATATCAGGACTACTACACAATGCGTGGTAGTGATGGCGTGTTCTCCGACTCCGAACTTGCTTACAAGGGTAATCCCGATATCACTTGGGAGAAATCCAACAACTTTAACGTAGGTTTTGATTTCAGTTTCTGGAAAGGCAAACTTGCCGGTACATTAGAGTACTACAGCCGTCAAACCTCCGATATGTTGATGTACCTTCCCGTCAACCCGTCGCTGGGTTACAGTTCATATCCCAAGAATGTCGGTTCGATGCGTAACAACGGCTTCGAACTCGAGCTCAACTACAATGTCTTCAAAAACAAGAATATCGATGTCAGCGTATTCGCCAACGCAACTCTGCCGTCGAACAAGGTTCTCGATATCGAAGACGCATTGAAGAACAACAACGGACAATGGGAATATTCCTCAACACGTATCATCGAAGAAGGCAAGTCCCTATACAATATGTGGCTTGTACACTATGCAGGCGTTGACGAGAACGGTGTTGCACTCTATACCGCACGCCGAAATGTCAAGGACGAAAACGGTAATGATATCCAAATCGGTACCGGCTACCTCGGCGAACCCATCTATCAGACCGAAGAGTATACCACTACCAACTATTCCAAAGCTCGCAGTACCAATCGCAAAGAAACGGGCAATATTATGCCCAAGGTTTATGGCGGTTTCGGTCTCGATGCCAAGGCTTACGGCTTTGATCTCAGCGTACAGTTTGCATATCAAGCCGGCGGTAAGATCTTCGACAGCACCTATCAGGGCTTTATGGATCCCGGAACATCTTCGTACCTCGGCAGAACTTGGCACAAAGATATAGCCAAGGCATGGAGCCCGACAAACACCAATACCGATGTTCCGCGTATGGCTAATGAGGGTCTTGCTTCGCAGTACGCAAATGCCACCAGTGATCGCTTCCTGATTTCGAGCAACTACTTGTCGCTTAACAATATCACCCTCGGCTATACCTTCCCGAAAGCATGGACAAGCAAGCTCGGTCTTGGCGAACTGCGCATCTACGGCGCTGCCGAGAATGTTGCTCTTTGGAGCAAACGCAAAGGACTTGACCCACGTCAAGGATTCTTGTCATCGAACAACTCGACCTACTCGCCCATCCGCACCGTTTCCGGCGGTCTCCGCGTAAGCTTCTAAGGCTTAGTACTACAACACACATTCCCAATAACTTTTTATAGGAATAAATATATGAAATACATCAATAAAGTCGTAGTATCGGGCATCGCATTGGCACTTGCCACGGCATCCTGCGCCGACCTCGACACCAAATACGAAGGCGGCTATGTAACAGCCGGCCAAAAGCAGACATCGTTGGAGAATAAAGCCGAACTTGCTTCGGCTTCGGTTACCGGCGGTTTCAATGCTTTCTTCACGTGTCTGACACACTGGAGTAATCACAAGGACTTCGGTTATCCGTCTGTTATGATCGGACTTGATCTTCAGACAGAAGACTATATCACCAAGAACTCCGGTTACAACCACTATAACGTTTACGAGGCTTATGCCGGCGGTTCTGACAGCAGTTATCCTGCAGCGATGCTTTGGACTTATCAGTACGAGCAGATCAAGGTCTGCAACGACATTCTGACCACCATTACGCCCGAACTCGCCGAGAATAACAATGAGCTGAAGTTCTATCGCGCTCAGGCATTGGCTCTTCGCTCGTATGACTACTGGACACTGGCTCAGGTATATGCCTTCAACTATGACGGCTATGCCGATGCTCCCTGTGTGCCTATTCTGACAGAAGAGAATGCCACGGATGTTGCGCTCAACGGATGCGCTCGCGCTACCGTAGCCGAAACTTATGTCCAAATCATGAAGGATATCAATGGGGCTATCGAGTTGTTAGACAACAACCCCGTGAAGCCGTCCGATGTTATCGATACCCAGAGCAAACGTCTCGTGTCCAAGGCTGTGGCCTATGGTCTGCGCGCACGTTACTACCTGTCCATGCACAAATATACTGAAGCAGCTCAGGATGCCCAGAGCGCCATCGCTGCTTTCGAAGGCCGTCCTTACAGTGTAGAAGAAGTTGGTGCTCCCGGTTTCACCACTATGTCCGATCCTTCGTGGATGTGGGGTGTTGCTATTAGCGAGACTCAAGACGGTATTGCCGACGGTTCGATTGTCAACTTCCCCTCAATGACCTGCTCCTTCGTACACGGTTATACCGATCAGGGCGGTGTATGGAAATGGTGTTCCAAAAAACTGTATGACAAGATTCCTTCGAGCGACGTTCGCAAAGGCTGGTGGCTTGACGAGAATCGTAAGAGCAAAAACCTGAGTGCCGCACAGCAGGCATATATTGACCAGTTCGCTATTGCAGCTCCTTCCTATGCCGGCGATAACACAACTAACATAATGCCTTATACCAACGTCAAGTTCGGTCCTTACCAAGGAATTCTCGGCCAAGCTCTCAATGCTTCCGATGTACCCTTGATGCGTATCGAGGAAATGTATCTGACACTTGCCGAAGCTCAAGGAATGAGTGGAAACCTTGCCGGCGGCAAACAGACCCTCGAATCATTCATCCAGACCTATCGTGACCCGAAATATACTTGCAAGGCCACCACTGCCGAAGAATTCCAAGACGAGTGCTGGTTCCAGCGCCGTGTCGAACTTTGGGGCGAAGGTCTCGCATATTTCGACACCATGCGTCTGCACAAGGATATTGACCGCGTGGGTTGTACCTTCCCCTCCGCTTACGTGTTTAAGATCAAATACGGCGCAGACGAACGTCTGACCCTGATCCCATACGAAGAGACCACAGCCAACAAGAAGATCAACCCGTACACTGAAGGCGAAGTGACCGTGAATACAAACAACAAGTCGTATTCGATGCCAGATCCTATTCCCGACCAATATTAACAGCAAATAGACGATAAGTAAGCTCATCGCTCCTCTCTCCTCCTTTTTCTCCTCAGCGAGGTACGAACCGACGGTCACGACCTCGATACAAAAGCAAATAAATCATTAAACTGATCTAAACTGCACAAACAATGAAATTATTCAAATCATCCATACTTGCTGTGTTGGCCCTTGGCGCTACGCTGACCTCCTGCAACGAAACCTCGGACGTGACATACGTCCCCGGTGCGCAGGATCCCGGCGCGTTCTTCGCCTCGGATATCAATACGGCAATCGTGGTCGCAGAAGATGCTACTTCGGCTGAAATCCAAATCAACCGTACCAGCGACCTCATCACCGAAGCCAACATTACGGCTGTCGACGAAAGCAAATTATTCACCATCCCCGGCACGGTAGTGTTTGACGAAGGCAAAGGCAACACACCCCTGACCATTACCTTTGACCCCAATAAGCTTGAATTAGGTAAGGCTTATCCCGTTAAACTAACCATCGCCGATGCCTCGACATACGGCCAGGCCTCTTGTGAGTTCACCATCACCCGCGGATCTGCCGGCGTTACCGAAAAATTCGGTGAAGGCACGGCTGTGTATGTAGAGTCCGGTGATGTATATTGGGATGCGATGGAATTGGAAGTTGCCGTAAGCAAGACTTATAACCCGTCCAATCCCACCAAGGATGTCGCCATTAAGGTATATGGCGGCTCATCGGAAGGGCCTGCGCTGTATCCCACCGGTACCACGCTTGATATCCAGTGCCCCGACTTCACACCCGATGCCGATGGCAACGTAACCGTATTTGTAGCGCCTATCTATATCAACGAGAGCGAGAAGTATGGTCATGTATACTATGCCGACATCTATTCGTATTGCTTGGCGGTTCCCGGTGCTTCGGACAATCCCGAGAAGTATAAGAATATGAGTACTTACAATGTCAACACCGGCGTGTTCTCGCTCTACATGGTTGCATATTGCAGCGAAGGCATCTTCGGTGACGGATACGCATACATCAATATGGACGGTTTCCCTGTTTATGATGTAACCGTAAATTACGAAGGCTATCTGACCAAGGCAGACGGATCATATCAAGCACTTGCTACTGTAACTTCCGGCAAGGATGCCGCTACCGTACGCGCCGCAGTTGTTGCCGGCGAAGATCCCCAGGCACTTGTAAAAGTATTGACAGGTAGTGATGATAGCAAGTATGTCGAATTCGAGGGCGGTGGCGAAAAAGAAGTACGTCTCGACTTCGACGGCGCCGGCAAATACCTGATCGGTGCTGTAACATTCGACTCCAAGGGCGAAGCACAAAAGGCCAACTATGCCGCTTTCGAAGTTGTTCTTAGCGGTGATGATGCAGACTGGAAATCCATCGGTAATGCCGACTTCGGCGACGGCTGGATTCTTGGCGGTTATCTACCGGAAGGAAAGACAACTATGGACTACCTCTATGCAGTCGAGCTGCAACAGAACAAAGAAAACAGCAATCTCTATCGCCTCGTACAACCTTGGGGCTCGGCTTCGCCTATCGCAGATTATAATACCAACCCGCGCAAGCGCAACCTCGAGTTTACAGTCGGCGCCAAAACGGTGTTTATTGCCTCTCAGGAAGCAGGCTTTGCTGATGATCAAGGCGAATACTCGGTAGGCAACTATGAAGGTATCTTGAGTGCAAATAATCCCGACGCAAGCGAAGATGCTATCTTGGCTTATATGGAGCAGAAAGAAATGGAAGCCTCTAAGATAGTTTCAGACGAAGATGGTACCTATTTTGAAGTCCCGGTATGTCTCTTTGCTCTCAACGGCGAAGGTTGGTATAACTGGAAGAGTAATCCTGTAGGATACATCTTAATGCCGGACGCTTCAGGCGCAATTAAGGCTAAAGTCACTTCGCGCAACATCGCTCGTCCCAACAAGGGTAGCATGCTCAAAAGCCTGAAAGCTCATCGTGTAAAGAAATCTATGAAGAGCTTCAAGATGGGTCACATGAACTATCTCAAGAATCGTCTGACGCCTTATACGCTTAAATAAGAACGACATACAACATCACTGTCAGGCGAATATATCGTAACGGCAGTTGGATGAAATGATTATATGAGGGAGTCTCCGCTTGGAGATTCCCTCATTGTTTTTTCGGCTGAAATTGATTACTTTTGTGTCGACTAATGATTAGTTGCATTTTTTTACAAGATTACAATCAATGAGTAATACGCTATATGTCACAGATATGGACGGGACACTGCTGGGTACAGACTCGAAGGTCAGTGCTCGCAGTGCGTCTATTCTTGCCGAGTTGTCCGATTGCGGCGCCATGGTGACCGTTGCCACGGCACGTACACCGGCGACGGTTGTGCCTTTGCTCAAAGACTGTCACTTGACCGTTCCGGCTATAGTGATGACCGGAGCCGCGCTGTGGAATTGGGGTACTAAGCATCGGTCGCAGTGCAACGAGCCGAAACGTTCCGAAATGAATGAGAATTTCGGCCACTACGAGGACGAACATTATATCAGCCGCGAGGATATGGCCATCCTCGACCGTGCATTTACGGCGGCCGGGGTGCATCCCTTTCGCTATATCAGACGGCAGGATGCCGAAGCACTTACCGTGTATCATTCGGCAACGATGAACTCGGCCGAACGCGCCTTCTACGAGGAACGTGCCCGCCTCTTTCTGAAGCGATTCGAGCTACAAAGCACTATTAGCGAAGACGAGCGCGGCCGCTGTATGCTATGCTTCGCTATGGGCGAATATGACACCATAGAAAAAATCGGGGATGTCATTGCCCGAAGCACACAATGCGCCTATTCGCTGTATCCCGACACCTATGACCGCAGCATCGGACTGCTTGAAATATTCGGATGCGGAGTGAGTAAGGCGGCGGCGGTCAATCGTTTGCGCCGGCGCGTGAGCGCCGACCGTGTAGTCGTCTTCGGTGACAATCTCAACGATCTGCCCATGATGCGTAGCGCAGATGTAAGCGTAGCTGTAGCCAACGCCCTGCCCGAGGTGCGTGATGCCGCCGACATCATCATCGGCCCTAATAGCGAAGACGCCGTTGCGCGCTTCATAGCAGCCGATTACGCGCAGCATCAATCCCGGTAGCGAGTATAATTGCCATAATAGCCATAATAGCTATAACAGCCATATTCCCATATCGGACAAAGCAGCCCGAAGACCCGGTCGAAAATGCCGAGTTGCGATATTGGCGGATAAATCGTAACTTTGTAGGCTGCAAAGCATCGTAACCATCCAAAGTTATGACAAACACCGAGACAAATACAGACAAAACAGACATACATAGCGACAATACAGAGGTAGATACCATATTCGGGAAAGTGCCTTTGGTCGTAAACGGACGCAAAACAGCAGTGCTGGACGCCGATGACGTCATCGCCATGGTGCCCAAATTGGCCGGTCATAAGCAGCTTGTAGAGCGGATATTGCATTGGCTGAGCGTCGATAAGGTCAACGCCGTCCATGCACACAACTGCCAAACGCCCGGCCCGGCTTTTGTTGAAGGCCTATTGCGCGACTTCGATATAAAATTGCGCGTTGACGGCCTCGATGTGCTCGACAACCTGCCCGAAGGCCCATTTATTACCGTATCCAATCATCCCTTCGGAGCTCTTGACGGTATTATATTGATACATCTCATAGCATCGCGACGTCCCGAGTACAAAGTCATGGTCAATATGATTCTCGGACGCATTTGGGCTATGGAGCCCAATTTCATAGCCGTGGATGCTATGGCATCCAACGACCCGGCCAAGAAAGCCGTTTCCATGCACGGCATCAAGCAGGCCATCGACCAGGTCAAGAGCGGACGTCCTCTGGGCTTCTTCCCCGCCGGTGCTGTGTCTAAAGTCAATTGGCGCGGCCAACTCGTCGACCGTCAATGGCAACCCAATATTATTCGCCTTATCGACAAACTGAAAGTGCCTGTTATTCCGATATACTTCCATGGTAGCAATTCGTGGTTTTTCAACTTCCTGGGCATCGTATGCTGGCAATTGCGCACCCTGCGTCTGCCCTCCGAGGTTTTCCGTAAATGCCACACCACGATGCATATATCCGTAGGCAATCCCATTACGGTCGAAGAACAACGCGCCCACGCAGGCAGTATCGAAGAATTGGGCCTGTACCTCAAAGAAGCCACTTATCAATTACGCCAACGCAAATGACAACCAAGACCTCTCGAAACACGTCCATACTTGTAGTCAACGACATACACAGCGGAGCCGTAGATGACCCCGCCGTGAAGAGTGCCAAACTCCGCTTTGGCATCGTCGGTAATGCTCCCGCTCTTGCCGAAGCGATAGCACGTGCCATACGCGTCGCCCCCATTGACTTGAGCGTCCTCGTCACCGGCGAGTCGGGATCGGGCAAGGAATTTTTCCCTAAAATAATCCACCAAAATTCGCCGCGCAAGCACGCCAAATACATTGCCGTCAACTGTGGCGCCATACCCGAAGGCACCATAGACTCCGAGCTTTTCGGACACGAAAAAGGCGCATTTACCGGAGCCGTGGCCTCGCGTAAAGGCTACTTCGAGGAAGCCGACGGCGGCACGATATTCCTTGACGAAGTGGCCGAGCTGCCTATGACCACTCAGGCGCGTCTGCTGCGTGTACTCGAAACCGGCGAATACCTCAAAGTCGGTTCCTCGGAGGTCCAACGCACCAATATACGCATCGTTGCCGCCACCAATGTCGACTTGCAAAAAGCTATAGCCGACGGACGTTTCCGCGAAGACCTTTACTACCGACTCTCAACGGTGCAGATAATAGTGCCGCCTCTACGTCGTCGCGGCAACGACATTATGCTGCTTGCCGGCAAATTCGCGGCCGATTTTGCCGAGAAATACCATATGCCCGGCATCAGTTTTGACGACAATGCACGTCGGGTGCTGCTGACCTATCCCTGGCCCGGCAATGTGCGCCAGCTTAAAAACGTCATCGAACAGATAGCCCTATTCGATGCCGGTACCACCATCACGCGCGAAGTACTGCAAGGCTATCTTCCCGACCGCTCGAATACGCTGCCGGTGCTCTCCGGAGAAGGCGGCGCACATTCCTACGCTGCCGAACGCGAGATGCTGTTCAACCTCATCTTTAACTTGCGTGCGCGTGTAGACACCCTCACAACCATCATTCGCGACAGCGGTATAGGTAATGTGGACGAAGACGGACATCGAACGGATATACATTCGACAAATTCGACGTCGTTTATGCCGCTGACGCCCACCGTCGAAATTGAATCGCAATCAAACAATGCGGCCGGTGAGCGCGAAGCCATACTCAAAGCCCTGCGCGACAATAACGGCCGCCGGCGCGATGCCGCCGTGCAACTCAACATCTCGGAGCGTACGCTATACCGCAAAATCAAAGAATACAATCTCGAATGACACGCCGATATATACACCTGCTGTATACCGTTCTGGGCTGCCTGCTGATGCTCGCGACAGCCTCCTCGTGCCGTATATCCTATAAGTTCAACGGCGCGGCATTGGACTACAACGTATACCACACGATACGCGTCGGACAATTTCCGATACGTGCGGCACTGGTGTATGCGCCTTTGCAGCAGACTTTCGAGAACGAATTGACCGACTACATCGCGCGTAACACCCGCCTACAAACCACCGATGCGGGTAATGCCGACCTGTCCATAGAAGGCGAAATCACCGGCTACTCGCTGTCGCCGCAAGCCGTCACCGAAGATGCTTATGCCAGCCAGACCCGATTGACCATAAGTGTGCGCGTCAAGTACACCGATACGCGCAACGACGCCAACTCCGTCGACCAGACATTCTCGGCCTACCGCGACTTCAGCGCCACCGAATTGCTTATCGATGTCCAAGATCAATTGTGCCAGGAAATATCCAAAGAGCTTGTCGAACTGATATTTAATGCCACGCTCGGCAACTGGTAGACGGCACTGACAAGCAGACGTACAGATAAATAACAGTAGAGATACACAATCATATAACCGTCTAATCGTACCATCCACAGCAATGACCGACATCCGGACACCCATAGGCAACCTTCGTCCCTACTACATATATCCGCTGATAGTATACTTGCGTGACCACTATCGCGAATTGGACGATGAGACACGCCGTGCGCTGATGGCGCATGTGGCGATGCATAGTGCCGATCCGGCCGCCGTGTCCGCCCTCGCCGATATCCACGAAGACGCTTGGGGCTCGCTGTATCCGCGCGAGGACATGGTCACCCCCGGCACAACCGATACAATAGACAAATTCATCGCCACTTATGGACATTCTTCGGTCGAAGACGATGAACTGCTGGAACGGCTCATTCTCAATCCCACGCCGGACTATGGAACTATCTTGGCAGATGAAGATGCCAAGGACGAGAGTGCCGCGTCTTCCGCGCCTGACGCCACCGCAGCCGGCATCGAAGGCTTCCTGGACGCACACGGCGTTGCCGAAGCCATAAGAGCCAAAGTCACCGCCGAAGTGGCGGAAAGCAAGCCGTCCACCGCCCAACCCGCGGTCGAAACCATCCCGGCCGCCGCATCGGCCGTAGCCGCATCGGCCGAGCCTGCAACGGCACCGATCGCCGGTGAGCATACCCCGACCCTCACAGCCGATTTCGTAGAAAGTGAGGCGGCCGCCGACCGCGTCCCCACCACCATAGCCACCGAAACGGCCTCCCGGGCAAATACGCATACGGCCGAAGGTGCCGTCCCTGCTGCCGGCACGACAAAAAATTCGGGCAAAGACCAAACTCCGGCCTCATCGCTGAGCGAATCTTTGGCTAAAATTTACATCCGACAGGGCAGATATAGGCGTGCCTACGAAATATTATCCGACTTAAATTTGAAAAATCCGGAAAAAAGTATTTACTTTGCAGACCAATTGCGCTTCTTGCGCAAAGTCATTAGCCTGCTTCCGCCCGAGCAAGAGGGCGAGGGTGGGGTAAGATGACCTTGTGGCAAGGCGTATTTGCTTGATATACAGCCAAAAAAACATAACAACCAACATACAATGTACATAGTATTTATAGTTCTCGTAGTAATCGTAGCAATCTTGCTTATCGGTATCGTACTCATTCAAAAGTCCAAGGGCGGCGGTCTGTCCTCGCAATTCGGCGCCGGCAACCAAGTTTTGGGTGTACGTGGTACCAATACCTTCCTTGAGAAGACCACTTGGACCTTAGCGGCACTCATCCTTGTGCTTTCCGTAGCCAGTGCATACACCATGCCCAAGCTTTCCGGCGAAAAGACACGTGTAAATACCGAAGCGGCAGCTCCCGCGCAGGGTGCTAACGCGTTCAACAATGCTCCGGCACAGAAAGCAGCTCCCGCTGCAGACAAAGCAGCTGCAACACCTGCAGCCGCAACCCCCGCAGCTGGCGAAAAATAAGCAGATTACTCCATATTTATATATACCGGGAGCGATGGAGCTTCCGACGGGCCTTACAGGCCAATAGTTCCCGGACGGCTCTATTGGCCTAATGCCGTTTTATGACGACACACGATATGGATACAACACAACAAGGATTCGACCGCAGCGACCTCGAGCATAAAGGATACAAGCGCAGCGACTTCGAACTGATGGCTCCCGTGGGATCATACGAGTCGCTACATGCCGCTATCGATGCCGGTGCCGATGCAGTATACCTCGGACTGGGAACGCTGAATATGCGAGCCCGCTCGAGCGTCAACTTCACTACGGACGACCTGCGCAGCATCACCGATACATGCCGTCAAGCACATGTCAAAGTGTACTTGACACTAAACACCGTGCTGTACGATGAAGATATGGACGCCGCGGCCGAAATATTGAGCAAAGCTCGGGAGTGCGGTGTCAGCGCTATCATAGCCGGTGATATAGCGGCCATACAAATGGCACGCGACCTCGGGTTGGAAGTGCACATATCCACGCAGTGCAACATCACCAATTACCGTGCCCTGCGTTTCTATGCCCAATGGGCCGATACGGTCGTACTGGCACGCGAGCTAAACCTCGACCAGGTATATGCCATACATCGTCAGATCGAACGCGAAGACCTGCGCGGGCCTCATGGTGGGCAGGTGAAAATCGAAATGTTTTGCCACGGCGCGTTGTGCATGGCCGTTTCCGGCAAATGCTATATGAGTTTGCATCAGATGGATAGCAGTGCCAATCGCGGTTCGTGTACCCAGATATGTCGTCGTGCCTACGACTTGACCGACCGCGATACGGGTCAGCAAATTACGATTGACGGCAAGTATCTGATGTCGCCCAAGGATCTCAAAACCATACATTTCCTGAACAAGATGGTGGACGCCGGCGTGCGTGTGTTCAAAATCGAAGGACGCGCTCGCGGCCCCGAGTACGTACGCGAAGCCGTATCTTGCTACGATGCCGCCCTGCGCGCCATTTGCGACGGCACGTATGACGACAATCTCATAGCCCAATGGGACGAGCGACTCGGACATATCTTTAACCGCGGCTTTTGGGACGGCTATTACCTCGGCCGCCGACTGGGCGAATGGTCCTCGCATTACGGATCATCGGCTACGCGCAAAAAAGTGTATGCCGCACGTGCCACGCGCTACTTCCCGCGTCTCGGCGTAGCCGAGTTCAAGATGGAAGCCGGGACGCTGCGCCTCGGCGACGAAGTGGTCATCACCGGACCCACCACCGGCGCACTTATTAGCACCGTGCGAGAGATACACGGGGACGACGGGTCGCCCGTAGAGGCCATAGATCGAGGACACGACTTTGCCATAGCCGTGCCGGCCAAAGTGCGTCCCGGCGACCGCCTGTACCTTTGGGAAGTGGTGGATAAAGAAAATCCACGACATCCGCGTTTCTAATTCAAAAAACTGCCAATACGATGAGCAACAAGACCATAGACTGGTGCCGCCGCTTTCTGTCCGTGTCTGCGATACTGATAATAGGCGTTGTAATATACATAGTTTTCATACAAGAAAATTCGGTGACACGCATATATCACAATCAGACGGTCATTGACAGCCTGCAAATGGAGATAGCGCGGTGTAATGACACATTGGCGAAGTATAAGGAGCTAAATCGCCGCTTGGACTGTGGCGACGGACTCACCATCGAACGCATCGTCCGCGAGCAGTACGACATGAGCCTGCCCAACGAGGATGTCTATGTGTTCAAATAAATCTTTCCCGGCAGTCGTAATGCCTAATCGGCAGTACGAAAACTTGACTAATAAATTCGAAATATGAAAAGACAAAAAATAGCAAATATTCTTTCCGGAACAGCATTGATCATCATCGCAGTAGGTGTACTTATGCCCTTGGTAACAGGTCCCGGGAGCACCATCTATCGCTATGTATTCAGTGTGGGCGCCGTTATGCTGCTTGTGGGTCGTATCTTGGACAAATACACGGGCGATGTATTCCGTGTACGTCGTCTATATGTCATCCAGCGATGGAGTGCCCTGTTCCAGTGTGCCGCCGCTTTCTTTATGTTCTATTCGATAGATCCGCGAGACTGGCTTGTGTTTGTACTTGCCGGAGCCGTACTGCAGTTGTACGTATCCATTATGGTACCTGTCGCCATCCGTAAGGCGGGGAAGAAGTAGACACACATCTTCCGACTTAGTGCGGCAGAATCTTTGACATAACGCCGTCATCTTCGGCAGGTAATCGGCCGCCGATGGTGACGGCGTTTTTGTTTTGCGTTGTTAGACTTTTGCATAGGTAAGAGTAGAGACAGTCGTGCGTTTTCGGTCTACATCTGCGAACGTGCACGCTAAACGAACGGCACGTTTGGGTATCGTGTGATTTTTCTCGAAAAAGAAATGGCGTGTCGGCGTGTGTATGTCGGAAAAATTGCGTAAATTCGTGGCACACTTCACGCGCGCAAGCGCGAGGGGGAGGGCGGGGCACGACCCGGCTTCGCCGAATTTTAGATGTAATATTATCCTAAGCTCCTTATAATGAGTTATCTGAAGTTTGATAAGAACCTACTGATAAATCTTGACCAATCCTTGTCCAAGGAAATGCTGCGTACCAATCGTGCCGGGGCATACCACTGCACCACGCTCGTGGGCTGCAACACCCGCAAGCAGCACGGCCTTTTGGTGATACCCATACCCGAGATGGACTACCGACCGCATGTACTTCTGTCATCGCTTGACGAGACGGTGATACAGCATGGCGCGCCGTTCAATCTTGGCATCCACCGCTACAAAGGCGGCGTATACAGCCCCAACGGGCATAAGTATATACGCGAATTTGATTGTGAGAGCGTTCCTCGCACCACCTATCGCGTGGGCGGAGTCATCCTCACCAAAGAAAAGATTTTTATCACAGACGAAAATCGTATACTCATCCGCTACACCCTTGTGGAGGCCCATTCGCCGACAACGCTGCAGTTTCGCCCGTTCCTTGCTTTCCGCGATTCCAACGCCTTGGTAATGGCCAATGATGCTATCAATAAGACAATCACGCCGGTAGATAACGGCATCGCCACCTGTCTGTATGCAGGCTTCCCAACGTTGTATATGCAGTTTTCACATAAGCCGACATGGGTGAACCAACCCAACTGGTACCGCGATATCGAATATTACAAAGATCTGGAACGTCAGGTGCCGTACGTCGAGGATCTCTGGGTACCCGGATACTTCGAGCTGCCAATCAAAAAAGGCGAGAGCATCATCTTCAGTGCCGGAGTCAGCGAGGCTCGTCCTCGTCAGTTGGCCAAGATGTACACCGCCGAGATAGCACTGCGCACGCCGCGTACATCCTTCTTCAATTGCTTGAAGAACTCGGCCAAGCAATTTTATCTGCGTCGCAACGGCAAGTTATATGTGCTCTCGGGTTATCCCTGGGGCATAGTGCTGGCACGTAACACCTTTATGGCCGCACCGGGCATCACTCTTGCCATAGACCATGAGAAAGACTTCAATGAAATTATGTCAACGGCCCTGTCGGCGTTGAACCGCTTTATGGACAGCGGCGTCGAAGACGACACCATCACCGGAATATCGCTGCCCGATATCCCGCTATGGGCCGTATGGGCAATACAGCAGTATGGCAAGCTCTATCCCGAGGATTGTCTTGAACGTTACGGCGAAGAAGTGCGCCGCATCGTTGACTATATTCTTGACAATAAACATCCCAATCTACAATTCAATGCCACTGACGGCATGGTGACCACCGATGGCGCCGATACACCCGTATCGTGGATGAACGGCGTGGTTGACGACCGCCCCGTAAATCCTCGAACCGGATACCTCGTAGAATTCAATGCTCTATGGTATAATGCACTGCGTTATGCCCTTGCATTGACGCCCGATGATGATGCGCATTCCGAACGCCGTCAACGTTGGAGCGATGCCGCTGCGCTGATGGACAGCACCTTCCCGGCCAAATTCCTCAACGAATGGGGGTATATGTACGACTACGTCAACGGCAACTATTCCGACCCGTCGGTACGTCCCAATATGGCCGTCGCCATCGGTGTCGAATATAGTCCCCTAAGCCGTCGTCAGCGCAAGAGCGTGCTCGATGTGGTTACGCGCGAGTTGCTGACATCCAAGGGTCTGCGTACGCTGTCGCCCAAGAGCTACGGCTATCGTCCGGTATATCTCGGCAACGAACGCGAACGCGAATTGACGCTGCATCAAGGTCCGGCACGCCCCTGGCTGATGGGCTTCTATGCCAACGCCTACCTCAAAGTATTCGGCATGAGCGGCGTGTCCTACATAGATCGGATGCTTATCGGCTTCGAGGAAGAAATGTCCTGGGGTTGCATAGGGTCATTGAGTCAGATGTACGATGCCAATCCGCCCTTCCTGGGCCGCGGAGCCATATCGCACGCCACCAACGTAGGCGAAGTACTGCACACCCTGCGTATGCTCAAACGTATGAGCCTTTGAACATTCGGCTACTGAGAAAGACAATGAAACACCAAACCATAAAAAACCATAAATCCGATATATGAGAGCCTTAATGTTCGGATGGGAATTTCCCCCGCACATCCTTGGCGGCTTGGGTACGGCCAGCTACGGACTTACACGTGGTATGGCCTCCTGCGGCGATATTGACATCACTTTCGTGATACCCAAACCGTGGGGCGACGAAGACCGTTCGTTTGCGCACATCATAGGCGCCTCGCAGGTGCCCGTGGCATGGCGTGAGACTTCGCGAGAATATGTAGAAGGACGCATAGGACGACTGATGGATCCCGAATTATACTTCCGTTTGCGCGACCATATTTATGCCGACTTCAACTATATGCGCACCAACGACCTGGGTTGCATCGAATTCTCAGGACGCTATCCCGACAACCTTCTCGAGGAAATCAACAACTACTCAATTACGGCGGGAGTGATAGCGCGTACCCTCGATTTTGATATCATCCACAGCCACGACTGGTTGACATATCCCGCCGGCATACATGCCAAGCAGGTGACAGGAAAACCATTGGTGATACACGTACATGCCACCGACTATGACCGCAGCCGAGGCAACGTCAATCCCACTGTGTTCAATATCGAGCGCGACGGTATGCTTCACGCCGACCATATCATCACCGTAAGCAACCTCACGCGCAACACCGTCATAGACAAATACGGTATAGACCCGGCTAAGGTGACCACCGTACACAATGCCGTCATACCGCTGGACAAAGAAATCTTGGACATCAAGGTGCCTCGCCCCAAGGAAAAAGTCGTGACCTTCCTGGGTCGTATCACGATGCAGAAAGGCCCCGAGTATTTTGTCGAGGCTGCCGTCAAGGTGCTCAAGAACAATCACAACGTCCGCTTTGTCATGGCCGGCAGCGGCGATATGATGGACGCGATGATCGAATTGGCGGCACGCCGCGGCATAGCCGATCGCTTCCATTTTCCCGGATTTCAGAAAGGCCGTCAGGTGTACGAGATGCTTAGTGCCTCGGACGTCTACATCATGCCCTCCGTGTCCGAGCCCTTCGGCATTTCGCCCTTGGAGGCTATGCAAATGGGAGTACCCTCCATTATATCCAAGCAGAGCGGATGCGCCGAAATCCTGCACTATGTCATCAAGACCGACTACTGGGATATAGACGCTATGGCCGATGCCATCAATGCCATAGTTTCGTACCCATCGATGCATACCTATCTGCGTGAACAAGGCATCAAGGAGGTATCCCAAATCACATGGGATAAGGCCGGGCGCAAGGTGATAGATATTTACCATAAAGTCCTCGGCTGGTAGCCCCATCGCGGAAATCCTAAATTTTATAGATATAATAACCGGACCACAGCGTCACACCATACATATTATGAAAGCAATTTCGCTGAATTTCGAAATCCATCAGCCTATGCGCCTCAAGCGCTACCGCTTCTTCGACATAGGCAACGATCATTACTATTATGATGACTTCCTCAATGACGACATAATTACCGGACTGGCCAATCGCAGCTACCTTCCGGCGGCACGTGTGCTTTTGGAAATGATGGAGGACAAGAACAACCCATTCAAGTGCTCCATAGCCATAAGCGGTATCGCCATCGAGCAATTCGAGCAGTATGTGCCCGAGATGATAGACGCCCTACGCCGACTGGCAGATACCGGACGTGTCGAATTTCTGGCTCAGCCCTATGCTCATTCGCTGGCGTCATTGACCGATCCTGAAGAATTTGCCGAGCAGGTGAAAATACAGTGCGACCGTATAGAAGAGCTTTTCGGCCAACGTCCGACGGTGATGCGCAACACCGAGTTCCTATACAGCGACGATATAGCTCCACAGATAGCCGCTATGGGCTTCAAAGGCGTGCTTACCGAGGGTGCCAAGCATATCTTAGGCTGGCGCTCGCCCAACTATGTTTACAGCGCCGAAACAGCGCCGAAACTCAAAGTGTTGATGCGTAATGCCAAACTTTCGGACGACATCTGCTTCCGCTTTACCGACACCTCTTGGGACGCATATCCCCTGACGGCGGACAAGTATATGGATTGGGTTGCGGCCACTCCCGAGGAAGAACAGATTGTCAACCTGTGCATGAACCTGGATACCTTCGGCGGACTGCAAAGCGGCGACAGCGGCATTTTTGATTTTCTTAAAGCTTTGCCGCGTTTTGCTACAGAAAGAAGGATCACCTTTGCCACACCTTCCGAGGTCGTGCGCAAGATCAAGGCCGTAGCACCCGTGACCGTCGTCCATCCTATCAGCGATGCCGATGAGGCACGCGATACCTCGGCATGGTTGGGCAACGAATTACAGAACGAAGCCTTCCGTAAGTTGTATTCCGTAGCCGAGCGCGTACGCCTGTGCGATGATCGCCGCCTCAAACAGGACTGGATATATCTGCAAGCCAGCGATCACTTCTATTATATGTCCACCAAGCACCTCGCCGATGGTGCCGTGCACTCGCTGTTCTCGCCTTACGAGACGCCGTTTGCGGCATTCACCAACTATATGAATGTCCTCGCAGACTTCATTGTACGTGTCGAGGAGCAATACCCTATGAGCGTAGACAATGAGGAACTGAATTCGCTGCTCACCACTATCCGCAATCAGGAGCGCGAAATAGAGATGCTCAATAAGGAAGTGGCCTCCATGCGCAAGAATATCGAACACTTCAACGAAGAGCATGCCCTTCGTGAACCACAAAAACCTGTCTCCGTCAAGGATGATAAGGCCGAGAAATCGGCCAAGTCGGGCAACGCCGCCAAGACGTCTCAAACTGTAAATACAACCAAGACTACAACATCAATAAAAATCGAGAAGAAATGATTTGTCGACTTACAGTACTTATGTGTGCTCTGGCCATACTACCCTTGGCCTATGCCGGAACACCGGCTACGGATGCCGAGTCCGTGCTACATTGTATATCTACCCGTGCCAGTGTGCGCCAATATACGTCTGCCGAGGTCGGAGACGCAACAGTGGATACTCTCCTGCGTGCCGCTATGTCTGCTCCTACGGCTGTCAATCGTCAACCTTGGGCTTTCGTCGTCGTGCGCGACTCCGCACTCCGTGCAACGCTTGCCAAGGCATTGCCCAATGCCGGCAGTAAACTGACCAATGCTTCGGTTGCAATAGTCGTATGCGGCGATAGCACGCGTATGCTCAAACAGAGACCCGAGTTCTGGGTTCAGGATTGCAGCGCAGCCACCGAGAACCTGCTATTGGCTGCTCATGCATGTGGGCTCGGTGCGGTATGGTGCGGCTTGTATCCCGATATGGATAGAACTCGAACCGCGCAAACTCTCTTGGGCCTCGACAAACGATATGTCCCGCTGTGTATCATCCCCGTTGGCTATCCTGCTGCTCCCGTAGCGCCCAAGGATAAGTATCGCGAGGATGCGATAATACGAAGATGAGACTATAGATAGACACCGCTGCTCTATATTGCTTATGTACCATGTATATTATTGAAAAACTACTTAAAAATACCTTTGTACTATGGATTTAGGATGGCTTATCGTTTTGGCATGTTTTGTCCCCTGGGTCAAAGATGCCTTCGACAAAAGAGCTAACGGCTGATGCTAGGCGAGCGAAGGCCGTGCCGATGTAGCGGACTTGTCTTGGCGTAATCGCCGGGTCAAGTCCGCAACTTTTTGACCTATACGCCAACTTTTTTTGTCCGGGAGTGGGAGGTGTATCACGCTTGGCCTTGAGATATATAACGGTGCAGGTCCGGCAGAAAAGCTCGGATTTTTTGATCTGTATGTCAGTATTTCTTTATGCCGCCTGCACATCTATAGGCGGAAAAAAAAGAGGGACTCCTCGCGGAGTCCCTGTCTTTATTGGTTTCCAATAGGTACAATTTCTAAGGTAAAAAAGATTGTTAGGTTTTGCGATGACAAAGTTATAAAGGCTCGGTCAGCGCACCAAATATATTTATATGTTCTACAACATATTTTTGGAGATGCAAACCTTGCTTTACGCTTCTTTGGCGATGTAATACTCTTAATTATAGTATTATACGGCTGGTTTGCCGACTTGGAGAGAAAAACAAATGCGGGTTAAAATTTGTTAATATTAACTTTTTGTGTCTGTGAAATGTAATAATCGAAGGCCGGCGGCATCGTATACGGCGTAGGTGAACTGCGAAAAACAGTCGCCGAGGATAACCACTCGCGTCCCTGCATCTATGGGGTAGTCAAGTGCAATATGTCGATGTCCGAGGACAAAAAATTTGATTTCCGGATGTTCGGCATGATACTTGCGGGCAAAGATGATAAACCGCTCTTTTTCGGGGTCGGGAACGGCCGGATGCGACATGGGATTGTTGCCGCGGCTGTGGCTGGACCATCTGTGCGCAAACGGTATTGTCCAGCGTGGATGTATCCCGGCGTACAACTTTTGGCAAAGACGGTTGCGGAAAAACGCGCGAAGAATGCGAAAACTGCATTTGTCGCCATACAAAGCATCACCATGGCCCAAGAAGAATTTTTTGCCGTCGATGTCGCGTATCACGTTCCCATCGATGACCTCCATACCTATTTGGTCGCGGAGGTAGTCAAAGAGCCAAATGTCGTGATTGCCGATAAACCACACGATCTTGATGCCTATGTCCGACATATGGGCCAGTTGGCCGAAAAAACGGATGTATCCGCGCGGCACCACGGTACGATATTCAAACCAGTAGTCGAGTATATCACCAAGCAGGTACAAGGTCTTGCAATCCTTTTCGAAGGACTGCAGCATGCGTACCACTCGGGCTTCGTGCCCGCGCGGGTCGGAGATGTATACGGCGCCCAAGTGCATATCGCTGACAAAATATGTCTTGTCGCGCATCGGTGCTGTGTCTTCAGGTGTGGGCATTTTCGTGCGTTGTCTGACGGTTACAAAAGTCCCAATTCGAGTTTGGCTTCCTCGCTCATCATATCGCGATTCCATTCGGGCTCGAAGACGATATTGACTTTTACGCTTTTGACACCTTCGATGCTCTCGAGCTTTTGGCGTGCATCCTCCACGAGGAAGTCGGCAGCCGGGCAATTGGGGGCGGTCAGTGTCATATCCACTTCGAGATTGGCGTCATTGTCCACGTCTATGCGGTAGATGAGCCCTAAGGAATAGACGTCCACCGGTATTTCCGGGTCGAAGACGGTGCGCAGCATACGCACGGCTTCTTGCTGTATCTCTATGCGTTGGTCTTCAGTCATATCATTCGGTGCTATTGTTCTGCAAAGTTAAGCAAAATAGCCGTGGGCGGCAAAACATTCGGGCTCGTTTGATGAAAGAAGATGGTAAAACGAGGTGTTGATAACTTCGTATATATAGTATGGCGGTAATACTTACCGCTTTGCCGCCTCGGCAATAGTCGTGGGGTTGCAAAAGCCGAAAAATATGCTTATTTTTGCCTTCGCAATGCTTGTATGGGCTATGTGCCGCCTCGGAACCGACATACCGCCGGATGCCCGACAAGAGTAGCTTAGATACTGTAAATTACAACGATACAAACCAATAACGATATGCCCCCATTTGTACACCTACATGTACATAGCCAGTATTCGTTGCTTGACGGGCAGGCGTCGGTTTCGGCGCTTGTCGATAAGGCTATGAACGACGGTATGCCCGGTATTGCCCTCACCGACCACGGCAATATGTACGGCATTAAGGAGTTTTTTAATTATGTCAATAAGAAGAATGGCAAGGTGCTTGACAAGGCCAAGGCTGCGCTCGAGTCGGCACGCGAAAGCGGCGATGAAAAAGCCGTGGCTGAAGCCGAAGCCGCAATGAAGTATGCCAAGGAGCATTCGTTTAAGCCCATATTCGGTTGCGAGATGTACGTGGCGCAGGAAGACCTTCACACACATGTGGACAAGCGCGACATAGGCCGTCACCTCATAGTTTTGGCCAAGAACGCCACCGGCTACCACAATCTCATAAAGCTGGTATCTCAAGCATGGACCGAAGGCTTCTATATGCACCCGCGTACGGACAAGCACGAAATCGAGAAACATCACGAAGGTCTGATTATAGCCTCGGCCTGCCTGGGCGGCGAGATTCCGCAGCTGCTTATGCAAGGACGAGACGAAGAAGCTGATGCTGCCGTGGCATGGTGGAAAAACCTGATGGGCGATGATTATTACATCGAATTGCAGCGACATAAGGCCACAGTGGTCAATGCCGCCCATGATACGTACGAAAAACAACGCCAAATCGAGCCGAAACTCATAGCCTTGGCTCGTAAGTATAATGTGAAAATCATCGCCACCAACGACGTCCATTTTGTCAATGAAGACGATGCCGAAGCCCATGACCGTCTGATATGCCTGTCTACCAATAAGTATGTGACGGATCAGGACCGTATGCACTACACCAAGCAGGAGTGGCTCAAGTCTTCAGCCGAGATGCAGGCGCTGTTTGCCGACATCCCCGAGGCGTTGGAGACTCCGGCTACTATACTGGACAAGGTGGAGACATACACGATTGACCACCCGCCGATTATGCCCAACTTTGCCATTCCCGAGAGTTTCGGCACCGAGGCCGAGTACCGTCAACGCATCACCAAACAGGAGTTATTTGATGAATTTACGCGCGATGAGAACGGCAACGTGGTGCTTTCGCAAGAAGACGCTGAGAAGAAAATCAAGAAGCTGGGAGGGTACGAAAAACTGTACCGCATAAAATTTGAGGCGGATTATTTGGCAAAACTCGCCTACGAGGGTGCCGAGCGTCGTTACGGGTCGCCATTGAACCCCGAGCTTAAGGAACGCATAAAATTCGAGTTGCACATTATGAAAACTATGGGCTTCCCCGGGTATTTCCTTATAGTGCAGGATTTTATCAATGCCGCCCGCAATCAATTGGGCGTCAGTGTCGGCCCCGGACGTGGTTCGGCGGCCGGGTCATGCGTGGCTTACTGCCTGGGCATCACGCAAATTGACCCCATCAAGTATGACTTGCTGTTTGAGCGTTTCCTCAACCCGGACCGTATCTCGTTGCCCGATATTGACATCGACTTCGATGATGACGGTCGCGCAGACGTATTGCGCTATGTGACACAGAAATACGGCGAAGAAAAAGTGGCGCATATCATCACCTACGGCACTATGGCCGCCAAGATGGCCATCAAAGACGTGGCGCGAGTCGAGCAGTTGCCGCTGAGCGAGAGCAACCGACTGACGAAGCTCATACCCAAACACATGCCCGAGCGCAACGGTAAGGAGCTGAAGCCTACGCTAAGCAATTGCTATGAATATGTGCCCGAATTCAAGCCCGAAATCACGTCCTCAAATCCGCTTGTGCGCGAGACGCTTAACTACGCCCGTGCCCTCGAGGGTAATGTCCGCAATACGGGCGTACATGCCTGCGGCGTCATCATTTGCCGCGATGACATCACCGATTGGGTGCCCGTATCCACGGCCAACGACAAGGAGGAGGGCAAATTGCTGGTGACCCAGTACGAAGGTCGCGTCATTGAGGAAACCGGACTTATCAAGATGGACTTCCTCGGGCTTAAAACGCTGTCGATACTCAAGGAGGCCGTGGCCAATATCAAGCAGACTCATGGCGTGGACATCGACCTGGACAATATACCCATAGACGATCCCAAGACATACAAGTTGTACTGCGAGGGACGCACCATCGGCACATTCCAATTCGAGTCGGCCGGTATGCAGAAGTATCTGCGCGAGTTGCAGCCCTCGACATTCGAGGACCTCATAGCCATGAACGCCCTATACCGTCCCGGGCCTATGCAGTATATACCCGATTTTATCAAGCGCAAGCATGGCGAGTCGCCCATCGAGTATGCCATCCCGGAGATGGAGACGTATCTCAAGGACACATACGGTGTCACTGTATATCAGGAGCAAGTCATGCTTCTGTCGCGACTGTTGGCCGGCTTCACGCGCGGCGAGAGCGATACCCTGCGCAAGGCTATGGGTAAGAAACTTATCGATAAGATGAACCACCTCAAGGGCAAATTTATGTCCGGAGGTCAGGAGCGCGGACACGATCCCAAGGTTCTCGAAAAGATTTGGAAAGACTGGGAAGCATTCGCATCTTATGCGTTCAATAAGAGCCACGCTACGTGTTACAGTTGGGTGGCATATCAGACTGCATATCTCAAAGCCAATTACCCCAGCGAGTACATGGCCGCAGTGCTGTCGCGAAACCTTAACGACATCACCAAGCTCTCCGGATTTATGGACGAGTGCAAGAATATGCGCATACAGGTACTCGGACCGGATGTCAACGAATCTTATAGCCGCTTCGGCGTTAATGCCAAGGGCGACATACGCTTCGGCCTCAGCGCCATCAAAGGCGTAGGCGAAGGTGTGGTTGAGAGCATACTCAAGGCTCGCGGCGACAAGCCTTTCGAGAATATCTACGACTTTGTGGAACGTGTGCCCGCCGGAACGCTCAACCGTCGCACATTCGAGAATCTTGCCTTGGCCGGAGCCTTTGACTGCTTCTCGCAAGACATCAAGCGCGAGGACTTCTTCGAGGCCAATCCTCGCGGCGACACGTTGGCTGATATCCTCATACGCTATGGACAAAAATATCAAGCCAACAACAACGACTGTCAAGGTTCGCTCTTTGACTTCGGCGGCGATGAAGGCTTGGAGTTTGCGCGGCAGGCACGTCCCCAAATCAAGCCTGCAATGCAGTGGCCGGATGTGCTACGCCTCGAGAAAGAAAAAGACCTTGTAGGTATGTATCTGTCCGCCCATCCGCTTGACCCATACTATATGGAGGTGGTCTACGGCACCAACTGCTCGATAAAAGATTTTGTCGAGATGGTGCCTACAGAGGGCATCGAGGTATCATTTGCCGGAATTGTCATAGACGGCGATGTCCGCATATCCAAAAACGGCAACCCTTACACTGTCATGAAAATCGAGGACTACAGCGGCAGCACCGAGTTGCGACTGTTTGGCAAGAAGCACATCGAATTTGGCAATTTCGGCAAGATAGGCACGCCGATACTGATACGCGGCAGCTTTGCGCGTCGCAGTAAGGGCGATGTCGAATTTGAGGTAGGCGCCATCCAGCTTCTCTCCGAGGTCAAAGGCAAGCTTATCAGCGGTATTACCATAAAGGTGACGCCCGAAGAAGCCGAAAATGCCTTGGCGGCACTGCTGTCCACTCGCTTAGCCAAGCCCGGCGAGCACGAAAACACGGGCAACCTCCGCTTATACCTATACGATCCGGCGACAAACCGCGGCGCCTCGCTGTCATCATCGCGGCGACTGCGCCTCGACCGCAAATTGTTCAATGACCTCAAGGACGCCAAAGTCGAATTCGAGGTCAATCACGTGTGATACATATATTTACGAAATATAAATACCTAATATACTTATTATAAGCATTATGGCAACCACATTTACAGACGAAAACATCCACGAAATCATCGCTACCGGTAAGCCCGTAGTGGTGGATTTCTGGGCTACGTGGTGCGGACCTTGTCGCGCCATGTCACCGCTCATCGACGAACTGGCCAATGAATACCAAGGCCGTGTAGTGATAGGCAGTTACAACCTTGACGACGAAAACGATTTTGCCTCCGAAAATCGCGTAATGTCGCTTCCGACCATACTCTTCTTCAAAGATGGCAAAAAGACGCCTATACGCCTTGCCGGCTCGCAATCCCGTGAGACCCTTGTCGAGAAAATTGAAGCCCTTTTGGCCCTCTGATAAGCAATATAAATCAAATTAAAAATACAATACACAATGCAAGACAACAATGTGAAAGTCGCTCCCGGTATGTATGTCGAACTGGGATACGACCTCTACGAGATAGCTCCCGACGGCACTCAAGTGACCGTCCATCAGACAGATGCCGACGACCCCGAACGCATCATCTTCGGCGTTACCGAAGGCGTGCTCGAACCGCTGGAGAAGGCTCTTGACGGCCTGAAAGTTGGCGAAGGGTTTGACGTTACTGTAACCAGTGACAAGGCCTTCGGCCCTTACGACAAAGAAAAAGTCATAGACCTCGACCGCGAAATATTCGTAGTCGACGGAAAATTTGATAGCGAAACCGTCAAAGTCGGAGCTGCCGTACCCATGATGACCTCCGAAGGATACCGCATTATGGGCCGTGTGCTCAATATCAGCGGCGACAAAGTTACTATGGACTTCAATCACCCGTTGGCCGGCCGTGACGTACGTTTCTGCGGCAAGGTGCTCACTGTGCGCCCCGCCACCGAGGAAGAACTACATCCCGTACATCATGGTTGCGGCTGCGGCTGTGACCACGGTCACGACGACTGCGGCTGCGGTGACGATCATTGCGGCTGTGGCGATAGCTGCGATTGCGATGACCACGACGGCCATCGCGGGCCCGGCAGCAGCTGCGACTGCGGCTCCTGCCACTGATTTCGAGACGCCTTTGGGTATCGGTTTCGTTGCCCATAGCAGTCGTTTTCGGCGTGATTTGCGGAATTTCTCGCATCCTGATAGTACTTTGCGCCGAATGATGACGCATTCTGCGTAGTATAAAATTCGATAGAAAATACAGTAAATCTACATTTTCTATCGAATTTATTACTGCCTTTGTGTTATGAAACGAGGAGATAACTAGAAAGTAAGATTCTATAATTTTATCGGGCGTTATAATGTCTGACGGTATTTGCATCATTAGACTTTGATGGCTATAAGTATTCAGATTGATGTGCGAATAGTTGAAAATCCACATTGGATATCCTTATGCTTTTGTGAAGACATCCCCGCAAGTAGGGGCGGTTTGTCAATATCTGTTTCGGACGGCGTGAGGAGACTGGTGGCCGCAATTGGCAAGAGTGAGAAAAGCGTGAGGGAAGTGATGACTATCGTCGGGCTTAAAGGCCGGAAGAATTTCGTGGAGAACTCTCTTGCGTCGGCTATTCGTGCCGATTTGGTGCAAATGATGTTCCCCGGTACGCCACGGCATCCACGTCAGCGGTATTCGCTGACCGACAAGGGTCTTGCGCTGTATGACGAAATCCGTAAACGGTGATGAGACTATAGCAGGCAGGGAGTGCGCAATCGGATGCGTACTCCCTGCTTGTTTTTTCGGTTGAAGGGAGGCTTGTTTAGTGAAGCTCGGCGCGGATGACGGCGTTGCGCATGCGGCGGAGGGTCGGGCCGGCTTTGGCTACGGAGTTTTCGAGGGCACGTATCTCTGCGGCTACGGTGCGGTCGCCGTTGGCGTAGCGTTGTCGTAGATGGTCGAGCTGTCGGCGATAAGCTTGGTCGAGATTGTACTGCTGAAGGTATTGCGACATCAGTTCACGTGCCTCGGAGCTGCGGAAATCTGAGAGGCGATAGTATACGGTTCGTCCTTCGATGCTGAAGGGGTAGGGCAGCGCATCGGTCATGCGTGCGTCTTTTGTGCCGGCGTCTATGGCGGCGGCACGTGCCTTGATTTGCTCTCGGATGGCAGCGGCGTCCGTGGAGGCATCTCGTGTGGCGGCCATATCGGTGACGAAGGCGCGGTCGGCCAGGTCTTCGCGCTCGGGGTCGAGGTTGTGGCGCGTGGCGTTGGTGAGATATGTGTACACGGTGATGCTATCGCTGTCGAGGCTGTTGCGATCCGTGGCCCACCATCCTATGCCGTTTTCGGTGTCAATGGCCATAAGTATGTCATCGTAGGGCGAGTTGTAAGGCATCCCGACGTTCACCGGTTCGAGGAAGTCTCCCGTGGCGTCATCGCGGCGGGTCATGTATATGTCGTATCCGCCTATCGAGGTTTCGGGGTCTTTGGCGGAGAAGTACAGGGTGCTGCCATCGGTGAGCATATAGGGGCAGGTGGTGGCGTATTGAGCCGAGGGAAAAACTTTTGTCGGGGGCTCCAGCGTTCCATCGTCCAGTATTCCGGCGTGGTACAGTGTAGAGCGACCGATGCTGTCCGGCGCGTTCCAGAATACTTCGCGCCCATCGTTGGCGGTATATACTATTGTCTTGTCGTTGGCGCGGATGTTGGGCGGCAGCATCTGTCGCGTGCCTAAGCGTCCGGCGTTTGCCGGCAGTGGTATGGCTTGGGCCAGACGGTCGCGCGGCACGGTCACCGAATCAATGATGGCTATTTCCTCGACACGTTGCAGCATATTGTCCATCAGTACTATGCGTGCGCGCAGCTCGTTGGCTGATGCGGGGAGGTCGCGGCGTGCGCGTTTGGCTGCGGCTTCCCAGCGTTCCATCAGTTCTTGGGCCTGTTCGATGTCATAGCTGTTGAGGGCGTCCGAGACCTGTTCCGAGAGGTCTTCATAGGCCGGTGTATGCTTTTTCTTGGGTGCGGCATTGGTGGCCATGGCGATTGTCAAGGCTGCGGCCAATGTTAGTGTCAGGTGCTTCATCGCGATGTTATGCTTAGTGTGGTTGTGTGTAAGAGGAAGTATTAAAATAGGGCTTCGGCCTCATAAAGGACACCTCGTCAGCGTATGTCCAGCAACTTGTGTGTCTGCAAAGACAGACCCCAATGCGGGTGTTGCAAGATATATTCCACTGTTTCGGCGATGTTCAGGCCCGAACAAGGTTGTAGCTTGGCGCAAGGTACGTTGAAATGGCGGTATATTGTCTCGACGTCTTGGCCGGTGTACACTACTTTCAGCTCGTCTACGCGGTCGATGCCCCAGGGACCTTCGCCTTTGGGCGAGCAGGTGACCCAGTCTACTTCCGGCGGCACGGGGCGTGTGCCGTTGGTCTCTATTTGGACGTAAAATCCGTGGGCCTTGATGGCGCGCAGCAGGTCGCTATCGGCTTGTAGCGTGGGCTCGCCGCCGGTGAGTACCAGGTGGCGCGCCGGAAAGGCGGCGGCGGCTTCGGCGATTTCGGCGGCGGTCATTTCGTTGTATCGTGCGTGATCGGTGTCGCAGAAGTCGCAACGAATGTTGCAGCCGCTCAGGCGCACAAATACGGCGGCCGTGCCGGTGTAGCGGCCTTCGCCTTGCAGCGAGTAGAAGATTTCGTTTACGCGATATTTCTTGTCCATAATCGAGTGGCGTTGGCGCGTGTCAGTCGCGTTGATACGATGCGATGTTTCCTTCGCTTTCCTGAACATCGACGCGGTAGCAGTTGGGTACGTTGTCGCATATCCAGCGGGCGATATTCTCGGCCGTAGGATTGAAAGGCAGCACTTCGTTGAGGTTGGCGTGGTCCAGTCGGTCCATCACCGTGCTTTTGATGTGAGTGAAATCGGTGACCATGCCATCGGCGTTCAGCTCGGTCGCGCGGCAGTGCACGGTGATTATCCAGTTGTGCCCGTGTGTATTGGTGCATTTGCTGTCGTAGGACAGCGTCAGGCGGTGTGCCGCCGATATTTCGAGTTTTTTGGTGAGATAATACATTGTCAGCTTGGAATGTAGTGGTGTTGCGTGTCAGTCTGTACTTTGCTTGGTTTTGTCCGGCTCAGGTTCGGCGCAATTGGCCTCGGTCTCGGACTCAGTGTCCTCTGTCGGTGCCGGCAGCTTGGACGGGTCGCCTTGAAGATCGTTTTGTGCGCCCAAATCCAGTAGGTAGTCGATGGCGGCTTGGCGTGTCGGCTCGATTTCGCAGTCGCGTGACACTCGGGTCAGATTGGACATCAGCATTCCCACAACGGGACCTTGCGTCAGGCCGAACATAGCCATAATATCGTAGCCGTTGAGTGCCGGACGAAAGGCGCGCTCGGCGTCCAGGGCGTTGATTTCGGCAAATTTGCGCTCGACAATATCGAAGTTGTCAAGGAAGCGCTGTTTTTTCTCGATATTCTTGGATGTGATGTCGGCACGTGCCAGTATCATCAGCGCGTCCAGGTCGTCTTCGGCGTAGTTGATGAGTCTACGTACGGCGCTGTCCGTCACTTCGTCTTCCACCAGCGCAATGGGACGCATGTGCAGGTCCACGAGGCGTTTGACGCGGCGCATTTCGGCTCCCATAGGCAATTTGAGCCGCGCAAATATGCGCGGCACCATCTTGGCACCTATGAAATTGTGGTTGTGGAATGTCCATCCCACTTGAGGGTCGTAGCGCTTGGTCAGCGGCTTGGCGATGTCGTGCAGCAGCGCCGCCCATCGCACCCAGAGGTCGTCGGTGGCGGCGGCTACGTTGTCCAGCACTTCGAGTGTGTGGTAGAAGTTGTCTTTGTGTCCGCGCCCGTTGACCACCTGTACGCCCACCAAAGCTTCCAGTTCGGGTAGGATTATAGCCAGTAGTCCGCTGTGATGCAGCAGGTCCCAGCCTATGGACGGGCGTGGCGAGGCCATAATTTTATTGAGCTCGGTGGTGATGCGCTCGGTGGTGATGATGCGTATACGTTCGGCCTGTGTACGTATGGCCTCGAAGGTCTCGGGGCAGATGTCAAATTGCAGTTGAGTGGCAAAACGTATGGCACGCATCATCCTCAGCGGGTCGTCGCTGAAGGTCACTTCCGGTTCAAGTGGTGTGCGAATTATGCGGTCTTGCAGATCCTGCAGCCCGTTGTAATTGTCTATGAGCCGTCCGAACGAGCCCTCGTTGATACATAGGGCCATAGCATTGATGGTGAAGTCGCGTCGTGCGATGTCTTCTTCGAGTGTGCCGTCTTCGACTATGGGGTTGCGCGAATCGTGTCGGTAGCTTTCGCGGCGTGCGCCCACAAATTCCAGTTCGAGCCGTCCGCGCTTGACTTGTGCGGTGCCGTAGCTGCGAAATACGCCTAAGTGTGTGCCTCGTCCGAGTTTCCGGGCCACGGCCGTGGCAAGTGTTATGCCCGAGCCGACGGTGACGAAGTCGATGTCATTAAGCTCGCCGCGATGCAGCATTGCGTCGCGCACGTATCCGCCCACAACGTATGCCTCCATACCCAAGTCATCGGCCACTTGGCCTACTCGCTTGAATATGCGGTCGTGCAGCAGACGTGCGTAGTTGCTTTTGCCTTGTTCTTCGTCCGTCAGCGGTGTCGTCATTGCTCGAAGCTGATAAGTTGGGTGGGGGCGTTGGTGAGGCAGCGCATTGGGGCGTCCTCGCGTACTACGTAAGTGTTTTCGATTCCTACCGCGCCTACGCCCGGAATGACGAATTTGGGCTCTATGGCGATGACGTTGCCGGCTTCGAGAACGTCACGACTGCGCGGTGCAATGACGGGCAATTCGTTGATTTCGATACCTACGCCGTGTCCTACAAATCCGGCGTGCTGGCGGTGTCCCATAAAGTAGTGTTCCAGCCCGGCTTCGCGTGCCATCTCGAGCGCTTTTTCGTACATTGCCGAAGCCGCAGTGCCCACACGACCCATTTTAGCGAGGGTGTCGCAGATGTCTATGGACAATTGGTGCGCGCGGCGTGCATCTTCGGGTATGTCTCCCAAGACAAAGGTACGTGTCATGTCGGTCATATATCCGGTGTAATTGCCGTTGACGTCCACCATTACCGTCATACCGGTGCGTATAATAGTACCGTTAGCACCTACTGGCAGCGATGGATCGGCTCCGGCACCACCCATGGCAAAGTCATAGGGTGATGGTGCATCGGCGTTTTCTCCGGCCAAGACGTTGCCCATATATAGTTCCATATCGTTGCCGTTGATGCGGAATTGTCCGAGACATCCTTCGAGGCGCGAGACGCGCTCTATTTCGACTTGCAGTTCGATATCGGTCATATTGTCGCGGTATAGACGAGGAATCATACGGTATACATGCTCGTGACAGCTTCCCGAGGCGGCGATAAGCTGTATCTCGCCGGGGGTCTTGACGGCGCGGGCGTGACGTAGCAGGGCATCGGCATTGGCCGCCTCGCCGGGTTCGATGCCCATGGCGCGGCATAGGCGCAGTACGGCATTGTAAGGCAGGGTGTCCTGTTCCAGTGCCAAGCGCTTGGGCTTGGGCAGCGAATGGTGCTGCAGCTCTTCGAGAATATTCTCTGGCTTGTGTATGGTTATGACGTTGTCGCCTTCGAGGTCTACGGGGCGTTTGACAAAGTAGGTCGGGGCGTCTGCATCGCGGTGTATGTAGATGTATCCGCTGTAGACGCGGCCTGTCATATAGTATAAGTTGGCGTTGATGGTCAGCAGCATGGCGTCAGTGCCATCTTGCGCCATAAGTTTTTTGAGGCGCGATAGTTTCAGCGCCAGCTCGTCGGCGCTGAGCAGTTGCAGTATGTTTGACCGTTTCATAGCGTGTACTGTCTTTATATAAAAGGTCTGTATGTTGTTTTGGTTGTTTCTAATTCAAAGAATGTATGCGCTTTGTCAATGATACATATATGCGCTTTCTACGAGCGTAAGTGCGTACTCCGCATCGAGGTCGTCTTCAGACAATGTCCTCCAACTCGCCGAAGCGATGAATGACGGCATCGGCGTCCTTGACTTTTCCAAAGCCATAGGCACAGTAGATCATCCGAGCACCGACAGCATGGGCTGCATCGCTGTCCCCCTGAGTATCACCTACGTATACCGGGTGGGTCAGACCGTAATTGCGCACAAGTAGCGCGATATTCCCGGCTTTATCCAGTCCCGTACCGCCGTGGCTCAGCGCGTCTTTGAAGTAAGGACGCAGGCCGTTGACGTCAAGAAAGTTGTCAAGTCCGAGAGGTCCGCAGTTGCTTACCATAAACAGCGGCAAACGGCGTGCCAGTTCGGGTATTGTCTCGACCACTCCGTCATACAAGCGTCCGCGCAGTCCCGGCATCATCGTGGCTTCGTTGGCATTGAGCAGTTGCAGAAAGTGTCCGTCTTTGTCGTGGCCAGGGGCGATGTCCTCGATGATGTCTTCGAGGTGCTTGCCCATTTCGCGCATCAGCACATCACGAGTGACATGCGGTACATCGGTGATGCCCGCCTGATCGAACGTCTCATTCCATATCCGTGCATACGAGTCCACGGCATCCCATAGAGTGCCGTCCATATCGAATATCAAGGCATCGCATTGCAGCTTTTCGTTCATTTTTCGTAGTGCTTGGCCGGTTCGTATTACTTGGATGGCGGCAGCGGAGTGACGCCTATTTGTTCGATTTCGGTGAGCGTATCCAGACGCATGATGTGACGCAGGTGCAGCGAGCCGCCTCGACGCAAGGGCTGTCGCAAGGTCACGGTATCGGTATACTGATACGTGACGCCGCTACCGTGGCCTCTCCACCGGCCCCATGCATCGGCCATGGTGACGTCTAAGGTGTCCGTGGCCGTGCTGTCGGCCGTGTCATACTTGATTTCGAGCCACAAGTTGGAATATTCGTAATTGTGACTATGCCGTATGGTCAATGCGATGCGGTTAGTGGGTTCGGCACTGTCAGGCGTTAGGGTCACTGTACTGCCGTAGCGCCATCCGTCAATGTCAATGTCAGACCATGCACCGGGTGTGCCGTCTGAACATGACACGATACCCGGAGCCATCAGGGCACCGAGTATCGCCGATAATATTATATGTAGATGCTTATGCATCTGTTTTGGGCTCTTTAGTCTGTTGGTTGTCAGTTCCGTTGCCGTTGTTTCGCGGCTTTCTTTTATTGCGGCGGTTGGGCCGTGGTTGATTTGTCGGCTTGGGTTCTTTGCCTTCTTTTGTCGGTTTAGGGCCTTTGTCCTTGGCCGATTTCTTTTTCTTGTGCTTCTTTTTGTCGAAGCGGGTCAGTTCGTCTTGGTCCAACAGGTCGTTGACATTGGAACGTTCCTTGGCTGCCGCTTCGGCCGCTTCGGCATCGCGCAGCAGCGTTGCAGGCTTTTTGCCCTCTTTATTGAGGGCAATGATTTCGAATACGCGTTCGGCATCCAGTGTCGTGAGGTTGGCGGCCATTGACTTGTCCGACGAGTATATAATTTCGCGCTTAAAGACATCGGTCTTGAAGTGGTACCAAGTGGCATCCGCTGTTTCGAGCCGTATGTTTTTGGGCGGCATACGCTTGACGGTCTCTACGTAGGTGTCTACTTCGAAGTTGAGACAGCACTTTAGCTTGGCGCATTGTCCGGCCAGTTTTTGCGGATTGAGCGAGATGTCCTGAAAACGGGCGGCGCTGGTGGAGACGCTGACAAAGTTCTGCATCCACGATGAGCAGCACAACGGTCGACCGCAGGGGCCTATGCCGCCAATGCGTCCGGCTTCTTGGCGCGCGCCTATCTGTTTCATCTCGATGCGTATCTTGAAGGTGTCGGCCAGGACTTTAATCAGCTGGCGGAAGTCGACACGTGCATCGGCTATGTAATAGAATATGGCTTTATTGCCATCGCCTTGGTACTCCACATCGCCGATTTTCATATCCAATAGGAGGCTCTGGGCGATTTTGCGGGCGCGTATCATGGTGTCCTGTTCGCGCGCGCGGGCTTCGTTGTATTTGTCGATGTCTGCGGGCTTGGCTTTACGGAATACGCGTTTTGTCTCAGCGTTGGGGCGTATGCCGCTTTTGCGCATTTGCAGGCGTACGAGCGCTCCGGTAAGCGTCACCGTTCCGATGTCATGACCCGGCTGTGCTTCTACGGCCACCAAGTCGCCGACTTTTAGCGGGATGTTTGTGGAGTTCTTGTAGTAGCCTTTGCGAGTGTTTTTGAACTGCACCTCCACCATATCATCATCGGCATATCCTCCGGGGATGTCTTCAAGCCAGTTGAAACTGTGCAACTTATGCCTTGCCGTATCTGAGCATCCGCTGCAGCCCGGGCATTTGCCTTTGGGGCATATGCCGTCTGTTGCCTTGGGGCACGACCCGTCTGCTGCTTTGGGGCAGGCGCATCGGCTATGGACGGCTTCGGACTGCGCCTTGTCTTGCGAGTCCTTTCCCTCGCCGGCGCTGTCCGAATCCTCCACGGGGGCGTGCAGGGCGTTGTTTATGCTTTCTAAATCGTTGATTTCGTTGCTCATATCACCTTGTTTGGTAAAGCTTATATTATTTGGCAAAGCTTACCGAGCGTGTTTCGCGGATGACCGTGATTTTGACTTGTCCGGGATAAGTGAGTTCGTCCTGGATGCGACGTGCAATTTCGGCCGACAGCTTCTCGGTCTCGGCATCGTCAATCTTGTCGGCACCGACGATGACGCGGAGTTCGCGTCCGGCTTGTATGGCGTAAGTCTTGATGACACCCGGGTACGAGAGTGCCAGTTGCTCAAGGTCTTTGAGACGTTTGATGTATGCTTCGACGATTTCGCGGCGAGCGCCGGGGCGAGCGCCGGAGATCGCATCGCAAACTTGTACGATAGGGGCAAGCAGCGTGGTCTGCTCAATTTCGTCGTGGTGTGCGCCTATGGCATTGCATATTTCGGGCTTCTCCTTGTACTTCTCGGCCAGTTTCATGCCCAGCAGTGCGTGCGGCAGTTCGGGCTCCTCGTCGGGCACTTTGCCTATATCGTGCAGAAGTCCGGCACGGCGTGCCTTCTTGGGATTGAGGCCGAGTTCCGAGGCCATAACGGCGCAGAGATTGGCTGTTTCGCGCGAGTGTTGCAGCAGGTTTTGACCATAGCTGGAGCGGTATTTCATCTTGCCCACCAGACGTATTAGATCGGGATGCAACCCGTGGATACCCAGGTCTATGGCTGTGCGCTTGCCGGTCTCAATGATTTCTTCTTCGACTTGTTTGCGGACCTTGGCTACGACTTCTTCGATGCGGGCGGGGTGTATGCGTCCGTCTGATACGAGCTGGTGCAGGGCCAAACGTGCCACTTCGCGACGTACGGGGTCGAATCCGCTAAGGACTATGGCTTCGGGCGTATCGTCCACTATGATTTCGATGCCGGTGGCGGCTTCGAGGGCGCGGATGTTGCGACCTTCGCGGCCGATGATGCGGCCTTTGATTTCGTCCGAATCGATATGGAATACTGTCACCGAGTTTTCGATGGCGGTCTCGGTGGCGGTGCGCTGGATGCTTTGGATAATGATTCGCTTGGCTTCTTTATTGGCCGTCATCTTGGCCTCGTCCATAATGTCGTTGATATAGGCGGCAGCAGCGGTTTTGGCCTCGTCTTTAAGCGATTGGATGAGTTTTTCCTTGGCCTCTTCGGACGAAAGACCGGAGATGTGTTCCAGCGTCTGGCGTACCGATGCTTTTTCTTGTTCCAGCTCGGCTTCTTTGCGCTCTACGGCTTGATATTGCTCATCCAGGGTCTGGCGTGCGGCCTCAAGCTCGTTGCGTGTACGGGCGTTTTCTCCCTGCTGTTGATTCAATTGCAGTTCGCGCTGTTTCTGCTTGGCTTCCATGGATTGGAGCTTGGACATGCGCTGGTTGGCGGCTTTTTCGGCTTCGGCGGTAATCTTGAGGGCCTCTTCGCGGCCTTCCATTTCCTTGTCTTTCTTGATATCGAGAGCCTGGCGCTCGGCGTCAGCCACGATTTGTCGTGCTCGGCTCTTGGCGTTCGAGCGGTGTATCACTACTGTGACGACCACTCCGAAGGCAGCGGCAATGGCGGCTATGATTATGGTTGTTACTAATGGTGTCATATAATGTCGGTAGGTGCTTGTTTTGTTGTTATTGGGTTGGTTGTCTTGTGGTTATATGTAGTTGTATTATTGGTTGCTTGTCTTCTATGACTTTTTCGGGCGAATGTAGAGCCGCAGCACTCTTGCCGGGGTGCAAATGCCCATAGCCGCTCCGAACTGTGTCGGGCGGCGTGCGGGTGTATGCGTTGTGATGCTTGGTGGTGTGCCTTGAGTCGTGCGTCGGCGATATCGGTCAGCTTTTAAGGCTTGGCTTCGGACTTGATATCGAGCATGCGATCCAAGTCGGCTTCAAAGGCCTCCAGGAGATGCTGTTGGTCGTCGACGCTTTGCTTAAGCTGATAGTACAGCTTGGCAAACTGGAAGGCAGCCATGGCCAGGACCTCTTTGGAGGTTTTGTCTTCAAATCTACGGCGCCATTCGCTCCATACGCGGTTGACGTTATATTCGGCCTCGCGTATGCGTTCCTCCTTGTCCGGCGCTATGGTCATACTTATGGGTGCGACGTCGGCGATTTTTATCGTTATGTTTTGTTCTTTCTTTACCATTGAATGTATTCAAGCATCGTGAAGCAAAAGTCGTGGGCGCTGTCATCGGTACCCGTCATCCATCGATGTCGGTGATGCAGCGGTCGATTTCCCGCACGAGATCGGCGATAATGGTTCGGGTCTTTTCAACGGCATCACGGTCGGGCGCAAGGGTCGAGGATACGCTGAGGTATTCGTTGCGGAGGCTCAGTTGCTCAATACGTCGTTCCTTGTCGCGCAGCTCTCTCTCGAGCTCGGCGATGCGCTCTAAGGCTTGTGTACGTTCTTGACATACAGTGTCGTAGCGCTGTGTCAGTACGTGCATCTTTTCGCTTATGCGCGACAGTGATTTATCTAATGACTCGGTTGCCATATCTCCAAATTTCCACAAAGTTAGCAATTTTTTTCGTAATCCCATGCCTGCCTATGCAATTTTTGACAAAATTGCGCCTGAAAAAGGTAAAAAAGGTTTGTAATACTTAGAGATATGCTATATGTTGCTTCAGAATGGATGCGGTTGGGCAGTGATGTTGCGTATGTGTGGGATTATGACTAAATTTGTCGTCTGTAGCGCTGTTGTCGGCGCAGATATTCCACCGGAATTAGGCAAACAATTACTTTTTATTTTCAATGGATAAGCAGACACATGCAAAGATGGACTGGGCGCGGCTGATAGATGACTGCCGCTTCGGTCTCGAGGATTACCACAAACCGCGTACTGTCGGGGTGGGACGCACAGACTTCCGCCGCGACTATGATCGTCTGGTGTTTTCTTCGCCTTTCAGGCGTTTGCAAAACAAGACGCAGGTGTTCCCGTTGCCGGGTAGTGTCTTTGTGCACAATCGTCTGACCCATTCGTTGGAGGTTAGTAGTGTCGGCCGCAGTATGGCCGATGAAATTGCGGCGGCACTGGTGCATCGCCACGGTCCTATGGACGGAATTTTTGCCGACTTGGGTGATGTGGTGGCTGCCGCGTGCCTGGCTCATGACCTTGGCAACCCGCCTTTCGGTCATTCGGGCGAAAAGGCCATAGGCACTTTCTTCAGCGAGGGTGCCGGTCGGACACTTAAGGAACGACTGACCGCGCGACAGTGGAGTGATATCGTCAATTTTGAAGGTAATGCCAATGCTTTGCGAGCGCTGACGCATCAGTTCAACGGTCGCCGTCCCGGAGGTTTTGCCATGACCTACACGATGTTAGCCTCCATAGTCAAGTACCCGTATGACTCATCACTGGCCGGAGCAAAGGGCAAATTCGGGTTCTTCGAGAGCGAACGCGCCGACTTCGAGCGTATAGCTACGCGCCTGGGAATGTTGCGAATGCCCTCGCCCGAAGGTTCGTTGCGCTTTTGTCGACACCCTCTGGTGTACATCGTTGAGGCTGCTGACGATATATGCTACGAAGTCATGGACTTTGAGGACGCCCATAAATTGAAAATTCTTGGCACGGACGAGGTCTTGGATGCCTTATTGGCATATTTTGACGATGAATCCCGCGCCCATGTGCTTGAGGTGATGGAACGTGTCAAGGATCCCAACGAAAAGATTTCGTATCTGCGCAGCGGCGTTGTCGGGCGCCTGGTCAGTTGTTGTGCCGGCACATTCATAGACAATGAAAGTGCCATATTGTCAGGCACTTTCAAGGGAACGTTGCTTGACCATATATGCGAGCGCGAGCGCGAGGCTTATCGGCGCTCCACGCGCCTATCGTGGGGCAAGATTTACGGTGCTCCGCAGGTGGTGGACATCGAGTTGGCCGGTAATCGCATCCTGACTTTCCTGCTCGAAAAGATGATACATGCCGTCACTTACCCCGAACTCAATTATTCGCGGCTACTGCTCAGCCAGGTCCCCGGGCAGTACAACGTAGGCGCTCCCGAACTGTTTGACCGAATTCAGGCCGTCCTCGATCATATCTCGGCAATGACGGACGTATATGCCCTCGACCTCTACCGTAAGCTCAACGGTATGAGCCTTCCGGCAGTCTGAGAACGAGTGTTGGAATATCCATATTAGTAATCACTAAAAAACATTTTATAATATGCTAATGTCCTGCAAGAGGCTGATAATCATACTCTCGCTTGTGCTTGTGAGTGTGGGCGCTGTCTCGGCGCAAGAGCAAAAACAATACTATGCGCCCGAAGATGTACCTAATGTGCAGCTGCAGAATAAAAATCATTATCTTAGCGACCCGACAAAAATCATAGATGCCGCTTCTGCCGCCCATATCGATTCAACATTACAAAAGCTTCGAACAGCCACAGGCGTGCAGGCTGCCGTTGTGGTCTTGCCCAATATGGATGGAGACTCGGATGTGGACACTTATGCCACCGATCTGTTTACGCTTTGGGGTATTGGTGACAAAGACAAGGACAACGGCTTGTTGTTGCTTGTATCGGTGGGCGACCGTAAGTATGTGATACGCACCGGGTATGGTATCGAAGACGCTCTGCCGGATGCAATATGCGGACGCATCGAGCGCAATATTATGGTGCCGGCCTTTGAAAAGGGCGACTACTCGGGCGGCATTCGTGCGGCAGTGGATAATATCAGTTCGGTGCTCAGCGACCCAACGTTTCGTGACGAAATGCTCGAAGATATTGCAGCTCAGGAGCGTGAGGATTGGATGAGTGTCCTGTGGCTATATATAGGCTTTTGCGTGACTGCGACGCTGATAACGTTTGTATGGTTGCTGGTGGCACTTTGCGGAGTACGAGGCAAGACGCCGTATGATAAATATCAGGCTACGCGTACGTTATCCAGGGTTTCGGGCGCTTGCGCTTGGTTTACGCTTGGTATGACGTTGCTGGTGTATATCCCTCTGCGGATGATTATGCGGGGATGGCGCAACGGGGCGCACTACTGCTCTAATTGTGGGACTAAGATGCGCAAACTTGACGAAAAAAGCGACAATGAGTATCTGACGCCCGCGCAAGATGCCGAGGAACGCATCAAGTCCGTGGATTATGATGTGTGGTTGTGCCCCAAGTGCGGGACAACGGAGATATATCGCTTTGACGAAGACAGCGGATACAGCGAGTGTCCGTATTGTCATGCCCGGACATGTCGCTTTGTACGGGACACTGTGATGCAGCGCCCCACCCAAGATCAAGAGGGTGTCGGCGTCAAGACATATACTTGTCTTAACTGCAAGAAGACGCATAGTATAGCCTATAAGATAGCCAAGCTCGCGCCCACGGTGATTGTCGGAGGCGGCGGATTTGGTACCGGCGGTGATGGTATATCAGGCGGTAGCTGGGGTGGCGGCAGCACCGGCGGTGGAGGTGCCTCCGGAGGATGGTAATCCTTCCGTTGTGGCCGGATAGCTGAATTATATTTCTATTTGGGAGCGGTGGCGGACGGCGTATGCGGCTCCGGCAATCATCAGGCGCAGTGCCCCAAGGCTTCGAGCGCGCATTGCCTGTCGAGCTATACGCAGCCATCCGCTGTACGGATGTGTAAGGCGTAGCACTGCGCCGCGAGCGCGCCATACTGCCGGGGTCGGCGTGCGTTGACCGGTGGACGGTCCGCCCGTATGACGACCGATGACGACCGGAATATACTCGATGCTTAGTCCGAGACGGCGGGCATTCCATATCAGAATATCCTCTTCGCCGCAGCCTAATGCCGGGGCGCCGATGCCGAATAATGTACAGAAATGCAGACCCGAACGGCGAACGGCCTCCATACGCAAAGCAATTTCGACGGACGATGGGCAGTAGCCGCGTGGCATACCGTGTACGAGGCTCAATCGTGATTTCGGGTATGATTTGTCTCCGGCGCCTTCGATGCGGAAGGTGGTGATGTCGGCCTCGCCGAGGTTGTCAAGGGCGGCGCGCAGTTGTGCCTTGGTGTAGCTCATATCATCATCGGCTGTGAGGACGTATTCCGCATCGGCGGCTTCGAGCAGTCGGTTGCGATTGGCGCATAGTCCGCGGCCTTGTGTCATGATTACACGAATATCCGGGCGCTGCAAATCCGCCGGCACTGTCGGAGCAGCGTCCTCTCCGGTCTGGCATGATACAAGGTAAGACACGCCGTCGATGACGGGCAGGGACATAGATGCCGTGCGCCGTAGACCTTTGTCGCCGTAGGTGGCTATGAGTACTTGAAGTAGCATTGTCTATAAAGGTCTATAAAGCCTTGCCGATGTTGTGCGAAATCTTGCGCCAGAAGTCTTCGTAGCGCTGAGCTACGACTTCGCAGTCGTTGTGCTTGACTACATATTCGCGTGCCGTTGATGCGTTTGCCGCCAGAATTTTGCGGTCAAGACATCGGCGTATATCCGGAAGTGACGCCTCCGGGTCGCGCGGGTCGATATTGATAGCCGGAGTGGTGCATCCCTGGAAGTCGTTGAAGTCTTTTTCGGCTCCGGTGACTACAGTTTTTCCCATGGCCATAGCCAGGAGTGCTGTCGTTGCCGGAGTGTAGCTGTACAATTGGTCGAAGACGATGTCTGCGCGGGCCATATTCTTCAGAAATTCGGCATATTGCAGGTTGTGAACCGGGAGAATGGTGACTTTGTCGCGAAATTCGTTTTCGATGGTTTTGGCGATGCGCATCAGTTGGGGTATGCCCTTTTCTTGTTCGCGTCCTATATGGCTGGGCAATAGGATGCTTATGGGCTTGCTTGATTCGATGTCTATAGGCATAGGTTTTATCGCGGCGGTGTCCACGGGGATGCCTCCATAGGCCAGACGCTCGGGCTCGATTAAGCGAGACATAGATAGCTGATACTCGTAGAGTGCGGTGATGGCTCCGTCCACGTGGTCGTAGACGTATTGCGCATAATCGGATAATTCGGGTTGCTGCCACATAGATACGGTTCGACCGCGGGTGCTCAGCGCGTATTCGGTGGGTACGCCGTCGATGGCCCATTCGCTGTATTTCAGTGGCCCGTTCGGATCTTTGCACATGTTGACAAAAGCCGTATCGGTGCCTATGGCCGTAAGGCAGACCAAGCCGTTGTGTCGGCGTAGGTCATCCAGAAGTCTGCGCAGTCGTGAGGGACGCAGCCGCATAAACGTAGGGCCGCAAAGCTGTATCACGTCCCAACCGTGCAGTCGCGGGCGCAGGGTCGTGTGCAGCCTTGCCCAAAGTAAAGCGCCGCCGATACTTCCGGGCAATCGGCGACTTAAGTCCACATCGCGTCCCGTGTTCATCCATGCCGAGCCGTCCGAGGCTACGCACACCTCGTGCCCGTGACGTATGAGCCCTTCGGCGAGGGTGCGGTTGTAGTGGCTTGCGTCGCCCAGCAGCAATATTCTCATTTCAGTTTGCTTGGCATGAAAGGCCGCAATATGCGAGCGATGCCGCGATGGCCGCGCACGGTATAGTGGTAGGCAAAGGATAGCATTCGTCTGCGGATTTTGCTTTTCTCCTGAAGAATGAATGTCTCCTTGAGCAGGCGACCCGAGGCTGTTCCGCTCAATTCGCAATGTGCCGACAGGATGACGCCTTTGAGATTTACCCACGCCGAAGGTGCGTATTTGCGCATACGTTTGAGCGTGTTTGTTTTCTTGTCCGGCTTTGCGGCAAAACATCCGCCGGTCAGCGACCCTTCGGTGATGAATATGTGCACAGTCGGTTCTTTGGCTTTGATTTTGTAGCAACGAGGCTTGCGCAGTGCTATACGAGCGCCCAGTTCGATGTCGTTCCACACCTCGATGTCAGTGCTCCATCCGCCGACGGCACGTATCAACTCGGTACGGCACATATATCGTTGTGTCGCGAAGTTGCTGTTAAACATATTGTTGTAGCCCAAATCGCGGTTGCGGAAGGTCAGCCGTTTCCAAGGTCCTCCATCCTTGCCGTAAAGCACATCCCATCCGATGATTTTAGCCATGGGGTGTGTGTCGGCGGCTTCTATAGCTCTTGCGCAGTGCTCCGGCGCCATGATGTCGTCCGAGTCGAAAAACATCACCCATGGCGTGGCCACTTCGGCAAGGCCGCGGTTGCGTGCGGCACAGGCGCCTACGGCGCTCTCGTCCAGAAGTTTTACACTCAATCCGCCCACCTCGTTGTGCTCGGATTTCCACTTGTGCATCACGGCCTTGCTGGCATCGGTGGAGGCGTTGTCCACCAATATCACATTTAGCGGGCGCAATGTCTGAGCGGCGATGCTGTCAAGGGTTCGACCCACGAGTTCGGCGCGGTTGTATACCGGAACGACAACCGTAAGTTTAGCGCCGGCGGCATCATTGGCGATGTCGCTTGCGTGAGCTTCCGATGTTTCCGATGTTTCTACCATAACGGGTTAATACGGTGAGGTTTTGAGGCTCGGCTTTATTGGCCCTGCCGTGGGAGAGGGGGCTTTGTAGGGCGGTCCTAAAGACTTAGGTTACGCCTATGATATTGTCGTGCAAATTTCCGAAATTTCTGTGATATAGCAAAATTAAATATGTTACGACAGATTTCGGATGGATGAGTGCTCCCGCGTGTCGGACGCTAATACTCAATTGAATAATAGTTTGCGACGTAGCGATACGGGGAATGCGCTGTCCGGACGCATGGCAATACGGCATACGAAGGGCGCTCGGCGAATACGCACTTCCGAATCCATTGGAAGTACCGTTGAGCGTCCGTCAAGGCTCAGACGAAAAGCACGTGCGCGACCGCTGACGCTGATGTCCAAGACGCTGTGATCGTCGATGACCAACGGCCTCATACCCAGAGAGTGTGCCGCTATGGGCGACACGACTAGGACCGGAGCTGTCGGCTGCACGATAGGGCCGCCGACAGAGAGATTATAAGCCGTTGAGCCTGTCGGAGTGGCTATGATAAGTCCATCGGCACGATATTGGGCCAGTTCGACGCCGTCTACAAATGTGTCGGCCTGAATCATGGACACGCTGTCGTCTTTGGCGATGCACACCTCGTTGAGCGCATATCGCCATCCGCGCACCTCGGGAGAGCATACTTCAAGCAAAGTGCGCTCCTCGATGGTGAAGTCGGCGTTGAGCATACTGTCAATGCCTGCATCTGAGGATACATCATCGATGTTCATTGTCGCCAGGTAGCCCAAATGCCCGGTGTTGATGCCGATGATGGGTATGCCGAGTCGGCCGACCCATGCGGCGGTACGCAAAAAGGTGCCGTCGCCGCCGATGCTCAGCACCAGCGAACATTCTTGGTTCGGTTCCGAGAGTGCGGCTTGACGTACTCCGGCGAGGGATACGCCCAATTCGGAGAGATGCCCGTAAAGTTTGGGGTGCATTTCGATGTCGGTGCCTGTCAGCACGATATGTCGCAACATACGCATGATTTGTACTGTGTATAGTTGCTGTTGGCGGCTCCCGTATATGGCAATGGTCATGGCGTTTCGGTTTTTTAGGTAAACGAGCTGAATGTCAGGTCTGTCAATGCCGGTTAGACATTGAGTATGCGCATAAGGCTCTCGAGGCGACCGTCAATGTCGCCTTTGGCACTGCCTACGGCATCGCGTGTGTACTCGACAGTGTATCCGTAGCGTGCAACGGAACGTGCTGCCGCATCGGTATTGCGGTGTGAAATACGCAGCTCGATATATGTGCGTGGCGTGTCCTCGTAGTCTATGTCGTGGCGCGGTATTCCTATGCCGTCGGATGCGCCGGGTGCTCCGGCATCTATAATATTGAGATTGAGCACATGGGCATCGCAGTCCTCAATAGCGCGACATAGCTGCGAAGCACAATAATCGTACTTTGGGCAGCTCACCACCAGGGTCGAGGCATCCTCGGTATATGGGAACAGACGCTCCAGTTCTGTCTTTATGTCATCTTTTGCGGTCAATATCTTTTAGATTTAGATAATTCTAACTAAATTTGTACTCCCTTTCAGATACAAATTTAGGCAAAATTTCAATACGAAAGGGTAAATATAATCTAAACACTATAAAAATATGCCTCAGGGCACAATGCACATATATGACTTGTTTGAGTGTAAACATCAATAAGATAGCGACTTTGCGCAATGCACGCGGAGCCAACAATCCCGATGTGGAAAAGGTGGCCGCCGACTGTGAAGACTTCGGTGCGCAGGGCATCACCGTGCATCCGCGTCCGGACGAGCGTCACATTCGTCGCAGCGATGTGCTGGCGCTTAGTTCGCGTCTGCGTACCGAGTTCAATATTGAGGGGTATCCCGACGAGCGTTTCATGGACTTGGTCCTGCGCGTACGTCCCGCCCAAGTCACCCTTGTTCCGGACGCGCCGGACGCCATCACCAGCACCGGCGGATGGGATGTCAACGCCAATTTTGATTTACTGAGCTCTATCGTTGAGCGTCTGCACGAGGGCGGCATCCGCGTATCTATATTTGTCTACCCCGAAGAGGAGGATATACGTGCCGCCGCACGTACCGGTGCCGACCGTATAGAGCTGTACACTAAGCCGTACGCCGATATGTATTCCAAAGATCCGGAAGCAGCCGTTGCCCCATATGTCGCAGCCTCCAAGGTGGCCCATAACTGCGGCTTAGGTGTCAATGCCGGTCATGACTTGTCTCTCGAAAACCTGGCATATTTTCATCGCGCTATGCCTTACCTAAACGAGGTATCCATAGGCCATGCGCTGATATGTGATGCCCTATATCTGGGACTGCAAACCACTATTCAACGCTACCTCGACTGCCTCAAGTGACAAGACGTCAAAGCCTCGGCATAAGCTGCTGAAGATGCCGCTGAGTATAACGTCGAGGACTAAGATGTTAGAAATGAAATAATAAACTGTATACATAATATACGATCAGAAAATATGATACTGTTAGACACTGCAAACGCTACCGTACCCGAGAGCCTCTCACTTTGGGACTTATGCCTTTCGGGCGGATGGATTATGATTGTACTGGCCGTGCTGCTGCTTGCCGGGGTGTATATCGCCATCGAACGCGCCATCATAGTAGCCAAGGCATCACGCCAGGACGAAACTTTTATGAAGCGTATACGCGACTATATCCATGACGGCGAGATAGATGCCGCCAAGGAATTGTGCCGCAACTCCGACACTCCGTACGGACGTCTTATCGGAAAGGGTATTTCGCGCATCGGACGCCCGATGAGCGACGTACTTGTAACCATCGAAAATACCGGCAATATGGAGATAGCTTCGCTGTCCAAGGGACTGCCCTGGCTGGCTACCATTGCCGGCGCCGCCCCCATGCTCGGCTTCCTGGGTACAGTCATCGGTATGGTCGAGTCGTTCTACGCCATCGCCGCCAGTGGCAATAGCGCCCAGATAGGCGATTTTGCCGGAGGCATATACACAGCACTGGTGACCACCGTTGCCGGGCTTATCGTAGGTATCGTGGCCATGTTCGCTTACAACTATCTTGTGGCGCGTGTCAATAAGGTGATGAATATGCTTGAGGCGCGCACCATGGATTTTATGGACCTGCTCAACGAGCCGGCTTGACATTCTAAATCGTTAAATGTCGCTTAAATACGCATCCAATGTCGCTTAAACGTCAACAAGAAATACTTTCCGGATTTTCCATGGCGTCAATGACGGACGTGGTGTTCCTGCTACTGGTATTCTTTATGGTTACTTCGACTTTCGTGTTTCCTACGGCGCTCGAAGTCAATCTGCCGCAGAGTTCCGAGCAGACCCCGCTGAAGCCGATAACGCGAGTATTTATACAAGCAGACGGAAGCCTTTGGGGTCAATTCGGAGACGGCGAGCCTATGGCTATGCCATCGCAACAGGCTCTTGTGGACTTCCTTAAGGGAGTCAAAGAGCAAGCGCCCGAAACCGCTATTGCCGTCTTCGGTGATTCGGCAGTGTCCTATGGCGATGTCGTCGAAATCCTCAATCTCGGGGCCGATAACGACCTGAAGATGGTACTCGCCACCACCAAAAAGGACAATGCCGCCACGGTTGCCGTGACCGGAGATGCCCGATCGGGACAGCCCACCGCCACGACCGGCACTTCCACGCCGACTTCCGTATCTACTTCAAATACAGAGACAAGATAATCGCGCATGAATCAAGCACGCCATATAGCAGCCTTAGGCACCATCGCGATAGCGGCGTTGGTGTGGCTATGGCTGTGTCTGAGTCGGTTGTCGCTGTCTCCGGACAAGGAATGGCCGCCGCAGCCCGACCCGTATATCGAGCTGGCGCAGGTAGAGGACTTGGTGGAGACAATACAACTGCCGCCTACACATGTGCCCTCACACCAACAGCAGGATGCGGCGGCGCAGACGTCCGAAGATGTCGACAATCCGGCACGCCTAGCTCCCGAGACCGGCGCAGCCCTTGAAGACCATGGTCCGGTAGGCAAACCCGCTCCGGTGGTGACATCCAATCGCACATCCGAGATACAGATAGAAAAAAAACAGCAACCCGAGAAAGTCGGCACTCCGGCCGACAATAAGCGCAAGGAAGAACAGGCCACGGCACGCCGTACCCAATCGAGGGTGGGCAATGCCTTCTCCAATGCGCGACATAACGCCAACAACCGCAACGACGACACCGGCAATGCCGGACGTACCACCGGCAACCCGGCTTCGGCCGGTCCGGCCAATTCGCGCTCATCGTCCGTAGGCGTCAACCATGGCCGCATCTCCGGCGGATGGGGTTTCCCGGGATATTCAAACAGCATACCGTCAAATAAGATCGGCCGAGTCAAAATCGAAGCACTCTTCGATGCCGGCGGTGCGGTGACACGAGCCACGGTCATCGGCGGAGACGGTAATATCTCGGAAAGCACCAAAGAAGCGTGTCTGCGCGAGGTAAGACGGCACAAGTTTGCGCGCACCGGGACGGCCAATGCCGAAGGCGGCAGCGCCACCATCACCTTTGTATTCAAAGACCCGAAATAGACACCGTACTCGTGCCGACATCAAAAGACATGAGGCCGTAAATAGGAATAGTACAAGCAGTAGCATTACACGGGATATAAAGAGAATACACATTATATAAGGACAAACTACACATTATTATATAGCATATAGAATAAACAGTGGACGCCGATGCGTCCGAAACACAACATAGACAATGACACAATACAAGCGCACCCTCATCACCGCTGCCTTGCCGTATGCAAACGGCCCGGTACATATAGGCCACCTTGCCGGAGTATATGTCCCGGCTGACATATACGCACGCTATTTGAGACTTAACGGCCGCCCGGTGGCCTTTGTCTGCGGATCGGACGAACATGGTGTGCCCATTACCATCAAAGCCAAGAAAGAAGGCGTGACGCCACAGGACATAGTAGACCGCTACCACAATATCATCAAAAAGTCATTCGAGGGCTTGGGTATATCTTTCGATATATACTCGCGCACATCTTCGAAGATACACGCACAGACCGCTTCCGAATTCTTCAAGCGTTTGTACGACAAAGATCAATTTGTGGTAAAAACCTCCGAGCAGCTGTACGACGAAAAGGCACATCAGTTCCTGGCCGACCGTTACGTCATCGGCGAATGTCCTCACTGCCACAATCCTCGCGCTTACGGCGACCAATGCGAAGTCTGCGGCACTTCGCTATCGCCGGACGAACTGATCAATCCAAAGAGCGCCATCACCGGCAGTACTCCCGTGAAACGTGAGACCCGTCACTGGTATTTGCCGCTCGAACGCTGGGAGGGCTTCTTGCGACACTGGATTTTGGACGAACATAAGGAATGGAAAACCAATGTCTACGGACAGTGCAAATCATGGCTTGATATGGGCTTGCAGCCCCGTGCCGTCACGCGCGACCTCGATTGGGGCGTGCCCGTGCCGCTGGCCGAAGCCAAAGGCAAGGTGCTGTACGTGTGGTTTGACGCGCCTATAGGCTATATCTCCAATACCAAGGAATTGTATCCCGATACCTGGGAAACGTGGTGGAAGGACCCCGAAACACGCCTGATACACTTCATCGGCAAGGATAATATCGTATTCCATTGCATCATATTTCCGACGATGCTCAAGGCATACGATGACAATTTCAATCTGCCGGACAATGTGCCTGCCAATGAGTTTCTCAATCTCGAAGGCGACAAGATTTCGACATCGCGCAACTGGGCAATTTGGCTCAACGAGTATCTCGAGGACTTCCCCGGCAAGCAGGACGTGTTGCGCTATGTACTCACTGCCAATGCACCCGAAACCAAGGATAATGATTTCACGTGGGCCGACTTCCAGGCACGCAACAATAATGAGTTGGTGGCCATCGCCGGCAACTTCGTCAATCGTGCCGTCGTACTGACTCACAAGTACTTTGGCGGCGTTGTCCCGGCCGCCGGCGCTCCGGAAGATGTGGACACCGCCCTCAAAGCTGACATCATCAAGGCCAAAGATGCACTCGAAGACTGCATCGAACACTTTCACTTCCGTGATGCGTTGCGCGAGGCCATGAACATTGCTCGTCTCGGCAACAAATACCTGCAAGAGACCGAGCCATGGAAGGTGTCCAAGACCGATATGACGCGTGTGGCAACCATTCTCAACTACGCACTCCAAATATGCGCCGATATGGCTATCGCTTTCGAGCCGTTTATGCCCTTCACCTCCGCCAAGATTTGCAAGATGCTCGGCATCACCAAACTCCAATGGGAAGACCTCGGCAAAGGCGTCCTGCCTGCCGGACAAAAAATCGGATATGCCGAACTCCTCTTCGAAAAAATAGATGATGAGACTATACAGAAACAGCTCAAGCGCCTCGAAGATATCCGTAAGGCCAACAGCATAGCTGCATGGCAACCGGCACCTCAGCAGCCCGATGTAGACTTCGATACGTTTATGAAAGCCGATCTTCGCGTAGGTACGGTCAAGGCTTGCGAGCGTGTGCCTAAAGCTGACAAACTGCTCAAGTTTACCATCGATGATGGTACGGAAGACGGTCGCACCATTGTTTCCGGTATAGCCAAATTCTACAAACCCGAAGACCTCGTAGGGTGCCAGGTGTGCTTCATTGCCAATCTGCCCGTACGCCGTCTGCGCGGCGTCGATTCGCAGGGTATGATTCTGAGCGCCGAAGACGCCGACGGACGACTTGTCGTCATAGGCCCCACCGGTCCGGTACATCCCGGCGCAAGCGTCAAATAACAAGGAGGATAAAGCCGGAGGCATAACGATACAGACCGTATGACGTTGACGGCAACCCGATTTAGACAATATTCCAAGCCACAAAACAGCCAATACCCATGTCCTTGACTACCAAAAAACCGCGTATACTTATGGTGTATACCGGAGGCACCATCGGCATGATAGAAGATGCCGAGACCCACGCACTGCGTCCCTTCGATTTTACGCATCTGATGGACAATGTGCCTAAGGTTAAGAAACTTGACTACGAAATAGACAATATACAGTTCAATCCGCCCATAGATTCCAGTGATATGAATCTGGAGCATTGGCGGTTGATAGCGCGTTCGATAGCGGACAACTATGACCGTTACGATGGATTTGTAATCTTGCACGGCACAGACACTATGGCTTATACGGCCAGTGCGCTATCTTTTATGCTGCAAGGCCTTAGCAAACCGGTAATCATTACCGGCAGCCAATTGCCCATAGGAGAGGTACGCACCGATGGCGAGGAAAATTTGATTACGGCACTGCAAATTGCTGCCGCCAAAGACCCTGACGGGTCCGGCCCGATGGTGCGAGAGGTGGCCATACTTTTCGAGAACTATCTGTGGCGCGGCAATCGCTCGACCAAGCGTAGTGCCGACAATTTCAATGCCTTTAAGAGTCATAACTATCCGGCACTGGCCAAGATAGGCCTCGGCATACACTTTGAGCCCAAGGCCTTGGCACGTCCGTCTGTCGGCACAAAACTGCATCCGATGTATGATATGAATCCGGCAGTCGTGGTCATAGATTTGTATCCCGGATTGGACGCACGTACACTTAATCATTTGCTAAACACGCCCGGCATCCGAGGTGTCATACTGCGCACTTACGGTGCCGGCAACGGCCCCACTGATAGATGGTTTATGGACTGCATTAAGAATGGTGTCGGTCGTGGATTGGCCATACTCAATGTGACGCAGTGCGGCAATGGCGGCGTGCACGCCACGCGGTACGTGGGCGGCGAGATGCTCTCAAGTATCGGCGTTGTATCGGGGCATGACTTGACCTTCGAGGCGGCCATCACCAAGATGATGTTCCTGCTGGCGCAAGACCTCACCACCACTCAGCTTCGCTACCGCTTGGCCGTTCCCCTCTGTGGCGAAATGTCCTACTGATGAATCGGGACGCATAGTGCTTTGCCGTATGACGAGGTTATTCGGTAGGCTGTTTGTACGCGAAACGCCGTAATCCGCGCAGCACAAGGGTGTAGACGTATTTGCGAGCTTGGTCTACGAGGATTGACGCGGCGAATATCAGGACAAACAGTGCGGCTGCCCATAGAAGGAACTCGACACGACTGTGTGTAGCCTCGAAGGTACGTAAGGCCAGGTTCAGTTTGAGCCAACAGTAAGGGGATTTGTGCAACAGGTAGACCATGAATACTGATGAGGCTATCCAATTGACGATGGAAGAATGTCGTGGCCGCATGGTGGCAAAAGCCAGGAACAACGCGGCTGAAGACAACAAAACCGACGGACTGTTGTAGGCGTAATTCAAGGATAATGCCGTGACACATACCATTATGCCGTATATCAGGAAGTATATCGCCGGGGTCAATCGCTTTGTGATGCTTGCGTTACGCGAGATGTAGTGCCCGATAAAATAGATGAATATAAGGTGCATAATGTTGTACCCGGCGTGATTGATACTTCCTCCGTGATACCATCCGAGATAGATGTTGATAAAAGCCATAATGCCGAGCATCAGATGCAGTCGTCGCCCATGTAACGATGCAAACCCGCTGTTGAGTATAGGGCTGAGCAAATACAAAACGAAGTACGCCGGTACAAACCATAAATTGGTGTCCGAGAGCACCATCAGCGTCTGTCCGAATCCATCGGCGAGGCCACCTCGGTCAATGCATCTTACGGCATACACGAACAATGCCGCAAATTCGCACATAAAAATATATCCGAAGGCGCCGCGCCATGTGGCGCGTATGCCGTAATATCCGGAAATGAGTACAAAGCAGTTGACGCCGACTATTGCTGCGGCTTCGGTCACGGCCTTAGCCACGGCTACGGGGTCGCCGCCAAGCATTTGGGCGTGTGTGGGAAGACCGAATGTTGCGCCGATGAAATGCAGCATTAGGATCATTGCCATACTGATGATGCGCAGTATCTCGATGTTGGAGTTGCGTGCTTTGTGTGTCATGTGGATGGTTTTGTTGTGCTTATGCACTGCAAGTTGCGCTATAAAAAAAGGTTGTGTGAAAAAAATACCGCCGACCACAAGTCGGGTCGGCGGTATGGTTATGTTTTGGTCGTAGAATCTCCGGTGATTATTCGGCTTCCTCAATGGTGGTAGCGCGGCCGAGGGCTGCGTATTTGTCGCCGAGGTCTACGAGGTTGGCGTTGTCAATCTTGACATCGAGTTGCGACTCGGATACGCCCTTGCGGATGAGCTGTTTCTTGACACCGTTTACGCGGTTCCAGCGCAGGCGCTCGTTGATTTTATCGTTGCCGGTATAGTTGTCGGCCCAGCCGGTGATTACGTACTTCTTGTCGGGGTTGTCTTTCATCACGCCGGCTACTGCATCAAGCAGACCTACGTCTTTCTTGGTCAGACGGAAGATATTGATGGGGTAGTAGATGGTGGCCAGGGGCGCTTTTTCAACAACGGGTTCGGGAACGGGTTTGTTGAGGCAGTCCTTAAGCTGGTCTTCGAGGTCTTTGATGCGGTCGTTGGCGGCCTGGAGGCGTGCGCGGTAAGCATCGCAGTTCTCGGCGGGAGGACATACGGGAACAACGGGAGCGCTCCATTCGCGTTTGTTGAACAGATAGGTTACGCCCAGGAATGCAGCCAGGTCATGGCTTGTGCGGTTCCATCCTTCGCCTTCTTCGTCTTTGTGGTTGTCGATACCGCTATAGCGGATGTCCAGAGACAGGTGTACCTGGTCGCTGATGCGGAAGTCGTTGATAAGGCCGGCGCGGAATACGAGTACGCGGTCTTTGTTGCGCTTGTATCCGTTGTATTTGGTAACGTTGCCTTGAGCGTCGGTGGTGTAGTCTTTGGTGAATGTCCAATAGCCGCCTGCACCTGCATAGAAGATGGCGTTGTAGCGGCGTCCGGGATGGTATCCGCACCACCAGTTGGTGAGGTTGAGCATTGCATCAAATACGGGACCTACTTGGTTGAATTTTTGTTTGTACTTGCCGTTTACGAGGGGATCGTCAAGTATGCAGTCTTCTGTGCGTACGTCTGACAGGCCTTTAAGCGTTATGTAGTTGGCACCAACGCGTAGAGCGATGATGGGAGAGAACCATTTGCCGACATATAGTCCGGCGGCAGGAGCAAAACGGTCCCAGGTCTTGCGATCGCTGTCGCCGTGCGAGAAGTAGATATTGGCACCACCTTCTGCGGTGATGAACCAATTGTCTTTAAATCGGTTGAAGAGGTAGCCTTGAGCGGGATCTTCCACGTATGTAATCTCCTGCTGTGCAGTCTCTTGAGCCCATGCGGAGGAACTTAACAAGCCGGCGCATGCAATAGCTAATAGTGTAGCTTTTTTCATTGAGGTTGAGGTTTTTGTTGGTTTGTGTTATGGTGTATTTGTAAATTCTTTTAATTGTCTGGAAATAGCATCCCGAGTACAGTGTCTATTTCAAGGCGCTAAGTTAGTCATTTTTTTTGAATTAGGCTTAATATTTTTTAATAAAAGAGCCGAAGTGCGTTTTTTTCCGTTTTTTTTGATGTGTTTTGCAGAGTGTTTTGGTAGTATTTGTTGGGGGGAAATTTTTTTGGAGGGTGAGAATAGAAAGGGCGAGCGGTTGAGTGCCGGTGTGGCCTCAGTGAAATGTATCGGAGAGTTTTTGTACCGGCGGGCCGATAGTGGGATTGCGCGGACCCATATCGCTTTTGGAACGCAGAAGTTCGTAGAGTATGCCTCCGACATCTATGCCTATAGGCTGTCCACCAAGCATAAAGTATGGGGCGAGTATGGGGCGGGTTTCCCATTGTCCCGAGAGCATCGAGCGCTCGCTGCGGATGCCCATACGCACGCCCCATTTACGGGCAAAGCGATAGTCGAGAAATGCTCCGATAGAGGGTGTGTCATAAAATCCGGCTAATGCCGGCCGGGGTAGTCCACCTGAGGTGGAGTATCCGCCGAAGGCCGTAAGGCTCCATTGATCGTTGAAGCGGTAGGTGACATCGCCGCCGAAGTTCCATCGGGTGTCCAATCCGCGGAAGTATCCGTATTTGGATGCGCCGCCGTAGAGGTGCAGCGATAACGCTCCGAAGTTTTGGCGGAAGTTGAGTGCTCCCGTTTCGATGCCCATAGCTCCGGGTAAGGATGTCGATGCGCCGGAGGCGTATATAGAGCCTGTGTCCCAGGTGTATATGGGCGCAATACCGGAGGTGAAGGGATAGGCTCGGTAGGTGTAGGCGGCGGAGTTGACGGGGGGCAGTTGTCGGTCTATGGGGGCGCGTCGGTCGTAGGCTGCGTTGCTTGAGGCCTCGAACTGAGACGGCAGGACGGTGGCTGCCGGAGTATGGTCAATGGTATCGGTCGGCATTGTAATCGGGACACGAGGCGTGCGTATGCTGTCCGGCAATTCGCCTTGGGCGTATGCCGATAGGGTCATTGCCAGTGCAGTTGATATGATTGCTGTCATGTGTCCGAGTTTCATCGTAGATGGCTTTTGTAGTATGCTGTAATGCACACGTTGCAAAGGTAGATATTTTTCGCGAATTGCCAACACTTTACGCAAATTATTGAAAATCGTGAGCTTATTTCTGTGTCTCTGCGCTTGACAAATGGATGCTTATGTGGCAATGTTCAATGAAGTTGTATCCCGTTGTATGCGGTTTTGTCGGTGTTTTGCTTGTGTATAGAATGTGGGCGTAACTGCTCGGCGATAGAAATAGTATAAAATTCGAAGTGTCAAGTATTCTATTCGACTCAATGATGATATTTCGAAGATGTATATTAAGCCTGCTTGAAGCTTATGTCGTGAGGGCTGTCACCATCGCTTTCTATGCCACTAAATCCGTCTGAGAATTTTCAATAAGATCGGGGAAAACAAGGTGGTCAGCAGCACAAGCACCCACAGATTGCCCGTCAATGGATTGTAGGCGGCAAGAATTTCCGTGATGTTGCTGCCTCCGGCAATTTCCGACACAGATTCGAAGGCGATGGTCAATAATGCCCAGCAAATGCCTATTGTCAGACAGTCTTTCATATCAAAGTCTTTTGATAAACGTGGAAGCACGAACCATATTGTCAGGAAGATGAATATGCTCAGTAATACCCCGCTTATGGGCAATGCCGCCTTTCCTCCGACAAGCCTGACCAGTACATATTCACGTAATCCGCCGTTGAGTATTGCCACGGGGATGAAGCAAGTCCAAACGATAAATGATTTCAACAGCCGCATAATTTTCCGGCTCAAGATGCCTGTATTCATACGCAATGGTTTGTAAATCACTGATATTTAGTGTGGCTATATGTTTGTATTCACTTTCATTTACTGCCTATCTCGTTTTTTGGATAGATAAAACGCTCAATCGCTTATGGGCTATAGTTAGTGTTTGTGAAGCGTTTTTTTTCGCCGTGTCCATTCTTGCTGAGGCCTTCCCATACAAGTCTTCATTACCATATAAACCTACATTGTTCCCCAAATGCCTATAAGCCAAATATGGTTCGGAAAGTAGCATCTATATGTAACTTCATTTGTTCTCAAATGTTGCATGTCATTTTCTGCATAGAAAAGTGTAGCCGATTTGTAGCGTCTTGCAGCACGATTTGGCGTTATGCCCTATTGTTGTTACAAAGTTAGTATAAAAAACATTAGAATAAAGACAGTCCCCCTGTGTTTAACCAATATTGAAGATTTTCATATAAGAAGAGCAATGCGAGTTTGGTATATTTCTGCCCATTGTATGCGGCTTTGTAGACACAGTGGGCGCACGGCGGGAAGATACGCCGTGCGTCCGCTGTAAAGTGTATGATGACGTGTCAGAGCTTTCTGACGATGTCGCGCGTGTCGCGTGCTATCATTAGTTCCTCATCGGTGGGTACGACCACGACCTTGACGGCCGAGTCGTCTGTGGAGAGGATTGTCTCGGTGCCGCGAGTGCGGGCGTTGAGTTCCTCGTCTATTTTGACGCCCATGAATGCCAGGGGCCGACATACGTCGGCGCGTAGTCCGGTCTGGTTTTCGCCCACGCCGCCGGTGAATACGATGATGTCCACGCCGCCCATTTCGGCTGCGTATGCGCCGATGTACTTGATGATTCGTTGCTGGTAGATGTCCAGGGCAAGGATGGCGCGGGGATTGCCTTCGCCGACGGCTTTTTCGAGCTCGCGCATGTCGGAGCTGACGCCGCTGACGCCAAGTACGCCCGATTCTTTATTAATGATGTGCCGGATTTCGGCGGCTGTATATCCGTGTTTTTCCATCAGAAATGTCAGGACGCCGGGGTCTACATCGCCCACGCGTGTACCCATCATTAGGCCCTCGGTGGGGGTCAGACCCATAGAGGTGTCCACGCTCTTGCCGCGGTCTACGGCAGTGATGCTGCCGCCGTTGCCTATATGGCAGGTGATGATGCGTTTGTCGGCGATGTCGCAGCCCAGAATTTGACATACGCGTTGGCTTACATAGCGGTGGCTGGTGCCGTGGAAGCCGTAGCGACGCACGCCGTCTTCTTCGTAGAAGCGATAGGGCAGGGGGTAGATGTACGACTTGGCGGGCATGGTCTGGTGGAATGCGGTGTCGAAGACGCCTACTTGAGGTACATCGGGCAGTATGGACTCGACGGCTTCGACGCCGGTCATATTGGCGGGGTTGTGCAGCGGAGCCAGGACATAGCATTGGCGTACCATGTCTTTGACAGCTTCGTCGATGAGGACGCTCTTGTTGAATTTTTCGCCGCCGTGTACCAGGCGATGGCCTACGGCCAGAATTTGGCTATAATCTTTGATGCATCCTTCGGTGGGGTCGGTGAGTAAATCGAGTATGGCCTTGACCGAGCCTTTATGGTCGGCGTGTCCTAATTGGCGTATGCTTTTGCCGCCTTCACGGTTGCGGTATTTGAGGAATGTGTCGGCCATTCCGACTTTTTCGACGCCGCCTTCGGCGAGGGCTGTCTCGGTGTCGGTGTCTATGAGTTTGTACTTGACGGATGACGATCCGCAGTTGAGCACTAATATAAGCATAGTAGTATGTATTGGGTGGTGGCGTTTCGGGCCGATGCGGTGTGCGCTGATCCCGGCTCGCGAGTGTGATTTATTGTTGTTTCAGCCCTATGGCTTGGTTGCAGGTGATGATGATGGTTTTGTAGATGTCTTCGGGGAAGCATCCGCGCGAGAGGTCGTTGACCGGGGCGGCGAGGCCTTGGAGGATTGGTCCTACGGCTTGTACTCCGCCGAGACGTTGGACGAGTTTGTAGCAGATGTTGCCGACGCTCAGGTTGGGGAATACCAGGACATTGGCGCGCCCGCTCAGGGGCGAGCCGGGGGCTTTGGAGGCGGCCACGCCGGGGACGATGGCTGCATCGGCTTGCAGTTCGCCATCGATCATCAGCTCGGGCGCCATCTTATGTGCCAAGGCTGTGGCTTGGATTACTTTGTCGGCTGCGGGGTCGTGGGCGCTGCCTTTGGTGGAGAAGGATAACATTGCCACGCGTGGAGTGATGCCGGCTACATCGCGTGCGGTGGCAGCGGTGCTGACGGCTATATCGGCCAGTTGTTCGGCGTCCGGTTCGGGCACTACGGCGCAGTCTGCAAACACCATGATGCCGTCTGTGCCGAAAGGCGAGCCCTCGGGCAGCAGCATTAAGAATGCGCCGGAAACGACTTTGATGCCCTTGCGTGTCTTGATGACTTGGAAGGCGGCACGCAGCACGTTGGCAGTGGTGTTCATGGCTCCGGCCACTTGTCCATCGGCATCGCCGGCTTTCACCATTAGGCAGCCGAGGTACAGCGGATTGGCTGTTGTCAGGCGGGATTCCTCTTCGGTCATACCTTTGGAACGACGCAACTCCAGTAGTAGGGGCGCGTAGCGGTCAATGACGGCTTCATCGGCGGGATTGACGATGGTTGCACGCGAAATTTCGGGGAGGTTCATCTCGGTAGCCATACGGTGTATCTCGACCGGGTCGCCGATAAGGAAGATGTCAGCCAAGGCATCGGCGATGATGCGGTTGGCGGCATTGAGAGTGCGTGGTTCGGTGCCCTCGGGAAGCACTATGCGCTGGCGGTGTGTGCGAGCGTTGCTTGTGAGTTTTTCAAACAGTGTCATGATGACGTATGTATGTTTTGGTTTGTACGGATTTGCTTTTGCTTTTATGTCGCAAAGGTACGAATTTTCTTTCGTATAGTGTCTATTGAGGATGTAGTGTCCTGTCATAAGCAGCACACCTCTGCCCCAGACCATCGCGGCAGAGGTGTATTGTTTGTGTCAGGCTTAGATGGCACTGCCCTATGTCCAGGTGTTATACGCAGTTTTTCGTAAGGCCTGTTCAGCGAAGCACCTTGGTACAGCAGCGAGTGCCGTCGCTGTAGATATCCGTGCGGATGGTGATGCCGCGTTCGGCCGGTGCTTCAAGGCGTCTGCCGTAGAGGTCGTGATATTCGGTTGCAACGACTTGTGCATCATCCGCCGTCACGTCATTCACGCCGTCCTTGATGGGCAAGATATTCTTGAAGTTTTTCCATTCCGGAGCGGCCTTGTATGCCTCGATAGCCTCTTCGGGCACGTACAGCGTGGCGCGGTCGTACATGTCGTAGCCGTGATAGAGCCCGAAGGCACCGCCACTTGTCTTCGGCGGAACGGTGTACTCGCAAGTAATCTTTTTTATTGACGGAGAATTCGGGCAGATAGCCGAGCCAAGATACGGAGATGCGCCATTGATTTTGGACTTTGTAATTTTGAGGCTCTCCAATTCGCGTGCATCTATTGCGAGCATACCTAGTTGTACCGAGCCGGGTATTGTCAGTTCGGCGTTATGGCATGTTATCAATGTTTTTCCGAGAATTTTGGTTCCGAGTACCTGTGCGCCGTCTTCGATGACAAGTTTTTCGGCCTCGATGCCGGCTGCGGCCGATACCACCTTAATTGTTCCGGGGAGGGTCACTGTGGCGCCGGGCACAACGTATTTCATCGCGCCGATGTATTCCACGGTCTTGGGTATATTGATGGCTTTGATGGTGTTGTGCGAGCCACCGTAATTTCGGTTAAAACCGATTACTTTCAGGCCTTCGGGCAGGGAAATCTCCAAGTCCGAGCTCTCGTTTTCGGAATACTCGGAAAGCCACATAAATCCGAATACGGGATACTCCGTGCCGTTGATAGTGACTTTCTCGGGCACTGTGACTTTGCCGGAATATTTCATGTCTTTATCGTCGTTAGGGATTACGATAGCTCCGGTGTACTTGTATATGGAGGCATTGTAGCTGTCTCGGACGGTCTCATTGACGGCGTATCTTAGATTGCCCACTGTGTATGTCGGCAGACAGAGGAACGAAGAAGCAGCATTCGGTATGCCGTCTTCGATAGCGCGAATTCTTTCGAATTGACCCCACGCCGGGTCGGCCTTGTACGCCTCTATTGCCGCCCTTGGCACATATAGCGTTGCACGGTCGTACATCGTAGGATGGTAGTCGTAGCCGTGGGGGTCATCGGGATTGTCGTTGGGGTATAACGGATCTTTGTCCCATTTTTCGAGGCGGAAGGCATCCTTATGCGCTTTGGGCGGATTCTCGTATTCGCAGGTAATGGCCATAATATCATACGAACTGTCACAGAAACCATCGCCAAATTCCGGCGACGCATCTTTATTGGCGGACTTCTTGATAATGAGATGTTTCAAGTTGCCGGCGCACAACGACCCTGGTTCGAGTTTTATCGTTCCGGGCACGGTCAAGATAGTATTGTTACATTCAAGTGAGAATCCGCGACATTGTTCCACGCCATCCTCAATGATTAGATCATCGGCCGAGAAAAAAGCCATATAGTCCATGAATTTTACTGAACCGGGAATAACTCGTGTTCCGGGAACGCTATATGCCATTGCTCCGATGTATTCCACTGTATTCGGGACAGGCATCGCTGTTATTTCTCTTTTCCCATTTTGATACTCAATATAGCCGCCGATGAATTTTATACCATCAGGAAGGATTATCTTGAGGTCGCTATCTTCGTTTTCACGATAAGCGGAAAGCCATAGAAAGCCCACCACCGGGTAGTCTTTACCATCAACGGTTATCTTGGACGGAATTATTACTTTCCCGGAGTACTTTACTTGTTTATCCTTGTTGGGCAACAATATTGCGCCCGGATATCGGTATATGACATCGCCCGTTGCTTTCTGTTCAAAGTTTAAGGCATATACAAAGCCGTCAACATTGTAAACAGGCAAGCCATAGAAATCATCAACGATTTCACTTGCCATACCACATATCGAAAAACAGATTGCCGCGAATATTGCTTGTATCCGCCTTATTGTCTTATTTGGCATAGCGCTATTGTTTTAGAAGTTTATATGTGGAGACCACTTCGCCGCTAATTAACATGGAAATCACACATAATCCGTTTGGCACATTGTCGAGGTCTAATGTGCGTTGGTTTGTTCCAGAGCCAATGGATATAAGCGGCATATGGTTTGTGTTATTGATGTCGGCGACAGAGTCGGTGACGGTGCGGTCGATGCGGTTTAGAGTGAGCGAGACGGACATACCGTCATCCGACTTAGACATCCGGAAGTCGTAAGGGTCGGCATCCGGATCCGCGTTAGGCAGGACAAAGCCTCCGGGAATGGCTGTCTGTGCATACGCACAGCACACGCCCAAAGCCACTGCCGTCAGCAGCGCTTTCAGTCGTCTGGTGGTTTTTTCATAACAAATTAGGTATTAGGTTATTATTAATCTCTCCTATTCATTCTGCTTGAGTGTTTCAGAGCAAGGCATCGGAGAGTATCGCTGCAGATTTAAGCAATATTCACCCGAAATGTAAATATTTTATAAAATATTTTTCGCGAGGCGGTCAATCATTTGTGGAAGGTGGGGCGTATGTGTTCAGGAAGAGGTATATGCGAACAAAATCAGGGAGATAGACGTTGTGATAGTAGTGGCACTGATGTGGCAGCGGCGGACAATGCACGATGCCGATATTTCGGTGCGACCAAGAATTTATGGCAATTAAAACAAACGAAGGATATGGGGCGGAAATGTAATTTGAAACGAAGTAGAGCCAAGGTCTCGCGCAATGGCCGGTCCGGGTTGCGTTTCGCGGTCGGAGTGGCTGTGCTCATAGGGCTGCTGATATTATGGGCGACTTTTGCGGACAATGCCGTACCCTGAAACTTTGCCTCAGAGGTGAGCAGCGGTGGAGGGCGCAAGATAGTAGACCCCTACAGAAGTTCGCTATCATGATGCCTTCCCCAAAAGGCTGATATATAAACACCAAAGACATTCTGTCGGAGTTGACAGAATGTCTTTGAAGTCTTGGTTGTGTCGTAAGCGCGCGGGTCTTAAGCTTTCTTGACGCGACGCTCTTTGATACGAGCCTTTTTGCCGGTGAGACCACGCAGATAGTACAGTTTGGCGCGGCGAACTTTGCCATACTTGTTGACTACGATGGAGTCGATGAACGGCGACTCGATGGGGAAGATACGTTCAACGCCGATGTTGTCGGACATTTTGCGTACGGTGAAGCGCTTTTTGGCGCCTTCGCCCGAGATTTTGATAACCACACCGCGGTATTGCTGGATACGTTCCTTGTTACCTTCTTTGATGCGGTAAGCCACGGTGATGGTATCGCCGGGACCGAATTCGGGATGTTGCTTGCCACTGGCAAAAGCCTCTTCGGCAATCTTGATTAAATCCATTTTAGTTTTCTGAAAATTAAAATGTTAGCACTGACGCAACATTCGCGGGCAACCATGTCCCGCCAGCGGTTACGCATATCGGTCGCAAAGGTACGACTTTTTCTGTTTACGCACAAATGATTTTTGCTGACAATGTGCAATTTGGCAATCTGCGCGATATTTTGTCCGATAAGGCGAATAATGGAACGACCGATTTTGACGGCTTTGGGTTTTTGTATATCTTTGCAATAAGATAAAAGGTGCGTGCGTGTATCCGCTAACTGAGAACACTATGCCGTGCCTAATTGTTGAGCATACATGAAGCCAAATACGGCATTGCCGACCGATACAGATACAAGGCCGTTGCGTGCGCCCGCTCGAAGCAAGACGCGTATGGCAGGTAAGGTGACGCTATGGGTACTGATGTCCATAGTGTTGCTGGTCACGGGTATTGTCGTAGGCGTATATTCGGTATGGTGGCAGCGCGATGCGCTGCGTGCCGCCGTCACCGCCGTCAATCGTCAGCCCGGAATGCACCTTGAGGTGGGTGATGCTCGGCTTATATTCCCCCTCCGGGTCAAAGTGCGCGATATGTCGCTGGTGCAAAACGGCGACACTATGATTTGTCTCGAAGCGGCGGATGCAGACGTGCGAGTTCGGCCTTTGCTTGACGGACGAGTTGACGTGAGCGAGGCATTGTTGTCTCGTGCTATGTATCGTATGGGGTCGCGAGATAGTGCGACGTGTATAGTCCTTAGAGCCGAGCGCATAGATGCCGCGCCGCTGTCCGTGTCCTTGAGTGACACTATGCGTATACGCCTTGAGCGCGGTGCTTTGTCCGGGGGTTTGGTGGATATGTATATCAATCCCGTGAATACGGCTGCACCCAAGCCGCCGTCCAAGCCTTCGCCCCTGCTCATAGAGGTGGGGCATCTGGCTTTGTCGGATTTTGCCTATTGCATGAATATGCTTCCGGCGATAGACACCTTGCAGACGGTGATAAGCCGTGGATTGATTTCCGATGTTCGCATAGATATTGCCGGACAGACAGTGGATGTCGGTGACTTCGGCGGCAGCGGCCTCGATGTGGCGTATATAGCGCCCGATCAGGCCACAGTGGAGCGTATAGCCGCTTTGCCGGCCAAGGTCGATACCGTGTCCGCGCCCTCTACGCCGTGGACGGTGAAAGTCGATGGAATACATTTCGACAAAAGCAAGGTGCTGTATACCATACACGGCTTAAGGCCACAACCCGGTCTTGATTTTGGGTATATCGAGGTGGACTCAATGAACCTTGATATAACGGATTTTTACAACCGAGCCTCCGAGGTGCGTGTGCCGTTGTGCATCAGCGGACGCGAGCGCTCGGGCATAACGCTGCATGCCGATGGAACGTTGGCTATAGACAGCGCCGCGCTGCGGCTGCAACATTTTGACTTGAAGACTTCGGGCGGAACATCGATGAACTTTGATGCTATGCTCGGTACAGGCACCGAACCGGATGTAAGCGTGAATATTGACCCTTCCGATTTGGCTGTCAGTGATTTGGCTCGAATGTTCCCGGATTTTGACGCGTATCTGCGGCCTTTACGTGCCGGCACGCGTATTGCTTTGGCCGCCAAAATCACCGGAAGTATGAACGCCCCGGATATAGGTCATTTGTCTCTGCATATCCCCGGGGCATTGAGGCTTGACGGCGGCGGCAGCTTGCACAATGTTCTGACGCCCAAGCGTATGACCGGCAGCATCGATCTTGTCGGGAAGCTCGGTGATATTGACCCATGGCTGCGCCTCGTTATGGGTCCCGATGCGGGAGTGCGCATCCCGCCTATGGATGTCAAGGCCGGCATCGATTTCGGCAACGGCGCATACAGCGGCTATGTGCAGGCCGTCACCGCCACCGGGGAATTGGCCCTTGACGGAAGTTTCAACGGGCGCGGCAACGTATACGACATACAGCTGGATGCCCACCGTTTTCCGATAGAAGCCTTTATGCCCTCATTAGGCATCTCGGATGTCACGGTCGGCATCAATGCCAAGGGTCGCGGCTTGGATATAATGTCGTCGCAGACCTCGGCGGATATAGACCTCGATTTGGCAGAAATCACCTACAACGGCGACCGCCTGACGGACATAGGAGGCACGCTGCATATCGCAGATGGGCAAGCCGTGCTGAGCATCGATTCGCACAACCCTACGGCCGACTTCACTATCGAAGGCTCGGGCAATATACAAGGGAATCGCTACAACTGGATAGCCGCCATCGATGGCCGACGTATCGACTTGATGTCGCTTAAGGCCAGCGACACTCCGGCTACGGTGAGCATCAATGCCGACATTAGCGCCAACTTCGATGCTGCCAATCCGTTGCTGATGGACGCCTCCGTGGACCTGCGCGATTTTGTGTATGCCCACGAAGCCGGAAAGATGACAGTGGACCGCGTGCGTGCACGTCTTGCGGCATCGGACACCACGGTCAATCTCAATGTCAGCAACCGCGACCTCTTTGCGCTGGTCAGCGCACCCACCGGGTTGCGTGAAGTCTTGGCGCACAGTGATTCGCTGATGACGACACTTGCCGCCCAATTCAAGCGCCGACGCATCAATATCCCCGAGGTGCAGCGAGCACTGCCGCGCTTCGAGCTTGATGTACAGGCCGGCGACAACAATATGCTTACCCAAGTACTGGCCGACAGCCACATGGGCTTTGACAATATGCGGTTGCGTGCTTACAACGACACTGTTATGGCTTTGGACGGCGATGTTCTCGGGTTTTTCACCGGAGACACACGGCTGGACTCGGTGGGCCTTGAGATACATCAGCATGGCGATCACCTCCATTACGGGGCCAAGATACGCAACCTTCCCGGAACGCTTGACGCATGGGCGGCCGTGGATCTCACCGGATATTTCCGCCCCGGACGTCTCGGTATCAATGTCAATCAGCGCAATATCAAAGGCCAAACCGGCTTCCTCGTGGGTGGAGAAGTTGAACTCAACGCCGATTCGACGGCCACGTTGCACATTACGCCGCTCAATCCTACCATCGGTTATCAGCAATGGACGGCCAATGAGGGCAACTTTATACGCTACTACTATGCCACAAAACATATCGATGCCGACTTGCACATGCGCAGCGCCACAAGTTCGCTGGCGTTGTACAGCGAGCATGCCCATGAGCATGACAATGCCATGCACGGCGCCGATGAAGACCTTGTGGTGAAAGTCAGTGATATACGATTGCAAGACTGGATTGCGCTCAATCCCTTTGCTCCGCCCGTCAAGGGAAATATTTCGGCCGACTTGCGCATCAATCGTCTCAATAACGCTCTCAACGGCGAAGGCCAATTGTCACTTGCCGGGCTTACCTACGGGCGTGAAAAAGTGGGCGATATACGTGCCGATTTTGACCTGGTGACACAACGTTCGGGACTATTACGCACCAACGTAGACCTTTGGATAAACGGGTCAAAGACTATGACACTGTCCGGCGCCCTCAACGACTCGACGCGCACCTCGCCCTTCAATATGGACTTGACGATGATACACTTCCCACTGTCCACGTGCAATGCTTTCCTGCCGGGAGTGGCCAAACTCTCCGGAACGCTCAACGGACGCATGGACGTCAGCGGCGACAGCGACCATCCCCAACTGGATGGTAATCTTCAATTTGACCAGGCTGCCATCAAAGTCAATATGCTGGGTACGACCTTCGCCATAAGCGACACCCCCATACCCATAAACAATAGCATCGTACGACTGAACAATTTCTCCATCAGCGGATGTAACGAAAATCCGCTGACCGTCAACGGCACCGTCGATGTCCGCGATATGTCTCGAACGGCGATGGACTTGACTATGAAAGCACGCAATATGCAGATTGTCAAGAGTACGCGTGCCGTCAAGGGCGCCGATGTCTACGGCAAGGCTTTTGTGAATATAGATGCCAAGGCGCGCGGCGATATGTCCATACTCAAGACTTCGGGCTCGCTGAGTGTGCTTGCTCCCAGCAACTTCACCTATATTATGCCCGACGCCGTCAATACCATACAGAACCAATCGGTTGAAGATATGGTGCATTTTGTCAATTTCAACGACTCGGCGGCCATGGCTCGTGCCGACTCGGTGGCGCCGAGCAAAGGCACTGCCCTATTTGCCGACTTTGCACTTAATATCAACAACGGCACCACCATAGGCGTAGACCTGAGCGCCGATGGCAAAAACCGCCTGCAACTTAACACACAAGGGACGTTGTCCTTCTCGATGAACCCCATGAACAGCGGGCGCATGGTGGGACGTCTCAATATTTTGGACGGATATATCCGCTATACGCCGCCGCTGATGTCCGAAAAGAAATTCACTTTCGATGAAGAAAGTTATGTAGCCTTCACCGGCGATATGCTCAATCCGCGTCTCAATATCAAGGGCGTTGACCGCCTGCGCGCCAATGTCACTCAGGAAGGACAAAACTCGCGCCTTATCAACTTTGATGTCTCGCTTGACGTTACCGGGACGCTTGACCGTATGGACGTGGCCTTCGATTTGGCAACGGATGATGACCTTACCGTGGCCAACGAATTGGCCTCAATGTCTGCCGAACAGCGTGCCAATGAGGCTATGAACCTGCTGCTGTACAACACCTACACCGGGCCCGGCACCAAGGCCAATGCGGCACTTAACGCCAATCCGCTGTACTCCTTCCTGTCTTCGCAGCTCAATTCGTGGGCATCCAAGGCCATCAAGGGTATCGACCTGAGCTTTGGCATCGACTCGTATGACCGCACTACGCGCTCCGGTACTTCGCAGACCACCCGGTATTCGTATAATATTTCCAAGTCGCTGTTTGACGAGCGCTTCCGCATAGCTGTCGGCGGCAACTACTCCACCGATGCGGATGCGGACGAAAACCTGTCGCGCAACATCATCTCCGACATCTCCATAGAGTACTACCTCAACAATGCCCATACCACCTACGTCCGCATATTCAGACACACCGGCTACGAGAGCATACTTGAGGGCGAGATTACGCAGACAGGCGTCGGTTTTGTGTATCGTCGCAAGATACGCCGCCTGTCCGATATGTTCCGCTTCGGTCGCCGCAAGGGCAAGAACGGCGCAGATAAGGATATTAAAGGAGATGCAGACGCGGCTGATGACACCGCGAATATTACATCGGACACCGATGCCGTCAAAGATGCAAATTCGTCCTCCGAGGACGCCCCGGTCGATACGGACACTCAAAAGCCATCGGCCGCTACAGCCGAAACCAAGAACCCCATACCCACAGTAGACAATGTTCCGCATCAGAAGTAAATTCATATTATACAGTGCTTTAATGGTTGGCATGATGCTGAGCATCTGGTCATGCTCGACCACGCGGCGCATCGATGAAGGCGAATTGCTGTATTGTGGCGTCTCGAATGTGAATATCGTGCCCGACAGCGGGGCTCGCCTCGGCGATGGCGTACGCAGCGCTGTCAAGGAAGCTGTGGATGTTCCCCCAAACAATTACTGGAAGCTGGTGGGGTGGCATTATCCGTTTCCGCTGGGGCTGTGGGTGTACAACAATTGGCCGCGCGCCGAGAAAGGCTTCAAGCACTGGATTTACGAGAAACTTGTCGAAGACCCGGTGCTTATCTCGGATGTTCGTCCGGAGGTGCGCACACGGATGGTTGAGCAGATATTGCAAAACAACGGATATTTCCGTGGCAAGGCGGCATACACCATGCTGCCCAAGAAAAATCCGCGCAAGGTTTCGGTGGCTTATGATATCACCACCGGCCCGGCGTTTACGCTCAATACTATAGAGATGCCGCCGGATACTTCCGAACTGGCTCATAAGGTCGACTCGATAGCGTGCAAGATACCGTACTTGACGCCCGGCAGCATCTATTCGGCTGACTCGCTGTCTATGGTGCGTAATGTCATAGCCGATGGATTGCGTAACAAGGGATTTTACTATTTCCGTCCCGAATTTATCGAGTACCTGGCCGATACGGTAAGTGTGCGCGGCAAGGTCAACTTGCGCATAGTGCCGTCGGCCACTATTCCCCGTCAACTGATGCAGTCATATCGCACGGGGCGTGTCACCGTCACCGTATACCCCAACCGCGGGGCGCAATATGCCGATACGATACCGCTGAAAAATATGACATTGGTGCAGGTTAAGCCATCCAAACTTCGTCCGTCGGTGATACAAGATAACGTTACCATTAAGCCCGGTCGTGTATTCTCGGTACGCAGTATGGATCGTACACAGTCGTATCTGGCGCGCCTGGGCATCTTCAAATCTATCAATATCGAGCCGGTGCCGGATACGACAGCAGCGCCGGGGGCACCTCCAACGCTGGATGTCAATATCGCCTGCACGCTGGACGTGCCGCTCGAAGCCTCCATCGAAGTCAACGCCTCCTCCAAGAGCAACTCGTACATCGGCCCCGGATTGGTGCTGGGGTTGACACATCGCAATATGTTCGGCGGCGGCGAACAGTTGAATGCCTCATTGACCGGCACTTACGAGTGGCAGACGGGCAAGGAACGCTCAAGCCTTTTCAATAGCTACGAAGTAGGGCTGACCACCTCACTGTCATTTCCGCGTCTGCTTGCGCCGTCCTTTGTGCGCCGCCGTCGCCGCCAGATCAATTGGACTCGCTTCACCCTCAACGGCGACCTGCTTAATCGTCCGCACTACTTCAAGATGGGCCAACTCAACGCCTCGATGTCCTACGAATGGCTGGCTTCACGCCATACCAACCTGACATTCACGCCTCTGAAGCTGTCGTACACAAAGCTCATAAACACTACCGAGGATTTTGACAAAATTATGGACGAGAATCCTGCCGTGGCTCAGTCCTTCCGCTCGCAGTACGTGCCGCAGATGATTTTCGGCCTTAATTATGACCGATATTACGACAGTGACAATCGTCTTACGTGGACCTTCAACGTCCAAGAAGGCGGCAATATATTCTGGAGCGTATATAGCCTATGCGGCGTCAAGGGCGAGAAGGAATTATTCGGGACACCGTTCTCCCAATTTATAAAAGGTCAGACCCAGCTTGTGTACTCGCGACGCCTCGGCCGCGGCGACCACTGGCTGGTGATGCGCGGCGCCGTCGGGGCGGCCCATGCCTACGGCAATTCGTCCCAAGTGCCCTATGCCGAGCAGTTTTATTGCGGTGGCGCCAATAGTGTGCGAGCCTTCACGATACGCACCGTCGGCCCCGGATCGTACCATGCTCCGGCAGATGTCACCGGTCAATATTTTGACCAGACAGGTACATTCAAATTCGAGGCAAATATCGAGTATCGTTTCCCTCTGTACGGGCCTTTGCACGGCGCATTGTTCCTTGACAGCGGCAATATCTGGCTGCTAAAGTCTGACGAGCAGCGTCCCGGAGGAGTGCTTAACGCGCGCGACTTTCTGCGCGACATGGCTCTCGGTACCGGTGTGGGCATACGTCTGGACATATCGATGCTTGTCGTACGTCTTGACTGGGGTATAGGCCTCCATGCTCCTTACGATACCGGATATAGCGGATACTTCAACCTCCACCGCTTCAAGGACGCCAACGCCCTGCACCTTGCCATCGGCTACCCATTCTAAAGAGCTGTTTGATGGTGTGATACGTTTCGTTATAATTTTCGGGACAATTAAAAATTCAGTCGCATTTATCGAAACAAATGGAGGGTCAATACTATAAGCATTTAATCGTTTGCCATCAAATACGAGCAATACTTGTTGAGTATATTTGACAATGACAAATCTCCTTTTTGATATCGTTCGGCATCCAGCGTCAATATTCTTTCACAGATCTTTCGATGACCTTTGAATACGGCATTGAGATATGGTATACCATTATCGTGGGTAATATGCACATCGGCAAAAAATTGCGTGAGGTCCTCCGCGTCATAGACAATGGAATAGCTCGGCCGCTTGGCTCCGGGAATATCCTCTGTCAAGATGTTTTTGGCGACAAGGTCCTGTATGTCACGTATGGCGGTGTCTTTGGAGCACTTAGCCAGCGAAGCCCAGGTCTTTGACGTTATCTTTGCTTCATAGCCGTCTAAAAAGATATTGAGCATCTGTGTCTGCCGTTCTGTCATGGGGACGGAGCCGGCCTTCTGCCAGAAGAAGCTTTTGTTCAAAATGGTGGTGACAATGCTCTCTGCGCTGTCCAAAGCATCAATCAATTTAGTCATATACCATACCAGCCATTCCGTGATGTCGCCATCGCCACGTTGCATACGTTCCAGTATGTCATAATAGTGGCTTTTATCCTTATTGATCTGAGATGAGATATTATAGAACCGCAATTCACTCTTTTCGCCACGTGCCAAAAGCATATCGGACAGGATGCGAGCCAGTCGACCGTTGCCATCTTCGAAAGGATGAATGCATACAAACCAATAGTGCGCTATGGCAGAACGGATGACGCTACCGACAGTATCTTCGCCGTCAAACCAATTGATAAACTTCTCCATCTCGCTTTCTACAAGACCGGGCGACGGAGCTATGTAATGTATCTTCTCTCTGCCGAACATACCGCTGACAATATGCTCCTCGTGCGTGCGATATCGTCCGACCTCTATTTGTCTGCCTTCGTTGATACCGGTTTGAAAGAAAGCCGATTGCCAAGCGCAGAGTTTCTCTTTACTGAGAGGTTGATCATAGTTTTGAATTGCTTCGAGCATTACGCCCACCACGGAGTCAATGTAATGTGATGGCGCTGTGTATTTAACATTCTCTATTCCCAGCTTTCTTGCGATTGAAGAACGTACCTGCTCCTCGTTCAGGCGTATGCCTTCTATCTCGGAAGAATACACTACATCGTGCGTCAGGTTGTCTGCCATTGTTCGGAGTTTATTGTCAAAGCCGAGCGAGCCCAGTCTGCCGTAAAGCAGGCCTTGTTTACGACAGACGATTTCCTGAAGTTTTAAGATCTTGGAAGCATTCCAACGGAAGTTTGTCCAATTCTTTCTTTCGTGTATATACATAAAGGCTTTGTTATTCTCTGTGCGACAAAGAACGAGGCTAAACGTCGCATATTCTGCGGCAAAAATAGTGAAATAATGACGAATTACCAAATAATCTCGTCAAATGCCGCATATTTTACTCAAATGCCGCATATTTTGCGGTGTTATTATATAAGCATCGCTGCATTTTTTTTTGGCTTGGTTAAGAAAATATTTGCTGTATTTGTCGCTAATAGGGACTGTTTACATAATGGTAAACCAAGCCCTTAATATCAGGCATAATGCCGGATTACGCTCAATCTTAATGTTGCTTCGATACTTTATAACGTGAGATTGGGATACTTCAACCTCCACCGCTTCAAGGACGCAAACGCCCTGCGCCTCGCCATCGGCTACCCATTCTAAAGTGTTGTCTGACATATATGATATGCCCCTGCGGCAGAAGGCTGCGGCAGGGGCGTGGATTGTCAAATGTTACACACTTCGGAGATGGAGTGCGTGTGTGCGTGCGATTATTTCCGAAGGAACAGGCGGATGAAGCCGTATCTGCCGAAGACGTAGAGGAGCATACCGGGGATACCGATGCGGAAGTCGTCTTTCAAGGCCCGTCAGCCAGGCGTGTGCTGCTTTGCCATACGCCGTAACGATGCGAATTTTCGGCAAATTGACTAAATCGCAGTTAATCGTGAGTTGGAGTCTATGTATTAATATACATATTATAAGTGGCTTAGGTATGTTGGTGAGCTGCGGAATCGAACTTCCGGTACAAGCGCCTTCCATTTTTTTGCCGAAACATTTGCCCAATTCTGAATTTCACTGTAATTTCGCCGCCGAAATGGAAGAATCAATAAAAATAAACAAAGTGCAGATTCGTAATCTTCAGATGGAGGATTACGAACAGTTGTCGCAATCGTTTACACGCGTATACGCTGACGGCAGCGATGTTTTTTGGACCCGCGAGCAGATTAAAAAGCTGATAGACATCTTTCCCGAGGGTCAGATAGTAACGGTAGTGGACGACAAGATAGTGGGCTGTGCCTTGTCATTGATTGTCGATTACAACCTGGTGAAGAACGACCATACTTATGCCCAGGTGACAGGTAACGAAACGTTCAGCACGCACAATCCGCATGGCAATATTCTCTACGGTATAGAGGTATTCATACATCCGCAGTATCGCGGCTTGCGCCTTGCTCGCCGTATGTACGAGTATCGTAAAGACCTCTGCGAATCGCTCAATCTCAAGGCTATAATGTTTGGCGGACGTATTCCCAATTACCACAAATATGCCGACAAACTCCGCCCCAAAGAGTATATAAACAAGGTGCGCCAAAAGGAAATCTATGACCCGGTACTGACGTTCCAACTTTCCAATGACTTCCACGTGCGCAAGGTGATGCGCAACTATCTGCCCAACGATGAGGAGTCGAAACATTACGCCTGTCTGCTCCAATGGGACAATATCTACTATCAGGCGCCGTCGCAGGACATCGTGAGCAAAAAGACGTCCGTGCGCGTGGGCTTGGTGCAATGGCAGATGCGCTCGTATCGTACAATAGACGACTTGTTTGAGCAAATCGAGTTCTTTGTCGATGCCGTGTCCGGCTACCAAAGCGACTTTATCCTCTTCCCCGAGTACTTTAATGCCCCCTTGATGGCGCGTTTCAACGATGAAAGCGAGTCGGAAGCTATACGCGGATTGGCTCAGTATACCGAGGATATACGCGACCGTTTTATCGAACTGGCCATAAGCTACAATATCAATATCATTACCGGCTCGATGCCGCAGCTCAAGGAAGACGGACGCCTGTACAACGTCGGCTTCCTGTGCCGCCGCGACGGCTCGTACGAGTCGTATGAAAAGATACATGTGACGCCGGACGAAATCAAGAGCTGGGGTCTGTGCGGCGGCAGCAAGATTCAGACTTTTGAGACGGACTGCGCGCGCATCGGCATTCTGATATGCTATGACGTGGAATTCCCCGAATTGTCGCGTCTGATGGCGGCTGAGGGTATGCAGATATTATTTGTGCCCTTCTTGACCGATACGCAGAACGCCTATTCGCGCGTCAAGGTCTGCGCCCATGCACGAGCCATCGAGAATGAGTGCTTTGTCGTAATCGCCGGAAGTGTGGGCAACCTCCCTCGCGTTCACAATATGGATATCCAGTATGCACAATCGGGCGTGTTTACTCCCTGCGACTTCGAATTCCCTACAGACGGTACGCGTGCCGAGGCCACTCCCAACACCGAGATGATACTTGTGAGCGATGTGGATCTTGACAAGCTCAACCATTTGCACACTTATGGCAGCGTGAAAAATCTCAAGGACCGTCGCAACGACCTCTACGAAGTCCGTTTGAAAAAGTAATCCCTCCCATCATCGCATATACGACACAAAAGCGGGGTGTCAGGTCAATAGGCCTACACCCCGCTTTTGTGTGCTTTGTTTGAAGACTTATATAATTGTAGTGCTGTAGTCCTTTAGATGGGGACTATCGGGATTTGGAGATAGCGGAGGGGAGCGTAATTTACGCCGACCCGCCGTATGCGACTTCGACAAAGACGGGCAAGGATTACGGCACGGCCTTTGACCATGCGGCTTTTTACGACTGGTGCGAGGCGCAGACGCAGCCGCTGTATATAAGCGAGTACACGATGTCCGAGGAACGCTTTGTATGTGTGGCGGAGTGGAACGTGGTAAGCTCCAAAAGCTCCACGAACAATGCGTGTAAGCGTGTCGAAAAGTAGTGGCGGCCGAGGGGGGCAGTTATAAACAAGCTACAAGTTAATCGAGGGCGGACGCGTACCATCACCAGGGTCAAATTTTTTAGGATTTGGTGTTATGTCAAGTACACGGCAGAGGACAAAGAATGCTACTATACCCAATGCGATAAACGGGTGCTCAATACCAGCGTTAAAAGCTTGACCGATGGCCCAAAAGAAGCCATCAACAAGCCCCATGCTTTCAAGTAGTACCATAGTGAGTTAGTTATTAGTTCACGACAAATATAATAAATAAAATGACGTAAGACGGCGCAAATAAGACGAATTGACCAATAAATGCGACATATAGACCAATAAATGCGACATATAGACCAATACGATTATGGCAAAAAACGTAACGATTAATTTTAATACGGCATTTAATGCCAATGGAATAAAGTCGGCTATATACAGCCTGCAAGAGATGCAGACGGTGACCAAAAACGTACAGCAGTCATTAGAAGGGGCAAGGACTAAATGGGCACAGTCAGCGGCGGCGTTCGAGACTACAATAAGTACGGTAGAGCGGCTAAACGGCATGCTTATGTCGATGGCCTCGGCGTACGAGGAGACCGAGTTGAACGCTACGCGCCTGGACGTGGGTAATGAAGCAGCGTATGAAGGCCACCAACGACCAAGTGGAAGCTGTCAAGGCGCTGACCTCGCAATATAGGCACGCTAGGCCGTAACGACATATTCGGTGATAGACGACACCGTGTCCGGTACGTCCGCCACGTCCTGCGGCACATGCACAGCTATCGTACGTACACCCTCCGAAGTCTTTTTGCGGCCAGCGCCTGCACGCCGTCCGCCCCATTTTGGTTTCTGTGAAGTTGGTTTTGCTGTCTTGTCGTGCATTTTTTTCAAGATATTAAATGCTGAATTTTGCAACGCATCAAGAATATAAATCTTTGTGCAGCATTTCCATACGCCGCATACAACGTTGTAATTATCAGTGGATTAGGTGTTTCGGTGGGGGTCCGTTTTTTCTTTGTTGTGATCCGGACGCGATTCGAACGCGTGACCGTCTGCTTAGAAGGCAGATGCTCTATCCAGCTGAGCTACCGGACCATCACTTTGGCGCCTTGCGGCGCTTAGGCGATGCAAAGTTAAGAAAAATTTGATAGATAACGTGCCGTATGGGCACAGTTTTTGCATCTTATGGAAAAATGGATTTCGATGCATTTGCTTCGAACTTTCGGAATGTCCGAGTTGTTTGATGATTAAAGAATATCCCCGAGCAGTTCGCGTGCGAAGATTCTTCTCGGTGTCGTAGGCTGACACTCAGGAAAGATATCGAAATCCGAGTTTAATTATCATAAACAAAACATATTGATTATGAGTGATTTCAATGAATTGATAAATGGGACAAAGCCGGTGCTTGTGGACTTTTATGCCACATGGTGCGGGCCGTGCAAGATGCAAGCTCCTATCCTTGAGGACGTCAAACAGCGTCTGGGCGATAGTGTGAGCGTAGTCAAGGTTGATGTCGACCGCAATAGCGAGGCTGCGGCCATGTACCGCGTACAGTCAATACCCACGCTGATGTTATTCAAAGACGGCAAACAGCTGTGGCGCGGCACCGGCCTGCATCAGGCCGATGATATCATTGCCGTGCTGCGCGAGCATATCGGCTGAGTGCGACATCTCGGGCATTGGTGCGACAACGGTCGTTGTCGGCATTATCCGAGGTAGATACAAAGCAGGGCCGACCGGAAGACTCCGGTCGGCCCTGCTTTGTATATTGTATGTACGTTTGTGGCTTAGGGTAGGGCCAAAATGAGCGCTTGGGCGACGACGACGCGCAGGAACATTGTCAGAGGATAGACGGTGGAGTAGGCCACGGCGGGTTCGTCGTTGCCGGTGGAATTGGTGGCGTATGCCAGTGCCGGGGGATCGGTGCATCCGCCGCTGAGCATACCCATGATGCTGAGATAGTTGATGCCGTACCGTCCGCGGGCAATGGCGCCGACAATTATCAGCGGTACCACGGTGATTACAAATCCCCAGATGACCCACCACATACCGGTGTAGTTGAATACCGTTTCGACAAATCCTTTGCCGGCCGAGATGCCTACGGATGCGAGGAAGAGGCAGATGCCGAGTTCGCGCAGCAGTAGCGATGCCGAGGATGATGTATAGGTGACCAATTTGGCTTTGTATCCGAAGCGGCTGAGCAGTATGGCTACAACGAGCGGTCCGCCGGCAAGTCCGAGTTTCATACCGAATCCAATGTCGATACTTCCGAGGATGATGCCGAGGATTATACCAACGAAAATGGTGATGAGATTGGGCTGGTTGAGGCGCTTCATCGAGTTTCCAAGTCGGGAGGCCAGGTGCTCAATGTCTTGGAGGTCGCCTACGACGGTGATGCGGTCGCCCATTTGGAGCCGCAGATTGGCTGTGGCCAGCAGGTCTACGCCGGCACGGTTGACGCGCGTGCAGTTGAGGCGGTAGCCGTTATGCAGTCGCAGGCTGCCCAGTGCCACGCCGTCAAATTCGCTCTTGGTGATGACTATGCGGCGCGAGAATACCGGGGTCCGTGTCGCTTCCCAGTCCATATCCACCTCGTGTCCGAGTACGGCGCGGAAGCACTCGACATCCTGAGCCGAGCATACGATAAGCAATATGTCTCCGCAGTGTATCTGTGTGGACGATACGGGGATTACGACTTTGCCTTCGGCGTTCATCAGTCGCGATACTACGAAGTTGGCCGAAATTATATTGTGCAGTTGCAGCAACGTCTGTCCTTCGACAAGGGCGTTGGTGACTTTCAGCGTCAGGATGTATGGCTTGAGCTGAGAGTTGCGCTCGTCTTCTTCGATGATTTTCACTTCCTTGTCTACCTTGATGCGGAAAATGCTGCGTATGACAAGCATTGCGGCGATGATGCCGACCACGCCGAGGGGGTAGGCGGCGGCGTAGCCTTGGGCCATGGTATTGACCTGTGCGCCGTTACCTGTTATTTCGGAGATTGTCTGTTGGGCAGCGGCGAGTCCGGGCGTATTGGTCACGGCACCGCTCATGATACCTACCAGTGCGGCCTTGTCGTTTACGTTGCCTAAGAAGTATATGCCTATGACGATTGCGATGCTGATGCCTATTGAGAGTACGGCAAGGCCGTTGAGACGCATGCCGCCTTTTTTGAACGATGAAAAAAATCCCGGACCGACTTGCAGGCCGATGGAAAAGATGAACAGAATCAGGCCGAATTCGCGGATGAATTTGAGAATGTTTTCATTGACGCTGTACCCGAACGATCCCATGACAATGCCTACAAACAGCACGAAAGTCACCCCCAACGATATGCCGAACAGCTTGCGCTTGCCCAGGTATATCCCGACGGCTATGACAAACGAGTAAAGCATCAGTGTAGATGCTATAGTGTCGCTGCCGGGCGAAAATAGTTCCTTGAAAAAATCCATATAATAATTATAGTGTGTTCTATGATGTGCAAAACCGACTGCAAAGGTACGACTAATTATCGTAAGGACATCGCTCAAAAGTAAAAAATGCAAAAAATGCAAAAAATAACGGCGAAATTGACCTATGGGCAAGGGGCGAATAAATACACTTTGAAGCGAATTATGCAAAAAAACGCGGGAGTTGGTATTGCCGAGAAAAGTTTGTACCTTTGTAGCGTCTTATGGAGGCGCTTGAGTGTGCCTTTGAATGACAAAATGTCGGCCGGGCGGCGTGACGCCGAGTTTGGAAACGGATTTGTGCTTACACAATGCTTGCGTCGGCGACATACACAGACAATAATCCAAACATACAACCTCATTTCCACACACTTTGACACTATAATCACTACATAGTCCAAAGAGTAAGTATTTTAACCCCATGTTAGACAAAACCAACGTCAAAGTCCTCGACAAGGTCGTCGTGCGTTTTTCCGGCGACAGTGGCGACGGCATGCAGCTTGCCGGCAACATCTTTACGAATGTATCCGCCGGCGTCGGCAACGAGGTGTCCACCTTCCCGGACTATCCGGCCGAAGTACGCGCGCCGCAGGGCTCGCTTAGCGGCGTCTCCGGCTTTCAAGTGTCGGTAGGCCGCGGAGTTCACACCCCCGGTGATCGGTGCGATGTGCTGCTGGCTATGAATCCGGCAGCGCTGAAACAGAATGTGCGCTTCCTCAAAAGCGGCGGCATCATTATCGTCGACAGCGACAGCTTCGGCGAGTCGGATCTGCGCAAGGCGCTGTTCGCCACCAATGACCCATATGCCGAATTGGGTATCGACCCGGCTCAGGTGCTCGAAGTGCCCGTGACCACGATGACTCGTGCCGCTCTGGCCGATAGCGGTATGGATAATAAGTCTATACTCAAGTGCCGCAATATCTTCGCCTTAGGCGTTGTGTGCTGGCTCTTTGATCGCCCCATAGAGGCTGCCTGCCACTATATTTCCAAGAAATTTGCCAAGAAACCGGCTATAGCCAAGGCCAATTGCGCCGTGGTACAAGCCGGCTATGACTTCGGCCACAATACACACGCCTCGATGTCTACATATCGCATCGAGACCGAAGACCCGCGTCCGGGTGTATACACCGATATCAACGGCAATACCGCTACTGCATGGGGCTTGATTATGGCTTCGGAGAAATCGGGCCGTCCGCTGTTCCTCGGCTCGTATCCCATTACCCCGGCTACAGACATTCTGCAGGAGCTGGCCAAGCGCAAAGACCTCGGCGTCAAGGCCTGCCAAATGGAGGATGAAATTGCCGGCGTATGCTCGGCCATAGGAGCATCCTTTGCCGGTAATCTGGCAGTGACTTCCACTTCGGGCCCCGGCCTGGCACTCAAGGGCGAAGGCATAGGCCTTGCCGTCATCGCCGAATTGCCCTTGGTGGTCATCGACGTACAACGTGGCGGTCCCTCCACCGGCCTTCCCACCAAAACCGAGCAAACCGACCTAATGCAGGCTCTGTATGGCCGTAACGGCGAGTCGCCCATAGTGGTACTTTCCGCCGCTTCGCCCACGGACTGCTTCACTATGGCCTTTGAGGCATGCCGCATCGCCATCGAGCACATGACCCCGGTCATCCTGCTCACGGATGCATTCATTGCCAACGGCTCGAGCGCTTGGCGCATACCCGAAGCCGATGAGTATCCCGAAATACGACCCAACTTCGTGCCCGAGCACTTGCGCAACAGCTCGTGGCGTCCATACCTGCGCGACCCCGAGACGCTGGTACGCTACTGGGCCATCCCCGGCACCGAGGGCCTGCAACACCGCCTGGGCGGCCTCGAAAAAGACGCCGATACCTCCGCAATCTCCACCGACCCGGTCAACCACGAGAAGATGGTGATGCTGCGTCGTCAGAAAATCGCCAATATTGCCAAGGACATTCCCGAAGTCAAGGTTTACGGCGAAGGTGAGGCCGATACCCTGCTCGTAGGCTGGGGCGGCACTTACGGACACCTGCGCACGGCTGCCGAGGAGCTTACCAAACAAGGCACCCCCGTGGACTTGGCACACTTCCGCTACATCAACCCGCTGCCCTCCAATACCGCCGAAGTGCTGCGCCGCTATCGTCGCGTGATTGTGGCCGAACTCAATACCGGAATGTTTGCAGACTACCTGCAAGCCAAATTCCCCGACGTCCGCATCGAGCGCATCAACAAGATTCAGGGTCAACCATTCCTTGTCAGCGAAATCATAGACGGCGTTCGCCTCAACCTTTCCAAAGAAAAATAAGTCACACCAGCCACTAATCATAATAGACAATGCAAACACAAGAGAATACCCCGGCATATACACCCGCGGACTTCAAAAGTGACCAGGCCGTGCGCTGGTGTCCCGGCTGCGGCGACCACGCCATCCTCAACACCCTGCACAAGGCTATGGCCGAAATCGGCGTACCGTCTTATCGCACCGCCGTCATCTCCGGCATCGGATGCTCGTCTCGTCTGCCCTATTACATGAACACCTACGGCTTCCATACCATCCACGGACGTGCCGCAGCCATAGCTACAGGCTTCAAGGTTGCCAATCCCGAGATGACCGTATGGCAGATTTCGGGTGACGGCGACGGCCTCGCCATCGGCGGCAACCACTTCATCCACGCCGTACGCCGCAATATAGATATCAACATCGTACTGTTCAACAACAAAATATACGGTCTGACCAAGGGTCAGTACTCGCCCACGAGTGCCCGCGGTTTCGTGTCCAAATCGTCGCCTTACGGCACGACCGAGGATCCGTTTATCCCTGCCGAACTGGTGTTCGGCGCTCGCGGCACTTTCTTTGCCCGCAGCATCGATGTCGAACTCAAGACTTCGCAGGAAGTCTTGGCGGCAGCAGCACGTCATAAAGGCACCTCAGTGGTCGAAATTCTGCAAAACTGTGTAATCTTCAATAACGGCATCCACAACGCCATCACCGACCGCGCCGTGCGTGCCGACCGCACCATCCACCTGGTACACGGCCAAAAGATGGTCTTCGGCGCCAACGGCGACAAGGGCCTCGTACGTGATGGCTTCCTGCTCAAGGCTGTCACCATCGGTCAAGACGGTTACACCATGGATGATGTGTTGGTACATGATGCTCACACCCCTTCCAACTTCTTGCACCAGCAGCTGGCCATGATGGACGGCATGACACTGCCCCTGGCCGTCGGCGTCATCCGAGATGTCGAGAGCCCCAGCTACGAGACGGCTGTCAGCCAACAGGTAGACGAGGTAAAAGCCGCCCACGGCTTCGCCTGCCTGCGCGACATGATCCTCGCCGGCGACACCTGGGAAGTCCCCGCCAAGTAAGACAATGCCACTATTTACCATAAGCGTGTCCGTAAGCTACAAAATAGGCGACGGACACGCTTATGATATATGTAGCGGACACGCATTAGGCATTTCGGGAGCTTGACGCTTAAGAAGAAATGACGAGTTCTTTATCAAGTGCACTTTCGAGATCATAGCTGTGATAGAAGAGTAGATCATAGCCGGATATGATAGTCGGAATTGTGGGCGGCTTTATATATACTTCTTTCAAAAAAGCGGAAATCATGGCGTTAGATGCGTCTTTTACATTTTTTCACAGTTTATAATAGTGAAAAATTTCGCTATTTAGAATTTTTTGGTTTACTTTGCACCGCTAAAACAGAATATTACTAATTAAACACTAAAAGATTATGTCAGAAATCGCAGATCGCGTGAAGACCATCATCGTTGACAAGCTCGGCGTTGACGAAAGCCAAGTAACCCCCGCAGCAGCATTCACCACAGACCTGGGCGCAGACTCGCTCGACACCGTGGACCTCATCATGGAGTTTGAGAAAGAATTCGGTATCAAAATACCCGATGAAGAAGCCGAAAAGATCCAGACTGTAGGCGATGCCATCAAATACATCGAAGCAGCTCAAAAATAACTGTTTCGGACGACGGTCACCACATTCGACACGAAATACCGCCTATGTCGCCCCGGGTGCCCCACGACGTCCGGGGCGTGCATTTGGCCGGGAAACAAAGAACACACACACAGTCCTGCGAGCATCGCCTCCGGCGAACGTTACGACAGGCGTCAGACAAAACACCGCGACTTTCCGGGTATATTGAGTCCGGACTTGCGGCAACTTTTGTTATATAAAGTCTAATCAGTACATATACGATAAATCTTTCATGGAACTCAAGAGAGTAGTAGTTACGGGACTTGGAGCCATCACTCCTTTAGGTAACGATGTAGACACCACTTGGAGTGCCGCGTTGGCCGGCGTCAGCGGCGCCGCGCCCATCACCCACTTTGACGCATCGAAGTTTAAGACTCAATTTGCTTGCGAAGTCAAGAACTTCAATGGGGCCGAATACTTTGACCGCAAGAAACTGCGTCAGCTGGACCTGTATGCCCAGTATGCCCTCTATGCTGCTCGTCAGGCAGTGGCTGATTCCGATCTCGAGGCCGAAGGCGCTGTAGACAAGAACCGTGTAGGCGTAATCATCGCTGCCGGTATTGGCGGCCTGCACACCTTCGAGGAGGAAGCCGGATACTATGCCGTACACGGCGAGCAAAACGGCCCGCAGTACAATCCGTTCTTCATACCCAAGATGATTGCGGACATCGCCAGCGGCCATGTATCCATGGAATACGGCTACCACGGCCCCAACTATGGCGTTGTCAGCGCTTGCGCCTCATCCAACAACGCCATTATTGATGCCTTCAACCTTATCCGTCTGGGTAAGGCCGATGCTATCGTCACCGGCGGCGCCGAGGCTGCCATCTTCCCCGCAGGTGTGGGCGGCTTCAACTCGATGCACGCTCTGTCGACACGTAACGACAGTCCCGAAACGGCTTCGCGGCCTTTCTCGGCTTCGCGTGACGGCTTCGTCATCGGCGAAGGTTCGGTGGTACTGATACTTGAAGAAATGGAACACGCCCTGGCTCGCGGCGCCAAGATTTACGGCGAAATAGCCGGCGGCGGCATGAGTGCGGACGCATACCACATCACAGCGACACATCCCGAAGGTCTGGGCGCGATATTGTCTATGCAGAACGCGCTTGATGATGCAGGGATGTCCACCGCAGATATCGACTACATCAACGTACACGGCACCAGCACCGGTGTCGGCGACATCAGCGAAGCCAAGGCCATCATCAAACTCTTCGGAGAAGATGCTTATCGTCTAAATATTTCTTCGACAAAGAGTATGACCGGTCACCTTCTGGGTGCTACCGGCGCTATGGAGGCTATGTTCTCGCTGTTGTCTGTACGTGATGATATCGTACCCCCGACAATCAACCACGCCGAGGGTGACGATGACCCCGAAATTGATTACAACCTCAATTTCACCTTCAATAAGGCACAGAAGCGCGAAGTGCGTGCTGCCTTGTCCAACTCCTTCGGCTTCGGCGGCCACAACGCCACCGTGATTGTCAAGAAGTTTGCCAAGTAAAGACGCGTAGCGCACGCGAAGCCCTGCAATAAGGGCGCTCTAAGGCTCCCCGGTCTGCACGGCTCGGGGAGCCTTAAGTGTCTCAGTATATGCCCGCACCCGGAGCAGCGTTGTTCTTATGCTTCTTAAATCAGAGTAAATCAACCGTTCATTTATCGCATAATCAAAAGTTATGAAAGAATACGAAAAAATGCTTTCCGGACAAGTATATGACGCTACTGCTCCGGAAGTTATCGAAATGCTTGACCACACTCGCGACTTGTGCTGGCGCTACAACCAGTTATGTCCCGGCGATGAGGTCGGCCGTCGTGCGCTTTTGGCCGAAATACTTGGGAAGGATTATGAGGATATACACATCAATCAGCCTTTCAGATGTGACTACGGTCGACATATACGCATAGGTCGCAGGTTCTTCGCTAATTTCGGACTTACGGTGCTTGACGAGGCGTATGTCACCATAGGCGATAATGCTTTCATAGGTCCTAATGTGAGTATCTACACGGCTTGTCATAGTACGGATGTGATAGAGCGCAATAGCCGACGCGAGTGGGCGCTGCCGGTCACCATTGGCAACGACTGCTGGATAGGCGGTGGCGTGACAATTCTTCCGGGGGTCACCATAGGAGATGGTTGCACCATTGGGGCGGGTAGTGTGGTTACGCATAATATTTCGGCACATAGCGTGGCCGTTGGCAATCCGGCACGCGTTATCAAGACACTTGACTATAGTATATGATAGCCTCCGCCGCGTTTTACGAACGCTTCGAGCGTATAGTACTTCATCAATAAGCCTCAGCGGTGAACTTTATCGCGAGAAGGTGCTTGGATGATGAAGTGTCGATGAAAATGTAAAACGATTAAATAAATCTATCAATTATGGATATTTCGGAAGTGCGCGAATACTGCCTGTCGCTACCTTTTACGACCGAAGATATGCCGTTTGGCGACGAGATCGTAACCTTGCGCGTTGGCGGAAAAATTTTTGCGATGCTTAGTCTTACGGATACCTCACGTGTGTCTTTGAAGTGTGCCCCGTACTATGCCGAGGAGTTGCGAGAGCGCTATACGGTAATACGTCCGGCGTGGCATATGAACAAACGCCATTGGAACGATGTGGGGCTTACAGTACCTAAGCATCTCTTACATCGTCTTATCCGACACAGTTACAACTGCGTGGTACGCGGCCTTCCGCGTGCAGTCCGCGATACCATTACGCCATTGTCCGAGACTGAAGACTGATTACGATGAAAATGCAGAGAGGGCGCATTCCGCGGTGGTGGAGTGCGCCCTCTCTGTGTGTATGGTGTGGAATTGCTTACTTCTTGAAGTAGCGGTTGTACAGGCCTTGGAAGCCCTGACCATGACGTGCTTCGTCTTTGGCCATTTCGTGTACTGTGTCGTGGATAGCGTCGAGGTTCAACTCCTTGGCGCGGCGAGCGATGCGCATCTTGTCGGCGTTGGCACCGGCTTCGGCGGCCATACGCTTCTCGAGGTTGGTCTTGGTGTCCCATACGACTTCGCCGAGCAGTTCGGCAAATTTTGATGCGTGTTCGGCTTCTTCGAAAGCGTAGCGCTTGAAGGCTTCGGCGATTTCGGGGTAGCCTTCGCGGTCGGCCTGACGAGACATAGCCAGGTACATACCCACTTCACTGCATTCGCCGTTGAAGTGTGCACGCAGGTCTGTCTTCATCTGTTCGTCGGTGCCGGCGGCAATGCCGATTTCGTGCTCGGTGACAAATTCGAGTGCGCCGGTTTCTTCCATCTCTTTGAATTTGGAGGCGGGAGCGCCGCACAACGGGCATTTCTCGGGAGCTTCGGTGCCTTCGTATACGTATCCGCATACGGTGCAGATAAATTTCTTCTTCATAATCGTGCTTTTTTGATGACTTGATAAAGATTTATATAAGAGAATATTGTTTGTTGTCGGATATTTGATAACTATTGTACATTGCAAAGTTAAGCCCCTTTTGTGGAATATGCAATAGTGGAATGAAAATAATTTTGGAATTAGTCTAATTTTATACTTTATTCACACTTTGCGCCTTTATTTTGCTTGATGTACATAGTCTATGATTGCAAATTCCGTGCCCGAATGGCTTTTGCGGCAAAGGCGTTGAGCCTAAATGTGCGGCGAGTTGGAGTCATTCGATTGTACCCAGCGCCGTGATGGCTCCGGTGGCAGGGTCGAAGGTTGCGTATGCCGGAGCTTTTTTGTCGGTAAACAGGGCCGGGTTGATGCCGAATACTACGCCCAATTGAGCCAGTGTCAGGTCTTTGTATGCGATGGTGGCTCCGTTGTATGTCAGGGTGACCGATGCCGTGCCGGGTATGGTATATGCCAATCCGCCTTTGGGGAATCGTTTGGGCTCGCCTTTTTCGGTGACAGGCAATTCGGCTTTGCCGATGTCTGACAGTGAGATGTATATCGGGGCGCCGCTGAGGTCATCGGCGGGTACTATGCCTTCGGTGGGGGATACCCTGGTTAAAATTTCGCGGCTTTCAGCGGTTCCGGGTGTATATGTGAGTGTGGTCACGCGCGTGTAGGTCTGCTTTGTGCCGGCAAACATTGCGGTCAGTGCGGCTTCCTGAGCCGAGAGGTTGTCCAGTACCAATTGCATGGCTTTGCCGTCGGCCGGAGGGTTGTCGGCGTTGCCGCTGAGCAGGTCCGAGCGTGTTTCGCGAAGCTCGAAGATGCGCTGAGCGGCCAATTCGGCCTTCTTGGATATGGACGAACTGCGTGTCATGTCTTGTGTGACGGCTTGACGTGCTGCTTCGCCTTCCAGCGGGGTGGGGGCTGCATCCACGGCCATGGGGAGCGTTACGGCTTGAGCCCCGGCAATGCTGTCGGTATTCACCGCCAAGGGTATTCCGGCATCGGTGAGCAGCATCAAGACGGAGCTGCCGTTCTTGAACTGCACCTGCCAGCGGCTGTCGGCGCCTCCGGGTATGCCGCGCGGCACGATGGTGACGCTTTTGATGCGTACGCTGTTGGACTCGGTGGTGACGGCATCGGTAATGCCAAGGTAGCGATTGGCGTAATTGCTGAACTCGCCGGGGCGTGTCACCGTGTGCTCGGTTTCGATGGTGATATCGAGCACGGTACGCGGAAGGCTGTATACCAGTGCGTATTCGTTGGTCTTATCGGCGGTGAAGCTGCGCGTGGTTTGTGCAGCCGTGACCATGGCGGCGCATATCGCTATGGATGTTATTGCTGTGCGTATGTTGTGCATAATTCGTGTTATTGTCAGGTGATGTAATGCTTGAAAAGGATTATTCGCCGTTGGAGATGAGGGCTATAGCGCGTCCGACGTTGGCGGCGATGTCCTCGGCCGTGACACCGTACTCGCCGTGGCTCTCGGCGGCTATTTCGCCGGCTATGCCGTGGATGTAGCACGCCAGGAAGGCCGCCATCTCGGGTTTGAAGCCCTGGGCCAGGAAGCCGGTCATAATGCCGGTGAGGACGTCCCCGCTGCCGGGCGTGGCCATAGCCGGCGTGCCCGAGGTGTTGAAAAACACCTTCTCGTCGGGACGTATTATGGCCGTGTATCGGCCTTTGAGTACTATGATGATTTGGTAGTACTTGGCTATTTCGATGGCTTTTTTCAGCCTTGCTTCGTGCGAAAACTGTTTGCCGAAGATGCGGTCAAATTCGCCGACATGCGGAGTGAGAATTGACATTGTCGGCAGGTATTCCAGCATTGCCGGGCGTGCGGCGATGCATCCCAGCGCCCCGGCGTCCACCACCAATGGGCGTGGGGCGGCGCTCATTGTTTTCAGAAAGCGGCCCACGGCTTCGGCCGTATTATCATTGACCTCGAGACCCGGGCCTATGCCGAAGGCGCTGTAATGCGATTCGTGCGGGATGTCGGTGAGATGCTCCTGACCGATGTCGGTACGCATCATCGCCGATGGCACGGCGCATTGCACGCTGTTATAGAGGCTTTGAGGACCATAGACGGTGACCTTTCCGGCGCCGGAGCGCAGACATCCGCGGGCCGCCAGAACGGTGGCGCCGCCCATGCCATGGCTTCCGCCGGCAATGAGTGCATCGCCGTAGTCGCTCTTATTGGACCATGGGTTGCGCGGTCGCAGGTATCGTCGGACATCCTTGCTCTGCACCATCCAATAGGTGAGGGGGGCATTGCGTACGGCTGTGCTGTTGAGTCCTATATCAAGCAGTTTCCATTGGCCTACGACCTCGGCATTGTCCTCGATGAAGAAAGACAAGCGCGGAGCTCCCAGAGCCAGGGTCAGACCGGCATGCACCATATTATTGCGTGGCGTGTCGCCGTTGAATCCATCGAGCAATCCCGAGGGAACGTCTATGGAGATGATAAAAGCTCCGCTGCGGTTAAGATTTTGAGATATAAGTTGGAAAGGCGTGGGCATAGGACCGTTGAGGCCGCTGCCGAAGATTCCGTCGATGATGATTGTGTCTGCCGTAGGTTCGGGAAAGGTGAAAGGTGTCTCGCCGGTCACCTCGTGCAGGGTGTACGAGGCTTCGCACGCAGCCAGACGGTCGCGCATCAGCTTACACTCCGGGGACAGGCGATTGCCCCCTATATTAAAGAGAAATATCTCCGGTGCGTATCCGCGAGAGGCCAGCAGCCGTGCGGTCTCAAGGGCATCTGCGCCGTTATTTCCCCATCCGGCGAACACCATCAGCGGGGTGTTGTCGCCGCAATATCCGGCGACTTCGTCGGCGATGGCGCGTGCTGCACGCTCCACCAGCTGGACCGAGGTCACGCCATCGTTGTCGATGGTGTATTTCGCTATATCCTTTATGTCGCTGTTAGACAGTATTTTCATTGTATGAGTTATGTTTGTTTCGTGGTGGCATTGACACCTCAGGCCGATACCCTCATTAGTTGCTGCAAAAATACAACAATTTAGGCAGAGTGAAAAACCGCCGCCATAAATAAATTTTCATAACAATTTTTACATCAAAATTAAAGCATATATTTGTTGATGGATAGAAATGCTGTGCAATTGCCCGACTCACAAACGATTACTCACCCTCGAGACCTATTATGCCTTACTGCGAAAAATACTCAAGGACAAGCAGAAGCTTCAAGCCCGGCTTGGGATTTGTCTGTGCTGTCGTTGGGGCGTGCTTCGCGTTTTTTGTGAGAGGGAGTTTGGCCGAGTGAAATAAAATGCCTACCTTTGTGAGGCCGTAACGAAGGGGACGGCAGTACATTGACATAAGCTCGAATGGTGGAATGGTAGACACGAGGGACTTAAAATCCCTTGGCCATTACCGGCTGTGTGGGTTCGAGTCCCACTTCGAGCACACATCCATCATCCCCAACTCGAAATGTGTCGCGAGACACTTTCGGTATGGTCGCCGACTCCCAATATCCCACCCACGTCGGCGACCTTTTTTGTCTGCGGATGTGTCGCATCGAGCTCCGGGGAGATGCGGCGCGTCCGAGGACACGGGGGATATGTCGGGTGTTAATGTTCTGGAGATATAAACAAACGCTACGATACAATGAAGCAGAAATATACATACACACCTCACGGTACGTGTTCGCGTAATATAGAGTTCGCAATTGAGGACGGACGTATACACGACTTGAAATTTACGGGCGGCTGCATGGGCAACCTCCGCGGCTTGTCCTCCTTGGTCGAGGGTATGGATGCACGCGAAGTCTCGCGCCGTCTTCACGGCATACAATGCGGCATCAAGGGCACCAGCTGTCCGGACCAGTTGTCTCGCGCCATAGACGAGGCGTTGGCGAAGCAGAAGTAGACTTCGGTCGCGCTTGCCGTATGGCAAGGTGTGGTTGTGTCGTGCTTGCCTGATGTTTTAAAGCATCGTGGTTGGTGTGCGAGTAGTGAGAATTTGTTTGCTTTTCTTGGCCGGGAATTTTCTATAATAATCCGAAAATGCGTATATTTGCGGAAATAAAAGAAAACTAAGTACCAAATCGTTATAATCAAAAGCAAATATGTCGTTTTGGAGTTTTTTGAGAGATATGATTGTCCTGGATTGGCTGTCTGGAGGCCACGATGGTCACCACGATGACAATAGTGTGATTCCTCCGATAGGCGGTTACCATAACGACACGGATGATGATTTTCCGTGGCATACTCACGGCTATGGCTCTTCGAGCCTCTATGGTGATGATCATAATGATGACATTGGCGGCTATGGTAGCAGTGACCCGACATCGGACGACTTCTTGGATGACGACTATTGATGCTGTATGCTCGTCTGTACGCTTCGCCTGCGGGTCGATTGATGCTCGGTATTGATAGCGCTACCGGAGCATTGTGTCTTTGCGACTGGATAGATAACCGGCATTATGACAGCAATATGCGCAAACTTGGCGCTGCCATCGGGCCGATAGCCCCCGATCCGGAGTCAACGGCTATGGTCGAGGTTGTGTCTCAGTTGGACCAATATTTTGCTTTGAGGCGCACGGCCTTTGACTTGAAACTTGGCGCCGTGGGGACGCCGTTCCAACATCGTATTTGGGATGTCCTGGCGGCTATACCGTATGGGACGACAATGTCATACGGTGCTGTGGCACGTGCGGCGGGATGTCCGTATGGATTTCAGGCCGTTGCTGCTGCCATCGGAGCCAATCCGATATCCGTCATTGTTCCGTGCCATCGAGTGATAGGCAGCAACGGGTCGCTCACCGGATTTGCCGGCGGACTTGCGGCCAAGGCGATGCTTCTGACGCTCGAGGCATCCAATATGGGTCAAATATAAGAAGTTCCGGCCAACCGGATTCAGTCGCGCCTGTCGGCTAAGAGTCGGCGTATGGTCGAAGCCGCGATATCGCTTTCGAAACCGCGGCTGACGGCGGCGCGAAATACGCGAGTACGTCCCTCGTAAGTATGTGCCGCCTCATCGCCTATGCGGCGCACGGCGGCGGCGATGACCGCTTCCAGTGCCTCGGTGTAGGCTCGTTCGTCGATCTCGGCCAAGGCTTCGGATGCGATGTCGCGGTCTATACGCTTGGCTCGCAGCGCCATAGATATTTTGATGCGTCCCCAGCGTGCGAAGCGTACCTTGTCTGTCACGAAGGCATGAGCAAAGCGTGCGTCGTCAAAAAAACGGCGTTGTCGCAGGCTGTCTATGATGGTGTCGGCATCGGCCGGGGCGATTTGCCATGTCCGCAGTTTTGTGCGCAATTCGCTTTCGCAACGCTCGCCGCGGACGCATAATTCTTCGAGGCGTGCCAGGGCTTTTCCCACATTAACTATTTTTCGGGACAACGGCATACGGCATAACGTTTTTTGCCCCTATAGTCACGGCTGATGTCCACATCTTCGAATGCAAGAGAGCGCAGCATCTGCACCATTTCGGTGGCATATAGGGGATTGATTTCGAAATACAGCGAGCCGCCGGGGCACAGTGCCGATTGGGCATAGATGGCGATGGCACGATAGAAGCGCAGCGGGTCATCATCGGGGACGAACAGTGCTGTAGGCGGCTCGTAGTCCAGCACACGGCGGTCCATATCCTTTTTTTCGGATTCGGTGACGTATGGAGGATTGCTGACGATGATGTCGTATAGTGGAGCTGCCGGAGTCGGAAGATGCAGAGCATCCAATCTGACACACTTGACATTGGCGGCGCCGAGAGCCGAGGCGTTGTCCGCAGCCACGGCGAGAGCTTCGGCGCTGATGTCCGCGGCGGTCACGGCACAATAGGGCAGGGCACGGGCCAATGCGATGGCAATACATCCGCTACCGGTGCCGATGTCAAGGATTTGCAAGTCTTTGGCATCTGAATAGCGGTCTGTGATTAGATCCACCAGTCCGGCTGTCTCGGGACGTGGTATCAGCGTGTCCGGTGTTACGCGCAGGCGCAGGCCCATGAATACGGCCTCGCCCAGGATGTATTGCAGCGGCTCGCCGGCGGCCACGCGCCCGACTATGGTGTTGATACGTGCCGCCGTGGCGTTTTCGAGTACGCGTCCCGGGTTGATGATGGCATCGGTGCGCGACACTCCGGCGACATCTTCGAGAATGACGCGTGCCATAGCTTCTGCCTCCCCTTTGCCGACGTGCGACGCCAGAGTGCGGACAATGCCTTCGCGTATTTCCTTAACGGTATTCATACGACAAAGGTAGCGATTTTCGGCCACAACGCCGCCATAAATGTTGTATTATAAGCGTTATATTGCCGTCCAGGGCAGCGGATGCTATTTCACAAGAAAGTCGTAGAAGGGCGTGTAGTATAAATTGTTGGGTTGCAAGTACAACGTGTTACTTTTGAAGTCAATTAGCATATTGAAACGCTTTAGGAAATTATTGCCGATCATTCCATCAATGTCTTCCTTGCTTTGCATCCCGACGGTGAGAGTCGAAAACGCTCCGGCTACCTTCGGCATTATGTACGGACCGATGATGACTTCGTCAAAAAATACGTTCTTCAGTTCTCCGCTTCCGCCGTCCGAACTTGCTATGCGTGATATTGCAAATGGTTTTTGTGTTCCAAGAAGATTGTGCTTGTTTACAAACGGCGTATTCAAGTCGATGACGCGGTCCGAGCCGGTGTCTACTTCAAGTGTGAGATTGTATAGTGTACCATTGATTCGGACCGGAAGTTCGATAAACGGAACATCGTACTTGTAAGTGAATGGAAACGATACGCAGCGCTTGATGCTGTCAATTGCCAAAGGCTCTTTAGCGTAGCAGTATATCTTGAAATCGTCATAATTGATTTCGATGTTGAAGGCGGCCAGACCGTTCAGTCCGAAAACGCCGTCCCAATACTCCGGCGGATAGGGGATATGTGCGCATCCGGCTTTGTCATAGTGTATTGTGCCAATGTAGACAGAATTATCATTGCTGTATGTGATGTCGTTTTCGCCTGTCGAACCCAAGTTATGGGTGGTTTCGCCGTCATGTATAAAATCCTTGAGTTTCGGCGAATTGGTATTCAGGACGATAGACGAGGCACCCGTGTCAACGAGGAAATTAAGCGAGTCCGAACCATTGACTCTGGCTGTGACATATATGCGGCTGTCCTCCGCAATAGAAAAAGGTATTACACCGACCGGTTCAAGGTTGACCATACGTGCATTTGCGTACAATGCTGAGAGGATGCACATCAGTGTGGCGGCTATACTGTGTATTGACATTATTTGATAGATGTACTTTTTACAAAAACAAAGTTAGCGATTTTCGGCCATACGGCAATATTGTCCTAAATAAAATCGAAAAAAAGAAAAAGGAAGTAGTCACTAAGGCA
>ERZ808262.39-NODE-39-length-112645-cov-8.844542_pt1 | contig 112645 bp, 101 predicted proteins | sample MGYA00520895_ERZ808262 | MGnify/ENA primary metagenome ERZ808262 (study PRJEB31516, sample SAMN03275588) | gut metagenome | biome: mammalia-associated habitat; material: feces | host: Papio cynocephalus | place: Kenya | collected 2012-08-02 ...
TTCCGACACCTGCATTTTCAGTGTTGATTATTAAAAATGATGTGATATAATAACCAAGCGGCTCGGAAGAGACGCTGTTGGCCCGATAGCTCAGCTGGCAGAGCACAGCACTGAAAATGCTGGTGTCGGCAGTTCAACCCTGCCTTGGGCCACCATTTAGTTCTATCCCAGATGAAAATCTGGGATTTTTTATTTTTTTCCGTTTTTTTGTCTGTTCCCGTCCCATTTTATATAAAGGGGGGGGAACATTAAATGGCCCGTGTAAATTGTGGCATTCGGAACGAAGAAGAAAGGGTTAAAGCACTCGATGGTAAGAAATTTAGGGAAATTAACAGAAACCTTCAATACAATAGGAAAATCCTTTTTGATGGTATTGAAGAGGATTCTGTCTTTTCCTGCGAAAAAACTGATTTGAGAGGAAAACCTGACCTCCATATAAAATGTAATGGGCAGGAACACTTTGTATCCCTGAAATCCGGTGCAGCCGAGACCGTGCAAGCCGAAGATATTAGAAAGTTTGTTTTTTTCCTGAGAAAATATAATGTTTCTGTAAAATCGCAGAAGACGATCCTTCTCTTTCAATACGGAGACACAACAATGACTGGCACTGGAAAAGACATCCGATATAATGATATGGAACTAATGCTTTTAATGAAAAAAGAGATAGCGGATTGCAATGCGGAATTGAATCAGAACCAACAGCTGGTTACCGATTTCGTTCACTTTTGTTTGTTTGAGGGAAACTTCTTGGAGCTTCCTAAAGCTGACTATATATATCATGGAAATCCTGACTATGGTGTTCTTTGTTCCCATGGCCAGATCCAAAAACATGTCACACGAAAAAGTTATTCCTATCTTAAACATCCTCATATCGGTCCTTTATTGTTTGGGCCCCGGGCTAGATATATTGATTTCAATGACCGTTTCCCAGAAAGACGCCATCTCATTGCATTCCGTTGGCCAAGACTTGCTCAGGATAGGGATTATATTTCTCGAAGATATGAAGGCTAAGCTTTATCCTTAGGATTGAGGGAAAAAGAGGGTAAACGAAGAACCTTTGCCAAGTTCAGAATGCACTAGGATTCTTATTTTATAGTTCAAACAAATATGCTTGACTATTGATAAGCCCAGCCCCGTTCCACCAAGCTTTCGACTATGTGCTTTATCAACACGATAAAAGCGCTCGAAAATTCTGGGAATCTGATCAGAAGGGATGCCTATTCCGGTATCGCTAATACATATTGATTTCTTTTTTTCGTCCCTAGCCACCGAAACACTGCCGCCTGGTCTGTTGTATCGTACTGCATTTTCAATAAGGTTCTTAATCCTTTCCTGGCAGTCTTCTTTTTTCCTCAGGACATCAAAATCATTTCCCAAGACTTTTGACTTTAGGTTCCTTTGATTCCTTTGAGAATCAAACTCTTTCATGCATGCGATAACTTCATCCTTCATGGAAAGCTTGGAAATATCTTCCTCCATTGTTTCAGTCTCAAGGCGCGATAAGTCAAGCATTTGCCTGACGATATTATTCCTTCTTTTACTCTCAAAAATAATCCGAGAAAGAGCATTGTCGATTTCTTCTTTACTGGATAGGAACCCTTTTTTAATCCTGTCGGAAAATCCGATAATAGTGGTTAAAGGAGACTTGAGTTCATGCGATGCATTTGCAAAAAAGTCCCGTTTCGTGTCAGCCAATTGCTTTTCATCTGTCCTATCAAAAATCGAAACGGCAACTGCCCGGCCTTTGATCGAATCTGACCAGTCTGTTTCCAAAAAGTCGGTTGTTATGTGATAGTAATGCCCTTCCCTGGTGAGATCCCTATGATCGGAAATATGGGTATTCCTTGTTTTCCGTATCGTCTGAATAATATCCGGATTAATGGTTACATCAGTAAGCTTTGGATAAGGTGTGGCATGGTATTGGAAAATATCTTTTGCTTCCGAATTAATCAACACAACCTCTTCATTGAAATTAAGAACCAATAAACCCTGATGCCTCGTATTAATGATAAATGCTAGCTTCTTTTGCTCTTCCTTGAGATTATTGATTTTTTCTTTTATTACATGTTCGGCATAATCAATTTGCGAAGAGATTTCATTTATATCAAGAGAATCAAACGAAGTGACCTGGTAAATTTCTTTCTTTCCGCCCAAATTAGACAGACGGTTTAGTTGGGACTTTAGAGGTTTAAGGGTGTGATTAATTAGACCCATATTAATAAGAATCACCAACAAAATCTCAATTGCCATAAGGGCAAGAGAAACAATTAACCTATGCTTGAGGGCTGAGAAAACAAATCCGGACGGTCTGGCTATCCGAATAAAAATCAATTCACCATTTCCCTGATTGACCTGACAGGCAATGTACCTCATTTTTTCCTTGAGTGTACTAGAGTAACGATAGAAAATCGTTCCGACATTTTGTATTTCTGGACGTTGCAAATGGCTTTCCGAAGTTGATTCCGAAATCGTATCAGCTAAAACATTTCCGCTTTGGTCAATAAAAGTGATTCTCAGTTCCTCATCGGAATCCTCAAAAATCGCTATGGTATCATTAATGGCCAGTTCCTGCTCCTTCTCTGAAGCCTCATTTTGGTAAAGCTGACTTATTGTATTAAGTTCTATTCGAATGGAAGTTTCCTGGTTTTCTTTATTGACATTCCAAGAAAAAAGACAGGAAAAGACAGTCCTTAACAATATAATAAAAACAACAAGGAGAGAATTAGAGAGAATAAGCTTCTTCTTCATTGGCTATCAATCCCTGATATACCCTACTCCATAGACGGTACGTATAATTTTTCCTTCTTTATCGCCTATTTTCTTTCTAAGCGATGCAATATGCCTGTCAATCGCACGGCTTTCCCTTTCCATCGTGCTATCGTAGATTTCACCATAAATGTCATCGCGGCGAACGACTTTCCCCTCATTCTTCCTGAACCTCTTAAGAAGTTCAAATTCCCTGTTGGTCAATTTTAAGGGGACACCCCCTTTTGTGGCATTATGATTGTTCAAATCGAGCAAAATATCCCCTTTGGACAATTCATGATTATCGTTGCGAAAACGGGCATTGACACGGGAAATCAATTCGAGTATATCAAAAGGCTTTTCTATGTAATCATCTGCACCATTGTCAAGCCCCTCGACTTTATCCCTTGTCCTTCTTTTAGCGGAAATAATGATAATCCGCACAGAATCATATTCCTTTTGGCTTCTTACCCATTTAAGAACATCCCTTCCGGACCTATCAGGAAGCCTCAAATCAAGAAGGATCCTATCCGGCTTCTTTTTCTTCCTTCCGGCGAGGAATTCAGTCCCGGTCGTAAATCCAGTCACATCATACCCGGATTTACTCAACGAAACCTGGATAATCTTACCGATATCCTCGTCGTCTTCCAGGGAATATATTCTTTTCATCGGATCCTCCTACAGAATTTGCTTATCTTTATAATATCCAGAGAGGATATAGATTACCCACTCCGCGACATTCGTGGCGTGGTCAGCAATTCGCTCTAGATATTTTACTACCAGAGCTGAAAAAATTGCATAAGAAGAAGAACATTCCTTTGCCTGGTCTTTTTCAACAAGCATGGAAACAACCTTCACATATTCTTTGTCAACATGGATGTCCCGCCCGATTACATCATTGGCAAGCTTTGTATCACGGTTCCTATAGGATTTTACGGCATCGGAAACCATCTTCCTGACGAAGGCAGTGAGCTGGGCGATTTCAGGATTGTTGGTAGAAGGATTCTTTAGCCTCAGAGCAAACTGAAGCAAGTCCTGTGCATGGTCTCCAAGGCGCTCCAAATCCTGGACCATTGACCTGATTCCCGTGACAATTCGTAAATCATCTGCAAACAACCGTTCCTTAAGCCTAAGCTGAAGACAAGTCGTTTCAATCTTCCGTTCGAGAGCATTCACCTTTCCATCATCAATAGGCGGATATTCTTTGGTCGGGTTATAGTTCAGATAAACATCCGAAGCATAGAATAGATTCTTTTCGACTAAGCCCGACATTTCCCGGATAATGCTGTCAAGGTTCTTAATTTCAGTATCAAGGATACTCATTTAGTAAACGCTCCTTTTTATGAGAAACGACCGGTGATATAGTCTTTTGTCTTTTCCGCCTTCGGATGGGCGAAAATTTCTTCGGTCGTATTAAACTCTTCGACTTTCCCAAGCCTGAAGAAGGCAGTATAGTCTGAAACACGGGTTGCTTGTTGCCTGTTATGCGTAACGATAATAATAGTATAATTCTTTTTAAGTTGGGCAATCAATTCCTCGATTCTCTTTGTGGCTATAGGGTCAAGGGCACTCGTCGGCTCATCCCTAAGAATGACTTCCGGACGCCTCGCAAGGCATCGTGCAATGCAAAGACGTTGCTGTTGGCCGCCGGAAAGGGCAAGTCCACTTGTCTTAAGACGGTCTTTTACCTCATCATAAAGGGCTGCCTCTTTTAACGAATTAATGACAATCTCCTCGAGAACATGACGATCCTTAATTCCCTGGCATCTTGGACCATAGCAAATATTATCGTAAATGCTCCTATTGAACGGATTCGGCTGTTGGAAGACCATTCCGACTTTTGAACGTAAGTAAATGGTATTCCTCTGCCTGATATTCTTTCCGTGGAAAAGAATTTTTCCTTCTACTTTGCAGCCTTCGATTAAATCATTCCTTCGATTAAGACAGCGAAGGAAAGTGGATTTGCCGCAACCGGAAGGTCCAATCAACGCAGTAACCTGCTTTTCCTTGATTTCCCTATTAACATTGAATAAGGCTTGTTTTTTTCCATAATAGAGATTGACGTCTTCAATTTTGAAGATAGACTGTTCTTTGCTAAAGTTGTCAACCTGTAAATTGTTTTCGATTTCCATATTAACCTCTCCTACTTTTCTTTTCCCAGAAATAGGTAATCACTTTTAAGCCAATGTTGAGAACAAGGATCCTAATCAGAATCACCCTGGCAACACCACAACTAGCTTCAAAGTTCTGATGTTCGCCACTCCTTAAGTACCAGATATGGACGGCCAGGGATGCTGATCCCTGGTTCGGAATGATGACGTCCTTGATTGCCGTTCCTGCGGTATAGATTAAGGCAGCGCTTTCCCCAATGACACGGCCGATACCAAGCAAAGCAGAAGTTAAAATGCCAGGTAAGGCATTAGGAAGAATGATTTTAAAGGTCGTCTGTGTCTGACTGGCTCCTAAGGCAAGAGAAGAAAGACGCATGCCGTTTGGAATCGTGCGGATGGCCTCTTCGGTCGATTTAATGATAACCGGAAGAATCATCCTAGCCCTAGTGAAAGAACCGGCAATGATTGAATAATGGCCTCCAGTTAATGGAAGAAACACAAGACCACCGACAAGACCAAAAATGATAGAGGGAATACCGGTGATCCTATCGATAAGGCTACGCAAAGCCCGGGTAACACCATTATCTTTAGCATAGATGGCAAGATAGATTGCACCGGCGATTCCAAGTGGCCTACTGATTGCCCTAGTCAGAAGAATCCTATACAAGGTAGTAATCAACGAGCCACGGATACCTTGCCCGCCTTGGGATAAAGTCCTAATAAAAAGATACTTTCCCTTTTCAAAAGCCTCGCATACCGCCTTTGCGTCTTCCTTGGCCGGTGCTAGGACTTCTGCAACATTAGGATCAGTATCGGTCCATAAGGAAACAACAGAAATAACCGCACCCTCATCGATAATAACCTTTTTTCCGTCCTGGTCAATCCATTGATTAGTGTTCGCATTCGGATCAACATAGGAAATAATTGTTACTGGATTACCTTCCTTATCGGAGGATTGGCTAAAACCAAGCCCCCAGTAGGAAGAAAAATATTCGCCATCCTTTGGAGTGTGGTTTTCGAATGTGTTCCAAGTCGTAGGGGTCTCCCCTTCTTTTGTCGACAATGTCTCAGTTTGGGCGGCATAGTCACCGGTAATAAAGCCCCAGTTAAAAATTTTGTATCCTTTAAAGATAATGAAGGCTACCCTGGCGACAAGGCAGATAATAGAAAAAGAAGAAAAGAAATAGGTTGAACCAATAGCAAAGAAATCTTTTAAGCGCCGCTTAAGCGGCAGTTTTTCAGGATTGGCAGTTATTGCTTTCTTAATCATGGTTGGCCTTTAAACCTTTCTTCCGCTCACTGATTATACGTTTTAAGTACAAATAAGGCCGTTGAATGAAAAGAGGTTGCTTATCGATAGAGGAAACGTGGTTCTTAACATCGTTCAGAATCAGATTCGTCACAATTATAATCAACATTAGCCTGATTCCGGCCGAGAAGCGGACATCATAGTTCCTGCTTCCAGGAACAGCTTCGCCAATAGATAAGAGCATCTGGCTAGATAGGGTGATCGTTGTTTTCAGCGGATTAATAGTGATACCGTAAAGAGGTGCACCACAGACCATGGAGACGGCAGTGGCTTCACCAAGACTTCGACCAATGCCAAGGATAATCCCGGCAAAAATACCTGATTTGGCATTACGTAATACAACTTTGAAGTTCGTCTGTGTCGGACTGGCACCGAGGGCAAGAGAGCCGTTGATCTGATTTTTGTCTACACTGTTCCTAGCGTTTACGGAAACAGAGAGAATCGTCGGAAGGATCATGAGGGCAAGGACAAGTGCTCCGGAAAGCATCGAAATGCCAGTATATCCGGCACCATTAGGAAGCGAATTTGAAAACTTCTTAATGATAGGAACAATAATACCGATACCGAAGATACCATAGATAACTGAGGGAATGGCTGCTAATAAATCAATGACCGTCTGCCTGATTTTTGACAACCATTTCGGTGCAATGCGGGAAATGAAAAGACCAGTCAAAATCGACCTAGGGATAGAAATGATGGCAACCAATAAGTTAAGGAAGAGAGTATTATAAACGAGGAAAAACACACCATATTGAAATTGCCCATCCGTATATCCGTTGTTAAATCTCCTTCCAGTAAGGAAATAGGAGAGAGAAGCCTTGCCGCTTTCGTTGTTTTCAGTGTAGGTTTTCCTAAACGGCCTTAGTCCCTTAAATAAAATAAAGAAGGTGACAACAATAACAACGGAAGAACAAATTAAAGTAAGAAAAAGAAAGACGTCTTTGACAATTCTGTCAAGGACGACTTTCTTTCCAGCAGTCTCTTCGATGTGCTGATTCCTTTTTTGGTATGTTTTCTCTAAGCTCTCTACTTGGCGCTGATGTCCGACCACTTGCTAATGGTTCCTTCGTTAGAGTAGATGTTCTTAAGCTGATCGGCAGTGATGTTAGCAATCGGATTCTCTTTGTGGACACCGACAACAATACCATCCACACAGATTTTACCGTAAGTTCCTTCTTTTAACTTTTCAGAATCAGTGAGCTTGAACTCACGGGAAGCGAAAGCAATATCTAACTGTCCCTTCTGATCTCCCTGGGTTTTGATATAAGCATCACCAGAACCGGTATGATTATGATTTGCAACAAAGTTTCCAGCTAATTTACTGAACCCAGCAGATAATGCCTTAGCAATTTTTTCAACCGACGTCGATCCACCAAAATTGATAGTGACGCTCTTATGATCCTCATTAATCTTAGATAACTCAGGATCTTCTTTGACTAAATCAGCCCATTTAGGCGTGGCAGCTGAAATCTTAACGATACCACCATTCTGCTTGACAATCGTTAGGCCTTCCTGAGATTTAGTCCTATAAGTGACAAAGCCCTTTACAATCCTTTTTTTCGTTTCATCAGTTTCTTCAGCGAAGCAATAATTGAAGTTACGGGCGAGTTTATATTGTCCGCCAAGGATAGTATCCTCAGAAGGCGTGACACCTTCGTAATTCAAGAGCTTAAGGTTTTTGGCTTCGGCTTCGGCTTTGGTATCAAAGGAAAAATACCCGATTCCATATTCGTTGTTGCTTAGCGAAGTGACCCTGTCACCATTAGAAGCAACCTGCTGAACAGTTGTCTTTAATGCTTTGTCGTCTTTAGCCGCGCTTTTAAGACCAATCTTTTCCCTGAATCCTTCCCGGGTTCCAGAGTTTGTATCACGGGTATAAGGAGTAATATTCTGATTAACATTGAATTCGCTCGCAGTGGAATCGTTATCATTTTCACTGCCGGTATTTTTTTCAGTAGCGGTATTGCTGGCAGAAGGAGTTGTATTGGCCGATTCCTTGTTGCTTTCGTTTCCACCCTTACAACCGACTAATCCGAATCCTACGAGTGCAAGAAGACTAACGAATACTTTTCTTGTTTTTGTCATTTTGGACCTCTTTTCTTTTATCCGGTGAGAATTGTAGTTTCAAATCCCGCTTACCTTCAACCATGAGGATGTAAAAAATTGTAAATAAATCGTAAATATTTCGGAAACGGTTTTTTCCATTTAAGCGGAAAGGATAATAGTAGGATATAATATCTACATCCGTTGACAACTGGAGAGATTTGCGAAATGGAGAAAAACAGAAGAATTGTCTTAATTACCGGCGATAGTTCAGGTTTTGGACTAGAGAGGGCAAAACTGTTCTTAAAAAACGGCGACATTGTCTGTGGTTTTTCCAATCAGGAATATTCCTTACCTGGAGTTTTTCATCAATACGGGGACGTCGCTTCCTATCCATCCTGCAAAGAAGCCGTAGATCGGATAATCAACCAATATGGTCGCATTGATGTTTTGATTAATGATGCCGGATTTGGTCTTTTCGGCCCAGTGGAAGAGACGGAACCAGAACGGGCAAGGAAGCTAATCGAAGTAAACTTTAGGGGATACTTTTACAGGGCAAAATGTGTTTTACCTTATAGGCGTAAGCAAAAAGAAGGAAAAATTATTAATGTCTCTTCAATCGCTGCAACTGTTCCTTTGCCCTTTCAGGGATTCTATTCCGCCGGAAAGGCAGCAAGGGAAAGCCTATTTGACGCCTTACGTGCGGAAGTGCTTCCCTATTCTATCTCGATCACCCATATTCGGCCAGGTGATGCCAAAACCGGATTCACTGCCAGCCGGATAAAGGAGAAAATACACTCCAATTCCCCCTATTATGCTTCTTTTCGGAAATGTCTAACCCAGGTGGAAAAAGATGAACTAACTGGTGTTCCGCCGCGGGAGATTGCAAAGGCCGCTTTTAACGCGGCCGGAAAGAAAAACCCGCCTTTAGTTGTCCCTGTCGGTAGAAAAGACAGATTTCTTTCCTGGCTTTATCATTTGCTTCCAAGCAGAGTCCGGAATAAACTTTTATATAAAGTCTATGCAAAAGAATAGGAGTGAATAAATGGAAATTGAAAAAATAATCGAAGATCCGTGCAAAGATTACCCTCGCTACGCCCAAGAAAGGACTGACAGCGCCACTGCCTACTTTGATGCTCTTGCCAAGGACAGCAAGGTTGACGTCGGGCAAAATCAGGCTACCTGCGAAAAATACTATCGTGCCAAGAACGAATCGGAAGAAGGTACTAAATCAGCCAATCGAAGAAACGGCTATTCCATCGCAAGGATTTTTGTCGGCTTAATCGGCTGTGTCGCCGGTTTCTTTAGGTTCAGGGGAAGCAAAAGCACCGGAATAAAAGTCTTGGGTGTCCTCATCTTCCTTGCCGCTCTTATCGGTGCCATCGCCGTCAATATCGTGCAGTCAAAAAGAGCAAAGCAGGATAAACTAGCCGCATCCAAAGCTCAGGAGAAGGCCGATTATTATGCAAGCCAGGCTTCTGAGCAAAGGCAACCCCTGTGGTCGATGATCTTTCCGGATAGGGCAGACAAGAGGATAAGGAAAATTCTTCCGATTATTCATATTGACCCGTCTTTTGACATCAACCGATATGCCTATAGGGTCAAAAAGTTCGGTCTTCCTAGGTCTGAAGGGGACGTGGACGCATCTGTTCTGTTTGCAAAATCAGGAAGGATAAACGGAAATCCCTTCCTCGTTCTTCGGGAAAAATACCATCATGATGAAAGGAAAACCTATGTTGGGACACGTACAGTCATGGTCCGCCATAGCTACACCGATTCAAAGGGAAACACCCACTATACGACTACACCCGAGGTTTTAACGGCAACGTATTCTGAATTAGCCCCGTTTTATGATTTCTCCCATGTCTTGATTTTCGCCTCTGAAGCAGCCCCTGACCTGAAATTCTCCCGTAACCCTGTCTTGTCTAGCGGCAACGAGAACATCAAGAAAGTAATCAAGAACAATTCCAAAATATTGGAGAAAGAATCGCTTCGTCAAAGGAACGACGACAATCCGAACACGAACCTTCAGGTGATGAGCAATGACGAATTCGAATCTCTCTTCTTCGCCAAAAACCGCAACAACGAAATTCAATTCCGTCTTCTCTTCACTCCGCTTGCCCAGATAAACAGGGTCGACTTAATCAAGAATTCCCCGTATGGAGATGATTTCTGCTTTGTAAAAGATAAGAGGCTGAATTACATCATTACCGGCCATTCGTTAAATTATTCGTTCGACTTTAACTGCTCTGCCCAGTACATTTTCGACTTTAAGGTTCTCCGCAACCAGTTCATCACCGGAAGGCAGGACTACTTCAAATCGTTCTATTTCCAGCTTGCTCCGCTTCTGACTATCCCAATCTATCAGCAATTAAAACCCTTCGAATATATCTATGGGCGGGAATACGGATTCTGCGTTTCGCCATATGACCATGAATCAAGGGCAAACAGGAGGCCGGATTCCAGGCTAAGGCCAAAAGGTAGTTCTACCGACAGGATTCTTAAATCCAGCTATGAAAAAAGCATAGGATTATTTGATTTGATCACCGTCGAATCCTTTGCCTATCACGCCATCCCCCAGACGGCCCTTGTCCCAATCGTCGCAAGCGACGGCAATGTCTACAATGTTCCCGTCCCTTACTTTACCTATTCCCCTGTCCGGAAGAAGACCCGATTAGCCGTAAGGAAAACCGGATATGAAAACGGCGAACTGAGAAACCGGCTTAGCGAGGAAGAAATCAACCGGCTCATAGGCTCAATTGACACCCCAGGCTCACTCATTTATAATAAAAACGAAATCGCCTTTGCACTTTCCGGCAATCAAGGATTAGACAATGCTTTAGAAAGAATATCCGATTATCTACAAAAGAAAGGGGATAAGACAAAATGAATGAATTAGATGAAGTAACTGGTCCGATTTCGGAAGAGGGACGTGACGTCAATGTCATCCAGAAGCAGCTTCCGGCCAAGACAGGCGCAGGAACGATTGTCTTTATTGTCGTTCTGTTCCTTCTCGGCATTATTCCTGGCATCATCTTTCTGATCAGGATGGTTCAGGCACAGAACTATCTCCAGAAACTCCAACAGAAGATCCAGGCCAATGCCTCCTCCATCGATAACTTCCTCGAACAGCGGGTTCAGATTCTGAAAAATGCCGCCAAGCTTCTCGATAAGGCTATTGACTTAGATAAAACAGTCAGGACCGACGTCGCCAAGTTCCGTGGCGGAAGCAATGTCTCGGATGAAGAACGGAATAAGGTCTCCGGTCAGCTTGATTCCATCGGCCGGCAGGTCAATATCGCGTTTGAAGCCTATCCGGACTTAAAGGCCCATAACGAAATAGCCGACTGCTTACAGCAGAATAGTTATCTTCAGCGGGAAATCACTGCCGCCCGTGAACTCTACAACGATTCAGTCTATGAATGGAATGGTGCAATCAGGCAGTGGCCGGTTAAAAAATTCGTCGCTTCCCGTCATGGCTATACTACCCGTATTCCTTTCACCACAAGCAAAGAAACCAAAGAAGCCGCACGCGGAACCTTCTTCTAAAAAACAGAACAGAGAAAAGGCCTGGCAAACCGCCAGGCCTTTTTCTGTTCCGATAAATTAGTCGAATAGAGGAGTCGACCTATACCGGTCACTTCCGTCAGGAAGAATGACGACGATGTTTTTCCCCTTGAACTTCGGATCTTTTGCAAGTTCCAAAGCAGCATGGAGGGCAGCGCCGGAGGAAATTCCGACACCGAGTCCTTCGAGTCTGGCAAAGCGCTTTGCTTCCTTAAAGGCATCTTCGTCCGTGACTGTCTTTACTTCGTCTACGACATCGGCTTCATAGACGGCAGGTTTGAATCCGGCACCGATTCCCTGAATCTTGTGGGGACCTTTTACCCCCTTGGTCAGGAAGGGAGAACCTGCCGGTTCAACACCGATTATTTTTGTTTGGGTCCCCTTCTTCTTAAAGTACTCCCCGATTCCAGTAATCGTTCCACCTGTCCCGATACCAGCCACAACGGCATCGACCTTCCCATCAAGATCGTTATCGATTTCCTCTGCGGTTTTTTCATAATGTGCGGCAGGATTGAATTTGTTGTCAAACTGTCCGAGCCTATGGTAATCCTTATGACTGGCAACGAGTTCCTTCGCCTTTTCGATGGCGCCAGGCCTTCCGGCTGCACCAGGGGTAAGGACGATTTCCGCACCATAGAGTTTCCTCCTCTTGCGGCGTTCTATCGACCTAGTTTCCGGCCTAACGATAATAATGTGCCTTCCCTTAATCGTTCCCATCGAGGAAAGGGCAATTCCGGTGTTTCCACTGGTTGCTTCGACGATAGTGTCTCCTGGTTTCCAGGTTCCCTCTTCAATCCCCCTTTCCAGCCTCTTCTTTACGGCACGGTCCTTAACCGAACCGGTGGGATTGAAACACTCGGCTTTAATAAACAGATGGGCACCGATATTGGCGTCCTTTTCAAAACGGCTTGCGTGCACCAAAGGTGTATTGCCGACTAAGTCTTCTACACTAGAATAGACATTCATGGTTTTTTGCACCCCCGAACGATATTATAGTTTTTTTCTTTTACCAGTAAACAAAAGTGATAACCCCTTCCCCGATATGGAAAACAAGGGTTGGCAGCAAAAAGCTTCAGGGAGACGAGTCTTAAAAAACTTTCTAGTCCAGGCCTAGGCGTTTATACCTATAATCCACATTCCGGAGGAAATAGGAATTATCAAAACAGGAATCGATTTCTTTTTTCGAAAGGATAGGCTCCAATGCCGGGCAGGATTCCAGAAGCGACTGGAAAGGAACGGCGGTCTGAAGAGTCTGCCTGGCAAGAGGCTGGATTGTATCATAGGCCTTTTCCCGGGACCATCCCTTGGAGACAAGCAAAGAAAGAACCCGCGAGGAATAGACGGCGCCATGAGTAAAAGCAATGTTCCGCAGCCTGTTCTTGGGAAAGACGTTTAGATTTTCAATGATTTTCGTCAGCCGGCATGTCCTGTAATCAAAAAGTTCAATCCTATCGATCAGGGCAACCCGTTCGACACTGGAATGGGAGATGTCACGTTCGTGGTAAAGAGCATTATCCTCCCTGATGGGAAGAAGATAACCACGCCTCCTTCTTGCACATCCGGTGATATTTTCACTTCCAATCGGGTTTCTTTTCTGCGGCCTTGCAGAAGATCCTTTCTGCCCCTTAGAGAATCCTTCTTCCACTTCTCCGATTTCCGTCCGGGAAAGATTCCGGATTTCGGTTGCGATTTTTTCTTCGCTAGAGGCAAGTATTGCCCTAGAGGCAGCGTAATGCTCATGTCGGTCCCGGGAAAGAACCTGGGTTGCAATCGGAGCGGATAATAGGCCTAATTCCTTAGCCGCAATTTCCTGTACACTGGGATCGATGTCCGCCCAGTTTCCTAAGGCTCCGGAAAGTTTGCAGACTTCCACCCTCTTTGCCGCATCCATAAATGCTTTCCTTCCGCGGAATATCTCATCATAATAATTAGCCCACTTTAAGCCAAAGGAGGTGACTTCGGCATGCCTACCATGGGTTCTTCCCCTGCAAGGAGTGAACTTATAATCAATTGCTTTTTTCTTTACCGCCTTTAAAAGCCGTTTAAGATTTTCCAGAATGAGGAGGTTTGCCTTTTTGTAAAGACAGGAAAGGGCAGTGTCTACCACATCGGTGGACGTAAGCCCATAATGGACCCATCGTTTTTCCTCTCCCAGGGTCTCTGAAATCTGGCGGGTAAAGGCAATGACATCGTGTTTGGTGACCGCTTCGATTTCTCCAATCCGTTTGACGTCGACCTTAGCCTTTTTCCGGATCTTTTCCACATCTTCTTTCGGAACGGCACCGATTTCCGCCCACCCGGAAAGAGAGGCGAGTTCGACATTCAGATATTCGTTGAAGCGGGGTTCGTCAGTGAACAGGCTCTTCCTTTCAGGCGTCATGTACCGGTCGATCATTAAAAAATCTCCTTCCGGATGATCGTCTGATCTTTATCCGGACCAACGCTAATTAAATCAAAGGAAATCCCAGTCAGTTCTTCAAGACGGTGGATATAGTTCTTGCAATTTTCCGGGAGGTCGTCGAAATCCTTAATGGAAGAAATGTCTTCCGTCCAAGAAGGCATCTCTTCATAGACGGGGGTGACTTCCTCAAGCTCAGGCAGGGAGGAAGGCATAAAGTCGATATCCTTTCCGTTAATTTGGTATTTGGTACAGATTTTAATCGTTTTCACTACCGAAAGGACATCCGTAAGCATCAGGGCAGCATGTTTTACGTTCGTCAGCGAGACAATATAATTTAATTCGGCTGTGTCTATCCAACCGATCCGGCGAGGACGTCCGGTTACAGTCCCGAATTCATGGCCCTTGTTCCGGATGAGGGAAGCAAGTTTTTCATCGCTGATTTCCGATGGGAAAGGACCTGCCCCTACTCGCGTGGTATAGGCTTTGACAATGCCGCAGATTTCCTTGACGGAGTCGGCAGGAAGTCCTGTATTGGAAGGAATCGCATTGGCCAAAGGGGAAGACGAGGTGACAAACGGGAAAGTTCCATAGGTAAGGCATAGCCTTGCCCCCTGGGCACCTTCGAAAAGAATTTTCTTCCCATCGGCTAAGGCTTTCTGCAAAAAACGGGAAGTATCGGTAAGACGAGGAAGGACAAAGGGGCGGAACTGTTCAAGATATTTCCTGATTTCCTCGACGGTAAAAGTCTTGGCGCCATATGCTTTCAGTTCCAGATTCTTTAGGGGAAGGATAGACTCTAGACGTTCTTTGACAAAATCCGGATAAAGAAGGTCGCCGGCCCGAAGGGAAAGACGGGCGGCTTTGTCTTCATAGCAAGGTCCGATACCGTTCTTCGTCGTCCCGATTCTGTTTTTCCCTAGCGCGGTTTCACGTGCTTTGTCTAGTTCGATATGGTAAGGGAGAAGAAGGGATGCCCGCTTGGAAATGAGGAGAGAGAACTCCTTATGGCCGCTTTCTTCGAGATTTTTGATTTCCTTGTCCAGGCAGGAAAGATCAATCACCCTGCCATCGGCAAGAACATTTGTCACATCCGGATTTAAGATTCCTGAGGGAAGAAGGCGTAGAGCGAATCGCTTTCCATTATGTTGAATGGTGTGGCCGGCGTTGTTTCCACCCTGGGAGCGGACAACAATATCTGCCTTCGACGCGAAATAGTCGGTGATTTTTCCTTTTCCCTCATCACCCCACTGCCTACCCTGAATTGCTAAAGTCTCCATTGAAAAATGCTCCTCTTTCACTTGTAATGAAGACCGTTCATTACTTATAGATTTTAGCACAAAAGAGAAAAGAGGGAAGATGGTGAGGATTAATTTTGCTTCTCAAGCAGAGTCCTTAAATACATTAGGCTAAGACGTCCGTTGAAGGAGAAAAGATATTCGTTGTCTTTCTTTAGCCTCTCCTTTACCTTCGTCCTTGGAATCAAAGAATAGCCGATATCTTCAAAAGGCTCTTTATTTGATTTTCCAAAAGAAACGATTTCACCCTTAACAAGGGCGATGGTTTCATCGCTTAACCCAGTTGAGGAAGGAGAGGGAGGAATAAGAAGAGAAAGATGGTCGACCACTGCCCCGGTTTCTTCCCTGCTTTCTCTCTTAGCGGCACTAAAAACGGATTCATCTTCCTTGTCCACTAATCCTGCAGGGACAGAATAAAGATAGGAACCGACAGCAGGCCGGAACTGCTTTTCAAGAAGGAGATAGAATTCGTTTTCTTTCTTGTTGAAGTAGTAAAGCAGGATCCTCACTCCATCAGGACGTAGAAAGTCATGGGTCAGGGGAAGCAACGATTTTTCATTGTGGCGGGAAGAGAGATAATAATCGTAAGGAAGGACTTTTCCATCCTTATCCACCTCGTAGTGAAGGACGTAAAAATTCAGGAAGGGATGGTTTGTCTCCTTTGTGGCGGACAAAAGTTTCCATTTCCTGCTCATTGTTCTTCCTGTCTCCTTTTCTTTTTTCCAACCAATGCGTACCTCACGGCAGTCGAAAGGTAGGCGCATAAACTTCCCACTAAAAGTCCAAAGGAAACGTCAGAAAGAAAATGGGCTCCATAAACCATCCGTGAGTAGGCGATAAGAAGATCCACGGCTAAGGAAAAGACAAATAACCTAGTTCGCCCGTTTTTCCTCTGTCCCTTCCTCACCGGATAGAGTAGAGGAAGAAGAAGGAGCTGGGCAGCAGTGGCGCAATGTCCGCTCGGCCATGATTTATAATTGTCAGAGATGGAAAGGCCGCGGAAGTGAAATTCCCACCATTGGCGGAAAATCTCATCATCGGTATTCAAATTCGGATTGACGAGGAAGCGGTAACGTGGCCGTGCGGCAAGGACTTTCAGGCCATGCATAAGGACAAACTGGATAAACCTGGCCATTAAGATGATGATTCCGGCCTGAAGAAGATAGGAGGAGGAAGCGTCGTTCCGAATCACCCAATAAAATAAGAGAGTAAATAAGAGTGAAAGAATGGTGGCAACCAGATAAGAAGGGACGGTGTTAAGCCGCCTTCCATAATCGTTATGTGCGAAGGTAAAGGAATCCCCAAGAAAATAGATGCACGCTAGGTTGGCAAGGACAAGTACGGCAATGCCGAGTGCTTTCCACTTTCTTTCTTTCTGCTGGATTAGTGCTTTGAAAATAAGAACCCCGCCAAGAGGAATCATGGCGTAGGCGATGCTTTCCCCGAAAGTTTCAAAGAAGGAGCCTAAACCTGAATTTGGGTTATAAACCAGATTGGCTAGCTTCCAGTCAAAGAGACTGCCGAATATAATGCCAATAACACATATAGCGGACACAATTAGTATATCAAGGAACTTGATTTGATACCTACTTTTTTTCATTCGTTTTCTCCCTAGTTTATTCTATAATAAAACCACTATATACTATCTTTTCTTTTCAAGTACCGCAAGGAGGTTCGTATGCGAACAAAAATATGCAAGTGGATATTGTTATTCACCCTGTCTCCTCTTGCCTTTGCATCCTGCAAGGATGAAAATTCCGGTCAGTCAGGGACGTCATCCGCTAAGCCGTCGATTGTCCTGCCGGATATTGATCCTGGGATATCTTCCTCAAATGGGGAGTCCGGAGAGGTTTCTTCGGCCCCACAGGACAATCTTGAAAATATCCTGGTCAACTCTCTCTATCAAATGCAGAACATCGATCAGGTGTCCGTCAAAACGACTGACAATACGTTCAAAGGTGATTTCGATGTCACTTATTCCTCTGTTTCCTTGACGAAAACTTCCTCTGACACTGCTGAAGATAAAATAAGGAAAACCGTTAAAGGAAATGTCAAGGTCACCGAAGGAAAATCCGAGTCTGCTTTAACTGGTCTGCAGGGCGAGGAAAGCAAAATTGCCTTAAGCAGCAAGAACTCCTGCCTGCTAACTCTTTCCGATGTCTATACCAAAGAAACCATTACCGGTTCTTCGCAGGCTTCCGAGAGGAAAAAGCAACCTGATTATTCGGGAAAGACATCCATGGATTTCTATGTTGAGGATAGTACGGCCTATGCTGATTTCAGCGGTCTATCCTCTCTCCTCAAGACCTACAATACAAATGTTCCTGCGGTTTTAAAGTATAAAATAAGTCTTTCCTCTAGTTCCTCTTCCGTAAGTCAGAAGAAAACCCAAGAAGAAATCAAGAACGAACTTGAGGAAAGGAAGAGCTCTCTCAGCCAGGATTTCACTTATTCCAAAGAGGGAGACGATCACTACTCCGTTTCGTATCATTTTGGAATTACCGATGCCGACCGGCTAGGACTATCGGCATTTGTTCCTTCAGTCGATAGGAATAGGAAGCTTAGCTATAGCTCTTCAGCCTTGACTGCATTAAGCCTTAGCGGAAGTCTTTCCGTGTATTATTCAAAGAAGGCCCTACAGAACATTGTTGCAGCCATGCCTGACGGGGATGAAAAGACACAGAGGGAACAAATCATTGCCCTTATTCCTTTTGAAACTATTGTCGTCAATGTCCAGGACAGGGCAAGGAACTATAATTTTACTTATGACTCGGTGCAAGTAACGAAACTGACGCCTGCAGAGAAATTGCAGTTTGTGCAACTAAAATAACCCTTTTTGTCCAATTGTTAAGCACTTTCAAAAATATTCCTGGGAAATTAAATTATTTTCTCTTTTCATAGGATATAATAAGTTCAAACCTTGTTAGACAGGGATTTAGAATCGAGGGAAAGAGAATGGCACGTCCAATCAGACGAAATCGTCCGCATGTGCGGAAGATTAATTACATCAAGCATCCAAATGGTGTTTTCATCAACCAGAAACGCTTTGGGGAACTGGTTGAAAGGGAAGATAACCCGAAATCGCTATATAAAGTCAAAGAATACAGGTATACCGGAAGACTCCATCAGGGTTTAATCGAGTTCCGTTACGGCCAGGACCTGAAAACCGTGGTCCCTGAGCCTGCGGACTATGACCATGGATATACTTTGGAAGGAATAGCGGACAAACTCTTTGAAGCACAGAATGCCTTGGTTATCCATAGTGCCATAGAGCATCGTTCGTTCGTCTATATCAATCGGAAGACCACAAGGTCATTCGTCGGAGATCCTAACAAAGTCTATTCCGTCTATATCCGTATCTATGATAATGTCTATGGAAATTCGGACAATCGCTGGGTTGTCCTTTATGCAGAAGAGGCAAAGTAGGTCCGTTTAAAGTTTTTTGTCGAAAAAAGAAGACCTGTTGTGTAGTTTTTGTGTTGTTTTTTTCTCAGAAAGGGGCTTACTGTGGTGATTGTCATCGGTGGAAGGATCGGACTTGGAAAAACGACTACCTCGCAAATCCTGTCCAAAGAATTAAATGTTCCGGTTTATTATGAATCCGTCGAGGGAAACAAGATCCTCCCTCTTTTCTATTCGGCAAGCGAAGAAGACCAACAAAAATATCGCTATCCTTTCCTTCTTCAGCTCACCTTCCTTGCTTCCCGTTTTCATTCCATCGTGGAGGCTTTGGAAAATGATAACGCGATCCTCGACCGCTCCCTCTACGAAGATTACTATTTTGCAAAGAAAAACCATGATTTAGGACGGATTTCCGACCTGGAACTAGAGACCTATAAAGGTATCCTTGACGAGAGGAGGCTCGGCCTAGATAAGCTTCCGAAAAAGTCACCCGACGTCATGGTCTACCTCCATGGAAGTTTTGACACCTGCCTTCAACGGATCAAAGAACGGGGACGCTCTTTCGAAATCGAACCTTCCCTCGTGGACTATTATCATTTCCTCTGGAAGGATTACGACAGTTTTGTCACAGATTCCTATAAGGCTTCTCCGATTATCTCTGTCGATGTGGACAAGCGGGATATCTTAAAGAACGATAGTGACCGTAAGTGGCTCCTTGCCCAGCTTGTTCCCTACTGCCGGCGGATTTCTCCTCATTCGTCTTTGACTAAATAGTAGTCAAAGGAGAGGGAACGAAAATCGTCCCTCTCCTTTTTCCTTGCCGGCGAAAAAGAAGAAACGCGTCCCCTGCCGACGACAAAAGGATCGATGAACCGCTTCTTTACCGGGATGAGGTAGGAATAAGGCCTTCCCTTTTTCCCCCGTATGACCTTACAAAGCGAAGTAAAGGATTCATACCTTTTCCTAGTTCTTTCATCGGCATTCCTTTTACTGATGACTTCCTTCTCCGTGGAATATAAATCATTCCTTGCCAGGACATGAACCTTCCTCGCAAAGGATAGAACGTGGGAAAGGTATTCCCTGGCATAGCGGTCTTCATCGCAGGAATAGATGCGCCCCGCCTTCAGGGAAAAATAGGTAAACCTCTCTGCAGGTCCCCGTGTGCGGAAACAGATTTCCTGTTCACCTTTTTCGTTTAGGGAGACAACAAGATCGGAGAGGATTTGCCCGATTTCCGTTTCGGATGCAAATCCAAAATTGACGGAATTGGAAAGCGTATATTCCAGGCGGTCCGCGGAAAGCATAGGGGAGGCATTGTCTGCCAAGGAATAGCGATGATAATCAAAGACGTCCATGGTGGTCAGTCCCATCTTTCTTAGATTCTCCTGGATGAGGACACTGCCTTCAATCCTCTCCTTAGTCTTTCCCTCGGTGGCTTCCTGTTTCCTATGATCCCCAAGGAGGAAATCAATGACATGGGCAAAGACAGGAGTCGAAATATCGTGAAAAAGCCCACTGAGGATGACTTTCGGTTCCTTGGTAAACCGGGAAAGAAGATAACTTACTCCAACGGAGTGGACAAAGCGGGAGTAATGGCCAAGAGAAGAAAAGAAAGGAAAGGAAGTGTACTCCATTCCGCAATGCCTGTTTACCCCTTTTAGCCGCTTCCTTTCCTTCGCCGAAAGAAAAGGCTGAATATAAGAAGGGGGATAGGGCTGATAAAGGGAAAGAAGGTTTGCACTTTTATTTTTCATAATTAAAATGATTCCGAACTATGGAAATGTTTGGCTTTCTGGATAGGTTTGCAAAGAAAACAAAAAAGCCGGTGCCACAAGGCACCGGCATGAAATTTAGTAGTTGGCTTTTCCTTCGGAACCGAAGAGCTTAATCTTCTCTTCGACCTTGTCGCAGATAGCCTGATAACCAGGTTTGAGAAGCTTACGCGGATCATAGCCTTTTTCAAGGTTGGAAGCGTCCGGAGTGGCTTTTCCTTCAGCGCAGTACTCCCTAGTAGCCTTGGCGAAGACTAGCTGGCAATCCGTGTTGACATTGATCTTGGAAATACCCTCACTGATAGCACGCTTAATCTGATCATCCGGGATTCCGGTTCCGCCATGTAAGACAAGCGGAATATTCCCAGTGGCATCATTAATCTTCTGAAGGACATCAAAATGAAGTCCCTTCCAGTCAGCAGGATAAATGCCATGGATGTTTCCAATGCCGGCAGCGAGGAAATCGATGCCTAAGGCAACAATCTTCTTGCATTCTTCCGGATCAGCGACTTCACCGTCGGCAGTGATGCCATCTTCCGTTCCACCGATCGAACCGACCTCAGCCTCCCTGGAAAGGCCATGATCATGGGCCCTGTTGACGAGCTCCTTGGTCTTGGCAACATTCTCTTCGAAAGGAAGAGCGGAACCATCGAACATAATGGAAGTATAACCAGCATCGATACAGGCCTTAGCAGCCTCATAGTTTCCGTGGTCAAGGTGGATGGCGACAGGAACGGTGATGCCGAGTTCCTTATCCAAGGTACGGACAAGATTAGCAACGACTTTATAGCCGCCCCTATATTTGGCGGCACCCATGGACGAAGCAATGATAACCGGAGAATTGAGCTTCTGTGCGGTTAACAGAATCGCCTTTGTCCATTCAAGGTTGTTGGTGTTGAAGTGTCCGATGGCATAATGTCCGGCCTTAGCAACCTTTAGCCTACGCGTAGCATTAACAATCATTAAGATAAGCCTCTCTTTCAGAAATTATTTTAGTTATTTCTTTTCCTTTTTACAACAAGGAAGAAAGCGTTTTGCCCTAATTTTGGAAACGCCTGCTTATTTTGACTTCCCCGGCAATGAAATGACTGATTGCTTTCCATTTTCGGCATGCTGGATTAAGGAACGTATCCTTTGATAATTATCTTCGTTCCCACAATCAGGGAACTCAATAAAGTATCCTTGGCCGTCAACTTCCCGGATGACGATGTTTTCTCCGTTGATTTCCCTTCTGATTTTCTTTTTCTTTTGCACGCTGGAAACAAGAAAACCAGCGGAAAGAAAATCATGGATGCAGTCCTCCGCACTAGCCCAGACCTTGTTGACTTCCCCTTCTTTTAAGAGAATGTTGATTGGCCGGATGACTTTGCCGTCTTTCCGACACTTTGGGATTCCCTTGTGAACAAGGGAAGAAGGATAATAGGTCTTCCCTTTATCATGACTGACTGAACGGAGACGGAGGATGTTATTGGAATTCCTGCTTTCCTTGGAAACGGAAAAATAGGTGTCCTTTCGGTAAGAGACACGGGAAATCTTTCCTAGGCTCCTGATTTGTTCTATCGCCTTATCGCTTTTTGTATGAAGTTCCCGTTTCGTGGTGTACCTGTTGCCCTCTCGTAATTCCAAGAACGTCCTTTCGTTATCGAGAATGATATCCGCTTTCTTGCGAGAGGGAAGAATGGTTTCCCTGTATGATTTTACGATATACTTAAAATAAATTGATATTGTAAACACGGAATCGGCGGATGTGGCCTTTTCGTCACGGATAATACGGCGCAGAAAAAGGGACTTCGGATTCCCGTCGATGAAGTTCGTGATAATATCAATTCCCTTAAAGTTTTTCAGCCTGCCCATGGAGAGGGCATAAATTCCTTCCACAAGAATGACGTCAAAGTCATTTCCGTTTATGATTTGGTCATTCTCGACCTGTTCACTGATGACTTTGGAATATTTCCGCTCCTTGATCCTTTTGCCCGCATAAAGAGACTTGATATCCTCTGAGGCACTTTTTAAATCATAGACGGTCGGCTCATCAAAATTCAAAACCTTCCACTCGTCATAAAGAGACTTCAGGAACAGATTCCTATCTTTTTCAGGGATGAGACCGGCAATTTCTTTTTTGATTTTTTCAATTTGTTCAGGTGCATATTTCTTATCGAAGGGAACAGAATAAATGACCTTTTTGATTCTGGCACGGATTTCTTCCCTGTTTTTCAGCTTACCGCTAAAATAGTTGTCATTGACCTTATTCGGAATAATTCCGGAAAGTCCGAAATTATACTGGTCAAGGGAAACAATGACTGCCTTATGCCCATTCTCTCCAAGAAAATGAACCAGGGTTTTTGCAAGAAAAGACTTGCCACTGGAGGAGGCTCCGCCGATAAGGACGATTGCCTTCTTGTTTGATTCTTCCGCCTCTTCGATAAGGTCGAGGTTGGCACAGGCCCATTTATCTGTGTGATGAAATTTAAAGCTCATAAAAATAATCCATTCTAATCCTCTAAAAGGGTAATCCACTGCCTAAACGAATTTGCCGTGTCATAGAATAGCCGTCCGATGGAGAAAGAAGAGGGATCATCCAGGGAGAGGTCTTTAACAAGGAAATCATTCCTCGCCGTATAGTTAAATTTCAGCCTCAGTTGGTTTATCAAAGTGAATACGATAAGCAAGGAAAATATGGAAAGACACCTTCTTGCCAGGGAATAGGACCTTCCGACAAACCGGCCGACTAGACTATTTCCTTCTTCTCCGAAAAGCCTCTTCCATAATGGCCGGAGAAGAACGATTGTCAGAGTGCTGACTAAAAGATAGACGATGAGAAAGCTAGCCAAAATCAGTGTCCTGTAGGCAAAGGAAGAAGCCAAAGCAAGGGAAACTGATCCAGAGAGGTCAAGAACATGGTTAATGACAAACCCTTGGAAGAATGCAGGGACATGAAGTTCCGATAGGGCATTATGAAGCTGCTGTGTCCATTCTTCGGAAGCCGAAGCGACATTTTGCATGAAAAGCCCTTCATTAGGCCTAGTCTTCCTATAGGCACTTGTCAGCAAGCTGTTTCCCAAGGCTGTTCCCCTAAGACCATGGGCAAGGGGAACACCACAAAGATATCCAGCCATACAGCCTAAAGTCGAGGCAAATGAATAAAGATGCTTCTGCTTAAAGCCTTTAAAAAAGCCAATCCTTAACGAGATTAAAAGAAGAACGAGGACAATAATATCAATGACACCCATGACTAATAATAAATACTATCTTTGACTTCCTGTGCCGTTTCTTTTCCTAATATTGTTTCAATAATGAGAAAACTGAAATCGATGACGGCAGCAGCACTTCTTCCGGTGATGAGCTTTCCGTCTCTTACGGCATATTTATCGACATAGGTTCCGCCGAAATCTTCGTTCCTGCTTGTGAAACAGGTATATTGCTTCCCTTTAAGAAGCCCAAGATGCCCAAGAATCGTCGGTCCGGCACAGATGGCAGCAATGTACTTGTCCTGCGCAGCAAAAGAAAGTATCCTTTTTAAGAACTCAGGATTCTTCTCTTCGGCAATATATTCCGGTCCGCCAGGGATGACTAGCCTCCCATATTCCGAAATATCGACTTTGGAAAGATCGACAAAATTATCAACATGGATATCGTACCGGCCCCTTGCTTTTGTTGCATTGATTGCGGCAAAAGTGACATCCAGCTTTGCCCGGCGCAACAAGGCAACCGTCCCTATGGCTTCAATATCCTCGAATCCATCTGTTACCACGACAAGAATTTTCATTTTGCGTTACTCCTTCTCTTCATTCTATCGCTTATAATAATAGCATTTAGGAACAACAATAGAAAATGAACGCGATAAATTGTGATTTGGAAAACAGGGACGGCTATATCTTCCCTTTTGAAGGAGATAAGCATTATGGAACCATTGTCATGCTTCCTTACCGGAAAGACACATGGCGCAACGATGCTAAGCCTGCCTTAGAGGAATTCCTGAACGTCGTTGAGGCAATCACGCCATACGAGCGGGTTATCCTTGTCGTTGATCCTTCCATTGAGTATTCTGTGGTTTCCCGCTTTGAGCTTCCTAATGTTTTCATTCTTCGTCTTCCCTATGACGATGCCTGGGCAAGAGATTCTCTCCCGGTCTTTAGGCAGAACAAGGAATACCATCTCGCCGGGGTCGATTTCGGATTCAACGCCTGGGGAGGAACCTTTGACGGCCTTTATTCCCCCTGGGACAAGGATGATACAATCGGAAGAAAACTTCTTTTGGAACTGAGGAGGCAGAGAAAAGCGGAAAAAGACTTTATCCTGGAAGGCGGAAGCATCCACACAGACGGAAAAGGGACCCTTCTTACCACTGAGGAATGCCTCCTGTCCAAAGGCCGAAACCCTTCAAGGAACAAGGAACAGATCGAACAGAGACTTCTTACCAGTCTGAACAGGAAGAAAGTCATCTGGCTTCCATTTGGAATCTATCAGGATGAGACAGACGGTCATGTGGACAACAGGGCCTGCTTCCTTTCCCCGGATACGATTGCCTTGGCTTGGTGTGATGATGTAAATGACCCCCAGTATGAACGCTGCATGGCGGATCTGGAAGTCCTTCGGAAGGAAACCGACTTTCAGGGAAACCCCTATCGGATAATCCGTCTGCCCCTTCCGAAAGTTAGGTACAGGACAAAAGAAGAAGTTTCCGGACTGAAGAATGAGGGGGAAGCCGTAAGGCGCCAGGAAGGAAGAAGACTTGCGGGCAGTTATGTCAATTTCTACAGGGGAGAAAAATACATTCTTCTCCCAAAGTTCAACGACCCAAGGGATGAAGTCAATGTAAAAATCCTGGAAGAATTCTATCAGGGACAAAAGAAAATCATTCCTCTCTATTCCCGTGAAATTCTTCTTGGCGGAGGAAACCTTCATTGCATCACTAAGCAGATTCCCTATGGGGAGGATTATCCTATCTTTGCGGAGGACAAGGACCGATGAAAAAAGTAACATTAGCAGCCAGCCAGATGTCCTGTAGTAAGGACTATGACGAAAACATTAAAAAAGCGACGAAACTTATTCGTGATGCCAAGAAAAAAGGTGCAGACAGGATTCTTCTTCAGGAACTATTCGAACGGAACTATTTCTGCCAGATTGAAGATTATTCCCGCTTTTCCTTTGCCGAAGAATATTGTGGATCGAAAACCTTGGAATACTTCAGCAATCTAGCAAAAGAACTTGAGATTGTCCTTCCCGTTTCGTTCTTTGAGAAAGAAGGAAACTGCTTTTTTAATTCTCTTTGCGTAATCGACAAAGACGGGACACGGCTTGGTCTTTACCGGAAGACCCATATTCCGACCGGGCAGTGCTATGAGGAGAAATTCTATTTCACTCCAGGTGACACGGGATTCAAGGTTTTCAATACCAAGGCAGGAAGAAGGGGAATCGGCATTTGCTGGGACCAATGGTTTCTGGAAACCGGCCGTGAACTTGCCCTGAAAGGTGCCCAGTATCTTTGTTTCCCTACTGCCATCGGAAGCGAGCCTGTCCTTCCTAAGGATAGCCGTGACCATTGGCGCAACGCCAGGATCGGACAGTCGGCACTAAACATCATGCCGTTGATTGCCTCTAACCGTGTAGGGACGGAAAAAGATACGAATTCTTCCAGGACTTTCTATGGTTCTTCTTTTATTACCGATGAGACCGGAACAATCGTAGAAAAGTTCGATCGTACAGAAGAAGGAATCCTTCTTCACTCCTTCGACCTTGATTCCATCGACAGTAAGCGGGTGGAATGGGGCATCTTCCGTGACCGGCGTCCGGAAAGGTACAAGGATATCAGGAAGCTTGATGCCTCCAAGGAGGAAAACAAATGAGACTTAGGTCATTCAACGTCAATTCCATCAAGGCCTATCTGTCAAAAGGCCTTCTTGCCCAGTGGTCGAATGTGCGTCCCGACATTCTTGGAATCGAAGAACTTAAATTAAGCGAGAAAGAACATAAGGATTTCCCTTTCCAAAGGGAAGGATACCTTCCCTTTTGGACGGTGTCTAAGACAAAAAAAGGTTATGCAGGGACAGCGGTTAGGACAAAGAAGGCACCTCTTAACGTTCACTATGGTCTAAAGAACGGAAAGTATGACGATGAGGGACGGGTAATCACTCTGGAATTCGAAAATTTCTATTTTGTCGAGAGGTATGTCCCTAATTCCGGTGAAAACCCTACACCAAAAGAAAAGCCGAAACGTCTCGGCTACCGCAGGATTTTTGAAGGCGACCTTCGGGACTATCTTTCTTCGCTGAGGAAGAATAAACCGGTCATCGTCACTGGTGACCTTAATGTCGCCCATAATGAAATCGATTTGAAGCATCCTGAGACCAACCATAATTCCGCCGGATTCACCGACGAAGAACGGGAGGCCTTCGGGAAGCTTTTGTCCTTAGGATTTGTCGACACCTTCCGTGCTTTGCATCCTAGTGAAGAAAAATATTCCTATTTTTCCTATCGTTTCCATGCACGGGAAAAGAATGCCGGCTGGCGGATTGACTATAGGCTGGTAAGTAAGGATATTTTCCCGCTTGTAAAATCCAGTGACATCCTTACTGACGTCTATGGTTCCGATCATTGCCCTGTCGTCAGGGATATCGACCTTTCCCTTTAAGAATAGATATTGAAAGCCGTGGCTTTATCCATTAAGATATTAAGGAATAAAACGGACGGAACAGGAACCAGATAGACTAAGGAATCTATTTTTGGTGCTGCGAATCCTATGAAAAATAAGGATGAATGAAGATGAATAACTCAAATAACAAAGAAGAAGTCAAATTTGACAGAGAAATCGGAAACTATCCGATTAAGGTCGTTGCTTTAGGCGGACTGGACGAAAACGGGAAGAACTGCTACGTCATCGAAATCAATAACGATGCGTTCATCATCGAATGCGGCATCAAATATCCGAACAACAGGATTCCCGGTGTCGACCTCATCATTCCCGACTTTACTTATATTAAGGAAATCCAGTCCCGTGTGAAGGCAATCATCATCACCCATGGACATGACGACCAATATGGCGCCCTTCCCTACCTTCTCAATGTCGTCAATGTACCGATTTACGCCAGCGAAACAACCATCACCTATATTCTCAACAAGCTTGGACAAAAGTCCTACAAGGTGAAAAATGCAAAATTCGTTCCTGTCCAGCCTAGTTCCGATGTTCTCATTTCAGGAAAGAAATTCCACTTCTTTGAGACGACCCACAGCATAGCCGAATCCTTCGGCTTCGCCTTAGAGACTCCCCAGGGAAACATCGTCTACACCTCCGATTTCATTTCGGACTATTCCGCAAGGAAAGGCTACACGTTCGATCTTCCCCGTATTGCCCGGATATCCGAGGAACAGAAGACCTTCCTTCTTAGGGCGGAATCCGAGAGTGCAAACCTTGCCGGAAACGCCTCTCCGAACCACCGGATCATCGAGAAGGCCAAGCCTGTCTTCGAAGATCCGACCGGAAAGATTTTCGTTTCCCTTTATACCCAGGATTTTTTCAACATTCAGGAAATCATCAATCTTTCCCGCCGTTACCGCAAAAAGATCTGTATCGCGAACAAGGCGGATGTATCGCTTTTCGATGACAGGGCCAAGCAGGGAATCAGGAGGATTCCGGATTCCATGCGGATTAATGCTGACCAGATTGCCAGGATGCAGGATACGGATGTTGTGGTCTTAGTGACCGGAAGCGGAGAAGAGCTATTCAACCTGTCCAAGGATATCTGCTACAACGCGCTAGACGGAATCCGGGTCAACACCAAGGACTCCTGGATTATTGCCGCTCCTTCCGTCCCTGGCACGGAAGTCCTCGCCACAGATGCCTCGGATACCGTGTTCCGCACGGACTGCCACGTTCTTGCCTTATCCCGAAAGGAACTTGCCTCCAGGCATGCCCAGCAGGAGGATTTAAAGAGGAGGTTATCCCTCTTCCGTCCCCGTTACTATTTCCCGGTCAAAGGGGAATTCCGTCTCTTGACGGCAAATGCCCAAATCGCCCTGAACAGGAATATCGGTCTGAACAATCAGAACATCTTCGTCTTTGATAACGGCAGGGCCCTAGCCTTCGACGACAGGGGACGGCTCATCCATAAGAACATCCTTCTTAAGACCGGCGACGTCCTTGTCGACGGCAATTCGGTCGGTGAAGTGAAAGAGGCGGCAATCGAGGAACGGCAGAAGAGGGCTGACGGCGGAGTCATCATCCTCTCTTTGGCCATCAGCTGGAAGAAACGGAAGATCGTTTCTTCACCTGATATCCAGAGGAAAGGCTTCCTTTACAGGAAGGATTTCAATCCCCTCAGGAATCAGATTTCCTGCCAGTTTACCACTCTGGTTCAGAATTGGCTTGGCAACGACAAGGCGAAAAATTCCATTGAGGACAGGAACCACCGGATTGCCGAGAAGATGTCCCGTTTTTTAAGGAAAGAGACCAAGAAGGAACCGATGGTAAGGTGCGAGCTTATCAACGTCGACAATCTCCAGGCCTTTGACTCTCATTAGAGTGACGTTCATATTTAAAAAAACAGCTTCCTAAGTGACAGGGAGCTGTTTTTGTTTTGCATGGGAGTTTAGAAAGAAGATTACTTTACGATATCAACGCCGTGCGAGGTTCCAAGCCGGTTTGCCCCAGCCTTCACCCTTTCCTCGGCAGCCTTTTTGTCGCGGATTCCACCGGCGGCCTTGACCCCCATCTTGGGTCCGACGGTCTTGCGCCTAAGGCTGACATCCTCGGCCTTAGCCCCCCACTTAGAGAAACCAGTGGAGGTTTTCACAAAATCGGCACCTGCTTTCTTGGCTAAAAGACAGGCACGGACCTTTTCCTCATCCGTCAACAGACAGCATTCGATGATGACTTTAAGAAGACGGCCGTCGCACGCTTTCTTAATTTGACTGATTTCTTTTTCCACATAATCGTCCTCGTGGTCTTTCAGCATTCCGATGTTGATGACCCTGTCGACCTCTTCGGCTCCTTTTTTAACGGCATCGGCCGCTTCGTATACCTTGCTTTCCCTTGTCCTTGCCCCAAGAGGGAAGCCGATGACGGTACAGACCTTCGTCCTAGACCCTTTCAGAAGCTTTGCACAGAGCTCAATCCAGCAGGGATTGACACAGACAGACGCAAAAGAGTATTCCTTTGCTTCTTCGCAAAGCTTTTCAATCTGGGCTTTTGTGGCATCCGGCGCAAGTAACGTATGGTCAATTAAACGATTGTATTCCATGTTTCTTTCCTCGAAGGAAATTATAGCAAAGTTTATTTCGGTTAAACAAATTTTCTGCGACCTATTGAAATAAATGTACGACACGAGTATAATTTTTAACTGCGATTAAGCTTATTTGAATAGGAGAGTATAGAACCATGGCGAACATCAAATCCGAGAAAAAACGTATTCTTGTCCGGAAACGGAATCATGACATCAATGCTGCTTTCAAATCTTCCAGGCGTACTGCCGTCAAGAAGGTCGACCAGGCCATTGCTGCCAAGGATGGCGCATTAGCCGCCAAGCTTCTTCCTGAAGCGGTTTCCTTGATTGACAAGTCGGTCAAGAAGGGCATCCAGCATAAGAACACCGCTGCCCGTCAGAAATCCCGTCTTACCCTTGCCGTCAATTCCCTTTCTGCCGCTAAAGCACCAGAAGCCAAGTAGAATTCTGTCTTTTAAAACAAAAATCGGCTTTTCAGCCGATTTTTTTGTGGTTCCTTTCTTAGACTAGTAACGGTACTTACGGGCAAAGGTTGCCAGGAACAGCTCCATTCTCACATCCCCGTCATCCCTGTTTAGCTTCCTGTCTTTTTCCCTGTCCGCCCTGTCGGAAAGAATGTTAAGAAGGGTGGAATAGGCCCTTGCCCCCCTGTCTTTCCTGGCGTAATAGATTCGTCCCGGTTTTACGCCTAATTCCTTGGCGATCGAGTCCTGGTTCTCTCCCTGTTCGGCAAGGGCTTTGACTAAGGCCATAAAGCGGAACTGGGAGACAAAGACGGGAAATAGGCTAAGAGGAAGGCTTCCTCCCTTTCTTAGGTCCTGATAGACGCCAAGGGCTCTCTTTGTGTCCTTACGGAGAAGAGAAGTGACAATGGAAAAGACGTCTTTCTCTAAAGGAGGGGCTACCAAAAGAAGGACGTCGCTTTTCCTGACATGGCTGCTATAGCAAAGGAGCTTGTCCAAGGCGTTCTCAAAGGAGAGAAAGTCCCCGGGAAAATAGGACAAAAGCAGATTGATGGCATCCTGGTCGATTTTCTTGTTCTGTCCCGAAGCCCTTTCTTTGGCAAAAAGGGACAGATCATTGTCGCTTGGGGAAAGACAGGAGACAAGTTCGACTGAACTTTCCCTAGCCGCCTTATACAGGGTTCCCCGCTTATCGACCATGCCAGGGACAATCCTGATAAGGTCTGTTTCGTTAGAAGGCGATTTCCTGTACTCCCTAAGCCCTTTATAGTCCTGGCTTGAGTCAGGAATCGGATTCTTCTTTCCGGACTGGTTCAGGAAATAATAGGCGTTGACGACGACGATGGTCTTTTTTCCGCCAAAGAGCGAAAGAGAAAGACAGTCGGAGAGGAAGTCTCCGACTAAGTCTTTATATCCGTCGTATTTTATCAGGGAAGAAAAGGCATCCTCAGGCAGGGATTTTCTAAGATCCCCCCTTGCCTTATGCTGGACAAAACCGGAATCGAGTCCGTAATAAATCTTAATCATCGGACTAAATTAGTCTGGGATTTTCTCCACGGGGAGGTCCTTTTCGTCTATGGCTGTCGCTTCTTGGATGACGACATCCTGATAAGGCCTATCATTCCCGTCTTTCTGGACAAGGGCAATCTTATCCACGACGTCCCTTCCTTCCGTGACATGGCCGAAGGCAGCATATTGTCCGTCGAGGAATTCATCGTCCGCATCACAGATGAAAAACTGGCTTCCTGCAGAGTCTGGATCCCTGGCCCGTGCCATGGAGACGGTTCCCCGTTTATGGGACAAGGTGTTCTTCACGCCGTTTGCGGAGAATTCCCCCTTGATGGAATAGCCAGGCCCGCCAACACCAGTGCCAAGCGGGTCTCCGCCCTGGATCATGAAATGGCGGATTACACGATGGAACTTCAATCCGTTGTAGAAGCCTTTTTTCACTAGCTCAGTGAAATTGGCACAGGTGTTCGGTGCCTGGTCCCGATCCAACTGGATTTTAATCGTACCATACCCTTTGATCTTTAATTCAATCATTGATATTACCTCGTTTTCTATTATATCGGTTCGGATAGGCGTTTGCCCAAAACAAAAAAGAAAAGAAAACCCCGCCCTCGATTTGGGCGGGGCAAAAAAGTCCGGATTGGATTTACTTTTTGACGGAATCCTGGTTCTTGACGGCGTTGATCTTCGCGGCAATCTTCGCCTGATCGCCAAGGTAGTAATGCTTGATCGGTTTAAGATCCTCGTCAAGCTCGTAGACAAGCGGAACACCGGTAGGGATGTTTAATCCGGCGATATCCTCATCGGAAATGTTGTCCAGATACTTGACTAAGGCACGGAGCGAATTGCCATGGGCGGCAATCAGGACCTTCTTCCCGGCTTTGATTTCCGGAACGATGACCTCATTGTAATAGGGGACAACACGGGCAATTGTATCCTTTAAGGATTCATGCAAAGGAAGAAGCTTAGGGTCGACACCTTTATACTGCTTCTGGTTTGCCGGATTGCGGGGATCGTCTTTTTCCAGGGCCGGCGGGGCAATGTCGAAGCTACGACGCCACTGATGGACCTGTTCGGCACCATACTTGGCGGCAGTCTCGGCTTTGTTCAGTCCCTGAAGGGCACCATAGTGACGCTCATTGAGGTGCCAGTCCTTGATGACCGGAATATAATCTTCGTCGACTCCGTCTAAGACATGCCAGGCAGTGTGAATGGCACGCTTCAGATAGGAAGTGAAGCAGATATCGAAAGAATATCCGCCTTCCTTGAGAAGCTTTCCACCGGTCTTGGCTTCTTCAACGCCCTTTTCGGAAAGTTCGACATCCGTCCATCCGGTGAACAGGTTGAGCTTGTTCCACTCGGACTCGCCATGACGGATAAGCACTAGTTTTGTCATGTTTTTCCTCCTCAGTACCGGAAAAGATTATAGTCTATTCCGCAAAGGAAAGAAAGAAGTCAGGGATGCAAAGCTCTCCCTTATTTCCTCCCTGATTTCCTGGAAACCGCTTGACCAGAAGACAAGATAAACGATGTACAGGCAGAAAGCGATAAGAGAGAGAACCAATCCGATAATGCCGCAAATCCTTCCGGCCCGGGCGCGGGAATTAATGGAGGCACGCTTTGAGCCCAAAACGATGGCGACGATGCCGAGGATGATATTTGCACTGCAAATCGAAAGAATACCTAAAACAAGGGCAGCGGTGTCCTGATGTCCGTTTTCCTGGCTGCCATTTTCCCTCTTCTGGTAAGAGCCATAAGTTGAATGAAGGGAAGAGGAAGGGCTGATAGTGCTGTTCCCCTGCCTATAGGGATCAAGTCTCGCCCCGCAATTTACACAGAATTTATTGTCGGGCGAATTCGGATGTCCGCATTTTGGACAATAACGATGGTACTCCATAAATTTTCCTCCTTGATTTATTGTAACAGAAAAAATGGACTTCTGAAAAAGGACTTCCTGGAATATGACCTGTTTTAGCTTTGCAAAATCTCTCTGAAAAAGAACCGGATAGTGGAACACATTTTACAAAAAAAGCCCTGCAGCTGCAGGACTTTTGAGATCAGTGGTGACCTGGACGGGGTTCGGACCCGTGAATGCATCCTTGAAAGGGATGTGAGTTAACCACTTCTCCACCAGGCCATAAGAGAATGGCGCCAACTGTAGGATTCGAACCTACGACCTACCGGTTAACGGCCGGTTGCTCTACCGACTGAGCTAAGTTGGCAACGGGTTCTAATATATCAAATCTTTTTTAGATTTGCAAGTGCCTATTTGCGCTTGCGTTCAATTAATTCTTTGACGTCTTTGACTGTCTGAATATTCATCCTTTCTTCCTGAGAGATTTCCGGAAGTCCGAATTCGTCTTCGATGTTGATGACAAGTTCCGCCTTATCCAGGGAATCAAGACCTAAGTCATCCAGATTGGTTTCCGGCGTGACTGAATTGATATCGAAACTTTTTTTCTTAATCTGCTCATTGAGCATTTCTTTTAGCTTTGCATAAATATCCATGATGGTTAACCTCCTGTTTCCCTTTTCCTTGGACGCACCTCTTTACTATAATATACCCGTTCTCAAATTGCTAACAAGTTTTTTCCTAACTATAATAGAAAAGAATAAACGGTGGAATAATAATGGTTACCTTACAGATCCTTACCCGATCGTTTACCAAAAAAGACTTCTTCCTTCTTGGGGGAACTATTCTTTTGGTAACGAGGATCGGCATAGGAATCTTTCTTTTGATTCTTGCCTATACTAACCACCATAGGAGGAAGGAAGCGGAGAGGCATGACTATAATGTCCGCCTATACCGCTATGACAGGATCGGAAAACTGTTTTACTGCGTGGACAAAAAGAATCTGAAGAACCGGAAGACTTTCACAAGGGAAGAGTTCCTTCGCCAGTTTGTCCCTCAGGATAAGCTTCGGGTCAAAGCCTGGATCGATTCCATCAGCCGGGGAGAATACGAAGAGTACTTCAGTGCCGAAATCAAACTGAATAAGCCGAAAAGCACCTGTCCGACCATCAGGGAAGTCACGGGGATCAATCTGGACGCCCATAGGATTCACTTCGAATCCTATCTTGTACCCTACTCAAAAAGCGGCTTTTCCGAGAAAACCGGCTTTCTTAACCGCCTTCTTGCCAATCGTTACCTTCTTAAGCGTGAGGAAGAGGCTAGAAAATTCCTTGCCTCCTGCAGGGAAGAGTCGATGGGTGCCCTGTTTGTCGTCAAGATTTTCTCGGATTCCTCCCTGTCCAAAGAAGAGGAAAAAAAGAAAAACGATGCCGTTTACCTTGCCCTCATCCGCTTTCTTTCGAAAAAGCGGAGAATGTTCGTCAGCAAGCCGGATGACGAATACGTCCTCCTTGACCAGACCACCTTCTCGAAGTTCTCGGCCAGGAACCTTGCTTCCACCATTGCGACTTCCCTTCAGCAGCAGGTGAACAGGGGACTTTCCGCCCATAGCCTCACTGTCGCTATCGGCGCCTCCCTTTCCCAGGATCATAAAGGAAACTTCCGCATAGGAATCCAACAGGCCGCAAAGAGGTGCGACGCCATAGGAAGCGGAAAGGTGAAAAAACAACGCGTCCTTTTCTATGATTCTTCCTTCTTCACGAACTTTGAAACGCTTCAGGCCGAAAAAGAGGAAGTGAAAACCAGGATTAAAGACAAGACCTTCCGCACCTACTACACACCTTGCCTTGACTTCTTCTCCCCCCAGAGCGATAGGAGCCAAATCCGGCCTTCCTTCTATCTTGCCGAATTCGTCCCTTACGGAAGGAAGCACATCCACGGAAGGGAGGATGCCTTCGAGCACATTAAGGAAAGGCCTTCCTTCTCCCGTAAGCTCTTTACCCAGATTACTTCCTCTTTTGAACGAACCTATGAAAGCCATAAGGACGAAGAGATAACCTTGGTAAGGAAGATTCCTTATTTTCTAAGGAAGGATGCGGAAAAAGTCTTCTCCTCTTCAAAGTCCGGCTTCCGGAGGATGTTCCTTGTATCCGAAAGCGAAATCCTTAATTCCAGCGAGGAGACCTATAGGACAAGGAAAAACATCCGGGAAAGGAAAAAACTTGGCTTCACCCCTGCACTTCTCATTGATTTTCCCTCACCCGTGCTAAAAAGCCGTATACTAAAATTGTTTGCCTATTTCTTCGTCAAGCCAGAGTATGTCCTAGGCGGCAATAGTACCCAGAGCTCCCTCCGTGCCATCCAGGCAAACTACAAAGGATATTCCGTCCCCTTTGTCTATTACGGCTTAAAGACAACGGAACAGGCAGAACTTGCCTCCCACTATGGGGCAAGATTCCTGCTCTGCGATTCCTTGGCCCTCCCCTCAAGCCGGTTAGAGCCGTTTGATGCAAAAAAGGTCGGATTCTTTATTCAGGATGCCAAGAAGCTTGCCCCTAAGCAGACTCTTCTTGGAATGAAAGGAAAAGGCGAAGAAAGACGGGAAGAGTCGGAAAAAGAATAGGAGATAACCAAAATGGCAGACAAGAAAGTGAAAAGTATTACGTCGAAGAGCGAAAACATCACCAAGTGGTACACCGATGTGTGCACAAAGGCCGAACTTATGGACTATGCCCAGGCGAAAGGGTTTATCATTTACCGTCCTGACGGATATGCCCTCTGGGAAGGAATCCAGGGGTATTTCGATAAGCGCATCAAGCAACTTGGCGTCCGAAACGTCTATCTTCCCAGCCTTATTCCTAGGAGCCTATTAGCCAAGGAAGAAGACTTCGTCAAAGGCTTTGCCCCCGAGTGTGCCGTCGTGACAAAGGGAGGAAGCAAGGAGCTAAGCGAACCCTTTGTTGTCCGTCCCACAAGCGAGACTCTCTTCTGCGACCACTTTAAGGATATCGTCCACTCCTATAACGACCTTCCGGTGAAATACAACCAGTGGTGCTCCGTTGTCCGTTGGGAGAAGACGACACGGCCCTTCCTCCGGGGAAGCGAATTCCTTTGGCAGGAAGGACACACTCTTCACGGAAGCGAAAACGAAGCCCGTGAATTTGCCTTGTCCATCCTTCGGATCTATAACGAACTTGGCAAAGACCTTCTTGCCATTCCTTTTGTCAGGGGAAAGAAACCGGAGAGCGAAAAGTTTGCCGGTGCCGTTGATACCTATACTATCGAGGCCTTAAGGCCGGACGGACAGGCGCTGCAATGCGGAACCAGCCATTACCTTGGGCAGAATTTCTGTAAGGCCTACAATATCCGTTATCTGAATAAGGATAACCAGATTAGCTATCCTTACTATACTTCCTGGGGGATTTCCACCCGTCTTATCGGAGCCCTGATCAGGGTGCACGGGGATGATGAGGGACTTGTCCTCCCGCCTAGGATTGCCCCCACCCAGGTTAGGATCATTCCTATCCGTGCCGATAAGGACAAGCGGATCAGGGAGAGGGCGAATAAGAGGAAGGACGAGCTTATGAAAGAGGGAGTGCGGATTGAAATCGATGCTTCCGACAAGACCCCTGGCTGGAAGTTCAGCCAGTATGAAAGGAAGGGCATCCCTCTCCGGATTGAAATCGGGCCTAAGGACAGGGAAAACGGGACTCTTGCCCTTTCCATCCGTTATTCCGGGGAAAAGAAGTTCCTGCCTATCGAAGACGCTTTGAAGAACATCCCTCTTCTTCTTAAGGAAATCCAGGAAGGAAGGTATCAGAAGGCTCTTGCCTTCCTTAATTCCCACATTGTGGAAGTCCATAACTATGACCAGATCAAGAATGTCGTCACCGGCGGCTTAGGATTCGCCAAGACGAGGACTAGTTCCCTTTCCGAGGCAGAAGACGAGAAACGCCTTAAGGAGGACTTCAACGCCACTCCGAGAGTCATGCCCTTCAATCAGGAACCCTTTGACGAAAAGGATGCCATAAGCGGTGAAAAGGCCGACCATGTCGTCTACTTTGCACGGGCCTATTAAGGATAAAGGAGAAAAACAATGAACGGATTTGATCAACGGATTAGCCTTCTTCAGTCACAGAGGAAGAAAGACGGCCTTAAGGCCTACATCATTCCTTCCACCGACCCCAATAGGTCGGAGGAATGCTGCTCCCATTTCGCCGCAGAACGTTTCTATTTCTGCCCCTTCAAAGGAAACGACGGAACGCTCCTTGTCACTTTGGACGGCTATTTCATCTATACCGACGGGCGATATTGGACAGAAGCAGAGAAAGAACTTGCCGGCAGCGGATGCACCCTGGTGAAAAGCGGCAGGGCAGGCGTCCCTTCCATGGCCCAGTATATCAAAGAGCATAAGCTCTACCCTCTTGGCCTAGACTGCTCCCTGTTTTCCGATGGGGAACTAAAGTCTTTTTATCTTGATGCTAACCATCCTATCCGACAGGTTTCCTATGCTAGTAGGGTCAAGGACATGCCCTCTCTTCCATCTGGGAAAATCTGGAAGGTAGATTCTGCCCTTCTTTCCCTTTCCCAAAAGGAACGCGTCGGAAAGATAAGGCAGGCCGTCCACGACAAAGGAGCCAAAGCCATTGTTGTTCCTAGGCTTGACGATATCGCCTACGTCTTAGGCTATCGTGGGAGCGACATCCCTTGTACGCCGGTTTTCTATTCCTATCTTTATATCGACCAGGATGAAAATCTCCATCTGTTCATCGAAAAAAGCAAGCTGCCCGAAGGCTTTTCCGAAGAGAAGGTCATCGTCCACCCATATGAAGAATTCTCTTCCTTCCTTGAATCGGTCAAGGACGTTGCCACCCTCGTTGATCCCAATAAGACAAACGCCTATATCTGCTCTGTCCTCAAGAACAAGGTCTTTGCCCCATCCCCTGTTTATTCCCAGAAATCGGTCAAGGGCCCTGTCGAAGTGGAGAACACCAAAAAGGTCCAGGCCATCGACGGCATTGCCGTCCTTAAGCTAAGGAAATACATCGATGACACCATTGATACCGGACGTCTTAGCGAACTTAGCTGTGCCGAATACATCGATAAGGCTAGAAGAAGCAACCCCCGCTGCTTCGACATCTCCTTTGGCACCATTGCCGCCTGCGACAGCAATGCGGCAAGGAGGCATTATGCCCCTAGTAAAGATAATTTCTCCTCTCTGACCAGAAACAACCAGCTTCTCCTCGTGGATTCCGGCGGACAATACTATGGGGGAACCACGGATACAACCCGTACCTTTATCGTTTCCAACCATGTCAGCAAGGAAGTCAGGCACGATTATACCTTGACGCTGAAAGCCCAGATTGCCCTTTCCACCACGATATTTGAAAAGGGCTGCACCGGACATTCCATTGATATCCGCGCCCGTGAGGTAAGGTGGAAGGAAGGAAGGGACTATAAATGCGGAACCGGCCACGGAGTCGGCTATAGGTCCTGTGTCCATGAAGGCCCCATTGGCTTCCGCTTCTACGAACATCCAGACCGCGGAGACAAAGGAGAGCTTGAACTTGGCCATATCATTACGATTGAGCCTGGCGTATATAAGGCCCATCGGTATGGAATCCGTCTCGAAAACAATCTGCTCGTCGTTCCTGCGTTTGTGACCGATGACGGCATCTTCTATAAGTTCGAAACCATTACCTACGTTCCTTATGACCGCAGAGGCATTGACTTAACCAGGCTGAATGAGGAAGAGCTGGAATGGCTTAACGGCTATCATAAGATGGTCTTTGAAAAGCTTGCCCCTTATTGTGCCGGCGATTCCGCCCTGCTTGCCTATCTTGTCAAACAGACGGCCCCGCTTTACCGCTAAATGAACCGGGTTGTGCTTTTCGAACCGGAAAAGCCCGCCAATGTCGGAAACATTATCCGGACCTGTGTCGCCTTCGATTTATCGTTGACGATTATCGGCAATCTGACCTTTGACCTCAATGACAAGTCCCTCCGCCGTGCCCAGAGGGACTATGCCATCGGTTTTCCTATTGAGAGAGTCTCATCCCTTGATGAGTTCTTCAGCCTACACGGGAAGGAAAAAGGCTTTTTCGTCACCCGGTACTCGAAGAACATCTATTCCTCCTTTGACCTCTCCGATTCTGTCCACGACAGGTGGTTCAGGTTCGGCCGGGAGTCCACCGGGATACCAAAGACTATCCTTAAGGAACACCTTAGCCAGACTAGGCGGATTCCAAGGGCCATCAATGCCCGGAGCCTGAATCTTTCAAACTCCGTCGCCCTGGTGAGGGCCGAAGCCATCCGGCAGCAGCACTTCCCTAACCTTGCCACGGAGGAAACCATCAAGGGCGAGGACTATCTGGAGAAATGGAACAAGGAAAGCATTAGGTGAGCGTGGTTCTTTTCTTTCCTTCCTTTTTGCCTTATAATTCTAAGCGTCTAAGAAACTTATGCGCTTTTCCGACAATTGCGTTTCGGGAGCCTAGTCCCTTATCCGGTGTTGAAAGCCTGCTTAAGGCAGGAATCCTAATGGATGAGGCAGGGCACCCACTTATTCATGGGGAAAAACCCAATACTCTTAGATCAGGCGGGAGAAATCCCGCCTGCTTTTTTTCTTTAAAGATAATGGCCTAGAGAGTAAAATAGAAAAAGAACCAAACAAGGAGGAACATGATGAAATACGACCATATAGCCTTAGAAAGCCTGCGTGGGCTTGCTTTAGACGAAATCGCACGTGCCAAAAGCGGCCACCCCGGAATGGCCCTATCTGCCGCCCCCTTACTTTATACCCTCTATACCCGCCACAGGAACGCCAACCCCCTAGACCCGACCTATTTTAACCGTGACCGGTTCGTCCTATCCGCCGGACATGGTTCGGCCCTTCTCTATGCCCTTCTCCATCTTGCCGGTTATTCTATTCCTAGGGACCAGCTCCGGCAGTTCCGTCAGCTTGGCTCCCTTACGCCTGGACATCCGGAAGTCGGACACACCCCTGGCGTCGATGCCACGAGCGGCCCTCTTGGGCAAGGAATCGCCCAGGCCGTAGGCAGGGCTAGGGCGGAAGCCCATCTTTCGGCTATCTATCCTCATGGGGAAAGGATCTGTAACCACTACACCTACTGCCTTACCGGGGACGGATGCCTTGAGGAAGGAATCAGCCAGGAGGCAATTTCCCTTGCGGGAGTCTGGCATCTGAATAAACTTATCCTTCTTTATGATAAAAACGACTGCACCTTGGACGGTCCTCTTTCTAACTCCTCCCTTGAAGATACTAAGGGCCGGTTTAGGTCGGCAGGATGGAACGTTCTGGAAGTAAGGAACGGAAACGACATCGAGGAAATCGACCATGCCCTTGTCCTTGCCAAGACCGCCAAGGAAAAGCCGACCATCATCATCTGCCATACGGTGATTGGCTACGGCTCGGAACTTGCCGGAAGCCATCTCGCCCATGGAAAGGCCTTCTCCTTGGAGATGGTCGTTAAGACAAAGGAAAACCTTGGAGTCTCCTTCCCGCCTTTTGAAGTGCCTGAGGAAGCCTACCTGGCGTTTAAGGAAACCTTCCTCTCCCGCGGCAAAAAAGCTGAGGAAGAAGACGATAAACGTCTTGAGGAGTACAAGGAAAAATATCCGGATGACTACCAGCGCTTTAGGGATCTAAAGAGTGGAAACGTCGCTCCTTATCTTTTCCGGAATGCACCGAAATATGAGGAAGGCTTCAAGGATGCAACGCGCAACACTTCCCAGGCCCTGCTGAACATTGTCGCGGATGAATTGTCGAATCTTTTCGGCGGTTGTGCCGATGTGGCCGATTCGGTCAAGACCCATGTCAAGAAATTCACCGATTTCTCCAAGGACAACCGGAAGGGGGAGAACATTAATTTCGGTATCCGCGAATTTGCCATGGCGGCCATCCAGAATGGCATCCTGCTCCATGGGGGAAGGCGGACTTATGTCGGGTGCTTCCTCGTCTTTTCCGATTATAGGAAGGCCGCCATCCGTATGGCAGCCAGGGAACGGATTCCTGCAATTTACCTTTTTAGCCATGATTCCCTTGCCGTCGGGGAAGACGGCCCGACCCACCAGCCGATTGAGCAGCTGACGATGCTTCGTGCCATTCCCCGTCTTGTCCTCTTCCGTCCTGCCGATGCCATCGAGACGGCTGGTGCCTATCGCAGTGCATTTCTAAGTAATGACCATCCTACCTGCATCGTCCTTTCCCGCCAGGCCCTTTTTAACAATCCTCTTTCTTCCTTTGAAGGGACAAGGAAAGGCGGATACATTGTCAGCAAGGAAAAGGAAAAAGCCCTTCTTACCCTCATTGCGACTGGCTCGGAAGTCAACCTTGCCGTCAAGGCCCAGGAGACGCTTTTGGCGGATGGCATTGACGTCCGTGTCGTTTCCTTGCCTTCCACAGAATTATTCGACAGGCAGGACGATGCTTATAAGGATGAGGTCTTCGGGAATGACTATGCCCACCGGGTATTTATCGAAAGGGGTAAATCGGACGGCAATTACCGGTATGCCAAGACCGTCATCGGAGTGGATGACTTCGGCGAGTCAGCTCCGGCTGATAAGGTCCTTGATGCCTATGGGTTTACTCCGGAGAAGATTGCCTTGCGGATTAAAGGCCTCCTTTCCTAATCCGACTTCCTTTAAGAAAATGACCGGTCCTGATTGGACCGGTTTTTTCTTTTTTTCTGGAAATTTTCTTATTCCTATCCCATATGAGATAGGAGGACGTCCTAGATGAAGAAAAGAATCCTTCTCCCTATCCTTAGGTCCGGTCTTGTGGTCAGGGGCTTTAGGGGAGTCTATCTGTTCCGGAAAAAAAGGGAGAGTGCCCCTAGCTCTTATTCCATCCTAAGGGAAGAGAAAATCGTAAGGGAAAAAGGGCAGAGCAGGGAAGTGACTTATGGCTTTGACGAAGACTATCTTCCGCGGCTGACCTATTCTCTTTCCTTTTTAGAGGGGGGAAGAGCGGCCTTAGACTATCTCTCGGTCGAACTATTGGAAAAGAAGCAGGTCATTCTGTTCACCTGCCGGCAGACTTTTGACAAGAGCAGGGAATTCATTCTTTCCGATGCTGATCATCCGGACATCTTTTCTAAGAGGGCGATTGAATGTAAGGGAAGCCTGATTCAGGAAGCCAGTGCAGAAATCCAATGCGATGGATTTGAGGAGGGAAAACCTCTTCTTTATACCTTCCATCCCGCCGTTTATGAGGAAGGGACCCTGAAAGAGCATAAGGAGGAAGGAATCCAAGGCGTCCTTTCCTTCGGAAACTACCCTTTGGAGAATCTTTTTTCTTCAAAGAGGAAGGAATCCGGGCACTGTTCCTATCTTGGGGAAAAAGTGGAAAACACAGAGGAGGGAAGGAAAAAAAGGAAGGGGAAAAGGGTCGAAGGGATAAAAGAGTACCTTTCCGCCCTGCTTGTGGGAGAGAGGGTGTTTTCCTATGAGGAAAGGAAGAAACGGAGGTCCTACACTTATTTTGGAAAAGGAGAGGACGGCATAAGGCGGGAAATGACGTCCATCGATTTCTGCCATTCCTTCTTTGACAACTACGAAAAGGAAAGGGAAAAAGGAAAAAGCCTTATCCGCCTTCAGATTAGGCAAGGCGAAGAAAGGCTGACGGAAAAGGATAGGAAATTCATTGATGTGCCCGTTTTTGCGGATAAGATATCCCCAGAAACAGACGAGATAATCTTCTAGCAGTGGATGACCTTTGCAAGTCCGCCAAGGGAAGTCTCCTTGAGATCAGCGGATAATTCGCTTCCGGTTTCCTTCCTCGCTAGGATAACATTATCGAAGGAAACCTTATTCGTGCGGTAAACCGATATTTCCTTGGCAAATTCAAAGGCGGCATAGGCATGGATGGAGGCCATGGCATTCCGTTCAATGCAGGGAATCTGAACATATCCGTTTACGGGATCACAGGTCAACCCAAGGAAATGCTCCCTTGCCACCTCTGATGCATACTCAATCTGATAAAGGGAGAGACCATTTAGATAGGAGAGAGCGGCAGCGGCAAAACAGCATGCTGAACCGATTTCCGCCTGACAACCTAGGACGGCCCCGGAAATGGAGGCGTTGGTTTTAATAAAATCGCAGACTAAGCCACCGACTAGGTAGGCTTTGGCAAGACTTTCCCTGTCTTTGTTCCGGAACTTGTACTGGTGGTATAAGACCGCGGGGACGACCCCGGAGGAGCCGCAGGTCGGAGCAGTGACGACCCTCCCGCCTCTTGCGTTTTCTTCGCTTGTGGCGTAGGCAAAGGAAGAAAGAAGCATCCTATCCTTTTCAAAGCCATCCTTGCTTTTCCTAGCCTGCCTATAGATGTCCTTGGATACCGACTGCAAACGAAGGGGGCCGGGAAGAATGTCGTCTTTCGTCCTGGACAACTCGATAGTTTTAAAGGAAAGGGAAAGAAGTTCTTCGGCAAAGGGAATCCTGTCCTCCTTTTCAAAGAAAGGAATCAAGGAATACCTGTCGCTTATGTTCTTTTCCTTCCTGAACTTCTTCCTTTCTTCGAAACAGTTGAAAGGATAGACATCCTTTTCCTCGGGGGCTTTTCCTTCTAGGGCAAACGACCCGCCTCCCAAAGAGCAATAACGTTTTTTGGAAAGCAGGTTGCCTTTCCTGTCATAGGCGGCGCATTCCCTGGTGTTTGGATGATGGAGGTGGCTTTCCTTTCTGTCAAAGAGGACAATGCAGGGAAGAGGGGCAAATGCCTTTTCGATGATCTTGTCCGTCCTATGCCCCTTCCCGGTCAGGGCAAGGGAACCAAAGAGAGTAGCCTTTATTAAGGCGGTATCTTCCCCAAGGTTGGATAAGAAATCCTTACAGATGCGGAAAGGACCGATGGTATGGCTAGAGGAAGGACCAGGTCCCCTAATCAAAAGGTTCTTTAATGATTTCATGACTACTATTGTAAACGGAGGGAGGAGAAAAAGCACAAAAAAAGGCTGCCGAAGCAGCCTTAGTGCCCATTAATGACGACGACGGGCGTTTTCGGATTTGAGCTTACGCTTAAGACCCTTCTTTAAGAAAAAGTCGTGCTTGCGATAATCGGCGATGGTGCCGGCTTTGTTGACCTGACGTTTAAAACGTTTCCTGGCCCTGTCTAAGCTCTCATTATCCTTGACAATAGTCTTTGGCAAAGTAACTCACCTCGTTTCTAAAATGCCACAGAGAATTTTACTAACTTTTCTTTTGTTTTACAAGAGAAACAGGAAAAATCTAATCGTTTTGCCTAAGCAGGGAATATTTCCGGCAGCTGAGACGATAGAAGACAAAGGAAAGGCAGAGGGAGAGAGGAAGATAAATCAAAAGGCCGAGATAGGAAATCCCCGAAAAGAGGGAAATCAGGCCAAAAAGGAGCGGGACTAAGGAAAGAAGGGCAAAACTAAGGAAGGCTAGGAAAGGACCAAGTCCTTTATTCAGCTCCACGACGTTCTGATAATGGAAATTAACAAAGACCTGGCCAAGGAAGAAGCAGAACCTTTCCCTAAAAAGGAAATGGGCGAGCATGGAAAGGATGAACACAATCCGGTAAGTGACGGATAAGGGGGAGAGAAGGGAGAAGGCCAGGGAGGAGATTAGGGAGAATATTCCATTGATGGCTAGGGACGGGCAAAGTTTGTACCGGCAGGATCTCTTGGCGGAAAGAGGCATAGACTTCCTGATGAAAAAATTGTCCTTTTCAAGTGACGTGGAGACTAAAGGAAGAATGGGCGAGAATCCGGAAAAGGAACTAAGGACAGGGTAAAGAAGGAGAGCGATAGAGGTGGCTTCCTGAGCCGATTCCCCGTCAGACCCTTGGAAGATAAAGCAAAAGATGACCATTCCGATTAAATAAAGGGCTGGCCTGATCCTGTTCCTTGTCAGAAAGCTTCCATCCCTTAAATAGTTTTTCCATTGCCTTTTCTGCCTGTTGAAAGAGAGGGAACGGGAAAAAGCTTTTTCCCTTTTCTTCTCCACCGCCGCTAAAGGAATCTGTCTTTCCTTGAATTTCGGTTCCGCTTCAAGCCGGGAAATAAAGAAAACGCGGGCAAAAAGATAGACAAGTCCAAAGAGGATGGCGAAAAGGATGACGGTTCCCCTGTTGGCGAGGATATTTCCGGTCAAATCCCAGTATAGTGACCGGCCGAGGAAAAGAAGTCCTCCCAGTTCCTTATCCAATAAAAGGAAAAACTGATTTAAATCACCATGGACAAAGGAAGGAATAAGAAGGGAGACAAGAAGAAAAACTACGCTAAGTAGGCTGAACAAGGTGGCATGGACAAGACGGAAAACCTTTCCTTTTTTTCCTTTCCACAGCCGGGCAAACAGACTGCTGAAAAGGAAGGCAAGGCAAGGACAAAGAACAAGATAGGCTAGACCGATGAGGACGGCGATAAGGTAAGAATAGGCGGGAAGAGAGGCAAGGAAGGAATAGGCCAGCCTAGATATCCTTAGACTTAATCCGCCGAAAAGAGAGGAATAATAGATTCCTAGGCTCATTTGAGCCAGGAAAAGCCGGAAGCCACTGATTGGAAGATAAAGGAAAGCATCCTGATTTTTTTGATAATAGATGTTTGGACAGATACTGACGCTGAACAAAAAAGAGAACAGAATGAAGCAAGACCATGATAGCCTACCAAAGGCGGCAAAAGCATCGGCAGAGACTACAGCTTTCCTTCTTACCCTTGCACTGATGTTCTGGGCAGAAATCCCGACAACAAAAAACAGAAAATAAATAAGGAAGGAGAAGACGTTTCCGAGTTTGGATGCTTTTTTCTTTCCGCTGTTCCTCGTCCTGCCATTGGCATTCAAGGCTTTGATGAGGTAATAGAAGGCTTTCATTCTGCTCCCCCGGTAAGATGAAGGAAGAGGTCCTCAAGACCGCTGTTAAGCAGATTCTCCTTTTTCCGTAGCTGTTCGATGGTTCCAAGGAAGCAAAGTTTTCCTTTATCGAGAATCGCCACTTCGTCGCAGACCTTCTCCGCCACGTCCAGGACATGAGTGGAAAAAAGAACGGCTTTTCCTTCCTCTGCCCTCTTTCGCCTGATTTTCTTTACTTCATAGGGGGATTGAGGATCAAGTCCCGTCCTTGGTTCGTCGAGAATCCAGTTGTTCGGATTGGAAAGAAGGGATCCGATAATGAAAATCTTCTGCCGCCTTCCGTGGGAATAGTTGACAATCCGGTCGGACAGTGCATCCAGTAGATGAAGTTCTTTTGTCCTGTCCCTTGCCCGTTCTCTCCCCTCTTTCTGGTCCATATGGTAGACAGAGGAGATAAAGGCTAAATATTCATACCCTTTCCTTCCTAAAAACCTATCCGGTGTATCGGGAACATAGCCAATGTTCCTTTTTGCCTTCCTTGGTTGCCGCTTGATGGAAACGGAATCAATGAAAATTTCGCCTTTCGTCGGGGTAATGATCCCGGTTATGGCTTTTAGCGTCGTCGACTTCCCGGCCCCGTTTGGTCCGATAAGCCCGATGACCTTTCCGTTTTCAATGGTCAGATTCCTATCCGTCACAGCTTTCTTCGACTGGTAGTCTTTTGAAAAGTTCTGGATGCTAATCATGGGTTAATACGGAATCCTTTCCCTGTTCTTATCAAATGTTTCAGAAATAATCCCGGACCCTAAAAGTCTGTCTCCCTGGTAGAGGACGGCAATCTGTCCCTTGGCGACATAGTCGTATCCAGGATAGGTCAGCCATGCCTTACTTGGGTCTGGCTGCAAGGCAAAGGTCACCGGCCTATCCTTCCCCCGATAACGGAACTTGCAATAGCAGGGATAATCGGTCATGGGCAGGTCGCTTCCTATCCAGTTAAGTCCTTCAAGGGAACAGCGATAGGACTTCCGGAATTCATTGCCCTTCTCCTGCGCCACATAAAGGATATTCTTTTTTACATCTTTCCCGACCACGAAATAGGGATCCCTGGAATGCCCCTTGACTCCTCCGATGTCTAGCCCGCGGTGCTGTCCGACGGTGTAGTAAAGAACTCCGTCATGCTTCTTGATGACTTCTCCTGTCTGCCTGTCGACGATGTCGCCTGGCTTTGCGGGAAGGTAATTACTAAGGAACTGTTTGAAATTTCTTTCGCCGATGAAACACACGCCGGTGGAGTCCTTTTTCTTGGCGACAGAGAGATTGAGTTTTCCGGCCAGCTCTCTTACCTGCGGCTTTGTGAAATTGGCAAGAGGGAAAAGAGCGTGGGAGAGCTGCTCCCTGCTAATCTGACCGAGAAAATAGGACTGATCCTTGTTTCGGTCGAAGGCTTTATATAAATGGCTTTCCCCGTCTTCGTCAAGACGCCTTGCGTAATGTCCCATGGCAATCGTATCAAAGCCTAGGCTTTTCGCATAAGAAAGAAAATGGCCGAACTTGATGAACTTGTTGCAGAAGACGTCTGGGTCTGGAGTCTGTCCTTTTTCATAGGTTTTGATGAAAATCGAAAAGACCTCTTTCCAATACTCTTCGATAAAATCCTTGCGGATAATCGGTAAGTCCAGCTCAAAAGCGGTTTCGACTGCATCATCGTAATCGAATTCCTGGGAACATTTGCTTCCGCTTAGAGTCGGATTTCCTTTGATATCGTTATTCGTAATGCTGTCCCAGTTCCGCCTGAAGCAACAGGTGACATCATATCCCTGTTCACGGAGGAGATAGGCGGCTATGGCTGAATCCACTCCTCCGGACAGACCAAGCAATACTTTCTGTTTCATTTACAAATCTCCTTACTGTCCATAAAGATGGTAAAAGGACCATCATTAATCAAACGGACTTTCCTATCCTCTCCGAAGACACCGAATCGGGCTTCTACATATTTGGATAGTTTCTTACAGAAGCATTCATAGAGAACCTTTGCCTCATCCCCTTTCAGGGCAGACTGGAAAGAAGGACGGTTTCCTTTAGAAATGTCAGCATAGAGAGTGAACTGCGAGACACAAAGCACTTGTCCGTTCACCTGGGAAAGGGAAAGGTTTGTTTTCCCTTCCGCATCCTTGAAGATTCTCAGTTTTATCCTTTTGGCAAGCCTTTTGTCTAGGATTTCCTCATTATCTCCTTGCGTGAAGCCGACAAAAATCACTTCCCCGTTTTGGATGGAGGAAACTACCTTGCCAGAGATAGTTACGGAGCCTTCAAGGCATTCCTGAATAAGTAATCGCATAAAGATATTATAACGGAACAGAGAGGGGATAGGGTAGGGCTTGCTGCTGTTTCCGCTACTCTTGAAAGGAAGAATTTCCTATAATAATGAGGAGGCAGAAAAATGAATTATCAGCAATATCTTGAGAGGCAGGCCTTTGTCAGAGGGAAAACTTCCTTTGTTCCTTCTATCGGAGTTGTTTTAGGAACCGGGCTTGGGCAGTTTGCCTCTAAGCTCTCCTCTTCTTTCTCCCTTCCCTATTCTGTTATCCCCCATAGGCCAAAAGCGACTAACGCCGGCCATAAAGGCAGGCTTGTCTTTGGATATTATCAAGGAATCCCTGTCCTTTTAAGCCAGGGGCGGCTACATTACTATGAAGGCTACACGGCCGAAGAGGCTGTACGCCCTGTCCGGCTGAGGAAAAGGCTTGGCGTGAAACGGATTATCCTCACTAATGCCTGCGGAATAGCCAACCCTAAATTTACCCCTGGCTCCTTTATGCTGATAAAGGACCAGATATCCCTCAGGGTCCCCTCTCCTCTTATCGGCGGGAATATCCCTGAGTTCGGCCCCCGTTTTCCGGACAGGTCCGATGTCTACGACAGCGAAGAACGGAAGGAAATCCTTAAGGAAGCCCGGAACAATTCCCTCCCTGTTTGCGAGGGGACATATAGGCAGTTTTCCGGCCCTCAGTTTGAAACGGCGGCCGAAGTGTCCTTGGCAGCAAGACTTGGCGCCGATGCCGTCGGAAGGTCCACGGCCATCGAAGCTATCGCCTGTGCACACAGGGGAATCAAGACCATTGGCATCTCCCTTCTGACCAATTACGGAACCGGTCTGTCAAAAGAGAAGCTGACGGATGAAGAAGTCAAGGAAAGGGGAGTAAAGAATTCCTCTCTTTTTGAGCAGCTTCTCTCTCTTTCCCTGCATGTGTTAGACAAAGGAAGGAAACATGATTGATAAACCGCTTGCCTACCGAAGGCGTCCAGATAAGTTAGAGGATGTGATCGGCCAGAAGAAAATCGTTTCTTTCCTGGAAAAACTCAAAGAGGCTTCTTCCCTTCTTTCGATGGTTTTCTATGGACCTCCGGGCACGGGGAAGACGACTTTGGCCAAGGCTTTTGCCAATTCAAGGAATGTCAATTCCCTGTTTCTCAATGCCGTCCTGGACAAAAAGGAAAAGAGGGAGAAGACCTTCGAGGAAGCCATCCGTTTTGCACCGAGCATCGTCATCATCGATGAAATCCACCGTCTGGACAAGGCAAAACAGGATCTTCTTCTTCCTCATCTTGAGAATGGGGATTTCTATCTGATCGGATGCACGACTGCAAATCCTTTGATTTCCCTTAATCCTGCCATCCGTTCTCGCTGCCGGCTTTTGCAGACCATCCCTTTGACGGAGGAGGAAATTAAAACCGGTCTTATCAAGGCCTTAACGAGTCCCAAAGGCCTTGACGGGCAAAGAAAGTTTTCTGATGAAGCAATTAATTATTTAGCGAAAATATCGGGGGGAGACTTCCGTTTTGCGTATAACCAACTTGAAGCGGTAGCCTTAAGCTATTCAAAGGAACATCTTATCAGCCTACAAGAGGCAAAAGAGGTGGCCAATAGGCCGAACTATCTTTCCGATAAGGACGGAGACGAACATTATGACACCGTTTCCGCCTTTCAGAAGTCCATCCGGGGAAGCGAGGTGGATGCCGCCATCTACTATCTTGCCAAGCTGCTTAAGGGTGGGGACCTTGAAGGCCTTATCCGCCGGTTAATGGTCATTGCCTACGAGGATGTCGGTTTAGCCAATCCTCAGGCTGTGGGGCGATGCTATGATGCCTGCCAGGTGGCGAGAGAGGTCGGACTCCCTGAGGCTGCACTCCCTCTCTCTTTTACCGTCACCGAACTGGCATTATCCCCAAAATCAAGAGGAAGTGCCGATGCCATTGAAACGGCCAGGGCAACTGTCTCAGATGAACCCTGCCACGTCAGAAGTTATCTAAGACTGAAAACATACGGGACAAGCAAGGAAGAGAGTTACCCTTATGATGACAAAGAGGTCTGGTACCGGCTGGAATACCTCCCGGAAGGAAGGGAGGACCTTGTCTTCTATCATGGATGGGACACCGGAAAATACGAACGTGCCCTGAATGAGTACCGAAAGCTAAGCGGAAAGAAGCGGGTCACAGACAGGGCAGAGGCAAAACGCCTTGCCGCCCTTGACCGGGCTGAGGGCAAGAAAAAGATTTAAAAAAGGTGCCTTTGTCTGGCACCTTTTCTATTAAGGGAGAAGATTTCCAGTCGAGCAATATAGGCCGTACCACTCGGTTTTTGTCCTTTGGATGGATACTCCGTCAAGTGTCTCTTTGATGTGGGAAAGGTCCGTGGATCCGGTGATGACCTCGATATTGTCGCCAAGCCTAGTGAGGAAACTTGTGGCAATGGCACAGGGGGTGGTGTGGTACTTTTCGGCAATCTGCTTTAATAGGGCCTGAGTCGGCTTCCTGTGGCTATTGGTGAAGATAGAGCCGTTGAAGAATTCATATTGATAGGGCGACCAGCATTGTAGCGGCCTATTCTTTCGCTTCCTATAGAAGAACAGTCCGTCGGAAAGAAGCGGGGACTGATCAGGGTTGTTGGTGTTGAACACCTGGGAGAGAAGCGAAGGCTGTCCTAAGGAGAGCTGAAGCTGGTTTACTTCGACTTGGTTACTTCCTCCCTCCTGCAAGTAGCCGATGATTTCCTTGTCCCTGTTCGAGACACCGAAATGAAGGATCTTTCCTTCCTTTTTCAGGATGGAGATAGCCTCCTGGATTTCCTTGTTATCCCTGAAGATATCCGGACGATGGAGAAGAAGACAGTCAACATGGTCGGTATTCCTTCTCCTAAGGGAGGCATCGACCGCCTCAAGAATATGCTTCTTGGATAAGTCCCTTACTGTCGGATCGCCGGGGTTTCGGACAATGCCGCATTTTGTCTGGATGAACCTCTTGCTCCGGAGGGAAGGGTTGGCCTTTAGGACTTTCCCGAGTTTTTCCTCGCAGACACCGCCGGTATAAATGTCGGCAATATCAAAATAATGAATTCCTAAATCAAGGGCACCCTTAATTAAGCTTTCAACCTCTTCGTCCGAGGAATGGGCGATTCGCCTCAGTCCGAGAATGACTCTGTTCTGCTTAATGAAATCCTTATCCATTTTCTTTTTCTCCTATTTGGTTAATGAAACGAACTGACACTGACAGGCCTTTTGAAGGTTATCCGGGGTAAGCTCGATTTGATCCCCGATTCTTCCTCCCGAGACAAGCAGGGAGGGAAGAGCAAGGGCGGAAGAATCGACAAAGGTCGGAAGCCTTTTTTTCCTTCCTATCGGGGAGCAGCCGCCATGGATGTAGCCGGTGAGAGGGAGAAGCTCCTTCTGCGGAAGCCTTTCGATGAATTTCTCATCGGCCGCTTCGGCTGCCTTCTTTAAGTCAAGCTCCCCGGTTGCAGGAAGAACGAAGACATAATGCTCTCCAGACTTCCCATAGGTCACCAACGTCTTAAAGACCCTCTTTGGGTCTTCCTTTAAATAGGCGGCCACATCCGTAGCCGAAATAGCCTCTTTCGGATCATAAGTGTGGATAATGAAGGGAATCTTCTTCTGCTCAAGAAGACGCCTTGCATTTGTTTTGACTAGTTTCTGTTTTCCCATATTATGCCAATACCTTTCCTTGGAAATCTCTGACTCCGTTACTGAAGTCGGAGGCGCTCCTGATTTTCTTTCCCGGACGCTGGAGAAGAGTAAGGCGGACCTGCCCTTTGGCTAATTGCAGAATGATGTCCTTCTTGTGGGAAAGGACAATCGTCCCTTTCTCTGCTTCCGCTTTGTCGCTATAGGCCTCCGCCTGGAAGATTTTCAGTGGCTGTCCATCGAGAAGAAGGAAGGCGCCTGGTTCCCTTGAAAGGGCACGGACATGGTTGACAAAGTCCACCGGTGGCAAATCAAGGGAGAGATGCTCGTCTTCTTTTTTGATCCTATGGGTGAAGGTGGCAAGACGAGAATCCTGCTTGACGGGGATGAGCATCCCCTGAAAATAAAGAGGCAGTTTTTCCCTGGCAAGCTCCCTTGCCGCAATCGCCCTTTTCTGGCAAAGGGAAGTGTAGTTGTCTTCCTCAGAGAGAGGAATCTTCTTCCTTGCATAGACGTCCCCGGCGTCCCTTTCCTTGACCCTCTCCCTAAGGGATACACCGGTTTCCTTCTCTCCGTTAAGCAGGGCGTACTGCCTAGGGGCAGCCCCCCGGTATTTCGGAAGCAGGGAACCATGGAGGTTAAGAGGCTTGTATTTGCCTAGCGAGAGAACCTTTTCGGAGAGAATCTGGCCGTAGGCAAAGGTGAGAAGAAGGTCCGGATGCCACGATTCGACCCTTGCAAAATCCAGATTGAGCTTGTGTGGCTTATGGAGAGGGAGGCCAAGCTTTTTCGCCCTGAGGCTGACCGGGGATTCTTCCCTCCTCCTTTTCCGTCCCTTCGGTCTGTCTTCCTTAGTGACGACGCCTACAATGTTCCTTCCGGATTTGACTAGGCCTTCGAGACAGACCGCGGAGATTTCCGGAGTGCCGAGGAATACGATTCGCTTGTCCATTTCCAACCCCCTATTTTTTGTTTATATGTTATCATAAATCAGGGGATAAGAAATATGTTTATGCTAAGGAACGGCCAGATGGAAGACCAGAATTATCTGGTCAGCAAATTGCTGATTCTTTATCTTTTCAGGTTTAGGGCAGGATGTAGGCTCGGCTATCTAATCGAAGTCCTTTTCCGTCGCTTCTTTTCGGCAAAGAAATGGGTGAACCCCGGCTTTTTGAAAGGCCCATGGCTTCCTCTCTACGGCTTTGGAATCGTGTCCATGTTCACCTTTTGCTTCATCCTTTACCGCTTCCTTCCTGACTCTCTTCCTCTTTTCCTTCCTGTCGAAGGGAGGTATGGAAAAAGCTATACCCACGGGGCAAGCATAAACGATCTTCTCCCTATCTGCATAAGGGGGACAAGCCTAGTCCTTCTGGAATTCATTGCCGGCCTAATCTTCGTCAAAGGCTTCAAAGTTAGACTATGGGATTACACGAACCAGAAAGGAAATGTCAGGGGGATCATCTGCCCGCTCTTCTCCATAATCTGGTTTGCCATCGCCATTATCTACTACTATGTCCTCAATCCCTTCGTCTATGAATTCGCCTCCAAGGCCTTCGTCTATCTCTTTGGAAGCGGAAATGCCCAGAATGCCGCCCACTTCGGCTCGATTTTCATCTTAGGCCTTACCTATGGCGTCTTTGCCATTGATGTCATCGTTTCGGAAAACCTTTTTGCCAAGATCAGCAAGGCGACCAAGCAGTCCCACTTTGCCCAGCAGTATGAAAAAATCCGGGAAAACCAGAAGGAGGCGGCAAAGGTGAACCGGAAACGCTTCTATGATGCCTTGCCGGAGAAACTTAAGGAGGGACTTGGAAAGAAATCCCGCCTGGAACCGGCGAAGAAGCTTTCCATGGCCTTGCGGAAGATTCTTCTTAAGGATCCGCAAAAGCAAGCGGAAGATAACTACCAGGCGGACGGCCGGCCGAAAAAAGAGGATGATGGAAAAGAGGGAACCGGCCAAGAACAGGAGTAGGAGTTTTTTCTTCCTAAGGATGGATTTACCTAGTTGAAACAGAAAATTCTCTGACTATAATCTATTTAGTGCAATCCACTTAGGAGGAATGGAAATGGATAAGTACACTCGTTGGATGGAGACAAATCCGAAATGGCTGAAGATTGTTCTTTGCTTCTGGATCCTGGACTGGTCATGGGCATTCTGGCGTATTGCTAAGGCACTAGAGCATAATAACAGGGTTGAGCTAATCCTCGGAATCCTATGGATCCTCTTCGGCGGCACAATTGGATGGATTCTCGACATTGTCTTCATTCTCCTCTATGATTATCCCTTCTGGTTCAGATAAACAAAAAGCGGGTGGCCTTTCCCACCCGCTTTTGTTTTTCCGTATTTTGGCGGAAAGCAACTACTTATTGTAGTTCTTCCACCTTGCGTCCGTTGCTTCCTTAATGGAAGAAGTCACCGCCTCGACTTTTTTCTTCTCCCATTTTCCAGGGTCTTCCCGGAGGAAGGAAGTCCGGTCAATCCGGTTATCGAATACTCCGATAGGAAGGTGGAAGGTTTTCCCTGACGAAACGATGGTAATCGTGTCCTTGACCGGAGAGGAATCCCTAAGGTACTTCCTGTCGTCGACACCGTATTCATCCCTCCTCACCGCCCTAGGAACGCCGTGAAAAAGATTCGATCCTGGGTCGTTTGGATTTGCCCGGGCAAAGTTCTTCCGGCGGGATTCCTCGGGCGTGACCCAGATATAAAGGATTGCGGCATCCTGAAGAAGGTCGGGAGAGAAAAGGGAAAGAGAATACTGGTATCCCCTAGTGCCCTTTAAGGGCCTAGGCGAGCCACTCTTCCCGCCCCGGGCCGCCTCAATGACGATGGTCTTGTTCTCGAAGGAATCCGGCCTCTGGCTTTCCTTTCCTTTCAGGATTTCCCCGGCCTCTTTTTCAAGTGCGGATGCAATCTTCGCTCTTATTTCCTCCTTTAGCAGAGACAGCCGCGGCTTAAGGCCGACCCTTAACGAGCAACGGTCAAGGCGTTCGAAAAGATATTGGCTCACGCTGTCTGGATGCACTCTGTTGGTGTTAAGAAGGTCGTGGTAGTCTTCGTTTAGCATCTGGATTAACGTTCCCCAGTCCCGTCCGTCATAGAAGGTGTCCTCGTCGTTTTTATAGAAAAGACGGGGTTCTCCGATCTTGACTAGTTCCTGGTCAATCCGGCGCCTAAAGTTGACATAGGGAAAATCATCGAGCTGAAGATTCTCTCCGATGTGGAAGTCTTTTTCAAGGATGGAGGGCTTCCTATGTGCCATCAGATTCCGGACTTCGGATTTTCCGCTTGCCGGAAGGGCAAGAAGAAGGATGGTTTTAAATGTTTTCATTGGCTTATACCTCGGGCTTATTTTACAACGGAAAGGCGAAAAAAACACCATGTTCCGTTTGAAAGGCTAAACCGAGCTAAGGAAGGATAAGGCTGTGACAATGCCACAGCCGGATTTTCATTGGAAGAAAAACGATTTCTGGTTTTTCTGCATCCGTACCTTTCGGAAAGTCCGCATCTTTGGTCCATAATCCTGTCTGGTTTCGGCAAAGAAAAAGAGATGCATAGATTTTCTCATTCCCTTTTTCGGATTTAGGATGCCAGTGGCTTAGATAATCTTGGATGTACCTTACCAGTGATTTATCTTCACTAATGATTCTTTTCCCGTCTTTCCACATAAAGTCCATCGCTTTAATCTTCCTTATTCCACTTTCGTTACCTGTCTCATGGAAGTATTTCTTTGCGATAAATCCCATAGCAGATCAAAACTTGAAAAAAGGGAACTCGGGACAGAAAAAGACGGACCATCACTGATCCGCCTTCTTTGTCTGATGCCGGAATAATTACGGAGCATCTAATCTTAAGCCGGACCTTCCCTTGCAGAGGAAGAACTCTTTGGCGAAAGTCCGACAGACATTCTATTTGGTGGAGCTGACGAGGATCGAACTCGCTACCTCATGCTTGCAAAGCACGCGCTCTCCCAGGTGAGCTACAGCCCCAAAACAGACAAAGAACATTATAAGGATTTCTTTCCGCCCAATCAAGGGAAAAGAGAAGAAATTACTTCTTCTCCCTGCCCGGCTTGACGAACTTGCCGGTCCTATTCTCCTTGAAGGGAAATTCGTAGCGGAGATAATGCTGGCTGTATCCTTCGTATTTCCCTTCCTTGTTTTTGCCTTCAATCAGGACAAGTTCATCTTCTACTTCCTGTCGGTATTTCCTTTCGTTTGCTTCCGAGAGGGAAATCAGTCTTCTTGTCCGTTCCTGACGGATGGCCGGATCTATCTTCCCCTGGAGCTTAGCCGCCATCGTAAAAGGACGTTCCGAATAGGGAAAAGCGTGAATACGCCTGAATCCGACTTTCCGGCAGAAATCATAGGTGCTCTGGAAATCTTCTTCATTTTCCGTAGGGAATCCGGTGATGACATCGGTGGAAAGGGCGACAGAAGGAATCCTATTTTTAATTTCGTCCACCTTGTCGAGATACTGGCTAAGAGAATACTTCCGGTTCCTCCTTTTGAGGATTTTTCCGCTGCCGGACTGAAGCGGAATGTGGAAATGGGGGCAGAGGACATCCTGATGATGGGCAAAGAGAGAGATATACTCTTCGTCAATCTGACTGATTTCAATCGAGGAAACCCGTATCCGGTAAGGATAGGGGGCAAGATGAAGCCTGTCCTTCAACAAGTCCTTCAGGCGGTAGTCATGGTCTAAAGGATCCTGGTAGCTCCCGGTATCGATTCCGCCGATGATGAGTTCTCTTACGCCATGGCTTAAAAGACTCTTTGCCTCCTTTAGGATAGACTCTCTCCCTCTCGAACGGGATTTCCCTCTTGTGTAAGGGACGACACAGTAGGAACAGAAGTTATCGCATCCGTCCTGTATCTTCCTGTAGCCACGCACGGATTTCTCCCCTCTTTGTGTCGGGGTATCCTCGAAAGTGAATTCACGTGACTTCCTGTCGACGTGGTCCTTCCCCTGAGTGAGCTTTTCGATGTCCGACTTATGGGAGGAACCGGCGACCAAATCCACGCCATCGATTGAAAGGTATTCTTCTTTGTGTATCTGACTTGAGCAGCCCCTGACGACAATCCGTTTACCGGGGAAGGAACGGGAAAGGGAGCGGACCTTCTGGAGGTCCTTTCTCTCCGCCTCGTTGGTGACCGCACAGGTGTTGACGAAATAGATGTCCGCTTCCTTTCCTTTCGCCTCAATAAAGCCTTCCTTAAGAAGCCGTTCCTTCAGGGCTTCCGACTCATAGGCATTGACTTTGCATCCAAGCGTATAGATTTTAAAGGTCATCGTGTTTCTCCTTATTCTGCTTTTCCTTGCTTTTGATGGCAGAAAGGACGATGGAGGGGGAGAGAAGGGATAGATGGATTAAATCCTGGGAAAGCTTTCCGAAATCATTGGAATAATAGTCTAGGGCGATTGAGCTAAGCCGCTCGCTAAGGTGGCTATAGTCCTTCTTCCTTTCCTCGTCGAAGAAAGGAATCCTTGTCTCTAGATAACCGGCCGAATCGATAAAAAAGAGGATTCCCTCCTTCTCTAGATAATAGCAGGAAGAGTCGATGTCCTTGACCGGAAGCTTCTTCAGTCTAAGGCAGGAAAAGGAATAAAGATGGCTTCCGTATTCCTGCAAGGGGTCTACAAGGGAACAGTCGCTGTCTTTAAGGAAGGCCTGGTAAGGGAAAGAGTAGAAGGAAGCGGGATTAGAAACAAACCGCTGGTTGACATAGGGGGAGTAGAAGGGAAAATAGATTTTGACAGAATCATAAAGGAAATAGGGCCTTGCGGAAAAGATCTTCTTCCATGAGGGACCCTGGGTGGAAAAAGTTTCCTTGGCGGAAGAGGATAACAGGGAGAGAACCCTGTTCCGCCTTTTCAGGCTTCTAAGGAGGGCGTAGGCACGCAGAATGGAAAAGGGGGAGTCAAAGAGGTCGTACTTCCGCCTTTCCCTAGGGAAGAGCCCTCGGTTTTCAATGTCATAGCTAAGTTCCTCGCTGGCATCCCTTGTCTTTGGGACGGCCCAGTTAAGATAGGAAAAGAAACCTCTGGACATATCGGTTCATTATAATATAGGCCGCATGAAGAAACAAAAAAAGCCCGGAAGACCGGACTATAGATTCATGGAGCAAGCGACGGGAATCGGACCCGCGTGTCAACCTTGGCAAGGTTGCGTTCTACCATTGAACTACGCCTGCAAGAAGATGGCGGATCCTACGGGATTTGAACCCGTGATCTTCTCCGTGACAGGGAGACGTGATAGGCCGCTACACTAAGGATCCACCTAACTTTTTTGCACCGCTTTCTTCAAGCGCGCTTAAAGATTATCGCATGCAGGTTAAAGAAATGCAAGACTTTTTTTAAAAATGTGTCTTCGAAGCTTCCCCCATCGGCTGGGAACCAGGAAAGAGAGCCAAACAGAAAAGGATAAAGCGTTTTCACAGGAAAAATCCTGGACAAAACTATTGTATTTATCCAAATTTATATAAAATATTGTTACTTACCAGAGGAGAACAATATGGAGAAACTTATCCTGTCGGAAGATGAAATTTCCCGCATCTGCAATCGGCTTGCCTCGGAAATTGAGCCCAAGCTCAAGGAAGACGACAACGGCATCCCTATTTTCGTGGGAGTAAGGAACGGGGCGCTTCCCTTCCTATTCGAACTTGTCCGCCATTTAAAGGGGGCCTATTGGCTGGACACAAGGAAAGTTTCTTCCTATGACGGAGAATCTTCTACCGGCAAGGTCATCCTTGAGAAGGAGCCTGACCACAATCTCGAAGGCCGGGACGTCGTCCTTGTCGAGGATATCATCGACACCGGGACAACTAGGCATTTCCTCAAGGAGTTCGTCAGGAAAAAGTACAAACCGAAGCACTTATATATCTGCGTCCTCGTCAAACGGCACAACCCTAAGGAAACCTATGACGAGGTTGCCGATTTCACCGGACTGACGACCGACGAGCAGCGCTATATCGTCGGATTCGGATTCGACTACTACGGACTCTTCCGCAACGATCCCTATGTCTTCGTCCCTTCCAAGGACGACAGGGAGTCATGGGATAAAATCCTCGACGAGGACAAGAAGAAACATCCTAACCAACTAAGAAAGTAGCAAACAAAAATGCCGGGGGGTTTCCCCGGCTTTTTTGCTTTCCTAAGCCTCCAAGGAATCAAAGAGCTTCCTTGCTTCCCTGATGGTGTCGTCCCTGTCAAAGTAACTATAGGAACCAAGCCGGCCGGCGAAGAAAACATTCTCTTCTTTTCCGGCCATTTTCTTATATTCCTCGGCTAGGGCTTTGTTCTTTTCGTTGCTGATCGGATAAAGGGGCCTGTCGCCTTTTTCAAACTCTTTAGGGTACTCCTTTGTGATATAGGTGACCTTATGATTATGTCTGTCCATGAAATGCTTATGCTCGCAGATTCGCGTGTAAGGGACATCTCTGTCGGTATAGTTAACGACGGCGACTTTCTGGTAGTATTCCTGCTCAAGTCTCTCCGTCTCAAAACGAAGCGTCCGGTACTCAAGCTGTCCGAGTCTGAATCCGAAATAGGCATCGATGGCTCCGGTATAAATAACCTTTCCGGCCCTCTTTCTGAACTTTTCCTTGTCGGCAAGGAAATCGGTATTTAGTAGAAGGTCACATCCTTCAAGCCTATTTTCGATGGTCTTAGTGTACCCTTCCCTAGGAATTCCGGAATAGGTGTCGTTGAAGTAGTTGTTGTTGAAGGTGAACCGGACCGGAAGCCGTTTGATGATGGAAGCGGGGAGATCTTCGCAGGAGCGTCCCCACTGCTTTTCCGTATAGCCCTTGACGAGAATCTCGAAGATATCCTTTCCAACCCTCTTAATGGCCTGCTCCCTAAGGTTCTTTGGCTCTCCGATATGGGAGGCCACGATCTGCTCCTTAATCTTCTTTTTTGCTTCTTCGGGGTCAGTGATTCCCCAAAGGTCCTTGAACGTGTTCCTGTTAAAGGGCCTATGGTAATACTTTCCTTTGTAGAAGGCCAAGGGCTCGTTGATGAAGGTCTTCCTTTTTCCGTAGGAATCAAAGAAGTCGTAGGCAGACTTATCCGAAGTGTGGAAGATATGGGGACCGACGACGTGAATGTCGATGTCGTCCTTTCTCTCCGTGCGGATAGCGCCGCCCACAACGGGTGACTTTTCTAGGACAAGGACGGAACGCCCTTTCTTTTTCGCCCTGGCGGCGAAGCTTGAGCCGAAGAGTCCGGCCCCGACAATGAGATAATCGTACATTCTAGAGCAATCCTTTCTTCCTTAAAAGAGGGCGAAGAGTGTCGGAAGTAGAGAAATCCTTTTCTTCTCTTGCCTTTTGGTAGTCGGCATAGTTCTTTCTGTCTTCCTCAGTGACCTCAGGTATATCAAATACAAGGCCAAGGATAGAGAAGAACTTCCTCAGTGTTCCATAAAGAGAGGAGACAAGGTTTAAGTCCGCATCCTTTTTCCTGACGAGGGAATTCAGTTCCTTGACTACCTTGTCGACAACAGCCCTGGCGTTAGAGACGTTAAGGTCACTTGCTAGATCGTCCCTGAATTTCCCGAAGTCTTCCTGGCTAAGAGGGGAGGAGGGGACGTTCTTAAGCTGAAGAAGGGCCGATGCCCGCCTGACGGTGGACTGGAATTTATTGGCTTTCTTGTCGAAGAGGTCAAGCTGCTCCTCGGTATAGTTAATCGGGGCACGGTAGTGGGTGGAATAGAAGAACCTTCTTACTCCGTTTCCGCTGTGACGGGAAAGAACGTCTTTTGCCAGAATGGAGTTTCCAAGGGATTTACTCCTCTTCGTTCCGTTGGTGAGAAGGAAGCCGACATGCATCCAGTAATTGGCAAGGTGGGTATGGTTTGCCGCTTCGGACTGGGCGATTTCGTTCTCGTGATGAGGGAACTTGAGGTCGAAACCTCCTCCGTGAATATCAATCAAGGGCTTATGGAAGACGGAGTTGACCATGACCACGCATTCGGTGTGCCAGCCTGGGCGCCCCGTGCCGACAATGGTGTCGAACTTGATTCCGTCGTCCTTCGTCAGCTTCCAAAGAGCGAAGTCGAGGGGGTTCTCCTTGTGGGAGTTGACGTCGATTCTTGCTCCTGAGACAAGGTCGTCGATGTTCTGCTTGCTCAGTGTCCCGTAGTCTTTGATTTTTCCGACACGGAAATAAATGTCGTCGTCTGCCTTATAGGCATAGTCCGTCTCGACTAGCCCCTTGATGAATTCAGCCATCTTATTGATGTACTGACTTGCCTTAGGGTGGTCATAGAGCTTAAGGATATGGAGCTTATCCAGGCAGTCCTCATAGGCCTTGATATAGAATTCGGAAAGCTCTTTTTCGCTCTTTCCTTCCTTTTTCGCCTCATTGATGATCTTGTCGTCGATGTCGGTGTAATTGGAAACGCATTTGACCTTGTACCCGGCTTCCGAAAGAAAACGGGTGAGAAGGTCAAAGGTGATGGTCGGACGGAAGTTTCCAAGGTGGACATAGTTATAGACGGTCGGTCCGCAGTAGTAGATGTCTACCTCGTTTCCCTCTAGCGGAACAAACTTCCGTAGTTTCCCCTGATAGGAGTCATAAAGGACGATGTTTTCCTTGTTCATGTTAATCTCTTCCTTTCTTCAGATTGTTTTCCCTGTTTTGGAGTCTGTAAAGATTATAGTAGATTTGATGGTGTTTCAATAGTTCATTGTGATTTCCCTGCTCCCTTAGCCGTCCCTTGTGGATGACAAAGATGATGTCCGCATCCTTGATGGTGCTAAGCCGGTGGGCGACAATCACCCTCGTTCCGATTTCCCGCCTCCGGAGGAGGGACTTCTGGATAATCTGCTCCGTCTCGGTGTCGATGTTCGCCGTCGCCTCGTCAAGGAGAACCATGGATGGCTTATAGACAAGAGTCCGGGCAAAGGAAATCAGCTGCCGCTGCCCGGCGGAGTAATTGTCTCCCCGTTCCTTGACGACTTCCCCGTAGCCATTCGGAAGGGCAGTAATGAAGGAATCCGCCCCTACTTCCTTGCAGGCTTTGACAATTTCCTCCTTGGAAATGTTTTTGTCCCCAAGGGAGATATTGTCCCTAAGAGTGCCAGAGAAAAGAAAGACGTCCTGAAGCATGACCCCGATATTGCGTCTTATGCAGTCTAACGAGTAATCCCTGATATTGATGTCATCGATAAGAATCTCCCCCTTGTTGGCTTCATAAGTCCGGTTAATCAGAGAAATGATGGTCGACTTCCCGGCTCCGGTTGCCCCGACAAAGGCGGCAGTCTCTCCGGGCTGAATCACAAAAGAGACATCCTTTAAGACATAGTCATCCTTTTCGTAGGCGAAATAGACGTGCCGAAACTCGATCTTTCCTTTAAAGGAAGGAACATCGATGCCGCCTTTTTCCTCCTCTTCCTTAGCCTTGGACTTCAGGATGAAAAGAACCCGTTCGGCGGAAGAGAAAATCGACTGCCTCTGGTTAAGCCTCTTTGTGACGGTCTGAATTGGCTGGAAGAACTGGCCGTTAAAGGAGATGAGCCTTTGAAAGGTTCCAATCGTCAGCCCTCCCCTTGTGGGATCCCTGTTCACCCTAGGAAGGGAAAGGGCAATGATTAGAATGTAGGACCTAACCTGTAAAAGGTACCTGGTCGGATAGAAGGCGGAATAGACATTCGAGCACTTCAGGGCGCTCTTCCATATGGCCGTGTTCTTTTCATCGAACTCTTCCCTCTTTTTGTCCTCCGCCGCAAATAGCTTGACGACCTTTACGCCCTGAAAGGTTTCGCTAAGGAAGGAATTCCTCTCGGAGATGGATTTCTTATTCGCCCGGTAGTACTTCTTCGTTTTCTTCGTGAAGGCGAGGGAGACAAAGAAGACAACCGGGATGAAGGCTAGGAAGATGAGGCCGAAATAAAAGCACCCGGCCAAGGAAGAGACGATAAAGGTCCCAAGCGTGATGATTGTAATCGTCCTTATCGAGCGGAGGAACTGGGGGACGATGTCACTAAAGAAAGTCGACAGGTTCTCACTGTCGTTCGTGATTCTGGTGACATAGCTTCCGATTTTCAGCTGCCGGAGTTCGGAGAGGGAATAGCTGCCCACCTTTTTGAACCTGTCGTTCCGCCTGTCTTTGACGACATGCTGTCCGAGCTTTTTTAAGCCCCTGTTAACGAAATAGGCCCCAATTCCGGCAAGGAACCAGAGAAGGGTGTCGGCAAGGGTCAGATAGATGACCGGAAGGAAGACGTTGCCTTGATAGGGCTTTGGCCTTTTCGAGGCCTTAGAAAGATAGTCGATCAAAAACCGGGCAAGGAAAGGCTCGCCGGTAAAGAGCGCGTTGACGAAGAGATCAAGAATCAGGATCAGGACAAAGTTTTTCCTATAAGGACGGAAATAGGGAAGGATATCCTTAAGAAGGGATAGCTTTTCTTTTTTTTCTGGGTCTTTTTTATCTAGCGGCATCATTCCCTCTCCTTCGCCAGCTTCTGCCTTTCAACAATGTCGTGGTAGAAGGGACAATCTCTCCTTAGCTCTTCGTGTTTTCCTTTTCCGATGAGCTTTCCTTTGTCAAGGACAAGAATCAGGTCTGCATTCTCCAAGGTGGAAATCCGGTGGGCGATAATAAACGTCGTCCTCTTTCGTTCCCTGGACTTCAGGTGCAGAAGAATCTCTTTTTCCGTGTCAGCATCGACGGCGGAGAGAGAATCATCCAGGACAAGGACGGAAGGCTCTTTATAGAAGGCACGGGCAAGGCAGATCCGCTGTCTCTGCCCGCCGGAAACGGTCGAACCTCTTTCCCCGACGATTGTGGAATATCCGTCCTGGAAAGAAAGAATATCCTTGTCGACGCAGGCAAGGGAAGCGCACTCTTTGACTTTCTGCCTGTCGATTCTGCTCTTGTCCTTTTCACTGAAGGCAATGTTTTCCCTGACGGAACCGGAAAAAAGATAGCCAAGCTGTGGGACAAAACCGATCCTTTTTCTTAGATCCTCCTTCCGCCAGGAACAGATATCGACTCCGTCAAGGAAAAGAGATCCCTCTTTGATCGGATAAAGTTTTGGAAGAAGGGAGACAAGGGTCGACTTTCCGCTTCCTGTCCGTCCGACGATGCCGATGATTTCTCCTTCCTTGGCGTGGAAGGAGATGTCTTTCAAAGCCGGTTCTTTGCTCTCCGGATAAGTAAAAGAGAGATGGGAAAAGCGAACGTCTCCTTTAAGAATATCGTTTTTCGGATTATCCTGGTCCTTGATTTCCCCGCCAGCGGAGAGAATCGCCCCGATTCTTTTCTGTGCACCTCTACCCCGGGAAGCATAGTCGATGAGAAGTCCTCCTGCCCTCCTTGGCCAAATCAGGGCATCATAGTATCCGGTAAAGGTCATCCTTTTTCCGACATCCGTAATGGTGCCGGCAAAAGAAGAGTCGTGATAAAGGATAGAGGCAGCGCACCTGATATAAAGTATCCCAAAGGCCAAAGCTAAAAGGAAGTTAATTGATGCATCGATTAAGGAAGAAAACCGGAGATAGCCGATAGAGGCATCTTCTGCCTTAATGGATAGCTTTTTAAAATCTTCCTGCCGTTCCTTTTCCTTTCTAAATGCCTTGATGACGTTGAACCCCTGAAGATTCTCTTCGGTGAAGTCCGAGAGTCCTTCAAAGGCATCGGAGGAAAGCTTGAACCGCTTGGCCTCTGCCTTTCCGACAATGCCGCCAAAGACGATGAAAAGGACTAGAGGAAGGGCAGTGAAAAGAGTAATCGGATAACTCCTTAACCTCCTTCCAGTGAAGGAAACGGTCCCCAGTACGACTAAATCCACGGTATCAAGGATGCCGTCGGTGAAGCAGACGACGATCGTCTGTACGTCGTTAGTGAAATAGGAAAGAAGCCCTCCTACCTTTTTGTCGGAATAATAGGATAAAGGCATAGTCTGGATATGGACGAACCTCTCTCTTCGTAAATCACGTTCGATATTCGCCCCGATCCGTCCGAGAAGAAAACGCCACCCCCTCCGCCCAAGGAAGATAAGTAGCCCAAGGGTTCCGATTATCCTGATGACAAGGAAAAGGTCCGTTTTGTAAAAGGGTAGCCCTTCGGCAGGATGAAAGGTGAATTTTGATGTATAGCCGACAAAAAAACGTTTCCACGAACTGTCGGCTGCTGCTGGCAAAGAATCCTGGCTGTTAAGGGCGGAAACCACGTTTCCGATTAGCAGAGGAAGCCTTAGTTGGAGGATGTCGACGAGGGAATCGACAAGCAGGACAAGAAGGAAATAGTACCAATATCTTTTATAGTATTTGTTAACGTATTTGCCGAAAATCACTATTCTGCCTTTCGGATGATTTCTTCGACTTCCGCCTCAAGATCGTATACCCCTGCATTGACGACCTTGGCCTTGACTAAATCCCCTTCGTTAAGAGGATAACGGGAATAAAGACGCCTTTCCCCGTCGATGTCATCCGGAGCATAGACATTGTTGATGCAGGAATAGGAAAGCCCGTCGTTGTTCTTTTTGGTGACGAGACACTTGTAGGAAGTCCCGATTCTCTTTTTGTTCAGGGCATAGGAAATCCGTTTCTGGGTCTGCCTGACCTTTTTATAACGGGCAAGCTTGACCTCTTCCGGAATTTGATCCTTAAACAAGGCACCAGGCGTTCCTTCCTCCGGGCAATAGGTGAAACAGCCAAGATGATCGAACTTCAGTTCCTTCCTCTGCTTGATCAGCTCATCGACATCCTCTTCCGTTTCCCCGGGGAAGCCGACCATGACAGTGGTCCGGATGATGCTTCCGGGAACCTTTTCCCGGAAACGGTGAATCAGGTCAATGATGTCCTGCTCGGTTCCTCTTCGTCCCCTTCGCTTTAATACACTGTTAGAGAAATGCTGAACAGGCAAATCAAAGTAGGGCGTGATGCTGTTATCGGCGGCATAAAGGTCAATTAACTCTTCCGGAACCTCGTCAGGATACCTGTACCTTAGTTTGACAAAGTCGAAATTCGGATGTCTGATAATCTCCTTCACTAAATCCACTAGGGAAAGATGAATGTCACGGCCATACCTAGATGTATCCTGGGAAATGACGGTCAGGGAACGGATGCCATCCTCTTCCCTCTCCTTTAACTCCGTCTTCAGCGTTTCAAAGGGAACGGACTTGAATCTGCCGCGGATATAAGGAATGGCACAGAAGGTGCAGAAATTATTGCATCCGTCGGAGATACGAAGATAAGCCTCCCGTTTAGGAGAGATGAAAAGACGCTTGGTCGGATCAATCTGCCCAGTCAGTTTGCGGTCCTTGACCAGTTTCTGGAAATGCCTGCCGAAGTTCTTATATTCTTCAAGCGGTATCCACTCCGCCACTTCGGGAATTTCTTTCTTCAGTTCTTCTAAGTACCGGGTGGCAAGACAGCCGGTTACGACTACCGGCTTCCCATACTTGCACCTTTCTAGAATTGCATCGATGGATTCCTTCTTTGCCGATTCGATGAAACCACAGGTATTGACTAAAATAATGTCGCTTAGCTCTGGATTAGATACGGTTTCAAAACCGTTTTTCTTCAGGTAGGCCAGAATCTCTTCGAGATCGACCTGGTTCTTTGCACATCCTAATGAAACAATGCCAACGTTCATGCTTACCTCTTTGATTTAAAAGCCTAGGTTTAAAATTACCCTTATATGATAGCAAAAATAAGATTTGAACGGCGTGAAATACGTAAGCCGTTGAAGGGAAATGTCAAAATTCATCCAGCGTAAACACAATCCTAGGGCTCCTTTTTCGACATTTTCCGAAGCTTTTCTTTCCGGGTAAGAAAAAATATGTGCCGTAAAAAGGCCCGGTCTAAAGGAATAAAAAAAGAAAAAACAAGAAAACTGGCTTGACGGGGAAACCGACAAGCCAGCTTTTGGATTGAAAAATGGTTTCTTAGGATTTAGAAGGATAAAGTTACCTGCGTCTTAAGTCCTGTCGCAGATGTGCGATCGACCATTGTGGTGAATTTATTCAGCGCCTGGTCACTCTTTGCGTTGCGAACGAAGTTAAGAAGCTTATCAAGGAATGCCTTAGGCAGGAAGGTGTACTCGCCTAAAGTTCTTTGGCCCTGCTTAAAAGCGTAATGATACTCTCCCTCTTCGCCGTCAACCCGTTCGATAAAAAGAAGATAAGGGGAGGTAAGGATGATTTTTGTCGGTTTGATGATGTAGGGGGTGTTCGTTGTACTTCCGAAAACATAGGTGACAAATGTGGCATCATCCCTATAGCCTTCGGCGGTCTCGTCGTAGAATTTCTTGTACTGTGCGCCCCTGGACTTGTAGTATCCCCGGGCAATCGCAATGACGGATGCCTTCTCGGAAGTAGGGAGGGCATTGACCTGCTCGGTAGTGTAGAAATTTGCCGTGCCGATGATTTCAACGCCATAGGAAGTGAAATAGTTCGGAGCCCTGCTCCTATCCGCGGCCCGGAGCTGGCGTGTCCAGTAAAGGGCAACATCCGGATCCTTCTTCCTGTCTAAGACCTTCCCAGTGACAGATTCCGAAGAGCCGAAAAACCAATGGTTATTGGTATCCCTATAGTATTCGACGGATGCAATCTGGGGTTTGCCATTGGAAAGGGTGGCAATCTGCCTCCTTTCACGATGGTTATCTCCGATTCCGGAAAGGTAGGTGTCAAGGGCTTCTTTCTTTAAATCATCCGACCAGTCGACATCACCAAAGTTAAGCCCTCCCTGTCCTGTCTCGGTGGCTCCGGCTTCGATGTCTCCGTCAGAAGAAGAGGAAGCCGACGAATTGTCGGAATCCTTGGAAGCTTCTGAATTGGTGGTCGGCTCGGAAAGGCTAGGACTTGAAGTCTCTTTACGTGCACATCCGGTCAGTAATAATGCCCTTAAGGCAAGCGAAATCATTTTTTTCTTCATGGTATTCTTTATCCTCCTTGAAAATGATGACGGAATTATTTTATATGAACTTGTTCATAAAATCAATATGAATTGATTCATTTTCTTTTCCATTTGAGTTTAAGGGAAACGGTGTTATAAAATAAAAACATGCCAAAGATAATCACGGACTTAAGAAACCGGCTTCTTCATACCGCAAGCGAGATCATCGAAAGCAAGGGACCCGGGGCTTTCTCCAGGAAGGAACTTGCCAAAGAGAGCGAAATCGCCGTTGGGACGATATATAACTATTTTCCGGACAAGAATTCCCTTCTCATCTGCATAGCAATCGAAGACTGGAATACACTTGAAGGCCAGATCAGGAAGAAAATCGGAAGCCTCACTTCCTTTGATGAGGGAGTCCGGCTTCTTTATGATTCCTTCTCCTCTTTTTCTTTGGAACACCAGGAACTGTTCTCCCATGTCGTCCACAAGGGACCGAAAACATACTATGATTCCTATATAAACTTCGTTGAAAAAGGCAACACGCTGCTTAAAGCCCTTTGTGACCGTTTCCATAGGGGCAAAGGGAAAAAGGACTATCGGATAGCGGCTAGTATCTTCTCCTTTGCCATACACTATCCTGACACGCCTTTCAGCGTCATTCTTTCAGCAGTGAAGTCACTTTTATAAAGCCTGGTCTCTTTTTTCCTGGATTTTAAAAAAAGCCCTTGTTCAGGGCTTTTTTGTTGGTCGAGAGTATGAGATTTGAACTCATGGCCCCCTGCTCCCAAAGCAGGTGCGCTACCAAGCTGCGCTAACTCTCGTTATAAAAGAAAAGAGCCGTTAGGGCTCTCTCTTTTTTGGTGCCCTCGAAGAGACTCGAACTCTTGACCCTTTGATTCGTAGTCAAATACTCTAATCCAACTGAGCTACGAGGGCATATGCTTGGAGGATCCAGCCGGATTTGAACCGACGGTTAGGGATTTGCAATCCCGTGCGTTACCAACTTCGCTATGGATCCAGCGAAAGATAGTTTAACACAGAGATTTGCCTGAGACAACAGAAACTTTTAGAAATCTGATCCGTTGTATCCCCAATACGGCGTTTCAAAATAGCTGACATAGATGCGGTCTTTCCGGATTGGAAGATAGGAAACAACGATATCCGTCAGCTTTCCGGTAAACCGATTGTAATCATCCGGACTAGAAGAACCAAAGACAGAAACCTTGATCATCCTAAGAGGGTCTTTGCTTCCGGCAAATGTCCTCTTACACCCATCATCGATACGGGTCCTAAGCCAGTCTAAGGTTTTTCCGGGAAGGAATGAAATCACTTTCCCAAAATCTTTTTCCCTTCTGGCCTCAGTGGAAGAATCAATGTTAATGTTCGTCCTTACGTGGATAAAAGGCAATGGATTTACCTCCGAAACGTATTTTATCACAGGAAATTTACAATTGCATAGTTTTTTCTTTTGCTGTCTGCATTTTACGCAGTCTTATTTTCATATGATAAGATATTGACTATGGAAACGAAATTCAACCTTTCTTTGACTAATGTGCAGAGAACTGCCCTAAAGTGGGGCTCTTTTACTCTTTTTCTTCTCCTTTCCTTCTTTGCCCCTCTTATCCTGTCTTTTGTCTTGCTCCGTAACAGGGGGTTCTATCCTTTTGATGAGAATGGGTATACCATCATTAGGAGGGACTTCCAGAGCCAATATATCTCCTACCTCCGCTATTACCGTACCTTGCTTATTGAGCACGGGTCATTCATCTATACCACCAGTAAATTCTTCGGCGGGGATTTTCTTTCTCTGTTTACCTACTATCTAGCTTCTCCCTTCAATCTCTTTCTTCCTCTGATTGGCGAGAGTGATATTCCTTATTTCATTCTTGTTTCCAATATTCTAAAAAGGTCTTTTGCTTCCTTATTCTTCTACCTTCTCTGTCACTTCCGCTTTGGAAAGGACAGCCTCCTTTTCTCCGGCCTTGCCATCGGCTACGGAAGGATCAGTTACTTTTTTGTCTATGCTTCCAACTTTAGGTGGCTTGATACCTTGGCCCTTCTTCCTTTGGTGGTCCTCGGTTATGAATTCCTAAAGGACTGCAAGCATCTTTGGCTATATCCGCTTGCTGTTTGCTTTACCAGGTTGGTAGGATGGTATTTAGGTTGCCTTGTCTGCCTTTTCCTCCTTCTATTGTTTATTTCCGACTTTGTCATCAGGGGAGACAAAAAGCATTATGGCCTCCCCTTCCTTTATCGTTTTGTCCTTCTTTCCTTGCTTGGAGGATTGTTGGCAGGCATTCTCTGGATTCCCGCCTTCCTTCACTTCTCCGGAACTAAGGCGTCGAGGAAGATGCCTGACTTTACCTTAGCCAACCCGTTCTCCTTCCTCCAGGGCTTTCTCGAAAATGGATACACCACTTCCGAAGTCATCCAACAGAACTTCGGCTACAGGACAAGGTTTGTCGGAATGGTTCCTCTTGTCTTAGGACAGCTTTATTTCTTCAGCCAGGGCTATCCGCTGAAAAAACGCCTTTCCAGTGTGGTCCTTTTCTTTGTCTATGTCCTTGGATCTTTGACCTCCGTCACGAATGCCCTCCTCCACGGCGGACGGGAACCGACCTGGTTCCCTTGCCGTTTTTCTTTCCTTATGGGCTTCCTTGTCTGCTATTTTGCCTCCTCCTTTGTCGCTTCAAAGGAAAAGACCCATCTTTATGGGTATGCCCTCCCTCTTATACCTCTTACCCTTGTCTGCCTGATTGTCAGCAAAGGGAAGGATAGCTTCGGATTTCCGATTTCCCTTTCTCTTCCATCCCTTCTTATTTATCTTTTCACTTTATTTTTCTGTTTCGGGTATGAAAGGGTGCGCTATTTTAAACCAAAGTTCTCCTTTATCGCCTACCCCCTTCTTTCCCTGTTTCTCACTCCCTTATGCAGGGTTTCCTCCTATAACGGAGGGAAGAGCGTTATCAGCACCAATATCGAGCATAATCAATATAAGACCCAGGACCTCTACTTAGAGGACAGGGCCTATCAGAGTGATGTGGACAAGGTTAAGGAATACGCGGCCGATGATGGACCTTACCGAAGGGAGAGGACATTCAACCGTCCAGGAAATTATAACGAAATAGACAATAATCCGATGTTTTACGGCTATTCCGGACTGGCCCATTTTTCTTCCACGGCGAAGAAAAACGTAGAAAACTTCCTTCCTAAGCTTGGCTTCCAGTACAACGGCTATTCCGAAAGGCATGACGGAGGTTCCACGCTGGCCATGACCTCCCTTCTCGGATTGAAATATTGGATTGACGAACCTTCTTCCTCTGATACAAATCTTGCCCTGTACCCTTCCAATACTTCCAACGGAATCAGGAAGAAGCTGAATCTAGAGGGACATGATTCCACAATCTCCTTCTATGAAAACACCAAGGCTCTTCCTCTCGGCTATCCGATCGGACACACCAACGAAACCTACGTCGCCGAAGGAAGATACAACGAAGATGGAAGCGTCTATTATTTCGATGCCTTTGAATATCAGAATCAGATTTATAAGGAATTCGTCCCAGGCCTAGTCGATAATCAGGGAAAGGAGAAGGAAATCTTCCATTCCCTTGAACTACAGAAAATAGGAGGGGCAGCCACGATTTCCTCCCTTATGCAAGACGGATACTACCGGCTAAGCGGAAAGAAAGGAGACACCCTTTCTTTCTCATTCCTAGTGCCAGAGGAAGCCTATGGCAAGAATCTCTATAGGGGAGTAAAGAATAATTTCTCCGGCATCGATTTCTTCCTTGACGGAAAATATAGGGAAATCAATACCTACTGGCACCAGGGAATCCGGGGATTTAAGGATAATCGTTATCACCGGCATACTCTTTCCCTTACCTTGAAACAGGACTTCGATGAAGCAAAATTCCGTCCGGAAGTCTATTATGAGGACGATGAAGTGCTTGGCGAATACCTTGATTGTCTCCTCTCTTCCCATACCGAGCTAAAGGAAGTGAAAGGCTTTTTCTCCTATGGGTATGAGGGAACCTTTGAAAAGAAAGGGCAGCAGGATTTTTTGTTCACCCTCCCAAGGGAGAAGGGGATTTCCCTCTATGTGGACGGGAAAAAGAGGGAGGCTGTTACCCGCTTCTCCATCTTCTCTGCCATCGATCTCACTTCGATAGAAGACGGAAGGCACACGATTAAGATTCTTTATACCGATAACGGATACAAGATTGGATTCGTCGTGACGATTCTCTCCTTCCTTTCCCTTGGTGCAGTGCTTCTCCTTGTCCCGAAATTCAGGTATCCGGACGGCATAAATCCAAAAAGCTTTATAACGCGGAGGAAACATGGAAAAAGAAAAGTTGAAAAATAAAGCATCCGAAGTGAAAAAGAAGGTCTCTTTTTTTAGGACGAAAAGTTCTCTTCTGGCAAGAGGCTTTCTTTTCCGCTACTTCCCCTATATTGTTTCGTTGATTATCCTCGTACTTGGGCTCTATATCCGCTTTAAGGTCATTAGGATGCCATATGGGGATCTTCTTAATTTCAACATCCCCTGGATAAGAGAAATCAAATCCCTTGGATTTAAGAACTTCTACAAGGTGGAAGGGGCGGACTATTCTTCCTTTTACCTTTTCTTTTTAGCCATTGTCTCCCTTCTTCCGGAAGGAAAAAGGGTGACCATCTCCGGCTATACGTTCGAATCGAATTATAGGATTGCCATCAAAGCAAGGAACTTCGTGTTCGACCTCCTCCTTGCCTTTTCCGTCTTCCTTCTTTTAAAGAAATTGTCTAAGGAGAAATATATTCCCTTTCTTGGCGCCTGGATCTGTTTTCTCCTTCCTATCCAGTACCTGAATTCTGCCCTCTGGGGACAGTGCGACAATTTCTGGGCCCTATCCATCGTCCTCGCCCTCTATTTTGTCAGGGACGGAAAAGACTCCTTTGCCTGGCTTTTTGTCGGGCTAGGCCTTGCAATCAAGCTACAGATTGTCTTTATTCTTCCTCTCTTTGCCGTTTTCTGGAGGAAAAAGATGGTTTCCCTGTGGAAGATCCTCTTTGCTTTCTTCGGCTTCTTCCTCACCCTTCTTCCTGCCCTATTCTGCGGTGCCGGCTTTTCTGAGGCGGCCTCCTTCATCGTCATCCAGATCGGACGCTATTCCAATCTTAATCTAGGCTGTGCGAACAGGTGGCATCTGTTTAATTCCTTCTCCGGGGATGACTTAGACCTTGCAAACGGGTCAGCCACTTTCCTTGCCTTAGGACTTATTGCCCTATGCTGCATCTTCGTTTTAATCCACAATCCGGATTTGAAGGAGAAGAAGACCTTCATCCTCGTTTCCGCCTTTTTAATCAACGTTGTCCCCTTCTTCCTTCCCCATAGGCATGAACGGTATTTTTATTCTAGGGACATTCTTCTTCTCGTTTATTGCCTTACGGCGAAGAAGGACTACTTCCTTCTTCCCCTAAGCCAGCTCTCCGGCGTAATTGCCTATTATAATTACCTTTCCCGCTTTACGACCTATTTCTTCCCTTCCCTTGGCGACAGCTCAGTCGCCATAGCGAGTCTAATCAACCTCTTCCTCCTTCTTTTCCTTTTTTACCGGATCAGGCAAGGCAAGAAGGGAATTTCAAGGGAAGAGGAAGCCGACGAAAGGAAAATCGCATTTGCCGGAAAGGATAGACCGACTGCAGAAAACCAAGAAAAGGAGATTTCAAAATGAAAACCGTTACGATTATCACTCCATGTTACAACGAAGAGGAGACGATTCCGTTATTCGTCAAGACCTTAGACCCCATCCTGAAAGGCATCCAAGGCTACCGCTTTGAATATCTCTTCGTCAACGACGGATCAAAGGACGGGACTCTTGCCGTCAGGGAGAAGCTCTATCAGGAACGGAACGATGTGACCATCGTCAGTGAAAGCCGTAATTTCGGCCAGGAAAGTGCCCTTTACGCAGGAAGGAAAAGCGCTAAAGGTGACTTTGTCATTAGGAGGGACTGCGATCTGCAGGATAGCCCCGACATCCTTCCTTTGATCTGCGGAAAATTCAGTGAAGGCTATGACATCGTCAATCCCCATCGTGCCAATCGGAAGAAAGACTCCTTCCTGAAGCGTTGCACGGCCGGAAGGTTCTACAAGTTCATCAACTTCGTGGAGGGGAAAGACTCCTTCCCGAAGAACGTCAATCTCTTCCGCGGACTATCAAGAAGAGCGCTTGACCTCCTTCTCTCCCTTCCGGAATCCGATCGGCACCTTATGGTTGAATATGCCTACATCGGATTAAAGACGGCACATATCGATTTCGTCCGGGGAAAACGTTCCGTCGGAAAGAGCAAGTACAATGTCAAAGCCCTTTTCAACCATGCTTTCAACCAGCTTTCTTCCGGAACTAGCCGGCCTCTTTTCCTTCCTTGCTTCTTCGGTGCCCTTTCCACCATCTTCAACGGGCTTGGTTTCTTAGCCTTCCTCATCCTCTTTATCCTGGAGCAGGCAAAAGTTATCTATGGTTCCTACATCATTCCTCTCTTCCTTGTTTTTTCCCTCTTCCTTGCCAGGTCCTTTATTATCGACGTCCTTGCCGTTGCAAGGCTCTATGAACACAATATCCTCTTAAATACCCGGAACCGGCCGACGACCATCATAGACTTTGTGAAACGTCCGGAAGATAAGAAGCAATAAGGTAAACGGGGCCGCTAAGTCGGCCCTTCTCTTTGTCAATCAAGGAAAACACAAAAAAATCCGGCATTTGCCGGATTCTTTTTTGGAGCAGGCGACGGGAATCGAACCCGCATGATCAGCTTGGAAGGCTGAAGTTCTACCACTGAACTACGCCTGCAACTCAAGCGCGAAAATAATTATAGAGGCTTAGGTTCCCTTTTTCAAGATTAATTTGAAAAATTATCGGTAGATGAAGACTTTCCGGGTGATGTAGTTGAAGACCATGACAAGGAGAGTCCGGATGACGAAACATACCGGATAGGAAAAGAAGGCCAATCCTTTGTTTAGGTTAAGAAAGTCGTAGAAGAAATACTGTAGGCCGATTCCGATGAATAGGCCGACAAGGGCAAAAAGAAGGAAGTAGACCTTTCCGACCCTGGTCTTGGAAAAATCGTTGGTTGTTGCCTTATAGACCCTGTAGGTGGACCTTAGGTAATTGATGACGACTCCGATGGCAAACCCGGCCGCTGTCGAAATACCGGTTACATATATCGCCGTGTTTCCCTTAAAAAGGGCAAACTGGAACAGGGAGGTAGTGAGAAAGTCAAAAACGGAAGCGACTAGACCGACTAAGGCGAAACGGAAGATTTCCCAGAAGAGAAGATTCGAATAGGTTCTCTGCTCCCTGTAAAGCTTATAGATGAGGAAAAGATAGGTGTTTACGGAAAGGGCGGCCAAGGTGACAGTAAGATACCGGTCTAGGCCGAATCCGTCTAGGAACACATCGAGGACGATAAAGGCAAGGACTCCGAAAAGGTCGAGGATGACCCTTGCTGTGAGCCACTTGGATTTGTCTCCCCATTTCGGTCTAAGGCCGCTCGGGCGGATTAAGGAAAAAAGAAGGTAAACAAGAAAACAAGAGAGAAATCCGGCAAAAACGGAGAAACTAAGGAAGGAAAGGGAAAAATCCATTGTCTTGTCCGCCGAATAGGTAAAAGACTTGATGTCGCTTTTTCCCGGCTTGAAGATGTTAAGGGAATAAAGACCGAGCCTGGCGAAAGACACAAAAAGGATAATCCTTATGGTAGAAAAGATTTCTACGCCTCTTGGACGGGTTGCGTTTCTTAGAAATGGAGAGGGAGCAACCTTTTTCTTTTCTCCGTCCTTTTTGGCAAAGGGATTCAGTTTCTGGAAATTCATGTGACTATTCTACCTTTTTTTTCGGCCATACAAAAGAAATGATTTTTTTTGGCTTTAGGTTTGCTATAATATTTCCGCAGTTTTTTGGAGCGATACCCAAGTGGTTGAAGGGACTGGTTTCGAAAACCAGCAGGGGATTCACATCCCGCCAGAGTTCAAATCTCTGTCGCTCCGCCATCTGATTTCAATCCGAACCTTGTTATGGGCTCGTGTTACCCTCAAACTTGAAATGCGGAATAAAATCCCTGAAGAGTTGGATTGGTAAATAGCAAAACGATCACTCCAGAGATGGGGTGATTATTTTTTAAACCATTAACAATAGTGCTTCTGAAAGCAGCGTAATTTCCCTTTTCTAAGATATTCCTCAAGTTGTCTATAAGTTGAAAAAAGAATCCCTCATTGCTCTTCGCCTTTTTTCATCAATGGGCGGAAGAAAGAACCTTTTAGAAGTCATATCCTATTCTCTGTCACTTATTCCGTTATGTTTACCTTTTGCTCCTTTAGACGGCAGGTTAATTTAAGTTTTGATTAGGACTATCTGCCCTGAAGAAAAGTCCGGTTTTCTATTGCGCTAGCCTTCCAGGAAGCTCCCATATATCGTTGTCCTGCCCTCCTTACACAAACTTTATGCTACTCCCCTGGAAATCGTCAAAGAAATGGATTATAGTGAAACAAATGCAAAAAAAGAAAAACAAAGTCATCTATTATTATCGGACGGATAAGAAGGGAACGAGGAAAGTCTTTGACGTTCTGGCAGTCTTTCCTAAACAAAAGAACTGCATCTTTTATAACAACTGTGAAAGCATCGATGATTTCTTTCTTAAGGCACGGTATTTTAATTACACAGGATTCCAGAAGAAGATTGATTCTTTGGTTAAGAATGGATATTCCCTGGAAACGGTCGAGGGTGTCTCCTCGAAAGTCAAAAAGGAACAAATCCTTCAGGCACTGAATATCGAACTTCCCTTGGAGATTCTAAGTTCCAGGAACCGGTTCAGAAGGACACCGGGTGAGTATTTCAGCAGGTCCTTTGTCGAAAAGACCGAAAAATATTATTTATCGGGGAAGAGGAACGATTCTTACTTACATGCCTGGGTTGAACTTTATCAGCATGTGCTTCAGGAGTCCATCCGTCACGGAGACAAAAAAACGGCGAAAACCGTTCTTGCCATCAGTTCCTGTCTTGCCGAATTCGAACTTGCCTTAAAGGAAAGCAAGATCCTGGAAGGGAACAAGGAAACGGAAGCCGCCCTTGCCGCCAGGCGGAAAATCATGAAAATCATGTCCCTTAGCCAGAAACAGAGAATAAAGAACCTAACCAAGAATCTTCTTTAAGGAAATCCCTTTACAACGAAAGCTGCCCTGACTATACTAATTGCCGTAACAGCGGTACTGCCAAGTGGCAGTTGAGAGGGCAATAGCCTAACGCTTCGAACCTGTTGGTCAAGACCAGTGTAGGGAGTTATCCAATCTCGATAATTGCTAGAACCTATATTGTGCCCTGACTGATAGTCAGGGCATTTATTTTTTGCCCGGAAAGGATAGTTCCATTATGGAAAATGAAGAAAAGCCGAAGCCGTATTCTGTCTCGGGTACAAGGGCTGAAGGAGCCCGGGCAAGCTCAAAGAAGGCCTTAAGCAGCATTATCATCTCCGCAAGGAGGCTTGCCCTCGCTGTCGTCATCAAATGTGTATTTAAGTATGTCACTCCTCTGGAATTCCCTAACGGAGGAAGCATTTCCATCGTCATGGCTCCGCTTGTCCTGAACGCTCTTTATTGTGGTCCCGTATATGGATTCTCGATTGCCTTTGCCTATGGAGTCATCGATAGGTTAATCGATGGTGCGGTCGCCTATCATTGGCTCTCTCTGATTCTTGATTATTTTGTCGGGTTTGGTGTCTTAGGTGTTGCCTTTATCTTCCATCGGCAGTTCTTTGAAAAGAAGACCTGGTCGCTTGTTGCCGGAAGGAGTCTTGCCGGAGCCTGCCGTTTCGTTTCGTCCTTCTTCTCCGGTTTACTCATCACGTGGGGAGACGATGGCTCTTCCGTTCTTGATCCTCAGAGGAATGCCGGTGGATTCATTTATTCATTAGGATACAACCTTGGCTACAGGGTTCCCTCTATTCTTATCTGTGCCCTCCTTCTTGTCGCCCTAAGTAAACCCCTATTTGAAACCCTGAATCTTCCTCTTGTCAGACCTCTCACCCCGAAGGGACTTCAGGATAAAGAAGAAACCAAGGTCTCCCTATCCTTGGAGACAGGATTCTCTTTTATCGCCATCCTCTCTTTCCTTCTTGCCGTTTTTGCCCTCATTCCTCCCTGCGGTGAATCGCTTAAAGGATGGAATTTCTGGTCCGGTTATTTCTGGCTTGCCGCAATCAGCGGAGTGATTTCTTTGTTCACCCTTTTTTATGGTCTCTATCAGCTTATCTACAGCAAACGGCTCAACGAACCCTATTGCGGATACTTCAAGGCGAAGAGGTCCTATTCCTCGTTCTATCTTTATAGGATTGGTGTTTCCCTTTTCCTTTTGGTTCTTAGCCTTATTGCCATCGTCGGACGATTCACCTTCTATGCTCCGCTTTATGCCACGGCTGATTAAATAAAAGACGAAACACATGCTTAGGGGCCAAAAAGGCCCCTTTTTTGTCGGCGGAAAGTCCCATCTTGGTTACTTTACTTTCCTGAAGAAAGAAAAGGGCTTATAATCTGATTAATCAGCATTTGGAGGAAGAAATTATGCTATCCCTTGACGAATATTTGATTTCCCTGGTGGGAAAATGGAACGGATGGGGACTTGTCCTTTATAGCCTCATCACTGTCACTTTGGCTGCCGTCCTTACCGGTTTTATCGGCTTTGAACGGGAAAGGCGGGGACAGGCGGCAGGACTGAGAACCCATGTCATCATCGGAAGGTCGAGCTGTCTAGTCAGGATGATCTCCATTTACGCCCTTCGTGTGGCCATAGGCAAGACCTCCGGCTTTTTCAAGGACGCAGAAGGCAATTTGGAGGCCCCCTATTATGATTCTTCCCGTATAGCCGCCTCTATTCTTGCCGGCTTTGGCTTCATGGGCGCAGGCACCATTGTCAAAAACGGCTTATCCATCCGTGGGCTGACAACGGCGGCGACTATCTGGTTTTCCGCCGCCATCGGTAGGGGATGCGGTGCAGGATTTGTCCTTGAGACCACCATCGTCACCCTTCTTGCCTTTATCCTGATTCTTGCCCTGGCCAAGGTGGAGAAGAGGCTTGATGCCCGTTCCCCTCATGTGATTAGGAAGGTCGCTCCGAATATTCCAATCCTTCACGAAATCCGTTCCCAGGCAGACAAATATTCCTTGGTCGTGAAAAACATTGTCTCTCAATCGGAAATCGATGAAAAGAACGGAGAGGAAGTCAAAGTGACGGTCTATTTCTCCTACCATGCGGATAAGGCAACCATTGCCGATTTCTGCGAATCCTTCTCTTCCTACCCCTATGTCTACTCCATTGTCCGTTCGACGGACAAGGAAAAGGAAAAAGATGACTGAGAAGCCGGTCTTCTTTCTCGATTCCTCAATCTATGGCAGGAACGTTTCGTTCCGGGAATTAAGATTAAGGGTAGGAAGGGCCCATACCTTATTCTTCGTCTCCCGGCCGGAAAGGAAAGTCGATGATCTGGAAGTAAAGATTAACCCGTATCTTCCTTTTGCGACTGACCTGAATCAAAGGACGATTGATTTGACCCATGCCGATAATCGCCAGCGATACGTTCTTTCCGTGGAATCAAAACACTGTTCTTTTTCCTTTACCTATCTTCTTGTGCCTTTAAAGAAAAGGGAAACAAAGGATTTTATCGGAGAATACTATTCCGTAAAGCAAAAGAGACACCGCCTTGTCCTTTTGCCAGACGGAACAGGATGGATATCCTTCGGTTCCATTTTTGCCTTAAAGGAAAACCTGAAGATTCTCTCGTATTCTTTCCATCCGAAGAAAAGGGAAAGGGAGGTCTTATTCCCTGCGTCTGTAAATGGCGATGGCGACAGGGTCACTTACTTTTCCTCTTTTCGTTACGATCAGGAAAAGGAAGGCTTTCTTGTCTTCCTAAAGCGTTCCATCGAAAGGAATGGAGGTGGTTACGCGGAAGAAGAAAACCTGCTTGGAAACTATCCTGTCCGGGAACTATTCCGGAAGGTTTAGTTTTTCTTTCTAAGAATCATCGGCAGGGTGGAACTTAGGTAACCATTCGAGACAACTTCCTTTCCGGAAAGAAGATCGATATAAGTTCCTTCCTCAAACGGTACGGAAAGAGGCTTGCTTGAGAGATTAAAGATTCCCCATTCGACATAGTCGTCTTCAAAACAGTTTTCTGCCTTGATGTAAAGGGAAGATTCCTGGTCGAGGAAGGTGTTGTTCAGTTTTTTCCTGATCTCTCTGTGTTTTAGAGAGGCAAGCTTCAGGTAGAGAGAATAGGTATCCCTGTCCTTGGCCTTGACTAAGGTGTCCTTGTCAAAGAGGGAAGGGGTGTGGGTCTGCCCTCTCTCTTCGTCCCTGTAGACAAAACTCGGCCCTTTTGTAAAGAAGGAATAGGCCAAAAGGTTTAGATGGACCTGTTTGCTTTCCCCATAGGAGGCAATCCGCTTACGGTCGTGGTTCTCAATGGCCCGGACGATGGAAGTGGAGGCAGGAATAGAAACCTCTTCGAGATTGACCCTGCATTTATAGGTCTGAAGATCCCCTTCCTTACCATCCTGAAGATAGTTGAGGAGATAGCGGTGGGAATTGTAGTGGTAAAAAAGGTTCCTTCCCCCTTGGGCAAGTTCTCCGTTGCTCCTTGCCGTGAACCCCTTGTTCCGGAAAGCATTCAGCCTTTCCTGGTCAACCGATTCGGAAAGGAAAATGATATTGTCTCCAAGTTTCTTCCGTGCCAAGGCATAGAAGGAGGCAGGAATCCTTGAACCGACATCGAAGCGGAAGCCATCCACTCCACTGTCGACATACTTCTTTAAGACAGAAACAAGGTATTCCTCTACCTTTGGATTGGTGTGGTCAAGATCATAGACGTCGCTCCACTCTTCTACCTTGGTGGCGATATTTCCGTTTTTGTCATGATAGAAGAAATCGGGATGTTCCTTAAGTAGCTTGGAATCACGGGAGGTGTGGTTGAACACCCTGTCAAGCCTGAACTTCCTTCCCTGCCGATGGGTTTCCTTGACTAAGGAAAGGAAATCCTCCCAGGTTCCTAGCTCCGGATTGATTTCCTCATAGTCGGAAATCGAATAGGGGCAGCCAAGAAGCCCTTTCCGTCCCACCTTTCCGATCGGATTAAGGGGCATCGAATAAAGAATATCTGCCTTGGCCTCTTCCTTGATTTCCTTGATATGGGGAAGGAAAGCCTTTATCGTCCCTTCTTTTGTATAATTCCGGATAAAAACCTGATAAATGATCTGGTTCAGCAATGAATCCATTCTGAGTTATCCTCCGACAATATTTTAGCAAAATCACTTGTAAAGGGAGGGAAAAGTGTTTATCGTTAATTTAGATATGAAAAAGCTTACTTTTATCCGGCAGTTCAAGGGTGTTACGGCCTGTTCCTTCCTTGGTTATGGGTATTTGGCCAAAGAAGAGAAGCGGATCGTTCTTAAGGACAGGGATAATTCCGACGTGGTCTCTCTTCCTAATTCCCTCTATGGCCGCCGCTTCATCCTTTCCCCTGCAGGGAAAGACTTCCTCTTCCTTCCTTCTCTCTTCCCCCACTCCCTTACCCTTTACTCCCTGCCCACCCTAAGAGAGGAGGCTGTATTCGAAAAAGAAGGATGCGTGTTTAAGGATGCCGCTTTTTCCAGCGGCGGGGAAACCCTTTATCTTCTTGCCGACAAGGAAAGGGAAGACAAGGTCGAGACCATCCTTCTTGTCTATGACAGGAGGAAAAAGACCTGCACCTGCTATTTTGAAGGAGAAGGGCGCCGTTTTGACTCCCTTGTCTTTTCCCCGTACCATTTCTGCCTGACCTTGCTGGAAAGAAAGGGAAAGATTTCCTTTTTCCAGGACGGTTCCCTGATTAAGGAAAGGAAGGTCCCTTCTTTTCGGAAAATCTTCCTCAGGGATAAAGGGACAAACAGGATCTGCGACTGCGACTACGGATTCCGCATTCTTTCCCAGAGTGGGAAAGTCCTTCGAAACTGTGACTTTCTTCTTCCCCGGAGGGAGAAGAAGGCCACCCCTGCCCAGAGGAAAAAGAGGCAACAGTATCGTGAAAGGCAGACCCTCAGGGGCAAAGGAAATCCCCTCGACTTAAAGAAGGGAAGGAATGAAAAATATGCCGACAGGCTTGTTCCGTTTAAGGAAAACCAGGTCTTTTATGTCACTGTTTCCTTCCCTGAGAGGAAGTACAGCCTATACTTTTTCTCCCTTAACTCATTTAGGAGGAAAAAGAAGTTTTCTCTCAAAGGGGACTATTTCTCGATGTCCTATTCCCAGGGACGCTTATTTGTGTTTACAAGCCTTGGATGCTTCCTCTTCCAACTAGACGACGAATAAAAAAACGTCCGCCATTTCCTTGACGGACGTTTTTCCTAGGGCTTAATCAGAAGACTTCCCGTTCTTTTCGGCTTCTGCCGCCTTCTTGGCTTCCCTTTCTTCCTTCTGTGCCTTCAGCTTGGCTTCGAAGGCAAGACGCTTTTCGTGCACACTGGTGAAGACCTTGATGATGACAAAAAGGGTCAAGGCAATGCAAAGGAAGGTGATGACGGCATTGATGAAACTTCCCCAGTCAATCGTCGCGGACCTGTTATAGGTGTAAATAGTTCCGTGAAGAGTGTACTTCCCGGCGATGAAGCTCTTGGCGTTATCAATAAGGGTCGGATTATTGGCGACAACATCGGCTCCGTAGTTCGCCTCTGCATAGGCCTTAGCCAAAGACTGAAGGTCTCCGGCAGCGAACTTCTGGCCAAGATTGATGGTGGGATCGAGTCCGGCCTGTGCATCATTGACAGCCGGAAGGACGGTGACTAGTCCTTTAATACCTCCTGGAACCGCCCAGGTGCAGACAGAGAGCAGAATGTTCGTTAGAGCGGTAACGATGGCATTGAAGGCACCGCCCATGATGACACCGACGGACCTGTCAAGGACGTTTCCACGGGTGATGAACTTCTTGAATTCCTGCCCAAGGGTCTTCCCCTGTGCCTTCTTCTGTTCCTTTAAGGCTTTCTTCTCTTCTTTCGTAAGCTTCTTCTTAGACATGACAGAATATTACCTCCGATTTACTGAACCATTTTAATTCCCCCATTTCTCCTTTACAAGGAAGAAAAGGAAAAAAGAATCAAGACGTATTCTTAAGGAAAAGAAAAAGCCCGGCATAGCCGGGCGGAAGACTACTTTCCGAAAGTGCCGTCGAGAATGGCACGGAAGTTTGTCTCCGGCCTTGCACCGAGAATGACTTCCTGCTTAGTCTCCCCATCCCTTACGTCGACCCGTTTGCCGTCTTTGAAGGCAACCATCCTCGGAATGGAGACGACACCGAATTTCTGGGCAAGAAGCGGGAATTCATCCGTATCGACCTTAAGGAAGGTAAGATCGGAATAGTCGTTTTCGATTCCTTCGATAATCCGTCCCCTCCTGCGGCAGGGGCCGCACCATTTGGCGTTGAAGTCGACAAGAACCTTCTTGTCGGAGGCAATCACCTTATCGAAATCAGCTTCGTTTTCAAGAACTTTAATCATTTAGAGAATCTCCTTAGTACTAACTTTAGAACGAAAAAGTTTATTCTTCAAGTCAAACGCCCTAGAGAGTGGCTAGGACACCGAAAAAGTAGGATAGAATGCCAAGGAGGGCAAGATGGAAGGGATAGTAGGCATAGAAGCAGATCCGGATGACCTTGTTATCTGGCCCTCTTTTTCCGTTATAAAGGAAAAGAAGAAGGGTTCCGAGAAGGGAATAGGTTCCAATCGGGATGAATTCATTGGGAAGCAGACGGAAAGATGCCGAATAGAGTCCAAGCCGGTAGAAAAGATAGAAAAGAAGATAACAGGTCGCCCTTGAAATAACTTCATATAACGTCAAGGGAAGTTGCCCCTGGCTTTCTTTCCTTGCCAAAAAGGGAACCTTCCTTTCCTTCGCCTTCTTTTCCCTGCGGAAATCATAAAGAGAGCGCCCAAGATACCTAAAAAGGAAGAGGAGGATGCTAAAAGCTCCCCAGTCCGACTTTGTCAGTGTCCCATAGGAGGAAGAAATAACGAAGCCGGAAAGGAATTCATAGGCCAAAGGAAGCAGGGCAAGAAAAGAGTACCCGTCTTTCCGTCTGAGAAGATAGACCAGCAGGGCACCGCAAAATAAGTCCGTGAAGACATTTCCGATTAGAGGATTGTCTGCTACAGGAAGGCCGGCAAAAAAACCGAAAAAATAACCGAAGGCATCCCTCACAAGGGCACAGAGTCCTAGACGGAGGAGATAGTTCTTAATGGAAGAGGTGTGGTAGACCCCTTCCCTTACAAAAAAAGCAAAAACCGGAAAGGCGCATTTCCCGATTGCCCGAAGGAGATAATAGGCCAAAGGGATATCGACTCCGGTTCCCTTGCTGACAAAAAGCCTTCCGATGTGGTCAAGTGTCCTTAATAGACAGGCGATTAGTTTAAGAGGGAAAGAGGGGAAGGAGAATCTGGATTTGTTCATTTTTAAAAGAGGGCGAGAGGAAGAAGGGCGACCTGAGAGGACAAGGCCATCACTTCAATCGAGGACAGGGCGTTTAGCCTAAGATGGGAAACCATCGATGATCCAAGCTTTCCGCTCGAGACATAAGTCAGTCCAAGGATTGCCCCGGAAAAGACGTAGACAGGAAGATTAAGCAATTCGTTGACAAAAGACATCCGATATGCTTCAAAGGCCTCCTGGTTACCCGCCGAGACAATCCTAAGCAAACCAGAAGAGAAGTCGAAATGGATAAGTCCGAAGACAAGGGCCGAAACGATGACCCCGACGATTCTTTTCCGCTTCCCCACCCTGTCAAGAAGTCCGGCACGGTAAGTCATCTCCTCGCAGAAGGGGGCGAAAAGAACGACCGTCACAATCGAAAAGAAAGGACTTGCCTTCCTCCTTGTTTCTATCGAAGTCTGATTTGCGTTCGCACCATAGTCAGGGATAAGAACATTATAAATACTGTTAAAGAAGATGTTGATGAAAATAAGGGCGAAAAAGCCGGCTAGGCCATAGATGTAGGTCTTAAAATTCCCAAAATCCTTGAAAAGCTTGCAATAGGTTTTCCGGCCATCGAAGAAGAGGAAGAGAAGGAAGGCGGCAAGAAGAAGACCATAGCTGAAAAACATCAGCAAGGCATTTCCCTTGGGAGTCAATTCGGAAGTTTCCGCATTGAAATAGGGAGTCGCCCTGAGAATAGCCGAGACAAGGGTGCTTAGGATGCTTAGGCCGATAAAGCCCCTAAGGAAAAAGACAAGCTTTTCCCAGAAAGGAACACCGAAATTCCTTTCGCTCGGATGAAGGAAACGATAAGTTCTCTCCTTTCCGTCAGGGGTAAAACCTTTTTTTGGTTTCTTGTTTTCCTTTTTCTGCTTTTCAGTGAGGTTATCATTGTATATTTCCATCGGTCAGCCTCCTTAACGACGTTAATTATAATACGATTCTCTTCTTTTTTTGTTTCTTTGGTTGTAAGTGGGATGAAAAAGCGATTTGATTCTTCCCTTGCCATGTCAAAACGATGACCTGTGCATTAATAAGGAATTGTGTCCAATCTCTTTTCAAATGTTCAAATAGGGTTTCCGGCTTGGTATAATTGAACCAACGGAGATTAGTGCAATGGCAATTGATCAAGTGGTTTTCCTGATATTGGTTATCCTTCTGTGTGCCGGTGTCTTTTTCTCGCTTCTCGCGGGGCTTGCCGGCTTCCTTAAAGGCATATATAAAACCGGGGTGAAGGTCCTCGTCAAGACAATCCTGCTGATTGTGGCAATTTTCCTTGCCATCCCGATTGCGAACCTTATTTCCGGCAGGGAAATTGATGCACTTAACTCCCTTTGGCAGTCGGTGGGACAGACATCGGCTGACTTAAATCCTCCTACCTTACAGAATTTTGTCTCTTCCTATCTTCTTTTGGTTACGGACATTTCTCCTAGGAACGGAATTTCCGTCTATCAAAGGTGTTGGAACCTTGCCGGTTCGCTTATTGCCATCGTCGTCTTCTTCCTGGAAAGGATTCTCATCCAGATTTTCATCTCCCTTGTTACGGCGATTGTCTACAATGGTATTTTCCGCTGGATCATCCCGGCCGAAACTCCCAAACAATGGAAAATACGCCGGAAGGAAAAGAAAAAGAACTCTCTTACCTCCGGAATAAGCAATGAGGATGGAAGTGCGAGTGAAAGGAAGACGAAACGTCGTCTTCCCCTTCTTCGTCTCCCCGGTGCGCTTCTTGGCTCCGTCCAGGAGTTTGTTTATTTTAGGATTATTCTTTCCCCTCTTACTGGCCTATGCCGGATGGCAATAGAAAACAAGGCCGTTGTCAACCAGTTTGTTTCCGACAGGGACACGAAGAAGAAAAGGAATAATGTCAGGGATGCCATCTCTTCTTCCGCGGTTTATAAGATTAACGGTCTTGGCAACAGGGACAGGGTCATAAGGAACAAAGCTACGGAATTCGAATCTGCAGGTGGGGTGAAAATTTCCCTTGTCGGCCTAGTCGACTCCGCTTTTGACGTCGCCAAGCCTTTGCTTGATGCTAATGCTCTCTCCTATGATGCCGCCGGAACCCTTGTCATCAATTATTCTGCCCTTCTTTCCACCGGAACAGTCGGTCAGCTTCTTACCCGTCTTGCTGCCAATCCCCAGGTTATGGCCCTTATCCCTCCCCTTGCCGAAGCGGCTGTCTCTTCCCTAACGGGAACGAATTTCCCTGTCCAGGAACTGAGCAGGAAAGACATCGCCTGGAAGGACGATATCAATATTTTTTCCGGAATCTACCAAAGCAGGTATCAGTACATTATCGAGCCGAGGATAACTTCGGACACGAGCATAGATCCAGGAAAGATTTTCCTTGATCCGTCTAAGAGGACGGATGAAGACATCGATACCATTTCCTCCTCTATCGGCAATCTTGGGAAAAGGACCCTGTTCAAAAACAACAGGTCAGTCATTCTTGCCTACGCCGGAAGGTATGCTCAAAAGAACGGAATAAGCATCCTTCCTTCCGATTCCGAGAAATACAAATCCCTCGATTGGTCTTCCGAACTGACCATCTTCACGAAGAATGTGTTGAAACTGGCCCGTTCCCTTTCCCTTAGCTTTTCCGCTTCCACGGACTGGAATTCCATCCCGGATACGCTTAGGGAATCCTTCTCCGACCCGGTGAAAAGGAAAGTCATCCGTTCTTCGATTCTCGGTGACGAGAACAACGCCGGTATTCTCGACAGGGGAATCTTTGATTTGGTATCTATCCCTGAGACGAGGTCTTCCCTTGTCAGCTTCATTCCGGGAAGGAGCAAATATTCCAAACAGATTGATTTCCACACCCTTCTCGGTAATTTTGACAAAACGCAGGAAAAAAATGAAATCGGGAAAAGGTTCGATATCAGGGAGATTCTTTTTGACCCTGATTCCCCAATCGATATCAAAGACCTTAAAACCATTGATCTGACTGATGATAAGACCTGTGAGACCCTATGCCTCGTTTTCGAGAAGGCAGAGGAATCTGTTTTATTCTCTAAGCTGCTCCCTCTTGTATCCAAAGCGTTCTTCTTCAATTCCGGCTTCGATTTCAGCCAGTACAGGTTTTCCCTGAATCCTTATTGCTTCAATTATGACGACCCTGACTTCAGGGAGAATAGGGAACAGGTTCTTCTTCTTAGGCCGAAGATTGCCACAATGGTCCAGAAGAGGAACGATTCCTCCCTCAGCAACGAACAGAAAGTTTCCTATATCGATACCGATGCCTTACGTCAACTGCTTAGCATAGTCAGGAATTCCCAGTTCTTTAATTCGGATAAGGAAACCGGTATTGCTTCCGATGCCCAGAAAAACGCAAATCTCCATTACTTCCTTAAGTCTCTCTTTTCCTCTTCCATTTTTCAGAACTTCCCGCTCTCTGCGCCAAGCCTTTCGGAAAGGTCTTCCATTACTTGGGGTGAAGGAAAGCAGGGAGACGGCGGGGAAATCGACCGGATATGCACAGTCATTGAGTCGGCCAAGAAAAATGCAAAATTCAGGTTTGGGAAGGAAAAGAAGATTTCCGACATCCAAGACTTCGATGCGGTAGGTTCTCTGATTTCCAATGGCAGGGAAAGTGAGATTATCCGTCCCTGTGCCCTGCAGATTATCGACCAATCCCTGAATTCCTATTTTACAAAACTCGGCATTCCTCTTTCCCTTAACCAGAGGCGGACGGAAAGGTGGAAGGACGATTCCGATAATATCGCGAACATCCTCCGCCTGTTAAAAGGGACGGACAGGGATGACTTTGATCTTTCTTCCTTTGATTCCGACCGGCTCAATGCCCTTCTCTGTCAAAGGAAGGACAGGAACCTGATTAAGATAGCTAATTCGGAAGATGATCCTTTCGGCTATGAGCTATATAAACTGATTACTTCCCAGAAGGCAAGGAAGGACAGGGGAATCGACTCGACAAGGGATGCTTCCCTTTTCCGCGAATCCTCTTCCGATCCATGGATTGGGGACAAGACCAAGAAGACCATTGACGGAAAAGAATATGAAATCGACACCAGCGGGCGGATTTACTTCCTCTGCAAGAGGAGGAAGGCTAGGCAGGAAGTCGGAATGGACAACCTGACAAACGGCAATATCCCGAAGGGCTTTATCAAGAATGCCAATCTACAAGAGTCTTTTTCTTCTCCGTTCATCCGTAAGGTTTTCGTTTCCTTTATCCAGTCCACCCTCTTCCACATTGACCTTTCTTCCCTAGCCATTTCTGATGGGGACATCTTCGATTTTTCCCTAAGGAAGAAAAGGGAAAAGGATGAATTTGTCAAGACCCTTGATTTCATTGACTTCCTCTATACCTTGTCCACGGACAAAATCGACGGAAAGGATAAGCTTTCCGTCAGGTTTGAACATCCTTTCGCCTGGCAAGAGACAATGGCCTATCCGGAAGTGACGGACACAGATTCACCCAATTATGGAAAGACCTTCCTTGATGTTTTCAACGAAAGGGTAGACGGCAGGACTTCTCTTTCCCTCTTTACCGCACGGAAGGAGGGAAGCCTCCTTTCCCCGGTTTCCTATTTCCTAGAGAAAACAAGGAAAGAAAGGAATCTGTCTTCCCTTAGGACAAGGGGGCAGGGAGATAGTGGCCTAGACGCCCTCTTTGCCTCCCTTGTGAAGGATGACTATGTTGTGGAAGGAACCTATTGTAAGAGCCTTGCCCTGGATAGGCAGGGCAGGGCAGATGATTCCACCCTTTCCAGGAAAGGACTTTCTAAGGATAAGGCCCTTTCTAGGAGGACTAGGAGGAATAAGAGCAAAATCTTCCACCGGGTTCCTATTTCCTTAAGGAAGCAAGGCTTTGAAGATGCCGGCCTTGCCTCTTATCTTTATGATCCGGACACGAAAAAGACGATAAACGGGCCTTCCTTCTTTGTCCACCTGACTACGGGTAAGGATGATGTCGACTTCTGGCAGAAGGAAATCGGTTACGGCGTGGAAAGGCTTCTCGGCGATGGTGAGCTTCTGTCCCTTCTTGATAAAGGAAGCAGCCTTTCCGATGCCAAGAGGGAAGACATCAACCTTTCTTTCCTTTATTATCTTGGAAACAGGGAAATCTTCAAGGAAAGCCGATCCTACCTCTTCTATAATCTTATCGACCGTCTGACTAAGGATGCCCTTAAGGGAACGGGGAAGAGCCTGTCTCTGTTTGCTTTAAGCACCTCCTCCCCCTATGGAGAGAGCGTGAAGGCCTATCGGAGGGAGGAACTACTCTTCTCCAATCCGAAACTTCTCGGAGCCGACCAAAAACTCGATGAGCAAAAGACAAAGGACGATTTAGCCAGGGTAAAGTCCCTCCTTGTCTCCGTCCTAGACCAGCTCTCCTGTCTTGTAGACGGAAGCAAGATAGACCAAATCAAGTTTGACTTTGAACAAAGCACCTTGATTTGCCTAAGAGACGACAACGGTTCTCTCTATCGTTCGGACAGGGCGAGTGAGATCTTTGCCGGGGCGATGAATGCGTTCAGGGAGAACGAAAAGGTTACCGCCCTGATTGGCCCTTCGGTCTCTTCCTACGACTTCTATGCTTCCGACCATTATCTTGTCAATCCTAAGGAAGGACTCGCCTTAAACGGACTGTTAGTCCTCTTAAAAACTGTCCCTTCAAGGCAGAGCACTTCTTCCGGTTCTCTTCCCTATTACACCAAGAAGCAGCTTGAGACCTTCTATCCTCTCTTTGGGAAGGATAACCCCTACCCTAATGACATCCGCTACTCCACTTTCTATCAGGATGGCGTGAATTCCTCCTTTGCCAACGCTTTCCAGAATAAGATCTTTGCCCTACCTGTCCTAACAAAAGCTTCCTTGATTTCCACCTTCAATGAAGTTGTTTCCATTGATCTGACGGATAATTCTGTTTCCGAACTTCTTGAAAAAGCAGAGATCCAGTAGGAAGGAAGACACAAGAAAAAGGCAGCCGGCCGGCTGCCTTTTTCTTCTTGGATTCTATTACTTGACCAAATCGTGTTTCAGCCTGTAGGACAGACCTACCGTATCGTCTCCGCAGTGGCAGGCGATGATTCCTGAGGCTTCGACCGGGAAGAGAATGGAGCTTCCGACATAGCTTTCGAGCTCCTTGATGATTTTCTTGACGTGATCGTTTCCTCCGACATGGGGAATCCTGATCGGATAGGCGACATCGATGTTCCCCTTGTTCAGTTCGGTCCTGAATTCGTCCACGATGGAGTTGACGCCCTTTCCGATATCCTTTCCGCGGACGAGCTTATGGACGCCCCTCTTTCCGTCTTCAAGGCGGATAATCGGATGGATGTGGAATTTGTTCCCTAACAGGAAGGTAAGGCCAGAGCAGCGTCCGCCCTTATAAAGGAAGTCCATCGTACTGATGACAAAGGACATGCTAACCTTCTTCAGCCGTTCTTCATGGCGCCGGACGATTTCCTCCGGGCTTAATCCATGGCTGATGTCGTTAGCGATTCCGATTGCCTCAAGACCCGTTCCGCAGGAGAGGGAAAGAGAATCGAGTACAGTGATTTTCTCTTCTGCCTGCCTCCTTTTTACCGCCCTATGCGCATTGTTGTTGATGGAAGAGATGTAGGAAGAAATCGGCCTATAATAAAGATGTTCGGCATGTTTCAGTCCTTCTTCGAAGGCAGCCTTAAGTTCCGGTATATTCAGAGCGCTTGTCTTAGGAAACTGCTTTGTCGCTTTATATTTCTCTACGATTTCCTGCGCGGTGATGTCTTTTCTGTCCCGGTATTCCCGTTCTCCGAAATGGACAATCAAGTCGGTGACTCCGATGTTCAGTTTGGAAAGGAACTCACTAGGCAGGTCGCAGCTGGAATCGACAATCAATCTTGCTTTTTCCATAATTAAAACCTCACAATTTTGTTTCTCATTGATTTAAAGGCTTTTTTTATTTTAAGTGTTTGGCTACAATAAGTCAAAGAAAGGGGAAGGTGAGATGGACACTCTTCGCTATGAGGAAAAAGGATCTTTATTTCTTGCTTATTTCCTTACCCTGGACTCCCCCCAAAAAGGGGAGGATTTCCTCAGAAAATTAAAGGAAGAGAACAAAAAGGCACGGCATTTCCTTTATGCCAGGCGTTACAAGAATAAGTTCGGGGCAAGGAGGACGACCTCAAGCGAGGACCGGGAACCGGTTTCCTCAAGGAAGAAAATCGCAAGGCTAAGGGAGAAAAAGGACAGGAGAGACTGCGGTGTTTTCATCGTCCGCTATTTCGGAGGGAAAAAACTTGGTGCCAGCCATCTGGATTCCGTCTATTTTTCCTTGGGGACACGGCTTTTCCCTCATTGATTGCCTTCCTCATGAAAACTTTCTTTCAAACCAGTATAATAGAAAAGAAACGAGGTATTCTCTATTATGGATAATAACAATCAGGGTTCTGCCAAAAAGGCTCCCTACCTTCCGAAAAGTTCTCCGGCCCAGGGGGCCCATATCGGACATGTCATTGCCGTTAGGTCCGGCAAGGGCGGTGTAGGAAAGTCCTTTGTCTCCTCTTATCTCGCCGTCCTTCTCTCCCGGAAAGGATTCAAGGTCGGAATCAGGGACTGCGACATCACCGGGCCGTCCGTCCCTTTTGCCTTCAATAGGAAAGGTCCGGTCTATGGCGAAGGAGCCTTCTTCTATCCATTAAAGACCAAGGGCGGCATTGAGGTAATGTCCTCCAACCTTCTTCTCGATAAGCCTGAGGATCCGATTGTCTGGCGCGGGGCGAGGATTTCCACCCTTATCGAACAGTTTTATGCCCAGGTTGTCTGGAATGTTGACTTTCTGATTCTTGATCTTGCCCCGGGAACCGGAGATATTTCCCTTACCGTCTTCCAGAAGATTCCTGTCGATGCTTCTGTTGTCGTCGCCACCCCCCAGTCTCTGGTCAATCTGATTGTCGAAAAGAGTGCTAAGATGGCCGACAGGCTCAATGTTCCGCTTCTTTCCTTGGTGGAGAACAGGGCCTATGTCAAATGTCCCCACTGCGGTGAACGGATAGATATCTACGGCAAGAGCGATGCCGAAGTTGCCAAGAAGCATAATATCCCTGTCTTTGATGAGATTCCCTTTGACAAGGAAATCGCTTCCTATATGGACAGAGGGGACATTGAGGATTTCAAAGGGGACTATCTCTCTTCTACGGTCGATGCCATCATCAATAGCCTGAAATAGGAAGGAACAGATATGGACGAAAAAGAACGGAAGGATGTTTTTCTTGAGCGGTTCAAGGAGCTTGAACAGAAACTTCTCTCGCTATGCAAGAGTACCGGGGAAGAGCATGTCTCTTTTTCCCGTGCCTTGAACAGGGTCTATTATGAGGGAAAGGATCCGATTGTGTCGGTCTGGGATAATTACGACTTCCTTCGGACCGCAAGTGACTTACGGAACATCCTTTCCCATGAAAACAATGTCTGTGCCCCGACCGAGGATTTTCTTTCCCGCTTTACCTCTCTTGCCGGGTCAATCATCAAACCTCTTAAGGCAAGGGACATCAGGACACGCAATAGGATCGTCTGCTCAAGGCAGGAAAAGGTCTCTTCCCTTCTGCCAATCAGGAACAAGGAAAGGATATCCCATGTTCCCATCCTAGGGGAGAACGGAGTGGTGCTTGGCATTTTCTCCCGTTCGACTCTCTTTGACTATCTTTCCCTGAAAAAGGATGTTGATTCTTCCTTCCTGGAGAAAAGAAGGAGGGAGAGGGAGGAAATCGTTTCTCCTTACGGCCATCTAAATGAACGGTTTGTCTTTGTGTCTCCTTACGCCCGGGCCGATGAAAGGAATTCTCTGATCAGGAAGACAAAATCCCACGACAAGCCTGTCGGCCTGATTCTCGTCACCAAGAACGGAAACCGGAAGGACAAGCTGCTTGGCCTTATCACCCTTACCGATTTAGCTAAGATCCGGAAATAAAGAAAAGAAAAAAAGAGCCGGCGCCGGCTCTTTTTTGGTGAGGCTGGAGGGACTCGGACCCTCGACCCCCTGCTTAGAGGGCAGATGCTCTATCCAACTGAGCTACAGCCCCAGAAAACCAAATGAAATTTTAACCGAAAACAGCCGGTTTTTCAAGACTAATACTTGCAAAATCATTGCGGGGAAAAAAGAATTTTTATAAAATAATCCCACAATGAGGTAACAGACATGATCCAAGATGGGGAAATAAAACAGAGGAAAAAAGAGTTCCGGCTCCTGCTCGGGAAGATTAAGGAATATGATACGATTGTCATTTACCGTCATCTCTCTCCTGATTTTGATGCTTTAGGAAGTCAGCTTGGCCTGAAGACATGGATTCTGGATAACTTTCCTGAAAAGACGGTTGTCGCCATAGGCGACAGAAGGGAAAGCAAGATGCCTTCCCTGTTTCCTTATCCGGACGAGGTCGGAGAGGATTTCTATAAAAAAGAGCATCTTGCCATCACCGTTGACGTGGCCGACCGGCAGAGAGTGAGTGGTGACCACCTTGCCATGGCGAAAGAGGTTTATAAAATTGACCATCATCCTCTTCCTTCTCCGGAAAAATGCTTCGGAAGCATGACCTGCATCCACCCTTCCCGTCCTGCTGCTGCCGAGATTATCGCCCTATTTACACTTTCCTTGCCGAAGAAATACTTCCTTTCCAAAAAGGCTGCATCCTACCTGTATGTCGGAATCGTCGGAGATTCCGGACGCTTCAGCTATCAGGATGTCGATGGCGCGACAAGGCGGATTGCCGGAGATTTGATGGACAAAGGCATTGAAAAAGAAAAGCTCCTTCATCTGAGGTATGACCATGACAAACGGGAAATCGGAATCCTGAAGTTTGTCCTCGACCACTACCAGGATGCCGGAGACGGAATCTTCTATTATGTCCTAAAGAAGGAGGATTTCGCTTCCCTTGGCAGGTATCCGGGGGAAGGGAATCTTTTCCTTAATTCTATCCGGGACAGGAAAGAATGCGAGATAGCGATTTCCGTCAGTTATGATGAGTCAAAGAATGACTATCGTGTTTCCCTGAGAAGCAAGACAAAAAAGATAAATCAGATTGCCAACCTCTTTAATGGCGGAGGACATGACTATGCCGCAGGCTGCCATATTCCATCTTTGGATGCCCTTCCTGAACTTATCGCTTCCCTAAAGAAGCTTCCGGAGTGAACGCCTTTCTTTTTATCCGATAAGGACGTATCCGTTTTCCCTATAATCTAGGGAAACAAGGCCAAGGGCATTAGAGAGCTGCTGGCCTTTTTCTTTTAGTGAGGCATCGTCGAGGAAGTAAAAGGAGGCGTCTATCCCTTTTAAAGAGGAATAGTCGGAAAGAAGATCTTTGTCGACAAGGCAAAGGGGCTTTCCCTCTTTTTCATCGTTTGAGAAAGGAAGACTTCCCGTGTAGGCTGTCTCTATCCGGTAGACCGGGTACTGGGAAGAATAGGTAAGGCCTAAGCGGTTTTCAAAACCATTAAGCAGGGCACGGGAGGAAGGAAAGCAATATTGGTGGATAAGCGATGTGAAGTCATCGGTATCGGAATAGTCTTCTTCGAGGTTCTTCACCTGTTTAACTATCGATCCTTTCGAATAGAAGACCAGGGCGGATTCCGTCAGGGAGGAAGAAGGGTTAGCACGGAGATAGTTGGAGAGAGTCATGAAGGGAAAGAGGACGCCCTCCTTTTTGATGTAGCCCTGCCTTGTATAGGAAAATAAGTCACAGGTTCCGCAGCCTTCCGCATAGATGAAAAGGGGGAAAGAGGCTTTCTTACCCCTTAAAAAAGTCAGGTCGGTATCGGAAAGGGAACAAAAGTACCCTTTCTTCCCTTTTTCCGTTTCCTGGACGGCCCCTTTAAAGAGAAGAAGCGGAATCTTTTCCTCACTTCCCTTCCTTTTGCAGGAGGAAAGAACAAGGAGAAAGACGGCAACCAAATTCCGAAAAATCAATCTTTTATGCATGAGAGAAGAAAATCCCTGTTTAGTCTGACGTCTGCTTCCTGGACCTTTTCCCTTAGTTCTTTTAAGGCCTTTTGGTAGGAGGAAGAACCCTCGGCATCTGTGTCTTTTAATTTCGTCTGGCTTTTTATTGTTGTGAGCTCTGGATAGAAGGCGACCTTAAAGGAAAGGCTTCCGTCATCGTTTCTGATGAGGTCCTGCTGGTTAGCAAAGACGGAAAGGCGGTAAGACGTTTCGCTCTGGAAAACAACTGTCGGAACAAAACCGGCTTTGTTTCCGAGAATGTCTTCTGTCGGGTAATCCGAAAGATGATGGTCGATGCAGAACCGCGACCAGAGGTTTAGGACTTCGTCCCGCCTAGTTATCTCTTCGCTCCGTTTGCAGACCATAAAACCATCCGTCTCATAAAAATAGATTTTTGTTTCAGGATGGTCTTTCCTAAAAGGAACAAGGACTTCTTTTGAATAATTCTGGCAATCGTGGCATCTTCTCCACGTGTAAAGAACGATTTTGTCCTTTCCGTCAGAAAGGAGCGCATCAAGACGTTTTGTTCCAAATCCTAGATAATCCACGTTCTCGCTGAAGGAGTAGTTTTCTGTATTGTCAAAGACATAGGTGTCCCGGCTTTGATCATAGGAGTAGTCGTTCCTCTGGTAAAAATTATCCAGTACGGTGTATTTGGCAAGCCTGTCAGAAAAGAATGCCTCGGATATTTCACTGCTTTCCTGCGTGGCTTTTAGGCTGCCTCCCTTGTAGAACCTATAAAAAGGCGTTCCATATTTCGCCCTCCCGCTGGGATAGAGAGGGGAACTCTCCGAGTTTTTGTAAGTATCGTAGGCTTCCTTATAGACACTGGAATAGTCGACTTCGTAAATCACCCTCTCTTTTTCCTTTATCCTTGGCTTTAGTATGCTTTTGGCTTCTTTGCAGTAGTGGCAGGTAGGCAAGGTGACCCTGATCCTACAGTCATCATAGTTGACGGCGGTATTTAACTGGGAAACGGTATCAAGGGATACAGTCGAATCAATTCCTTCCCTTTTGTGCAGCCGAACCTTGTCATTGTCATTGTTTCCTGAACAAGAGCAAAGGAAAAAGGAGGCCATTAGAAGAGGGAAAAAGAAAGCCTTGATCTTCATCGTTTCGTTTTGGTCTCCTTTATGATTAGAACGGATTAGGAAAAGAACTATAGGCCGAGAATACGGGCGGTATCAAGGGCAATCCTTAATTCCTCGTCGGTCGGAATGACGGCAACAGGGACTTTGCTGTCCTTGGCCGAGATGATACCTTCCTTTCCAAGACGGATTTCGTTATTCAGCTTGTCATCAAGTTTGATTCCAAAGGCATCCGTTAGAAGTTCAAAAGTTTTTTCCCGGTATAACGGGGCATTTTCAAAGACTCCGGCCGAGCAGACAATCCTATCAACATGTCCTAGTTTGCCATAATACCTCGAGATATAATCCGCAATATGCTGAGCATACCTTTCAATGGCTAACTTAGAGCGCTCATCGCCTTTCCGATAGGCGGCTTCGACATCCCGCGTATCGTTACTGACACCGGAAATTCCTAAAATTCCTGACTGGTGATTAAAGATGGAGTAAAGCTCTTCAGCACTCTTTCCAGTGCATCCGATAAGATAAGGCCTGCAAGAAGGATCGATGTCACCTGTACGGGTGCCCATCCTGACTCCGGCAAGAGGGGTAAGGCCCATGGATGTCGCAATGCATTTTCCGTCTTTGATGGCCGCCAGAGAAGCCCCGGAGCCGATGTGGCAGGTAATGATGTTGACATGTTCCTGTTTCGGGAAGTAAAGCTCCTTAGCCATAATGGAGAGGTATTTATGGCTTGTTCCGTGGGCGCCATAGCGACGCACGGCATACTTCTCGTAATATTCATAGGGAAGAGCATACCTGAATTCCTTCGGTTCCCTTGTCTGATGGAAAGAAGTGTCGAAGACGGCTACTTCCCCGGCATCAGGTAAGGCCTTCCTGAAAGCGTTGTAGCAGGTAAGGTGGGCCTGGGCATGCAGAGGATCAAGAGGAATCAGTTCCTTGATTTTGTCATAGACATAATTGTCGAAAAGTGCGGAATCCGAGAAATATTTTCCTCCTTGAACGACGCGGTTTCCTACTCCGGCGATTTCCTTGACGTCTTGGATGACCCCAAAGCGTTTCAGTCCGTCAAGAACGAGTTTTGCGGCTTCGTCATGGTCTTTCACCGGAAGGACTTCACTATGCTTGAATCCGCCTGGCTTTTTCAACGTAAAGATGCCGTCTTCGTGGCCGATGCGTTCCACGATGCCGTTAGTCAAGGCTTTTAAGTGTTTTGCCTTGCCGGAAAGAGTGGATTCTTCTCTCGCCCCTTCGTCCCTTTCGTAGAGCTTGAACTTTAAGGACGACGAACCTGCGTTTACACACCTGATTTTGAAAGTTTTAGACATGATGCTCCCCTCTAAATTGGACAAACTCATTTTAGTTACTCCGATTTCTTTTTACAAGGTTCACTTCTTTTTTTCTACCTATGTTATAATTTATGCGGAAAAGAGAGGATATTGTCATGGGGACTGACACTTTCTTTGAAGATTTTCTTCAGGGACATTTGCCTGATGCTTATCGTTACTTTGGCGCACATAAGGCGAAAACGCAAGAAAAGGAAGGCTACATCTTCCGGCTTTACGCTCCAATGGCAAAGAAGATCAGCGTCATCGGTTCATTCAACCGCTGGGATGCTGGGAAGAACCCAAGGAAAAAAACGGATTACCGTGGTCTTTGGGAAGTCTTTATCCCCGATGTCAAAGAAGGGGATGGCTATAAATTCAAAATTCTTTGCTGCGACAATGTGCTACGGGACAAACAGGATCCTTTTGCCTTCTGTGACGAAGTAAACGGAGACCATTGCTCCTATGTCGTCGATTTGGATAACATAAAAATCGACGATGGCGTATTTCTTTCCACGCGGAACCGAAACTTCGACTCACCTAGGTCTATTTTCGAATTCCATAGGGGCACTTTCCAAAGAAAACCTGACGGCTCCCTATTTAATTACAGCGAGAGGGCAGACATTCTTATTCCCTATCTTAAGGAAAGGGGATATACCCATGTGGAAAGCCTTCCTATTACTTCCTATCCGAACGATTTAAGCTGGGGCTACCAGACTCTTGGCTATTTTGCGATAGATAAGCGCTATGGGTCACTGAAAGACTTCGCCGCCTTTGTCGAAAAGAGGCACAAGGCGGGAATCGGAATTGTCATGGATTTTGTCCCAGTCCACTTTGCCTTGGACGATTTCGGACTGGAAAAGTTTGATGGCTCCTGCGTGTTCGAATATAGCAACGAACACGAGTTCAGCCAGTGGGGGACAAAGAACTTTGATTTGGGTAAGGATCCTGTCCGGTCTTTCCTGATTTCTTCCTTACACTTCATGGCGACGGTCTATCATATCGATGGTTTCCGCTTTGACGCCGTTTCGAACATTATTTACTGGGATGGAAACAGCCAGAAGGGCGAAAATTCAGGTGCAATCGAGTTCATTAAACGGGCAAACGGATATAGGCACACCTTGTTCCCTACCGTCAGGAGGATTGCCGAGGATTCCTCTGCCTACGGGCATGTGACAAAGGGAAGGCCGGGTGCCGATGCGCTTGGATTTGACTACAAATGGGACCTTGGATGGAGGAACGATACCCTTAAATATTATGGCAAGGATCCTATTTACCGGAAATACTGCCATAATCAGCTTACTTTCTCTAGGGCGTATTTCTACAGCGAAAACTTTATTCTTCCTCTTAGCCACGATGAGGTCGTCCACAGGAAAGGGTCGATTTTAAACAAAAGGTGGGGGGATTATGATTCAAAATTCGCCAACGTCCGCAATCTCTATGCCTACAGGTTTGCCCATCCGGGAAAGAAGCTGAACTTCAGGAGCAACGATATCGGCTCCTTCGATGAATGGAAGGAGAACGTTGTTATCCCTTGGTCGGTCCTTTCCTACCCTAAACATAAGGGGCTGCATGAACTCTTTAAGGACCTTAACCATCTCTATAAAACGCATTCTTCCAGGTACATGCAGGAATATAATCCCGTGCACTTTAAATGGATAAGGGCGGACAATGCCGAACAGTCAGTCTATGTCTTCGAACGGGAAAGCGACGAGGAATGCATGGTATTTATCTTCAACAGGACGCCGAACTTCTATTGGGACTATGATATCGGAGTCCCCTATGAGGGTTCTTACGAGGAGGTCCTCAATACGGATAAGGCAGTCTATGGAGGCTGGAACCAGTATAACGGAACTCCCTTGACCACACATGGCGAAGGAAAACACAACCAGCCCTATAAGATTACAGTGAAAATCCCTTCCTTCGGTGCCATTTACCTCTGCCACCGCAAGGAGAACAAAGATGTTCTCCGCCCCTATGCGAGCAAGGACGGCAAAAAGTCCGTCTTAGCCTGCGAGACAACAAAGTAGAAACGGCCGCGTCAGCCGAATCCATGACGCAGAAAGCGATTATTGCCACATGTTTGAATTTAAGGAAAGCCAGAATTTTAATCAGGACTTCCGCAAAGCCTTTACGGAACGTTGTGTCGCCAAATATTCCCGTGATGTAAAGGACCTTGATAGCCATGAACTCTATGATGTCCTTGGAACGATGGTCCGTGACTATGCTAACGCCCTTTCCAAGAAATGCAAAGAAGAGGTGCTAAAGCAAAACGGACGTCAGCTAATCTATTTTTCCAGGGAATTCCTTCTCGGCCGCAGGCTCACCATCAACCTGTTCAACCTCGGTGTGCTGGAGCAGACAAAATCCGCCCTTAAGGAAAGGGGCATCGATTTTAATTCCCTGAAAGAGGAGGAACCCGATGCCGGGCTCGGAAACGGCGGACTTGGCCGTCTTGCCGCCTGTTTCAGGGATTCCATCGCCTCTTTGGGGCTTCCCGGACACGGAAACTGCATCCGGTACGAATATGGCTTCTTCCACCAGAAAATCCAAAACGGAAAACAGGTGGAATATCCGGACACCTGGCTTCTAGACGGATTCCCTTGGGAAATCCGCAAACCTAACGATGCCGTCGACATTTATTTCTACGGAAATCCGGAAGTCTATCGTGATCCTCTGACTAACGAGAACCGGTGGCGTACGGCAAATGCCTATGTCGTCAAGGCGGTTCCCTATGATGTTCCTAGGATCGGAAAGGGCAATGATGTTGTCAACACCCTCCGGCTTTGGTATGCCGAGCCTAGTGACGAGAAACTTCCTCCGAACACGGATTTCAATGCCTATCTGAAATTCATCCGTGACATCACCCATGGCTTATATCCTGATGATTCGACGGAAGAAGGAAAACTTCTGCGTCTCCGCCAGCAGTACTTCCTTGTCTCTGCAGGCATCCAGTTTGCCGTGAACTACGAAAAGAAGAACTACGGAACTCTTGATCATCTTCCTGAACATTATGTCTTCCATTTGAACGACACCCATCCGATTAGGACCATTCCTGAGTTAAGGCGTATCCTGATGGACGAAAACGGGTACGGTTGGGATGATGCCTATGCCATCGTTTCCAAATGCTTTGCCTTCACTAACCATACGGTCAGGCCGGAAGCCTTGGAGAAATGGCCCTGCCGGTATCTTGCCTCCGTCTGTCCGCGTGTATATAGGATTATCGAAGAGTTCAACCGCCGCGCCAGGAGGAAGAGGCATAAGAGGAATAGGAGCGATGCCGAGATTGCCAACTGTGAAATCATCAAGGACGGGAACGTCAACAGGTGCCAGCTTGCCATCCATGTCGCCTATTCCGTCAACGGAGTCGCTGCCCTCCACACCAAGATTCTCGAAGACCAGACTTTCCATGATCTCTACAGGAGGTATCCGAACAAATTCTCCAATAAGACGAACGGAATCGACCACCGGCGTTTCCTTCTCTGCGCCAATCCTTCCCTTTCCAAGGAAATCGAATCCCTGATCGGAGATGGATTCATCTCACATCCTGAGGAACTGAAGAAGCTGAACGATTACCTTGTTCCGAATGCGGAAAACGAGAAGGTTTTTGCCGAAATCAACGAAATCAAATTCCGGAATAAACTGCTCGCCCTGCCCTTAATCAAGAAATTCTCCCAAATTGATGCTAATCCGGAGTCGATTTTTGATACGCAGATCAAGCGTCTACACGCCTATAAGCGTCAATTACTCAATCTGTTCCACATCATCTCTCTCTATCTTGACATCAAAAACGGACTAAAGAAGGACTATTATCCCCATACCTATATCTTCGGTGCAAAGGCAGCCCCAAGTTACGTTTTGGCCAAGAAGATCATTGAGCTCATTCTTGCCGTAAGCAAGACCATCGATAACGATCCAAGTGTCAATAACCTCATTAAGATTGCCTTCATCGAAAACTATGATGTCTCTAAGGCCGAAGTGCTGATTCCGGCCAGCGATGTCTCCGAGCAGATTTCCCTTGCCGGAAAGGAGGCAAGCGGAACGAGCAACAGGAAGCTTAGGAGGAATGGCGCCGTTACCCTTGGGACAAGGGATGGCGCGAATATCGAAATCGCCCAGCTTGCCGGCAAGGACAACGTCTTTACTTTCGGAAGGAGTGAAGAGGAAGTCAAGGCCATCAAGTTTGCCAATTCCTATAATCCCTGGGATGCCTATCATAGTAGCCGGAAAGTAAAAGAGGTGATGGATTCCCTCATCAGCGGCGTCTTCTCTTCCGATAAAGGCCAGTTCCAGATGATCTACGACGAAATCAGGTACCGGAACGACGAATTCATGGTTCTTAAGGACTTTGATAGCTACGATAAAGCCTGTGAAGACGTCCAGAAGGCTTATCTCGACCGTCTTGGATGGGGCCGAAAGTGTCTAGCGAATATCGCCAACTCCGGTTGGTTCTCTTCCGACCGTACGATTAAGGAATACAACGACGAGATCTGGCATAGGAGAAAGACCCATTGAGGGAAGTAGACTTCACGGAAGCGATTTCCCTTTCCGTCCCTCCGGAAAAAGGCGACAGGCGGGCGTGGACCTTCTTTTCGAAGGTTTTCCTCTCCCAAGACAAAGAGGAGCTTAAGAAGGAAAGGATGGGGATGTTTTCTTCCTATCTGCGTCCTTTGTTTCCCTCCATCGGCTTCTCCCCTTTTTCCAAGGAGGAGAGGAAGGGAATGGTTAAGGGGAGCAGGGCGGAAAAATCCTATTTTGCCTTTTCTGCCTTTGTTGCCTCTTCTTACCAGGACATTCCTTCCCTTTTTCTGTCCATCCGTTACAGGATAAGCTACCTTTTTTTGCCGTAACCTAGCCTGTTTCCTTGAACTTTATCTTTTCCGTTCATATAATAATTAGACGTTTTCACACGATTAAAGGAGTAAAAATAAATGAAACACACGTTCAAAGACGAAGAAGGACATCTGATTGCCAGCGTCAGCTTTGATAAGGACGAAATCAAGACTGCCAACGAAAAGGCCATTAATAAGCTGGTCACTTTAGTTACCGTCCCTGGTTTCCGTAAGGGAAAGGCCCCCGTAGATAGGGCTAGCCGCTATCTTCGTAACGGCGATGTCAGGGACGAGATGGTCAATCAGCTTTTACGCAGGGTTGATAAAGGATTCGAAAAGGACGAAGAATTCAAGAAATACGTAGACGGACGCAAACTTTTGGGCCAGTTCCGTCCGAAAGTCGACCTAAAGAAGTTCACGGAGGACGAAGCTGACTTTGTCATCACCTATGTCCTTCGTCCGGAAGTGAAGAAACTTGGCGAATACAAAGGACTTAAGAGCAAGGCCGCTTTAAAGAAGGTCACCGATAAAGACGTGGAAGCCAAACTTGCCTCCTTAGCCGAAGATAATGCCGAACTAGTCCCTGTGGAACGGGAAGCCAAGTCGGGCGACACGGTCAATCTTGACTTTGTCGGAGTCAGGGATGGCAAGGAATTCGAAGGCGGATCGGCCAAAGGCTTTGATTTGGTTCTTGGTTCCGGCCGGTTTGTTCCTGGATTCGAGGATCAGGTTGTCGGGCATAAGGCCGGCGAGAAGTTTGATATCAAGCTCACTAGGCCGGAGAACTATCCTGAGCCCCTTACCGGCAAGGATGTCATCTTTAAGGTCACCGTCAATGCCGTCAAGGAAAAACAGGTTCCGGAAATCAACGACGAATTCGCCACTACTCTTTCCGGAAATTATGCCAGCAAGGATCTGACCGAACTCAAGGGCAAGGTCAAGGCTGACCTTGAAAAGGCCAGCAGGGACGCTTTCACCAGCCAAAAGGTCAATGATTATCTTTTAGCCATCCGTGATGCATCCGAATTTGTCATTCCTCAGGAATATCTTGACTCCCTTGTCGAGGATCGCAGGAAGAACGATGCCGCTTCCGTTGAAAAACAAGGTCTTACCAGGGATGAATATCTAAAACTTGTCAAACAGACCAAAGAGGACTACAAGAAGTCCCTCCGCGAAGGAATCGAAGCAGAATTAAAATCTTCCCTTGTCTTTGATGCTTTGGCCGAAGCCGAGAAGATCCCTGCTCCGGATCAGAAGGATCTCGAGAAGCAGATCGGTTCTCCGCTTCAGACTTTCGTTTCCAATTTCACGAACTATCTGAAGACCCAGAAGCTTAGCCAGGACCAGATCAACGACCAGATCAACCGCTACCTCAATCAGGTCTTCTCTTCGATTAGGACTGCCCGTATCCAGGCTAAGGTCCTTGAACTGAATGAGCCGAAGAAGGCCGCTGCAAAGCCGGAAGAAAAGCCTGCACAGGCGAATAAGGCGGAAGAACCGGCCAAGGAAGCAAAACCTGAGGCTAAGGAAGCAAAGTAGTTTTCCTTTCGTTTACCATCTTTTCTTCTCTGTGTGTTATTAATGGAGGTTTTTTGATATGGAATCTTATGCTCCGAAACATCTTTCCATTCTTCCCAACAACAAGACGGTCGGCCTTCCCGATATCAAAAGGTCGATTACCGGCCAGAACAACTATGACAGGCATCTTCTTTCCCGTTTGAAAAAGGGGGACGAAATCGTCCTTGCCCTTTCGTCGAAAGATGATGTATACGGCGATTTTGACAATCTGATTCTTCCCGGCGTCCGGACAGTCGGCTGTCTTTGCCGCGTCCTTTCCCTTTCTCCTACCGCAACAGGCAGGAAGGCGGAAGTGATTGGCATCTCGCCGGTTGATCTTTCCGACTTCAATGTCGATAACGTCTCTTCCACGATTACCGCTGCTGTTTCTTCCCGTCCTATCTATGACCGTGAGGACAATAAGCTTTATGAGGCCTTTGGAAACTTTACCAGGACCTATTCCGGACTGCGGAAGAAATATCCTCAGCTTCCCGAACTTCCGGACTTCTCCCAGAGCGTTCCCGAAGTCAAGAACATCCCCTACCATCTTGCCGCATTCCTTGATTCCTCTCCTTTCATCAAGGAGGAAATTCTTGAAGAAAAGGACCCGATTGAGAAATTCCGGATCCTGATTGAAGACCTTGACCGGTTCAACCTCGATTCTAAGATCGAGTACGAAATCCAGAAGCAGGTTTCCGATGCCATCGACAAGAACCAACGGGAATACGTCCTCCGGGAAAAGAGGAAGGCCGTCCGGAACCAGCTGAAGGAATTCGACGGCGGTGACACTATCGACGGTTTTGAGAAACGTCTTGAAGACCATCCTGATGCCTATCCGGAAAACATCAAGAAGCGGATCCGCAGCGAGATTACCCGGCTTAAGGCCATGCCGAGCGGCTCACAGGAGATTTCTGTTTCGACGAATTATATCCAGCTTCTTCTCGACCTGCCTTGGCGGGTCTCTTCCAGGGACAACGAAGATCTTGACAACGTCAAGAAAGTATTGGACGAAAACCATTACGGACTGGAGAAACAGAAGGAACGTATCCTTCAGTATCTTGCCGTAAAACAGCTGACCAAATCGCTTAAGGCACCGATTCTCTGCTTCTATGGGGCGCCTGGCGTAGGCAAGACTTCTTTGGCCGTATCCATTGCGGAGGCGCTAGGACGCAAATTCATTAAAGTCGCCCTTGGCGGTATTTCGGATGAGGCTGAAATCCGCGGCCACCGGAAGACCTATGTCGGGGCAAGGCCCGGCAAGATCATTTCCTCGATTGCCAAATGCGGGACCAATAACCCTGTCTTCCTCCTCGATGAAATCGACAAGATAAACGGCGGCGGATACCATGGCGACCCTGCCTCAGCCCTTTTGGAAGTCCTTGATCCGGAGCAGAATACGAATTTCAGGGACAACTATCTCGATGAGCCTTTCGATTTGTCCAATGTCCTCTTTATCTGCACCGCAAACGACATTTCCAAGATTCCCGGCCCTCTCTTTGACCGTCTCGAAAGGATCGAGTTGAATACCTATACCAAGTTCGAAAAGCTTTCCATCGCCAAGACCCATCTTATCGGCCTTGACGAAAAGGACAACGGAATCAAGCCTGGCAGGAGGGAATGGACCGACGATGCCCTTAACTACATCATCGAATACTACACCAGGGAAGCCGGTGTGCGTGAACTCCGCCGGAAGATTTCCACCATCGACCGCAAATTCGCCGTCGACTTTCTCCGCGACCCTTCCTTTAATCACATCGTTGTCGATAAGGACGTCGTGAAAAAGTACCTCGGAGCCGAAATCTACATTCACGAAAAGAACCTCAGCGATTCCCAGGTAGGCATCATCAATGGTTTAGCCTATACCGACGCCGGAGGTGAGGTCCTGAAAATCGAATGCAACACCTTCCCGGGCCGTGGTCAGCTTCTTCTGACCGGCAACCTTGGGGATGTCAGGAAGGAAGCCTGTGAGACTGCCCTTAGCTATGTGAAGTCCATCGGCGGGGAAATCGGCATCAATCCGGAGTTCTTCTCTAGTAATGACATTCACTTGCATTTCCCGGAGAGCGCAACCCCAAAGGATGGTCCTTCTGCCGGTGCTGCAACGGCAATCTGCATCCTTTCCGCCATCTGTAAAATCCGTATCCGCAATGACGTGGCTAGGACAGGGGAAGTCGACCTGCGCGGAAACGTCATGCCGATAGGCGGCTTACGGGAAAAATGCAACGCGGCTAGCCGTGAGCACATCAAGACAGTCTTTATCCCGTATGAGAACCATAAGGACCGAAGGGAACTTCCCAAGGAGATATCCGACACGTTGGAAATCGTCGAGGTGAAGAAAGTCGGCGAAAGGTTCTCCCGTGTCTTCCTAGATGATATTTCTAAAAGGAAGGATGCCATCTATAAAGAAACGACTCCTAAGAAAAAGGAGTCTAAGTCAAAGAAAAAGGCGGAATAGGCCTTGAAAATCTGTTTTCAGAAAGTCCGGTTTGTTAAGTCCGCGGTAAAAAAAGAGGAATTCCTTCTTGACAAGCCTGTCTTCACCTTTATCGGACGCAGCAACGTCGGAAAATCGACCTTGATCAACCGTCTTGTCCAGCAAAAAGGCTTCAGGAAGACCAGCAAGACCGCGGGACGGACAAACAGGGTGAATTATGCCCTCATTGACAACAAGATCTACCTTGCCGATGTTCCTGGGTACGGCTTTGCGACTTTCGAGCGCGATTCCTTTTCTCCGATGAGGAAGTCGTTCCTTGAGGAAAACAAGGCATTGAAGAAGGTTTACCTTCTCATCGATTCACGGCGTCTTTTAAGGCCGGCGGACGATTCCTTCATCGACTATCTAGAATCCCTTTCCCTTCCTCTCACCTGCGTCTTTACGAAAAGGGACAAGCTGAAAAGCCAGGAAAAGGAGAGGGTCAGTCTTCAGGAAGAGAAGCTTCTCCCCTACTCCTCCATTGAAGTCTCGCTTAAAGACGAGAAAGGCATCATCGCCTTACGGAAAGACAGGGAAAAGACAAGGGAAGAGGGGCGTTAAACGCCCCTTTTTCCTTTGTTGAAAGGAAAAGGGAAAGGAATTATAATATTTCCGGCTAGGAAGGGAAGGGAAAGGGTAACGCCTTTTAAAGAGACTCCTTACGTGGTGGAAAAGGAGAAAGGAAGCTCTTTCTGTCGTCCTGGAGCCATGGTAGGAATACCCCGTTTGGCCCGGTTAGGCCATCAATGAGAGCGGATTCTCCGAAGAGGGGTGGTACCGCGCAAGAGATTGCGTCCCTTCGTTTTCTTAAAAAAGGAGGGGCTTTTTCAATGGATGTAACAAAAAGGAACAAGGCTTATGATCATAACCTTGTCGAAAAGGGCCGGGAAGAATTCTGGGAGAAGAACCATTACTTTGAGGCGAACCGGGAAGAGAACAGAGCAAAGCCTGCCTTTTCCAGGATTGTCCCGCCGCCGAATGTCACCGGGATTCTTCATATCGGACATGCGACCAATACGACAATCCTTGATATCATTGCCCGTTATAAAAAGCTGTGCGGATATGACGTCCTCTTCCTGCCTGACAGGGACCATGCCGGAATTGCGACCCAGGCGAAAGTCGAGGCGAAACTCCGGGAAGAAGGAATCGACAAGTACACTCTTGGCCGTGAAGGGTTTCTTAAGGAAGCCTGGAAATGGAAAGAGGAACACGGAGACTACATTTCCAGCCAGTGGCGTGCCCTTGGATTAAGCAGGGACTACTCCAAGGAACGCTTTACCTTGGACAAGGAAAGGTGTGTGGCCGTCAACAAGGTCTTTAAGACCCTCTACGATGAGGGCCTGATTTACCGTGGCGAACGAATCATCAACTGGGATCCTGTGCTCAAAACGGCCCTTAGCGATATCGAGGTGGAGTATTCCCAGGACAATGGTCACTTCTATTATTTCAAGTACTGGCTTGAAGACCGTTCCGCCTATCTTACCATAGCAACCACGCGTCCTGAGACGAGGTTCGGCGACCAGGCCGTCGTCTTCAATCCCGATGACAAACGGTACCAGAAGTATCTCGGCAGGAAGGTCATCAACCCGGCTAACGGTCAGCTTCTTCCAATCATCGCCGACCGATATGTGGATATTTCCTTCGGAACCGGCCTTAGGAAATGCACCCCTGCCCATGATCCGAACGATTTCCAGATTGCCAAGCGTCACAATCTAAAGAGGGTCAAGACCAGGACCGAGGAGGCAAAGAGGAACCAGAACTGCCCCAAAGACTATGTCGGACTTGACCGCTATGATTGCCGGAAGAAGCTCGTTGCCCAGATTAAGGAACAGGGCGATTTAATCAAGATCGAGGACATTGTCCATAACGTCGGCCACAGCCAGAGAAGCAAGGCCGTCGTCGAGCCAAGGCTCTCTAAGCAGTGGTTTGTCAAGATGGATACTCTCTCTCAGGCAGTCATTGACTACCAGAAGAGCGGAAAGAAGACCGATTTCTTCCCTCCCCGTTTTTCCGATGCGTTCATGCAGTGGCTGAAGAATACGCAGGACTGGTGTATTTCCCGTCAGCTTTGGTGGGGACACCGCATCCCGGTCTATACCAATAAAAAGACTAAGGAAACCGTCTGCAGCGAGACTCCTCTTCCAAGCGAGGAATACGAACAGGATCCGGACGTATTGGATACCTGGTTCTCTTCCGCCCTTGCCCCGTTTGCCTTCCTTGGATGGCCGAATGTCCATGATCCTCTCTATCAGCGGTTCTATCCTCTTGATGTCAGGGTGACCGCCTACGACATCCTTTTCTTCTGGGTGGAACGGAGGGCCTTCCAGGGAGTCCATTTCACTTCAATCAGGCCTTTTAAGAAGGTCTATATCCATGGCCTAGTGCGTGACAGCCAGGGGCGCAAGAGGTCTAAGTCCCTAGGAAACGGAATCGATCCCTTTGATGTCATCAAAAAGTACGGGACTGACTCTTTGCGTTATTCCCTGGCCACAGGGGGAACTCCCGGCCTGGATTTGAATTTTAACAGGAACCGTGTGGAAAACGCCCACAACTTCCTAAACAAGGTCTGGAATGCATCCCGTTATCTTCTTTCTAGGATTCCTGAAGGGTTCGAGCCTGAGGAGCTGAAGGTCGAATCCTTGTCTTTCCTTGACCTGTGGATTTTACAGGAAAGCGATGCCTTGCTTAGCCATGTTTCCTCTAATAGGGAAAAGTACGAACTTGGGGAAGCGGCCAATTATGTCTATAATTTCGTCTACGATGAGTTCTGCTCCGAATACCTTGAATACAGCAAGGTTGCCTTGTCTTTGTCTTCTCCCGAGACTAAGAATGTTACGCTCAATGTCCTCTATCAGGTCAGGAAGAAAATCCTGATTGTCCTTTTCCCCTTCACCCCATTCATCACCGAGGAAATCTATTCCTATCTGCCCGGACATAAAAAATCCATTTATGAAGAGGAATATCCTAAACCCTTTGGCTTCTCTTATGATAAGGAAAGCCTAAGGCTGGCCAAATCTCTCCGCGAAGCCATTAAGGACATCCGGAACCATAAGTCTTCCTTGTCCATGGCCCCTAATAGCCCGATTTCCCTCCTTTTCTTTGGCAGCGAGGAAAATAGGAAGAAGGTCTCCCCATATCTTACCCGGTTTGGCTTTGCCTCCTCGAGGAAGAGGAGCAAGGACGACAAGAACTTCACCCACTTCCCCTCTTTCTCCCTTTTCATCGTGGATAATAGTGGCGAAGAGGCAAAAAAGAAGATCCAGGAACGGATTGTTTTCCTAAAGAAGGAAATCGAACGCGAGGAGAAAAGGCTCCAAAATCCTGCCTTCAGGGCAAAAGCAAAACCGGAGAAGATTGCTAAGGAGCAGGAAAAATACAAGGCCTATTTTGATGAATTAAAGAAATACCTTGGCTAATTCCGTTTTTTCTCCCTTTTCTGTCCCATATGAGATAGGAGGTGAGAAAATGCGTAAGAGACTGACGGAGGAAGAAAGGGTCAAGGTCACGGGCGGAGAAGCCGTTACCCTCGCTGCCGTTCTGGCAATCAGGGCAATCGGCGTTAGGGCCGTAGTCACCTATAAACTCTTCTTTTCCAAGAAGGGGAAGAGCGTCCTTCCCGGAGGCTTCTCCTTTTCATGGGAATAAAGAACAGACTTTCTCCCGGGGCACTTCTTCCCCGGGAGAAGGCCCTGAAAGAGGGAAGGGCCTCCCTGACGGACAGCGAACTTATCGCCCTTCTTCTTGACTTTGGTACGAAAAAGGAAGACGTTCTTTCCCTTTCTTCCCGCTTCCTTAACGATAAAGGCGGACTGCGGGGGATTTTTTCCTCGACCTATTCGGATTTACTGACCTTTGGCGTGAAAAAGGCGAAAATCTTCCGTTTCCTCGCCGTAAGCGAGATTTCCCGGCGTCTGATGCTGAATAAGGATGACTTAATCAGGGACTCGGAAAGCGCCTTCCTTTTGACTAAACCCTATTTCTTCGGGCGGAAGCAGGAGAGGATCAGGACCATTTATCTTTCCAAGGGCAAACGGGTCATTAAAAAGGACATCTTCGAATCGGAAAGGGAAGAGAGGGTCTATCTCCCTGTTTCCGAGATTACCCGGGAGGCTATCCGTGTGGACGCCTTCTTCGTCCTTGTGCTTCATAACCATCCATCGGGCAGAATTTCCCCCTCTCCCGCAGATCTGTTTTCCACTCTCGCCCTTTATAAAAGCCTTGCCAATGCCAACAGGGTATTGCTCGATTCTCTTATCGTGAACGGCGAAGAACATCTTTCATTCCGTAAGTCCGGACTTGGACCGTTTTCGGATAAGGAAAGGAAAGGGTGAAAATTCCTTTTTTTCAGACTAATTTTTTATTGCAAGAACCATTGCTCGCCTTTATAATAAAGGAAAATACCTCGGAGGAAAGAACATGTCTAACGTAGAAAACAAAAGCCAGAAGGCGTACCGGATTGACAAGGACCTTGCACAGGGAAGGAAGCTGATCGAAGAGGGAAAGAAAATCGACACTGCCCTTAAGCTGATCAACAAGTCCGCCCGTGTCGGAGAGACCAAGGGAAAGTCTTATTTCGAAGTCGCCAACATCATCCGTCTCGGTCTGCCCGGACTTGATGCAAATCCTGAGGAAAGCCGGACCTATTATGATGCCGCCAGGGAAAACTTTTCTGCCGAGGAAAATAAGGACGGAATGGACTATCGCGAGAGGGGCGATTATCACTATTATGGTCTTGGTACCCATCCTGCAGACATCAACCAGGCCCTTGAGTACTATGATTTAGGGGCAAAGGACGGGGATGAGGCTTCTGCCAAGAAGGCCGAGGAGATCCGTCTCCTTCTGAAGAAAGGAAACAGCGACCAGGCCCCCCATTTTGATGAAAATGCCCAGGTGGTCAAGGATAGGGAGACAAAGCCCGAAGAGGAAACTGCCCCGGCTAAGGAAGAAAAGACAGAGGAACGCCAGGCCAGAAAGGCTTCCGCTCCGATTTATTTCGTTAAACCCAAACAGGCCTGCCCGATTAGGAGCGAAGGACAGCCGATTAAAACCGAGGACAAGGACATCAACGACGTCATCGACAAGGAACAGAAACTCAGGCAGGCCCTCCGTATCCTCGATTCCGCCGCTTCCAGCCGTCAGGACAAGCTCGATGCCATTGCCCTTGCCAAGGAGGCAAGCGAAGAAGGTTCCTGCCGCGCTTCCGTCCTCTTAGGGTATCTCTATGAAGGGGATAACGAACTTATCGGCAAGGACTTTGACAAAGCAAAGGAGTTTTATGAAAAGGCTATCGGTCAGGGATCTGTTTCTGCCCTCTTCCGCCTTGGCATTCTCTATACGGACCAGGACACGTCCTTCTACAATCCGGACAAGGGGCATGAGAGGATCATCGAATCGGCCCGGAAAGGCTACAGCTGGTCCCTTTGCTATCTGGGAGACTGTTTCCGGGAGAAGGTCAGGGATCCCCGCAATCTCGAGGTTGCCTATCGCTACTATGCCCTGGCCGGCGAGCGTGGTCTTGGGTTAGGTTACCATAACAGGGCCGAAATCGATGCTTCCCGTCAACAGTTCGAACTTGCCTCCCAGCATGAGAAGTCTGCCTTCGAACACGGATACGATCCCGCTAAAGGATACCAGGATCCGGTGTTCTATACTCTCCATCTGTAAAAAGCCGAAAATGAATTTTAAGCCGCCTTCCCTATAGGCGGCTTTTTTTCATGCCGGAAAGAAGAAAACAAAGATTATCCAGGGAAAAAATAATAATAATAAATAGAAATATGTTTAACAATTCAAAATCCATTTCTAAGGTAATCGCTTACATGAAAAAACGAGTAATTTTTTCCCTTATCCCGCTTGAAATTAGAAAAAGCCAAGAATATACTGAACAAGCTTTCAAAAATTGCACAGCAACAATGAAGGCACTGAGTGTAAGAATTCAGTAAGACAGTGAAAAAGTCTCTTGACAATTCATCCGTCCTCTGATACACTCATTCTCGCTTCCCCAAAATTAAGGAAGCATACGATCGCTCTTTGAAAACTGAACGGGATGACCAGTACATACATACAAGGAA
>ERZ808262.41-NODE-41-length-110462-cov-25.972149_pt1 | contig 110462 bp, 89 predicted proteins | sample MGYA00520895_ERZ808262 | MGnify/ENA primary metagenome ERZ808262 (study PRJEB31516, sample SAMN03275588) | gut metagenome | biome: mammalia-associated habitat; material: feces | host: Papio cynocephalus | place: Kenya | collected 2012-08-02 ...
GGCGGATGTTCCGCCGGCTGGATTTCAGCGAGGCCGGAAACGGCGGGGCGGTTTCGTTTATGGCGACATTCGCCATCTATTCCATCCTGTTCACGGGAAGTTTTTTCTGGCTGCGGTTCAGCTACCGCAACCTTCAGAGCGCCAACAACTACTCCACCGAACTTCAGTGCAACGGCTGCTGGAACTTCCTTGAGGCGTACAGCAGCAGCACTCTTGAATATGACAGGTTCTACCAGATGCTGCCTGCCGATGAGGCTTCGGAGCTCAAGACCGCGCTTTGCAACCAGGATGGAGATGGTGTACAGGCAATAAGGGACTCCGTACCGGCCATCAAAAAGAACATCGTGGTGATCGCGGTGGAGAGCCTGAGCGCGGACTTCCTCTCCGCCTACGGCAACGAGGACGGAATCACCCCGAACCTCGACACGCTGATCGGGAAGAGTCTCGTGTTCGACAACCTCTACGCCGCCGGCAACCGTTCCGTCCGAGGCCTTGAGGCACTCACCCTCTGCCTTCCTCCGAGCGCGGGGGAAAGCCTTATCAAAAGGCCAGACAACGCAGGCTTGTTCTCTACCGGGACAGTGCTGAGAGCCAACGGCTACACCACCTCTTTCATCTACGGAGGCGACAGCTATTTCGACAACATGCGCACCTACTTCTCCGGCAACGGCTTCGAGATCATCGACAAGTCCAGCTACCCGAAAGAAGACATCACGTTCGCCAACATCTGGGGCACCTGCGACGAGGATTCGTACAGAGTGGCCCTGAAAGAGTTCGGCAAGAAGGCTGAGAGCGGCACCCCGTTCCACGCCATCATATTCACAATCAGCAATCACCGCCCGTACACATTCCCTGAAGGGAAGATCACCTACGATGGTGAGATGAAGTCGCGCTCCGCCGCCGTGAAGTACACCGATTTCGCCATCGGGCAGTTCCTTGCCGAGGCCTCACGCAAGCCGTGGTTCAGCAACACAGTCTTCGTCATCGTGGCCGACCACTGCGCATCCAGCGCCGGCAAGACAAGCATCCCGGTGGACAAGTACCACATCCCGGCGATAGTATATTCCCCGGGCTTCATCAAGCCGCAAAGGATTGGGAAACTCTGCTCGCAGATCGACCTGATGCCGACCGTCTTCTCCCTGCTGCACTTCTCCTACGACTCGAAGTTCTACGGCCAGAACATCCTTGATCCTGAATATAACCAAAGAGCCTTCATGGCCACCTACCAGGATCTCGGCTACTACAGCGACAATGTCCTCACCGTCCTCTCCCCCGTCCGCCGCATCCAGCAGTTCGACGTGACTCTGGCAGAGCCTTGGCATCACACCGAGACGCCTAAAGTTGCCCACGCTGACTCTCTTGTCAAGGAGACCCAGGCCTTCTACCAAACCGTCAACCTCTGTCCTCTGGCAAAGGAGCAGTAAGCCTTCCGTGTTCCCGATCGCATCAGCGGTTTTCTTCACTCTATCGCATCAGCGGTTTTCTTCACTCTATCTCTTCGGCAACATTTTCGGCTTTATTGGTCTCCCGGAAGTGCCACGAAGCACCTTTCGGCAGCGATTACACCGCTTTTCGCCACCCGAGAGTGCACGCTGCACTCTTCGGAAGCGATTTCCCAGTTTTTCGTCGCCCGAGAGTGGCAATTAAATTCATCGCCCATGGACACGCTCCGTTTCTACGGATTGAGCCATCCTATGAGTGTCTTCAGTGCGCAGACAACCATGTTTCTACGCACCGGATGTCAACAAACATTCCGTGCGTAGAATCAGAACATCCACGCACAGAAGCATTCAGAGGAATCCGAAAAGGAGCGGCTACCTCAAGCCGATTTCACTCTCTGACATAGTTGGGCATTTCGGATGGGATGACAACGGAGATTTCACAAAGCCCGCCAACGACGCCATCAGTCTTCCATGCGCTTTGGAATATGAATTTGTGAACGCCATGCTTCTCTATTGTATAACAGTTAGTGCCTCCGGTCTCCAACAGATGCCGTATTATACCGGCTGAGCGTTCCCCATGGCAATCGAAAAGATTCTTTCCGATCAGACTGCCGTGTTTCTTATACTGCTCCACGGCCGGATCGTTCTGATAGATTATAACGCCGTCCCTATCACAGACGGTAATGGAGCAGTTCAGCTCCTTTGCCCAGTCAGGTATCATCATACAGTAAGTTGTTTTGTATGCTAATGTATATACAACGGGTGCAAAATGTCATGAATCGCACCCGAAAGAGCTAAATCCAAGAAATTCGGGTGCAAGACAAGACATTACGCACCCGAAATAAGAGCCATCGAGAGACATGGGGTAATCCGACAAGCACCTAACCTGTAATAAGTCTGCGGATTAACCTATCTGGTAATCTTGAGGTTGCCGACGTTGAGTCCCCATTCGCCGTCCTGGACAATGGGGATTGGGATGCCGTCAAGATTGTTCTCGTAGTGAGGGGCTTTGAGGAAGGTGTGGGAGTGGCCGCCTACTACCAGATCGACGTTGCGGGATCTTTTAACGAGGGTCGGATCGACATAAGGCTCTCCCTCGAAGCCGATGTGGGTCAGGGCGATGACCATGTCGCATTTCTTCTCGGTCCTTAGGTACTCGGCCCATTTGTTGACAACCTCTGCGTTCTCAAAAGCGGGGATCTTATCTGAGACCTCCTTGGAGACAAGGGTGGTGATGTCGGGCATTAGACCGATGATACCGATTTTCATTCCGGCTTTCCTCACAATGGTGTAAGGCTTAACGTACTTTGCCAGAGCCACATTCGAGAAATCGTAGTTGGCGCAGACAACCGGGCATTTGATGCTGGACAGACGACGTGCGAGCTCATCGACACCGTTGTCAAACTCATGGTTGCCGAGGGTCACACAATCGTACTTCATCGCATTGATGAGGTCGATCTCGATGTCGCCTCCGAGCACGGAAAAGTAAGATGTTCCCTGACTGAAATCTCCGGCATGAAGAAGGAGCACGTTCCTCTTTCCGTCAGCTTTCACGACGCTGTCCCGGTAAGCCGCACGTTCGATCACACCGCCAAGGCCTTTCCGCTCACCGGCACGCTCTGGCTCAAGGTGGCTGTGGGTGTCGTTGACATGAAGGATGGTCAACCGTCTCTGGGCCGCGGCATCGATGCAGGACAACGCCGCGAGCAGACATATTCCTAAAAATATCTTTTTCATTTCTGATCCTTATCAGTCACTTCGGCAATCTCAGTGGTCTACTTATTTCTGATTCTTGATATTCACTTCGACAAGCTCTTAGTCACTTCGGTCTTAATCACTTCGACAGGCTCTGTGACCTATTGTATTACTGTGATCCAGTGCTGGTTCTGGTACTCGATAGGCTTTCCGGCGGCGGTGAGACTCTGGACGTAAGCGAGCATCGTGTCGTAGAGGTAGCCTTTGCACTTTATGATCTCAACAGCGTTGTCGGCGACCTTGTAGCCGTCGCCACCGTCCAGAAGGAAGTTCAGAGTGGCGACCCCATAGATTCTGTCATCATCAAGAGGCTCACCGTTCACGAGCGCGGAGACAATCTTGCCGTTCTTCACCGTGACCTTCACACCACCGACAATCTGCAAAGTCGTGGCGGCCATCCGGTCGAGCAACGCGCGAACATCTCGTCCATGCAAAGCCACGTAACACAGATAGTTGCGGAACGGGAACATCGACATGATGTCATCATAGAGCACCTCTCCGGCAGGCATGTCAATCCTGACTCCGCCACGGTTGGCGAAACCGATGTCAACCCGCTTGTCCGTGCTGTCAGCGGTCGCGCGCATCAATTCATCAATGTACCAATCGTAGATCTCGCACTCCGGATAGGTTCTGACCATAGTCCTTGTCGAATGGCCTATGACGGCCTTCACCTTCGCCATTGCCGGCTGGGCGTCAAGCATTATCCTGGCGACATTCCTAACAGTGCCTTTACGGAATTCGCGGCCGTTAGGCGCATAGTAGGTACAGCCTTTGACCGTACCCATCGCCTCGTTCACATTCGTCGCGTTAGAGGCCACGACTCCGGTACGATGCCCGTCAACAGGATCCATCGTCCATGTGATAGTCCGTTCCTGGGCGCAGAGGCTGAACCCTTCAGCCAGAAACAGCATGATTATCAGCCAATTTCTCATCACTTTATTGGTAATTAAAGGAGGGCACCGTTTGTCCACGATGTCCTCCTCATATTTTCAACTTATTTCATTTTCAACCACTTCCAAAGGTCTTTGAAAGTAGATTTCTTGCCGAACATCAGGATGCCGACCTTGTAGATCTTGGCGGAAAGCCAGGCGCAACCGACGAAGGTCACGAGCAGCAGAGCGATTGAAACTACCAGCTGCCACATCGGCACTCCGTACGGGATTCTGGCCAGCATCACGATCGGTGAGGTGAACGGGATCATCGATCCCCAGACGACCACACTGCTGTCAGGATTCTGGAAAGCCACAAGGATGATGAAGTAGGCGATCATCAGCGGGATGGTCAGCGGCATCTGAAGTTGCTGCGAGTCGCCCTCGTTCTCGACGGCCGAGCCCACGGCGGCAAACATCGACGCATAGAGCAAGTACCCAAGAATGAAGTAGATAAGGAATGAGATAATCAGTTTCACCCAAGGAATATTCACGAGCGTGCCGACTATGACACTCATCTCGTCAGGCTCTCCGGCCACAACGGTGGAGGAGTCAGCAGCATTCAAAGTGGCGGTCGCCCCGCCAAGAGCCTGCATCTGTTCCGGTGTGACACCCATTGTCTGCGCCATCATCTCAGGATTGCCGGCCATTTCAGCAAACATCTCCTTGCCCACGAACGATGTGGCCACGGAAACCAGCACTCCGGTCAGGATGATCCAAAGGAAGAACTGGGTCAATGCCACAAGGGCCACACCGATGATCTTTCCGAACATCAGGTCGATGGCCTTCACGGACGAGATCAGAACCTCGACAACACGGCTGGTCTTCTCCTCGATGACGCTTGACATCACCTGCCCCCCGAACATCATGATGAACATCCAGATGATGATGCCAAGCAGCATGGAGATGATCATGTACACTCCAGACTCTGAGATCGTCTCATTACCCTTGTCATCCAAGGTATATTCAGTAACCTTGACATCAGCCTTGACCTCTTCCATGATCTGCGATAGGTTCTCGATGCCGTACTGCTGGACCCGATATTCCTCGACAGCCTCGTCAGCCTTGTCCGCAAGCCCGGTGGTGAACTCAACCCCAAGAGGGTCTTTTGAATATGTCTGGACAGAGACGGTCTTATTCACAGTGTCAAGGGGCGACACCACAACCAGGACATCCTTCCCGTATTCAGACAGACGCGCCTTCACGGAATCAGGATTCTCGGTGGAGTAATCCGCGAACGTCAACCGGTCAGTGTCCTGGAGATGGCTCATCACGATGCCGGAGCGGTCAACAACCGCCACATCCTGCTTCCTTTCCTTCGTCCCGGCCATTATGAAGCCGAGAACGATCATGGTGACCGCAAAGATGACAGGAACCAGGATGGTCGTGACAAGGAATGACTTTTTCTTGACGCGGGTGAGATATTCCCTCGCTATGACTGTCTTTATTATTCTGAAATTCATGACTATGCCTCCTCTGTTACAAGTTTTATGAATATGTCGTTCATCCTTGGGATCAGCTCCTTGAACGAGTTGACAACGATGTCCTGCGCCAGCAGGGCCGAAAGCGCGTCATTGGATGAGACATGCTCTCCGAGCGTCAGCACAGCGGTGTGGCGACCGGCATTGTCCTCATCGGAAAGGACTTTGAATATATCTTCAACGTCCTTCACCTTGTCCTCCCCGGTGTAGATCAGTTCAATGTTGTTGTTGCCGTACTTGTGGCGGATATCGTTGACTCCTCCGGTGATCACCAGATGCGACTTGTTGATAAGGGCGATGTTGTCGCAGAGTTCCTCTACAGACTCCATATTATGGGTCGAAAGGATGATCGTGGCGCCCTCGTCCTTCAAACGAAGGATCTCCTTGCGGATCAGCTCGGCGTTCACCGGATCGAAACCGGAGAACGGCTCGTCAAGGATCATCAAGGACGGATTGTGAACCACGGTCGTGATGAACTGGACCTTCTGGGCCATTCCCTTGGACAGTTCCTCGACCTTCTTCTTCCACCAGTCCTGGATTCCGAAACGCACGAACCACTCCTTCAACGCCTTGCGGGCGTCAGCTGCGCTCATGCCTTTCAGCTGGGCCAAGTACATGGCCTGGTCTCCGACCTCCATCTTGCGATAAAGGCCGCGCTCCTCCGGCAGATAGCCTATCTTCTCGACATCCGACTGGGTTATCGGGCGTCCGTCGAACAAAACTTCACCTCCGTTCGGAATAGTTATCCGGTTAATGATGCGGATAAGCGTGGTCTTTCCCGCCCCGTTAGGGCCCAGAAGACCGAAGATCCCCCCTTTCGGAACGTTCACGCTCACATTGTCAAGCGCGACCTTCTCTCCGAAATTCTTGCAGATGTTCCTGCATTCGATGATGTTCTCACTCATACACTTAATATCTTACTGGTCAATTCCACAATTAGTTCCCCGGGAGTCGCCTCGCCGACCTCGCCGCCTTTGCCTTTGTAGTCATAATCACAAAGCAAAGAGATCACCTCCATCGCCTTGCGGACAGGATAGTTGGCCACAGCGGTGTCATATTCCTTCCAAAAATAAGGGTTCACGCCCTGCAGGGCGGCAGCGATGGCGGTTTTGTCCGGATAGCGGCTCTTCTCCTTCAACGCCCCGTACTTCAGGATCCTCGCGAAATGCGTGTACAATGCGCTGACCGCCATCGGCATGGCGAATTTCGCGGACTCACCGATGCGGGCCGCGATCCGCAAGGCTTTCGGGCCGTTTTTAGCCGACAGTTCCTTGGTCAACTCGAACACGCTGAACTCCCGGCTGATGCCCACATTCCGCTCGATGTCAGAGGCCGTGATCCGCTTCGTCCCTTCAGGCAGGTTTTTCAACATCTTGTCGGTCTCGACGGCTATCCGGCCCAGATTCGTACCGGCGGATTCCGCCAGCAAAGCTGAAGCCTCAGGATCAATGGTCAGTCCCCTGCCGGAGAAATACTGCGCGATCCAAGATGGCATCTCGTAGTCTCTCAACGCATTGGACTCAACCACAACCCCGTTTTTCGAGGCCTGTTTGTACAAAGCCTTGCGCTTGTCGGCCGAAGCCCCGCGCATCAAAAGCACAAGAACAGTGGAATCCAACGGCTTCTCGCAATAGATTGAGAGTTTCTCCAGATCCCGCATCGCCTGCGCGTCTTTCACAACGACCAGCTGCCTTTCGGCCATCATCGGGAAACGCCTTGCGGCTGTGATGACAGTGTCGGCATCCACGTCCGAGCCGTAGCAGATTGTCTCGTTGAAATCCCTCGAAGCCTCGTCAAGAGCGTTCTCGATGACGGCGTCACAGACCATGTCCGTATAATACGGCTCGTCCCCCATCAAAAGATAGACGGGGGCGAACTGTCCGGACTTGACAGCCGAGACTATCTCACGGCACCGACTGCCGACATCAACTGTTCCTTTCGCCATTGAGTAACCGTAGAAACGACTTGTCGCTTACTATATAGAATCAGTTGTTAGTATTTGAAATCAACGGTTTTACGAATATCCTCGGACGAAGCGCCGACAAGGATCTTGTAACCTCCCTTCTCTGCCACCCAGTCGTGCTTCCCGGCATCGAAATAGCTGATGGAGGCCTTATCCAAGGTGACTTTCACCTCTCCTGACTTGCCAGGCTCTAGGAATATCTTGCCGAAGCCCTTGAGTTCCTTGACAGGACGTTCTACCGAGCTTTCAGGAGCGCCGACATAGACCTGGACGACCTCAGCGCCGGCCACAGAGCCTGTGTTCTTGACTGGAACGGTCACTGTCAGCCCCTTGTCAATCGAACCGGATGTCTTCGGCTCGCCATATTCAAAGGTTGTGTAGCTGAGTCCGTACCCGAACGGGAAGGCCGGCTTGACGGCCTTGTGCTCGAACCAACGGTAGCCCACGAATATTCCCTCAGTGTAAGTCTCATCGTAGATGATCTTGTCTTGGATACCCATCTTGACTGCCTCCTTGCGAGGAATTCCAGGGTACTGGATCTCGCTCTGAACAGGATAGTCGGCAAGTGTGGCGCCGATAGTGAACGGCAGTTTTCCGGAAGGAGTGACATCTCCTGAAAGCACATCGGCCAGAGAGTGGCCGGCCTCGCTTCCAAGGTACCAATCCTGAATTATTCCCGGCACTTTGCTGACCCAAGGCATAGCCACAGCGTTTCCGGAGATATTCACAACCACAAGTTTTGGATTGGCGGCGGCAAGAGCCTCGATCACAGCATCCTGGGAATACGGAAGTTCATAGGACTCCCTGTCCGAATCCTCACAATCCTGATGCTTGCTCTTGTTAAGACCTCCTATGAAGATCACATAGTCAGCATCTTTGGCAGCGGCCACTGCGTCAGCGATCAGTTTCCCGGCGGGACGGCTCTCGCTGAGGTCCTGGCCTGTTGTGACACCGTTGTACTGACCACCGATGTCACCGACATAGCCGCGCTCATAGACAATCTCCGCATCGGAGAACCTCTCCTGGATTCCCTCCAATGGAGAGACCTCTTTCTTGACTTTCAGGGAGGAACTTCCACCTCCGACAGTCATCATCTTGACAGCATTCTCTCCGACGACAAGAATCTTCTTTGCATTCTTTATGGGAAGGATGCCGCCATCGTTCTTGAGCAGCACAATGGACTCGGCTCCGATCTTCCTCGCGGCGGCGATGTGCTCAGGGCTGACAAATGAACCGTAGGGACGATTCCTGTCCATAACGGTACGGAACATCAGCCTGAGGACTCTGCGGGCCTTGTTGTCAAGGACTTCTGTGGTATATTTTCCTTCTTTGATTCCCTTGAGGTAAGGATCGGAGAGGTAGTAGTTGGCATAAGCGTTTGAGGCCGACCAACTAAGTCCGTTGGTGAACGTCCCGAACTCCATGTCAAGACCGTTGTTCACCGCCTGATCGGTGTCGTGCGTTCCGCCCCAGTCACTGACCACAACGCCATCGAAGCCCCACTCGCCTTTGAGAATGTCATTCAGGGTGTACTGATTGTGGCAGCACCACTGGTTCTTGTAAAGGTTGTACGAACCCATTATCGCCCATGCCTTTCCCTCGGTGACGGCAGCCTTGAAGGCTGGAAGATAGATCTCGTAGAGAGTCCTGTCATCGACAGTCACGTTTGTCGTGAACCTGTTGAGTTCCTGGCTGTTGAGAGCAAAATGCTTTACGCACGCGGCCACACCGTTGCGCTGAACGCCCTGGACGTAAGGCACTACCATACGGCTTGAAAGATAAGGATCCTCGCCCATATATTCAAAACTCCTTCCGTTGAGAGGTGTTCTGCAGATGTTGACCCCCGGTCCCAGCAGCACATCCTTCTTGCGGTAGCGCGCCTCCTCACCGATGCTCTTTCCGTAAAGGGCCGACATCTCCGTGTTCCAAGTTGCCGCCAATGCTGTCAAAGCCGGGAAAGCCGTGCAGGAATCGTTTGTCCATCCGGCCTGGCTCCACTTGTCCCACAACACCTCAGGACGGATTCCATGAGGGCCGTCGGTCATCCAGATCTCCGGGATGCCAAGCCTAGGCACACCTGCCGAACTGAACTTGGACTGGGCGTGCAGGATCGCCACCTTTTCCTCCGTGGTCATCCTTGACAGAGCATCCTCCACCCTCTCATCGATCGTGCGTGAATCATCAAGAAAGACAGGCCCGCCTGTCTCGGCGGCCTGTCTTCCGACACCTTTCCGCTGACCGCACGCGGCGACAATGCCCGCCGCGGCTATCAGACTTAAAATCAGCTTCAATTTCATAATTATTATGCGTCGAATTTCTTTTCTTTTGTCCTTATGATCTTCTCTTTCATCAGATCAACAGCCGCGCTGACGGCATCCTCGAACGAAGTAGAGTTCCTTTCAATGACAAGATCCTGACCGTAAGCCCTGGTCTGGATCCTGACATTCTTGTTGTCAGGCTCTTTGAGCAAAGATAAAGTCACATCAACTCCATCAAGATGGTCACTGAACCGTGAAAGTCTCGAGACCTTCTTCTCAACATAGTCGAGCAATTTCTGATCCGCGTTGAACTTCAGGGATTTTACTCTAATCTCCATTTTTACCTCCGCTTTTTGCCCTTGGGTGGGCGTTAACATAAACTTTTTTCAGTTTCTCGATGGTGTTATGCGTATAGACCTGCGTCGCAGCGAGCGAGGAGTGACCCAGAAGCTCCTTGATCGAATTGAGATCCGCCCCCTCGTCCAAGAGTTCCGTGGCCAAGGAATGTCTCAACACGTGCGGAGACTTTCTCCCGGTGATGCTTCCGATCCGCCCAAGCGCCCGTTTCACAGCCCTGTCTATGAAAACCGGATAAAGTTTCAGACCCTTGCCGGTAACCGCCAGAGGCTCTTCTGCAGACCTTACGCGACCTACCATCGTTTCAACCGCTTGTAAATATAATGAAATTTCCTTACATAGCGAAGGAACAAGCGGAATTTCTCTCACTTTGTCTCCTTTTCCCCTCACGGTCATCGTCCGCCGCGAAAAATCCACATCACCGATCCGGAGTCCGATCAATTCGGCCCGGCGCATCCCTGTACTGAAAAGCATCGACACAATCAGCCGCTCCAGCCTTCTTGAATATGCCGCCTCGGAGGCTTTGTCCGTCCCCGTGATGAGTGACAGATTCTCATCGGACGCGTCACAGTCCGTCCCGGCGAAATAATCATTCATCGATTCCTCCCTGTAGAACTCAGGGAGCCTTTTCTCCATCTTAGGCTTTGCCACGGTCCTGACCGGGTTTGCAGCCAGCCTTTTCTCCTTCATCAGGAACCGGCAGAACCCGGAAAGCACTGACAGATGCAGTCTGACCGTCCTCGGACCATCACCTTTCTTTTCCATAAGAAACACTTCGTAGCTCCTGATGGCCTGACGATTGAGCGACTCAAGCAGTGCCCCGTCAGTCTTCGCCTCCGAGAAATCGGCAAAATCCCTCAGCGCATCCGAATATATCGCCTGAGTCCTAGGCGAATACCTCCGGATGTCCCTGATGTAGGAAATATAACTTTCTATCAAACCCATAACATAAAAGTGCCTATACTTGATGGCATTCTGTACTTTTTCACGCCATGTGACACTCTCTTTAAACCTTGTCGGCCAGATCACCCAACCTTTATTCCTGACACCGTGGCCAGTCTCTCGACCGGCTTGTTGCACCACTGGGCGATGACTCCGACAAGGAGGGCCGCTGCAAGGGTTCCCTCGCGGACACCATGGATTCCTCCGAGCCAGATGAGCGAGGCGACGCAGGCTATTGCCACGAGCGAGACATCCACAGCGACTTTCGTGATGTCGAAACGGGTCTTGAAAGCCTTGCAGATCGCCAGGACAAGCCCTTCACCGGCAAGTGTGACCACTCCGGCGACGACCTCGAAACTGACCCCAATTCCGACCAGAACAATGCCCACAAGACACCAAACTACCTGCATCAGGTAGTTCGGGCAAGGCACATCCGCGATGCAACAACAGGCAAAGTCCGTCATGTACCCGAACACAAACGCCACCGGCAGCTGCATCAGCTGAACCCAGTCGTAGTCCTTCCTCAAAAGCGCCATCTGAATCAGAATGAATATGCAGTGCATCACGATCGTGGCCTCTCCCACCGTCAGCGGACACAGCATGCTCGCCACATAAGGCGGGCACGAGATCGGTGACGTTCCTAGATCTGCCAGAATCGAAAAAGCCACCCCGAACGCCACGATCAGCAGCCCGACGCAAAGCATCACATATCTCTTGAGTATATCCATAACATTTTAAAGTCAAAAGATTACAAATTTACGAATATTATAGGAATCGCAAACTTTTGGACGCACCGCCTTGTTGAACATACTAGTTCACAAGATGTTTTACCAGATTGTTCATTAACCTGTCCATCAGCTATTTCGCCATCTATTTTCCTAACCGGCAACCAAAGCGTCCGTGCGTCAGGATGGTGTCTCCACGCACCAACGCCGCCAATAGAAGCGTCCGTGCGCCAGAGCTATGCCTCCACGCACGAGGGCAAGCAGGTAATTATGCTTTTCCGAGACAGGAAGGGCAGACTCCCTTGATGAGAACCTGGCACTCTTCCTGACGGTAACCGGCTGGAAGGTCATAATCATACACAGGAGTTTCTTTCAGACAGGTGATCGAATGACATACCGTACAATAGAAATGGACGTGGGAATGATGCTCTTCCTCTGTGTTCAAGGCATATTCCACAATGGTCTTGTCTACAACGATGCGGTGAACGATGCCTGCGTCACAAAGAGTCTGCACCGTCCTGTAGAATGTAATCCTATCATAGATTTCCCCCATTTCCTCCTTGATTTCATCCTCCTTAAGAGGGACAAGGTGATTCTGAAGGATGTTTATGACCGCAATCCGCTGGGCGCTTTTCTTAAGGCCGCTTCTTTTAAGAATATCGGTAGCATTCATTTAAGTTTCAAAATATTCGCAAATTTACAGCAAATAAATCATTTTATAAAATTTCTCAATTAAATAATTTGCAACATTGTTGCATTTTACATAAACAATCGCTAATTTCGCTGCCGAAAAGATGAGAAAGACAAAAATCATAACCGCTTTGGTTCTCCTGCTGGCAATGATGCCGGTGAGCATCGTGAAGGTAGCACACTTCCACGAGCTTGAGGTGGCTATGGAATCTCATCAGGACATTCCGGAGCATTCGGACAGCGGGCACTGTGAGGACACCTGCCCTATCTGTCACTTCGTAGCGACTCCTTTTGTCGGCACGCCAGCACTGCGCTTGGATGTCATCTGCACTCTGATTTTCGAGGAGCCGGAAATCGAGCTGCGGACCGGAATCAGACCGGCCGAGACACTTGCGCATTCGCTTCGCGCTCCACCTGTGATCTTTTCGTGAATCCGCCTTGGCTTGTCTGCCAGGAGTAAGTGATATTCCCAAGCTATTCTTAGGAATTACTAAAGTCAAACAAATTTTGGCTTTAGTGTTCTATACCCCAATAATCATCAGGCAATAGCCCTAAGAAATAGACAATCAGAACAATAGAAAAGATCAAGATGAAAAGGAATACAGCGGTTTCCGCTCTTCCACTCCTCATCCTGCTTTGCCTCGCATCCGGAAAATTGAATGCGGAAGTTTACGGCACGCCAATAAAAGAAACCGCGCCACCGGACACAATCAAACGCGTGGCCGCGACCGACACTGTCAGATCAAGAAAAGGCGGGACATTGAACGAGGCGGTGGTGACAGGATTCAGCAGCGAGAAGGAAGTACAGATGCGTTCCTCCTTAAGCACTGTAAAAGCGGACAGGAAATACATTGAGGAAAACTTCGGGGGCTCGCTTATGCAGAGCCTGTCAAGGATTCCCGGTGTCAAAGCCTCGGTGATCGGCTCCGGAGAATCCAAGCCCATCATAAGAGGCTTGGGTGCGAACAGGATACTCGTAGCTGAAAACGGAATAAAGCACGAAGGGCAGCAGTGGGGAGATGACCACGGACTTGAGACCGACCAGTTTGGCGTTGAGAGCGTGGAGGTTGTCAAAGGGCCAGCGGCACTCGCCTACGGCTCGGACGCCATCGGTGGGGTGATCAACCTCAAGAGCGGCATCATTCCGTCCAAGCGTTTCGGGGGAAGTGTCAACCTGTTCGCCCGAAGCAATAACGAGTCAATCGGAGCGACCGGGAAAATCAGTGGACGCAACGGTGGATTCTGGTATAAGGCAAACGCCACTATTATTGACTACGCAGACTACAAGGTTCCGGCTGACAGCATCCAGTACTATTCCTACTACATAAAGCTGCACAACAGTCGCCTCCGCAACACATCGGGCAGGGAGGCGGACGGCAGCCTGGCTATTGGATACGGGGGTGATGACTGGAGGACATCCCTGCGGATAAGCAACGTGAACACTAAGAGCGGATTCTTCGCTGACGCACACGGACTTGAGGTACGGATGTCAGACATTGACTACGATGCTTCCAGACGAGACATAGACCTGCCATACCACTCTGTGAGCCACACCTTTGTGTCAAACCATACCGAATGGAGATGGAATCGGGGGACGTTGGCGGCAGACCTTGGGTGGCAGAACAACCGGCAGAGGGAATATTCAGAACCAGTCTCACACGGTTATATGCCCACTCCCCCTGACGCCCTTGAACGGAGCTTCAGAAAGAACACCTTCACCTCCGCCGTCAATGTCCGCCAGACTTTCGGGGCGAGCACACTGAATATGGGAGCAAACGCGGAGTGCCAAGTCAACCGTAAAGGAGGCTGGGGGTTTATCCTTCCTGATTTCGAGCGGAAAGCATTCGGAGCTTACGTGACCGACCGCACCGTGATCAACGAGAATCTCATTCTGAGCGGTGGTATAAGGTACGACTATGGCGACGTTAACATCCACAGCTACAAAGACTGGTTCAAGACACCTACGGCGGACGGTGACTCAGTCTATATGGAACGCTCGTCGGATTTCAGCAAAAGATTCAGCAGCATAACTTGGTCAACGGGGATTAACGGCCGCATAGGCGATTTCGCCCTCAAGGCGAACATAGGCAAGAGTTTCCGGATGCCGATAGCCAAGGAACTCGGAATGGACGGAGTGAACTACAGCATTTTCCGCTACGAGAAAGGCAATTCCGGCCTGAGACCGGAGGAATCCTATCAGATAGACGCGGGAGTTGTCTTCGAACGTGGCCCGTTGGAGGCTTCCTTCACCCCTTATGCGAATTACTTTCCCAACTACATCTACCTCAATCCGACATCCGATTATAAAGAGGGACTGCAATTATATTACTACACGCAAAGCCGCGTCTTCCGCTGGGGCTTCGAGGCCTCGCTCAAATGGCGGTTCCTCCGCGACTTTGAGTTTGACGCTGACGGTGAGTACCTATATTCACGACAACTCAGCGGTGAGAAGAAAGGCTATTCACTGCCGATGTCCCCTCCGTGGTCCGCTTCCGCAATGCTGCGATACAATCTTCCGGCAGCGGATGAGACCAAAGGAGGGTTCGCGGCCATTGAATATGTTGTCGTTGGCAGCCAAAATGAGGTCGTGCCTCCGGAAGAACCGACTCCGGGACATCAGATGCTGAACCTCTCTGTTGGAAAATCCTTCCCGCTTGGCAAGGATCAGCTTCGGATTACGCTCCGCTGCGACAATCTCCTCGGAGTCAGGTACTACGACCACACCAGCTACTACCGCCTGATCGGAGTGCCCGCCCCCGGCCGCGACATCACGCTGATGGCTGTCTGGAACTTTTAAAGAAACCATCACTCTTGGAACGTCACACGAAACGGACTGAAAACATTGACACCCGGCTATCAATCATCCAGTCCTCTAAAATACCATCAAGTCTACTTCAAACGATTATAAAATAACGGTCTACAATGAATAGAATAGCTTTTATACTAGCAATCACTTTGCTTATGCCTTTTATGGCACAGGCAGACAATGCCCCTAAAGGCGAGACTGACGCCAACATCTACGGACACGTGATCGACAAGAAGAGCGGTGAGCATCTTCCGTACATCACTGTCTATGTAAAAGGGACCACAATCGGAACATCCACCGATGCATCAGGCCACTACTTTCTGAAGAATCTGCCTGTAGGCCAACTGTCCATCGAGGTACAGTCCATCGGCTACAGAACCGTGCAGAAAGAGGTCACAGTCACAATGAACTCCACACATGAGCTTAACTTTGAGTTGGAGGAAGACAATGTTTCCCTGGACGGGGTTGTTGTGTCCGCCAACAGAAGCGAGACCAAACGCCGTCTGGCACCGAACCTTGTCAATGTGCTTGGCTCAAAGCTTTTCGAGCAGACACAGGCCGTCTGCCTCGCGCAGGGCCTTAATTTCCAGCCTGGAGTCCGGACAGAGGACAACTGCCAAAACTGTGGGTTCACGCAAGTACGCATAAACGGACTGGACGGACACTATTCACAAATCTTGATAGATTCACGGCCTGTTTTCTCAGCACTCAACGGAGTGTACGGTCTGGAACAGATTCCGGCGAATATGATCGACAGGGTAGAAGTGGTCCGCGGAGGAGGTTCAGCGCTATTCGGAGCCTCTGCCATCGGAGGGACGATAAACATCATCACAAAAGAGCCCACGCGCAATTCCACAGAGTTCGGACACACGCTGATGGGGATAGGCGGCAACGGGGCCTTCGACAATGCGACATCAGCGAATGTGTCATTGGTGACTGATGACAACAAGGCCGGCGCCTATGTCTACGGGCAAAGCCGATACCGCCAAGCCTACGACCACGATGGCGACGGCTACAGCGAACTTCCTGTACTGCGCAATCAGACATTGGGGCTGAACTCATTCCTGAAATTGAGCGCATATTCCAAACTGACGATGCAGTATCACAGCATCAACGAGTTCAGGCGAGGTGGGAATATGCTCGACCACGTAGCTCACGAGGCGAACATCGCGGAACAGATCGAACACAACATTCAGGGAGGCGGCCTTAATTATGACTATTTCTCACCTGACGAGAAAGACCGTGTCAGCACATATTTCTCTTTCCAGACCACGGCGAGAAAAAGTTACTATGGAGGAATCGGGGAGGGTACTCCAGAGGACATCGAATCCGCAGGGAAGGCCTACGGCACGACTCACGATTTCACGTATGTTTTTGGAGCCCAATACGTACATTCATTCAGCAGGTTGCTGTTCATGCCTTCAGACCTTACACTTGGAGCAGAGTACAATTACGACTCCCTGAACGATGTCATCATTGGCTACAACCGGGATTTCCGTCAAAAGACACGGATCGGCAGTCTGTTCTTCCAGAACGAATGGAAAGACAAGAAGTGGAGCGTTCTCCTGGGCGGCAGACTTGACAAGCACAATATGTTGGAACATCTGATTTTCAGTCCACGCGTTAATATACGCTACAACCCGACGGAGGACATCAATCTACGCGTGAGCTATGCAGGCGGATTCCGCGCACCGCAAGCTTTTGATGAGGATCTTCACGTCGGAGTTGTCGGTGGGGAACGGTTGGTGACCGTTCTTGCCAAAGATCTGAGAGAGGAGCGGTCAATAAGCCTGAGCCTGTCGGCTGATATGTACCACAAATTCGGGGACATTCAGACAAACCTGCTTGTGGAAGGCTTCTGGACAGACTTGGACAATGTCTTCGCCTTACGCCAACTTGGCACTCGGGACGAGCAAGGCAATTCTGTTCAGGAACGCTACAATGCCTATGGCGCGAATGTTCTCGGACTTAACATCGAGGGCAAGGCCGTCTTCAACAGATGGATCACGTTTCAGGCGGGCGTGACCCTTCAGCAAAGCAAATATGACAAGCCGATAGGCTGGAACGACGAGGTTCCTGATCAGAAGTTCAGAAAAATGATGCGTACACCTGACACCTACGGCTACTTCACAGTCAGTACGTCCCCGGTGGAACGGGTCAATGCCTCAATAACAGGAAACTACACTGGAAGTATGCTCATTGGACACAATGCTGGTTCAGGAGTGCAGGAATCCGTTACGGTCAACACTCCCGAATTCCTTACCGTCAACGTCAAACTGGCTTATGATTTCCCATTAGGCAAGTATCTTAAACTACAGGTGAACGCAGGTGTCCAGAATGTTGCAAACGCCTACCAGAAAGACTTTGACAAGGGATGGAACCGTGACTCTAATTACATCTACGGACCGTCACTTCCCAGAGCTTTCTTCATCGGTGCCAAGTTCATCTATTAGAGGAGCCGCCTCATAGAATCATCAAAAAAAATGGAATATAAAATGAGACACAATTTCACATTGTTGGCAATGTGCGCTGCACTCATAACAGCCACTGGCTGTTCAGGAGACGACACAAAGGCTAAAGACCTGGAGAAGCCGGAGATTGTGGACGGGGAGGTTCCGTCACCGATTGACTGCGAGGTGTATCACATAGGGGATGAGATTCCGTTCCGTTACACATTCACGGACAACGGTGAGCTCGGAAACTTCAACTTGGAGATCCACCACAACTTCGACCACCACACTCACTCCACATCAGCAGGTGACTGCCCTCTCGATCCCAAGAAGGATCCAGTCAATCCGTGGGTCTATAATCAGGATTTCGCGATTCCCGAAGGGCAGAAGTCGTATGACGCAAAGGTGGACATCCCTATCCCCGAAGGCATCGACACAGGCGACTATCATTTTATGGTACGGCTGACTGACAAAGCGGGTTGGCAGCAACTGAAGGCGATCAGCATCAAGATAAGAGCAAAAGAGTAATATTCAAAAAAAATTAAAATCAATTTGTTATGAGACTAATTAAATCTATTTCAGCAGCCACGATGCTGCTTGGAGCATTCACGTTCGGGTTCACTTCCTGTGACAAAAACAATCACACACCCGACGAACCTCAGGAGAACATCTCCGTGGAGGAACTTAAACTTGGGGAAAAGGATATTCCCGACAGCGGCATTGCCTTCGCCTATGGACACCTCTCCATCCAGGCCAAAATCAAAGTACTTGAAGGGGCCGTCGCTTCAATAAAAATGACAGCACAGCAGGAAGACGGAGGGCAGGGCAAGTTCGATGAGACGGAACTGATCTCCGGTTATGACAAGGAGACGGGGAAACTGAAAGCGTTGATTCCCGCTGATGACTATGAGCAGCTTCCGATGGACCAGCCAGTGGGGCAATACAAAATGAACCTCGTCATTACACTGGACAACGGTGAGTCAAAGGCAGTCACCGGACAGTTCCAGATAAGCGACAAGCCTTTTCTTGAAAACTTTGAGATGGGCAGCGGACACGGTGCGGAAGAGGTGAACAACCACACGGGAAGCCTTAAGACCGGGGATCTGCACGTGGAGGCCGATGTCTACTGCGTGATGAACCAGTTGAAGAGAATCACAGTCTTGATTACCTCCAAAGACGGCAAAACTGAAGTGGTGAACCAGACTTGGGACAAGTCACCCTACGCAGGCACACGCAACACCACCTTCCACGAGCATCCGAAATTCCCGGAGGGCACCAAGCCGGGCGAGTATCTCTTCAAGTTCACAGCTGAAGACAAGGAAGGCAACACCTGCACCAGAGAGTACAATCTTACTTTGGTAAATGGATAACGGATTAGATCCGTTCCATAAAAACAATCACAATAAATAGTTATTTCCGAATAGATCACTGTAAAAATCGCAGATTTTTATGTAAGTTTGCAGCCATGGTTAGTAGTATTTTCAGACATCGCACGATATTCGTGCTGGCTGCGATGTTTTGCAGCATTATTTCCTCCGCAAGACCATCCGCCCGCACATCGGTCGCAGTGGTAACGGATTCTCTCACTTACTCTCACGCCTCCACCGCCATTGAGGAATACCTCTCAAGCATGCAGCTTGACGGCAAACGAGGCATCCTGCTCATAGACAGATGGGGCGTTCCAGACTCTCTGCGAGCGGCATTGAAGAACCTCTACGAAAACGAGTCTTTGGAAGGGGCGGTGCTTGTGGGAGATATTCCCGTTCCTATGATAAGGGATGCGCAGCACCTGAGCTCAGCGTTCAAGATGAATCAACAACGCGACTGGAAGAGTTCCAGTGTGCCATCGGATCGATTCTATGACGATTTCAACTTGGAGTTCCGCTTTCTAAAGAGAGACGCTGACAAGCCCGAACTCTTCTACTATTCCTTGAGCGAGGATTCACCGCAGAGGCTCCGTTCCGCCATCTACACATCCAGAATCAAGCCCGCGGACAAGGCTCATAAATATGAGCTCATAGGCGCATTCTTGAGAAAGGCTGTGAAAGCCAAGAAAGACGCCGCAGCCATCAATCATATTCTTTTCTTTGCAGGACACGGTTACAATTCGGAGTCCATGGTGGCCAGGATGGCCGAGTACAAGGCTCTTCACGAGCAGTTCCTTACTATTGAAAGTAATGGCGGGAAGGTGGATTTCATCAATCATGATTTCGATGAATCAGTCAAGGACAGACTTCTCGCGGGGCTTTCCGAGCCAAGCGTGGATCTCGCCATACTCCATCATCATGGCTACAACGACATGCAGCTGCTCAACGGATCCCCTTACGTTTCCTCTCCCGAGGGTTGGCTTTCCCTCGCTCAAAACTATTTCCGTGTAAAGATGCGTTCCTCTCGCAACCCAGAGAAACTCAAAGCCGATTACATCAACCGCTACGGCATCCCCGCCCAATGGTTGGAAGAAGCGTCCGATCCGGAATTCATCGCACAAGACAGTCTCTACAGCCGATCCTTGGACATTTACCCGGAAGACGTTGACGCCCACAGCATCGCTGCCAGATTCATCATCTTTGACGCATGCTTCAACGGAGCTTTCATTGAAGATGATTACATCGTGTCGCATTACCTGTTCTCTGACAAGAACTCCACACTTGCGGCTCTCGCCCACTCTGTCAACTCACTTCAAGACGTTTGGTGCGATGAGATGGTGGGCTTGTTCGGAGAAGGAGTGTGCGCCGGGAACATCTACAAGAACATCTGGACTCTGGAAACCCACATATTCGGAGACCCTACTTTCCACTATTCTTCCTTGAGCTCTTGGGATGCCGCAGCGGGGCGTGGTGAATATTCCGACAAATTTTGGAGAAAGACCATCGCATCTGAGGCAGCCCATCCTGACGTCAAGGCACTTGCAATAAGGAAATTGGTAAGACGTGGTTCGATCACGCCAGAGGAACTGATTGATATTCAAAGCAATTCCTCCTCTGGGATTGTAAGGCTGGCGGCATTCGACGGCAACGCTGAGATTGCTCCAGACTGCTTCGACAAGGCGATCCTTCTGGCGCTTGACGATGATTACGAGCTTCTCCAAAGGCTCGGAGCCAAATTCGCAAGTTACAATCAGTCTCCGGCACTTGCCGAAAAGGCGGTACAGTTGTTCCTTGACCCGCTGACATCCAAGAGAGTGCTATTCCACATCAAGTCTCTGTTCGTCACAATTGACGGGGAAAAGGCCAAGAGCCTTGTGCTTTCTACTCCGTACTGGAAAGGCGAAGAAGGCAAAGAATCCCTTTGCAAGTACATCGATTCAAATTCAGCCTCCAAAAAAGCAGACATCGACAATCTGTCGAGCGAGTCCATTGACTTGAAATCGGCCAAACTCTTCATCCGCGCGCAAAGGAACCAATGCCGGACGGATGCGCTTGAACCGATCGCTGAATATTACACGAGATGTTCGGACCCAGACATAAAATTACTTATCGCCGAGACGCTTGGATGGTATCGTTATTCCTATCTCGCACCCCGCACCCAGAGTCTCTGCCAATCTCTTCTCGAAAAAGAAAGTGATCCGCGTCTGCGGGCTGAACTCACAAAGAGCATCCGAAGAATAAGCGAATAACAAGCTATGTACCGATGAGGAAGGAATTGAAATACATAATTCCGCTACTGTTTCTGTTTTTGCTTCATGGGAACATCGGACATTCAATGCAGAGTGACGGAAAAATCCGGTTGAGCGGCAAGGTGACAACCATGGAAAACGGGAAGCCAGTACCGCTTGAGGCAGCTGTCGTTGTGCTCAATCCGGCAGGCATGTACTCTGTGGTTGACGCGGAAGGCAACTACTCTTTCGATAATTTGGACGAAGGCCAATATGACCTTCACATTGAGATGATCGGCTACGTCACTATCGATTCAACGATAGTACTCAAGCGTTCAGGCAAAGCCGTTTATAATTTCTCTTTAAAACAGAGCTCTTTCCGTCTGAAAGAGGTTCAAGTGGTCGCCCAAAGCAGCAAGGCGGGAGAAGCCACCGCATCCACAATATCCCGTCAGGCCATAGATCATGCCCTGACAAGTTCGCTTGGGGATGTGATGCAGCTGCTGCCTGGCGTCAGTTTGTCAAACCCAAGTCTGTCAAGCGCCCAGAGCCTCAACCTCCGTACAGCCTCCGGCAGTGACATGAACAGCCTTGGAACCGCCATCATCATTGACGGATCACCGGTGTCCAACAATGCGAACATGGAAGGCATCAGCTCCGCCATGAACGGCACGTCCACCACCATCGCAGGCACGTCCACGTTCAATGCCGGTTCGGTTCCTAACTCAGGGGTGGATGTGCGTTCGATTTCCACAGACAACATTGAGTCTATTGAGGTCATAAGAGGAATTCCGTCCGTCCAATACGGAGACTTGACATCCGGGGCCGTCATCATAAACTCCAAAGCAGGAGCCGAGCCTCTGACTGTCAGGCTCAAGACAGACCCGAAAATCTATCAGGCTTCTCTTTCCAAAGGGTTCAGGATTTCTCCGCAGGCCGGCAGCCTGCACCTCAGCTCGGATTATGCCTACAGCAACTCCAAGACCACTGAGAATTACGCCAACTATCAGAGAATCAACTTCAAAGCTGTTTACAGCAACACATTCAACAGGCTTTCCAGCACCAGCTCCATTGATCTGAAATTCGGGAAGGACACCAGAAACCCAAATCCTGATGACATGAGGTCTCGTCTCGCGTCAGGAGGGAAGAGTTACGGCTACCGCATCAGCACCAACGGAACTTGGAGCGCGAACGCCGGCTGGCTCAAATCCATCAGATACGACCTCTCCAACAGCTTCACGTTGAAAGACTCCTTCAAAGAGCAGATCTGCGCCAACGCCACATCCTTGTACACCAACAACATGGTGGACGGAACAATCGTCAGCAATGTTCCCGGAAAAGACTTTTATGACAGCCACGGCAACAAGATAACGAATTTCAGTCCTGAGCAGGTTTCCACCGGGACGTTCGCCACATTCATGCCGGATTCGTACTTCTCGCACTATGATTTCTACAGCAGGGAAATGAACAGTTATGCGAAGCTCGTCGCAAAGTTGTTCAAATCCTGGGGCGATGCCAACGAAAGCATCCTTGCCGGTTTGGATTTCAAGTCCGATGGGAACTTGGGAAGGGGGCTTGTGTTCCCGGAAGGAACACCGCCTCCTCACAGCACAAACACAGATTCCGGCTACCGGGAAAGGCCTCTCGATGACATTCCTTTCGTGAACCAGTCCGGTGTGTTCGCTGAGAGCTCATTCAAGGCCACCGTCCTAAGCAGAGCATTCAACCTAAGCGCCGGATTGCGTTACGACATGGTAGGAAGCTTGGATGCCCTATCTCCAAGAATCAATCTCAGCTATGAGATTATCCCCCGCGTTCTGAATCTAAGGGGCGGCTACGGAATCACGGCAAAGGCTCCAACCGCATCTTACCTTCATCCGAACAACGCTTACTGCGACCAGACCTTATTCAACAACGATGCACAGTCGACGGAAGATAAAATCGTGATCGCAAGCACAAGAATATTCGACACTTCCAACAGCGAACTGGAAATGGCGAAGAACCGTAAGCTTGAGTTTGGCCTTGATTTGACAATAGCCTCCCGCTACACCCTTAAGATCACATTCTATGATGAATTGATGAAAAACGGGTACACTTTCGGTTCGGATTTTGACACATTCGTCCTGCTTCCTTACCTTACTTACTCCATTGCCGGTACCGATGAATCCGGAACTCCGGTTTTCGACTTGACCCGAAGCGACAAGAAGTTTTTCAGGTATTACAAGCCGATGAACACTCGCTACGAGCACAATCGGGGAATTGAATATGAACTGAACCTCGGTCGTTTCGATGCCATCAGGACTTCATTTTTCCTCAACGGAGCATGGATGACGACCCAAAGCGCCAATGCAGGGTACACGTTTGATTTCAGACAGCGTTCCGGCAGCTATGTCGGTGCGAATGTGTCTGTCTATGATCCATTCGTCAGCCGTGTCAATTTCGAGAAATTCCTCACTACGCTGAGGGTGACGCACAATATTCCATCCATCGGGTTCGTGGTCACACTCTCCACACAGCTGAATGTGTTCACACGCAACTGGACCGACTACGACAACGATGAACTGCCTCAACTCTTCATCAGCGCGGAAAACGGACGCGTGGAGGAATTCACCTCGGCGATGGCGTCGGATCCTGCCTATAAGTACATGTATGACATCAAATCTCCGAACCGCTTCACCGTGAGTCACACAATCCCTACGGTTGTGTTCAATCTGAACATCTCCAAAGAGATCGGGGAACTGATGACAGCATCTTTCTTTGTCAATAACATATTCAATTCCAGACCTCTGGATCCGTCTGAAATAAGCATAGGCACATATTCCGAGTTGAATTCCCCTATGTATTTCGGATTTGAACTCAAAGTTAAAATTTAGAACAACATCTTAACATTACTGTATATGAAAAGAACAATCTTTATCGCTGTTTTGGCTTTAGCCACAGTCTTTTCCTTCACTTCATGCCAAAAGGACAAAGTGAAATTCTACGATTTTGAGATAAGTCTGGATGAATCCGGATTCGCGGAAGGCGTTCCGTCACCGGACAGTTACCTTGTCACTTTCACAAACACGAACACAGGTGAGATCACCGAGCTTGAGACTTCCGGAAAATCCGTGTCGGTGTCCCAACTTATTGAAGGAGTGTATGATGTCGTGGCGACTGCCCGCTACTCCATCTACAATTACCTAGGAAGCGCGAAGGCTGTCGTCATAGATTCAGAGGATGCCCTTACATCCCTCAAAATCTCAGCGACCAAGTCATCATCGCTAATATTCAAAGAGATATTCTACTGCGGCAGCAAGACCCCCGCGAAGACTAACTACATGAAGGACAACTACTTCGAGATTTACAACAATGGCAGCGAGCCAGTCTATGTCGATGGGCTCTGCATCAGCTCTTCAAGCAACTATTCTTCATCAGCAATAAATTTCTCTGACAATAACGGTCACCTCGTCGCGGCTGACGGGTCATCCACAACGATGGTTGCCGATGACTATGTGGCAGTGAAAGACATAATCTGGCAGATTCCGGGAGACGGCAAGACTTATCTGCTCAACCCAGGTGAATCCTTCATCATCGCCTCATCCGCCACTGACCACACTGCCGCGGACAAGAATCCAAACTCTATAGATTTGTCCAGTGCGGAATTTGAGACAGTCTGCGACAAATACATCGAGAACGGCCAGGTTGACAATCCATCCTCAGACAACATGATTCTGCTCAACCCACAAAATGCCACCATAACCAAACAGTACCTGGTTTCGGTCGCCAATGCCGGTTTGATCCTGTTCGCTCCTTCAAGTCCGGTAGCGGATGCCACACTTATCGCGAATTATAATGGAGGAAAACCATCTGGAACTTATGTTCCTATCCTCCGTTCAGATGTTCTTGACGGCGTTAACTGGGTTAAGAATTCCACCACCAACCCTTACCTTCCTGAAAACATTGACGCGGGCAAGACATGGGTAAGCGGCACTTATGTCAAAGAGTCGATTGTCAGAAAGGAAGAGGGCAAGTCTTCCGAAGGAAACCCAATATACCAGGACACCAACAACTCCACGAATGATTTCACGGTAGCCAAAGACCCTTCAATCAGAAGGAACTCAAAGAAGGCTTCCTGGGCAAAATAGTCCTGTGGACAGATGAAAAGCTGTTTTTCAAAAATATTCCCGTTGATTCTTGCGCTCACACCTATTTCCGTGCGGGCGCAGGACAACGGATTATTGAATAAAGAAAGGACCCTTTGGATTGACTCAGGCAATGCCGCCTTGATGGGTAAAAGCAGCCGGAAACCGAATAATACCGCCAAGCTGTCATACGATTTCCGCACGGGAGACTACCATCTATTTCAAGAACCACAATCGGCATCTGATATTCATTTCAATACAGCAGGCTGCGCTTCAATCGGCAAAATCAAGCTTTGGGGACAGTTCTCTTACGACAACCTCTCCGATTCAGGAACGCGCTTCAACACATTGGTCTATGATCCATTTGACGAGCGCTTTATCTACAATGTAGCTGACACCACATTGAGTGACAGGAAAAGGCAATCGTACGACATGGAGTTCAAGATGGCGGTTCCTTTGTCAGGACGACACTTCGGTGGACTACACGTCCGGTACCGTGACCGCATCGCGGCGAAACAGCAGGATCCCCGCAGTGAATCCACGGCCTACGATGTTGACCTTTCACCGTCGTTTGTCTTCTCGATAGGAACAAACCATTCTTTGGGAATGAATATCCTGTACTCCCACTACCTTGAAAGATCAGTTCCTACCCTGAGCAACAGTTCGTTGCTGCAGAATGTCTTTGTTTTAAAAGGATTGGGCAACTTCACAGAAGATGTGGTCGGTTCCGGAGGCCTCTACACGATGTACTATCAAGGCAACAGTTACGGTGGAGCCATCCAGTATGGACTTGACTCAGGCATAGAACTGTTGATAGACGCCGGCTACAGACTAAGCCGTACCGAATTGAGACAGGACGCGACCCAACCCCGCGACATGGGGCTGAGCAGTGTCAATGATTGCTTTTTGGATGCCCGACTGATTTCGGAGCGTGGCCGCACTCTTCACAAATTGTCGCTCAGCGCGCTGTACAAGTTGACAAATGGGACTGAATATGCCACCAAACAAATCAGCGGTGTAGGCTGGGAAGTGGTTTCCAAGGCAACCATGAGCAAATACCGCACTCTCGACGCTGCCTTGTCTTACGATTACTACCTGGCCAAAGGCCGATCATTTCTGTGGAGCGGCCACACAAAAGTCAGGTTCATCAGCAAAAATGACAGCTATGTCACCCCTCACTGTCTGTTCAAATATTCCGGCGTCAATGCTGAAGCCGGGGCCTCAAGGCAATTCTTCCTCAAAAGGAGCAGCCTGACGACAGGCCTGCAATTCAAAGGCTACAAGAGCATTGATGGTGAATATGCCTATAACGGGCCGCGCGCTGAAAGCCGTCCAGTCAAGGAATGGTACCCACATGACATGGAAATTCTTTCTTCTGATCATGTAGTGGTCGGAGCCAAAATCGAATATCTCAGATTGGTGAAGGGAAACACCACAATCGGGCTGAAAACAGGCATTGATTATCTCCAAAGCCATGTCGGGAACAGACTCCTTTCATCGGTCGGACTGCAATTGACATTCTGAGCCGGAATGCTGCACCTTAGCTGTTTTAGCCGCGTGCGCAGGTCTTTGTTGATACTTGACGCGGCGGACATTCTCCTCTAAATCAAGGATTTGACAACATTTCCTCCCATTGGAAGCGGCTGGAGAATATTCATTCAAATAATTGAACCGCTATTCATTACTCACCTCTGCATATTCTTAAGCACCTGCTTGGAAACACATAGTGCGTCAAGACGGCATCTTTACGCACCAACTATGCAACAAACTTTACTCCGTGCGCCAGGGCTGCATCTCCACGCACCAGTTATGCCGATGAGGTGTCCCCGTGAGCAAACAGGGCGGCCCCACACACGGAGGACGAAGGCGAAGTCCGTGCGTCAAAATGGGCGTTACACGCACCGGAAAGAATTTGAGAATGAGACATCTATAAAAATCCGCCAAAAAAATCATTTCCGTAGTGTTAATCCAGATTATTTTACTTACTTTTGCCACACATAAGCCTTCCTGTGTGTCCGGATCAGCCTTTAATTACGACCTCGGAAGATGTAGAGCAAAGACCGGCACGGTGACATTCACTGCTGTCGTGACTACTGAACAAGATTGATTGCCGCGGAGCAAAGAATCCGCAAAGCGAGTTAGGTTATATCGTGCCTGACTCGCATTTTTGTTTTTCGTGCGTAGAGTCGATAAAATCACTCACGGGGAACTTGACATTCAAGTGACGGGGTGTGATGACGGCTATCCCACGCACGAGACATCAAGGATTGACCATCTGTGCGTAAGAAACTCATTTCAACGCACGGAATAAACTATAAATTATGAAACGAATTTCATACATAGAATCCGAGCGAATGTGCGAGGCGACATTCCTCAGTGGTGGTAGATGGTGGCATCTCTACACTCCTGGGAATCTAACATCGCTGTTGTTTGCAAGCGATGATGACTACAGGTTCGCCATGAATCTTATGGCCAGATGTCTGGCGGAATATCCAATGCTCAATGTCATCGCTTTCGAGATAATGAGCAACCACATACACATGGTATTGAGCGGAGATGAAAACACTATCAACGTGTTTTTCGCCACTTACCGCAAAAGGCTGAAGCGCTACCTGTCAACGAAAGTCCAAGGAAGGCTTTCAAGTCAATTTCAGATGAGTCTGAAACAGGTAAACGACATTAAAGCTTTGAGGGACGTCATCGTCTATGTAAACCGCAACGGCTACGTGATAGACCCTTCACACACTCCGTTTTCTTACCCTTGGGGCACAGGTCGGTACTATTTCAATGATATTCAGATCGAGAAAATGCTGTCCGATGTTCCCGACATCGGAATCCGCAGGATGTTCCGGAGCAGGAACCCTCATCTTCCTGAAGACTATCGAATTATTGACGGATATGTCTCTCCGCTGGAATATTGCTCAATCAAGATGGGGATGGCTATGTTCCGCAATGCGCATCAATATTTCTACATGATCGGCAAGAACATCGAAGCCTATGAAAAGTTGGCAGAGGAGCTTGACGACGGTGAATTTCTGACTGATTCCGAACTGTTCTCCCAAGTCGTCAAGATTTTAAACTCAGGTTATAACGTCAGCAATATAAGAGATTTGGCTCCAGCCCAAAAACAGGATGTAGCCAGAAAGCTCAGATGCGACTACCGGTCTTCCAACGGACAGATCAGACGCATTCTCGGACTTTCGCAGTACGAAGTTGACTCGATGTTCCCTCTAAGTGCCTCCGGAGACCAAAGATAACCAGCTCATGGAAAAGGCATAGGATATTTCAAGCAATAAAAAACAAACAGATTATGAAAAAGATTTTGGAAGTGCTGCAGGACAGCAATGGACAACTTAGGTTCAACACGGACATCGATGTGACGAAGAATCCGCAGAAGGCCCTTGACATCATGCAAAACGCGATGATTTCAATGGCAACGACACTATGGGGCGGTAACGAAATGTCGGTTCTGGCCATGATCAGGGCACTGGCTATAGCGGACCTGTCAGTGAGTGTAAACCAAAATGAGATGATTGAATATCTCAGGCTAACCTCAGAATCTTTGGGTGAAGCGTTTCGGTCCGCGATGAAAGATGCGCAAAGGCATGGCAAGGCAACCATCATAACGCCAAATGTCAAGCCTGGTTCAAAAAGGAATAATTGAATATGACGCCTGTGCGCCGTGCGTAGAACAAATGTCTCCACGCCCCAATGGTTGTTGGAGGTGGTGCCGTGCGTGGGAACGGACTGTCTGCGCACGAATCATCATCAGAGGCTTCCTCCGTGAGTGGAACCGGCGACCTCGCTCACGAAACGGATGACGGAAGGATGCCTGTGCGTGAAACCTGACCTCATACGCACGGGCCGGCACAAGGGATCACTCTGGCGAAAGGCATACTTACAAGCGCAGAGACTTCTTTCATTGACCGAATATGGTTCCGTCCAGATTCATTGACTGAATATGGTTCCGTCCAGGAATGTTTTTACTTCCAATAACACGCAGCATCCAAAATTTGTCGTATATTACAGTCAAAATATAAGGAATCCATCCCACTTTAGGCTTGAGAACGGGGACAAGGCGATAGATGCGCCGCATCGGGTTCAAGCCTAAAGGGTATAAAATGGCAAATTATGGACAGGAGAAAATTCATCAAGATAGGTGCCGGAACTGTTGCCGACGGGGCGATGTCCAAGTCTGTGGTTCTGCAAGCGGCGGAGGGTTCCGTCGGGCAACAGACTTCAAATGGTACCACGGTGGGATATTCAATTGTAATAAATTCTGTGTCAGAGCCTTCAACGACAGAATATTCTTTAGAACCAGGGGAAGCCGGCAAAGAGGTTCTGCTTGTAAGGTTTCTGGGAACCGGAGCGACGGACTGGAAGTAATATTCAGAGGATGATTCAGCGAAAAAACAGGCAAGACGCATAACAACAACATTTTATGAAATTCATCGGAAATATTCTATGGCTCGTCCTTGGAGGTCTGCTGGTTTCCCTCGGCTACTTCATCGCGGGGCTGCTTTACTGCGTGACCATTGTCGGAATCCCTTTCGGATACCAACTTTGGAAGTTCGGGGTGTTCTCGCTGTGGCCGTTCGGGACGGACGTGGTGGACGGCGACAACGCCGGAGGCTGCCTCAGCATATTCATGAATGTGCTTTGGATTCTGTTGGGTTGGTGGGAGATCGCGGCGACCCACCTCGTCTTCGGCCTCATCTGCTGCATCACGATAGTCGGCATTCCTTTCGGACTCCAGCATTTCAAGATGGCGATGCTTTCCCTCACCCCGTTCGGCAAGACATTCAGAAAGGCATAATTCGCCCACAAAACCTTAGCCCTTAAGGAGTTTGCCTAAGAGGCCGAGGATGCCGGCAACTGTGTCTTTGTCAGGCACAGGAATACGAAGCTCGGATTTCCCGGTTTCGGAGTCGGTCGCGACAAGTGTGTCGGTGAGTTTTTTGACTCCCTCCTCTGAACGTAATGTCTCAGCCAGGCCGGAAAGGAACGCCACGCCTTGACTGACAAGAGCTTCCGGGGCGATCGCACCACCTGACGCACCCTCCTTCGCCGGTGCCTCGCCATCCGCCTCATCACCGCTGCCTGTCCCGACCATTACGTCCACTGTTCCGTCATCATCAGTGCAAGTGCCATCAGCCTCAATGTCCGGGTCCGGAGTCAGCGTCCCCTCATACTCTGGATTCGGGAAGCCGGAAGCCGGAGCAGGAGTCTCCATCGGTTCGTCAAGATCATCGGACGGAGCCGTCTCAGAAGGCGCTTCAAGATATTCAGCGACCCCTTCAAGCACCTTGTCGAGGCGGCTGTCATCGAGCACTACAGTGTCATTGCCACCATCGAATATTCCCTCGAAGAGCGAGGACTTGAAATTGAGGGTGGAAAGCATCCGCTCCTCGAACGAGTCACGGGCGACCATGTTGATGACCTGGATGCCGCGTTTCTGACCAATCCTATAGATCCTGGCGATGCGCTGCTCCAGAACCGCAGGGTTCCACGGCAAGTCCAGATTGATCACAAGGGAGGCCGCCTGTAGATTCAGCCCTGTGCTGCCGGCATCCGTCGAGATGAACACCCGGCAATCCGGATCTTCCATAAAATCATCGCACAATTTTTTCCGCTTCTCCGACGGGACCATACCGTTCAAGGATGAATACCTGACCCCGGCGGAATCCAGTTCCCCGGCTATCAGCCTTGTCATCCTCTCCCACTGGCTGAATATCACGACCTTCTCATCACCTGACTCGAACAGATCCCTGAGGATGTTCATAGTCTCCTCAACCTTGGTGTCGAACCGGGTCTTCTGATCAAGGATGAAAGTACTGTCGCAGACCATCCTCATCTGGTTGAGCATCAGCAGAAGCCTGCGGCGGTCAGTCTCGCTCAGGAAGTGCATCCGCTTCCATTTGTACACAATCTGGGCGACAGCGGTCTTCCACTCATCGTGCATTTCCCTCTGCTGCGGAGTCATCGGAACAAACAGCAATTTGTCGGTGCGGGAAGGCATCTGAAGTGAGACATCCACCTTACGGCGGCGGATGAGGCGGGAGCGTATCTTCTCCGAGACCATATTCAAATTGCGGTAGGACAAGACCTTGCCCGTCTCGTCACGAACCGTTGTCTCTTCGATGAACTTGTAGTACGGTCCAAGGCAGTACTGGTCCACCAACTGCATCACTGAATATAGCTCCTCCAACTTGTTCTCCAGCGGTGTGCCTGAAAGCACGATGGAATAGTCGGAATGAATATGTCTGGCCGACCTTGCGATCTGGGTGTTCCAGTTCTTAAGCCTCTGGACCTCATCCATAATGACACACTCCGCATACATCTCTCCTTTCATGCGCACATCCCGGTTCATCGCATGATAGGAGACAATCTTGTAGAATTCCTCACATTTATACATCTCGGCTCTCTTGATCGGATTACCTTCGATCACCACCACCGATGAATCGGTGAATCTCTCGATCTCCTTCTGCCACTGGTATTTAAGCGATGTAGGACAGACAATCATTACTGAAGACACCAACCCGGATTTGCGGAGCAGCTCAGCCGCTCCGATGGCCTGGACCGTCTTTCCAAGTCCCATCTCGTCAGCGATGATGGACCTGCCTTTCTCAAAAGCGAAGCGGATTCCTTCTTTCTGATAAGGGTACAGACTGGTTTTCAGCAGGTTATCCAAATCATTGTCTGTCAGTTTGGACAGATAACATTTTCGGTAATCCGAATCCTTAGCCTGAGAGATGTAATCCAACACATCCGGATAGCAATGAAAATCCGGATCAATTTCTTTAGCCCTTATGATAAAACTATCCAGTTCCGTCAACTTTTCCGGGAGTGCGGCGCCACCGGCGGAGAAATATTCACTCGCAAGAAGTCTCATTGAAGCCCGCTTGACCGATCCGATCCTTATGCGGACAATATGTTCCTCTGAATATGTCAGATAGAGCGATGAATATGGTGGCAAATCCCCAAGTTTAACCTTTCGATGCTCCGACCTCCAGATCTTTACCGCCTCTATGTGCTTGCAGGTTCCCAACTGGTTGGTCCTGAAATCAGGGCACGAGCAGAAATTCCACTTGCTTGCCAGCCCTCTGTACACGACCTTATAGACATTGCGGCTGAGCGGATTACTTACCTCATAAACTCCGTACCGTCCCTCGTCTCCTGGTTGCCTCACAATAAGGTTCTCTTTCTGGGCGGCCTGACGGCGCAGCGCGGTCTGCCACTCCTTGGAGGTCAGATCCGACGGCCTTACGATGTTTGACAGGCGTTTTTCTTTAGCGGCAGGCTTCTTACGGGATTTGCGGGGTGTTGATTTCATTGTCAATGCGTTTTATCCTCAAAGATACCCTTTCTTCTCAGATAATCAAAACATCCAGCAAAAAACAAAAACTGACTTATGTAATCATGCCTGCCAAACCCCTATTTCGTGCATTTCAGTCTGGCTCGTTCCCTTTTGTGACACTTCCACCTCTTTTGATTCCCAAGAGAGCATCCTACACCCTTGGGAGACGTTTTGATCCGCTTTCCGTCTCCCGAGGGTGTCACCGATCACTTTTGGTCACCTCAGAGCCACGGCCGGGACGGTCTTGACAGATCCGTCCCTTGCCGTGTACCGGTAAGTTCCAACCTGGCGGAAATATCCCCCCTTTGTCCTCTTAACCACCTGCTCATCATAATAATGCGCTTCCTCCCCACCTACCAGGAGGACAACAGGCCCGTGATACCAATCATATTCTTCATTAGACCGCTCCATTGCCAAAGCATTGCCATCTGGAAGAACCTGAATAACTTTATACTCCTGCACGGGCATAACTTGACCGACCTCATCAAAATAATCAACACTATCGGAAGACCGAGAGGATCCGTTTACCGCCACTCCCAAAACAACAAAGAACACGAATGTCAGCACAGCACCTGTGATGGCACCGAGAAGAAACACCAAACCTTTTTTCATAATCATGTATTAATTTAAAATTTAATAAATTACAGCTCTTCCAACTTATCATCGTCCTCATTGCCGTCCTGATTCAGGAAAGACAGGAAAGTATGAAGGAAGGCCGTCTCCTTGAAGAAATAATTAGGGTCAACCTCCATTTTTTCCTGCATATAGGAAAATCCGAAATTGGCATATTGTTCCATCATATCCATAAGTTGATCAACAACTTTTTTGACAGATATCTCTCCTTTATCCAAGGCAATCAAGTCAACATCAGTCCTGGCGACAAGAGCGGCAAAAATATATTCACGTATTTTCCCATAAGACATGCGGCCAAAACGATTCTCCTGATTGCCCCAATATTGTATTTGCTGTCCATATCGTTTACGTTTTGACTTATCTTCCACAAGCGGTTTTGTTTGATTTGAATAAAGCCCTATGAAAAAGGCAATAATAAACGCCTCATAGCCAGCCCCGAATGTCTTTCCTCTTACGGACTGATACTGTGTGGTGCCACGACCATAATCAGTGAACACATCCATAATAGATTCTTGGTAGCGTATCTCCCATTCAGGGTCACGACGGCTCCATACATCATATAATGACTCCATACCCTACTTGATTTTTTCTACTGTTGTTCTTATCGTTGACATATCACGTACATCAAATCCGGAAGCCTTCTTGATGCGATAGACACCGCATGTAAGATTGTCTATATCATCAAATCTGACTTGACCTCTTGTTATGAAATCCTTTGTCACAATAATGCATTGTTTATGTAGTCTGTCAATGACATTATAGAACTCTTCCTCTTTTGAATCCCCGAATGAAGATGTCGCGGCGTCAAAGATGAGAGGATAGTTCTCATCACGTTTCTCATCAGTAAAATCAGAGATCGCAAAAAGTACTGACATATACATAACGGTCTCTTGAGAACCGGACGGGTTCTTTATCTCTGTTCCGTTGGCACTGAAGAGACGGATTTCCGTGGAATCCTTTGCTGTCTGACGCAAGTGAACCTCACCGTGAAAGTCATTGGCGCTCAATTTTTCAAGATATTCATTAGATCGTTCCTCCAACGCCGCGAGAAATCTACGCAGGTTCTCAGTTTTCGCATCTCTGAATGCTTTGGCAATCATTTCCAGCACGTGATGCACATCACGATACACTTTCACCTGACTGCTTTGTGGATTCAACTCATCAAACAGTTTTCTCAATCTGGCATCTTCAGTCTTAAGATCTCGCAACTCTCCCTCAAGTTCCACAAGACGTGTTTCCGCACGTCCCTTCTGGTCAAATAATCCTCGGATATCCGAAAAACTTTTTTCAAGAATTTCCTCCGGCACATTACCGGCCTGAATCAACAGGCGTGCTTTCTCATCCTCGGTATCCTGTATCTTCTTCATAATGTCAGAAAGTTCCTGCTTAAGCCGTTCCTCTAGATTCAGACGGTCATAAATGTCCGTTCTCAATCTTGAAATCGAAGCCTCATTGCTTCCACTTAGTCTTATACTCAAATTATGTATCTCTTCGACGTAGCGACCTGTAAAGAGTTCTTTCTGCTCCAACTCTTCTCTTTCCTTCTCTTGTTTCAGTTTAACAGCGATGTGTTTCTTGTACTCATTAAGTTTTTCCACCATAAAATTATAGGCTTCCGAACCTGCCGGCGCCGGACGGCCACATACTTTACATACATGATCGTTTATCATTTCCTCCATTGTCTCTTGATCAGGGAGATACCAAGGGAGTTTAGGAATTCCACCCTTCAAAGAGCCACAAACCTCATCCATCAATTCAAGTTTTCCCTGCCGAATGGATTTCTGTCTCAAGAAATCATCATCCTGCCTGCGTTTTTCCTTACTGAAAGCGGAACTCTTTGACTTAAACTCACTCAACACGGGTGGGAATGCACACAAAATCCACAATTTGTCAAGTAACGCGGTATTCTTATCAACAGATGCAATTTGGCCTTTTAATCGAGATGCCTTCTCGTTTAGACTCTTAAGTCTATCTCGAACCTCAGAGTAGGCCTCCGCCGTATCCTGACTTTTCTCCAACACCTCCAACCGAGAGGAAAAAACCGATATGGATTCCTTTTTAAGCCGGATCTCTTTTTCTTTATTGGAGATGGAGTCAGAAACAAGCTGCAACTGAACCTCCAAACGCTTTGCCTCATCAGCTATTCTTCTGTCCGAACCACACTCTTTCAGATAAGCCTTATTGGACTTTTCTGACATTTTTGATGAGATTTCCACAAGTTTATCGAATTTACGGACGTCGGAGAATTTATCCACCAAGTCTTTAAGCGCAGCATCATTATTAAAAACATTAAGGGTAGACTCTCCCTTGAACATACTGAATCTCTGAATAAACGCATCGAAACACCTGTCCATCAGATTTTTTCCATTCACTACCACCCGCTCCGAGCCATCACCTTCATACCCTCTGAATGTTATAGCGCTGGTTTTGAATCCAGTGGCTGAAACACGGCTGAAAGAATATCGCTTTTCAATTAGTTTTTCGCCACAATGGTCAAAAAGCATAGAGACCAACACTTCATCATCTTCCCCAACCATAAGTTGAGACTTTCGCATTTCCGACACATTATCAATGCTGTTATTTTCAGAGGTGGTATTGAACAGCCACTGTAAAGCCTCGAAGAATGTTGTCTTTCCGTCTCCATTGTCTCCTAAGATCAAAGTCAAACCATTGGAGAACTCAAACTCATTCCCACCATAGTAACTACGAAAGTTCTTTATAACTATTCTTTTGATTATCATAAGCCTACACGTTTTTCTTTAAGAAATCTGTCATTTCCTTGTAGATTTCATTTTCTGAAGCGCCTTCTGAAGTACGCATTATTATGCGCGCGACAGCACTGACCACGTAATTGTCAGAATTAACAGCTTGGTAGATGGATGATATGTCCCTCGTGTCATAGTTTCCGAATTTCATCAGCTCCGGACACATCAAAACCGCCGCAAGCATCTTGTCACTGTTTGAGATAAAAGCCATATTATAGAATAGTTAAATTGTAATACGATACCACTTCTTCCAATTCGGTATAAGCGAAATCAGCATTCTCTGAAAGAGATGCGAAATCACGTACCCTTTTCAGTTCGTTAGCCAATAGGTTACGCTCCATTCTGTAACTCTCCGAAGCACTGTTTACCAACGGAGCCACTACCAAGTCGTGTATTACCGCATAGGGTTTATCTTTATGTGTACGAAGGATACGTCCTCTACGTTGTATGAACTGTCTCGGATTACCAGTACTTGCGCAGAAAATCGCAAGTTCACTTCGCGGCACGTCCACTCCTTCATCAAGACATTTCATTGATGTCAAAACCTCAAGATCTCCACAGGCAAAATCAGCAAGAAGCCTTTCACGTTCCTTGGAATCCGATGTGAATTTCCTTACCGTGGTCGTTGGACTGATGTCCCTAACTATTTGAGTATATCTGTCTATTATATGTTCAGAGGTAACATCTGGTTCCAAAGATTCACTTGCACTGAATATATCAGCCAGATCATCCACCCTGTTCCCTTCCGGCACGTACACTAAAGTGTATTTCAAATCACCTTTCTCTTTGTATCGTTCCTGCAAGATGCCCTTGAATATATCTTCTTTGCCACTCGCCTTATGAATGATACGCTTGCGTTTAAGCAACAAGGCCATAAGAATATCATCACCGGCAGGAAAAGTACCGCTATCGTAATTGTAGAATTTAGCCAACTGCTTGCTTATCCTCATATATTCCGACATCTCCTCGTCGGTAAGATGGACCAAGTGCGGATAATAATAATAGCGACATAAGAAGCCATTGTCTATGGCCTCTTTCATTGTATATTCAAAAGTATAGTGGTCCTTGATTCCGAAGAATTCATTCAAGCAGCGAGTACCAGTCTCGTCAAATTGTCTGTCCGGGGTTGCCGACAAGCCTATTCTCCGCTCGAAACGTATTCCCTCCAAACGATCAAGAATTCTACGCGCTCCCATATTATGAGCCTCATCAGCTATTAGAAGCGTTCGCTTAGGAAAGGAATTCAACACAGTGAACACAGATTCTCTGACAAATGAAGCATAGGTAGAGATGATGATGAATGAATTAGGCTCATTTGTGGGATTGAGCTCCTCTTTCATCAACAATCTGTCAATCTCATCCTTCCAGTTCGGATTTTTTGAACTTACTATGTATATATTCCTGAAATTAAACTTCTTGCACTCTTCCTCCCATTGATCAACAAGAGTCAGCGTCGGAACAAGGATTATCGCTTTGTAATATCCAAGCTTTTTGTATATCTCTAGAAGGCAGTTAAGGGAGGTCAATGTCTTGCCTGTACCGGTAGCCATCGCAAACAACCCTCTCTGCGTTTTCCTCCAGTTTTCGAAAGCCTGTTTCTGATACTCCCGTGGGCCTGAGGGATATGGGAAGCGAGGCACATCATCCGGTTCACATGCCTCTGTTTTCCCCATCCGAATCCGATTGACAGCCTCCTCCACCTTTGCTTTGGTACGAGCAAGATACCCATCCACAGCACGAGATGTCGGTGAGTCTGAATATTGTCTTATAAGTTCCCGTTCATCCTCAAGCAGTGTTCCAATTTCCTTTTGCTCAAAGGCATCTACAATATGAGTTCTAACATCATGTGGGTCAATGTATATGACGGCAGCATCATTTCCATTGATTGTCATATCAAAGTCTTCTTCGATATCATTTATCTTGTATATATCATTGCCACCGTCCCAATCACAAAAAGCCGTTATACTCTCACAATTATCAATCAGGGCGGTACGTGAAAAATTACAGGATCCGTCAAAGGCGACCTTGTTTATTCCATCACTGAATATTCCACATTTGGTATGTGCGATGCCATTCGCATCGCGAGGCTTGATAATCTTTATCTCGATACGGTCATTGCGGATCAACCAAGCCAAACAGTCAAAGAAATGTTTATCGTGTTCCGACAATGTCCGCTTCATTGCCCCGATATCGTGGATATCAAAAACAGGCAAGACCTCACCCGAAAAACCTTTCACTATCGCATCCTTGTCTGATTCTGACAAAACATCATTGATTATGAGACGCAAACGACCACCATTATAAAGAAAACAAGCGAAACCATAACAAAGAAGGTTTATGGCCGATGAAGAGAAAAAGCCCAACTTCAAATCAAAAATCGTCGAATTGCACAATCCCTCTGAGAAGAAGCCGACAGGCTCCCACTCACTATGAGACTTGAATCGTCTGCTATCTGGCCATATTACGTTTGCCTTCAACATATCTGTCGCTATATAAAACAGTTGGTACACATAATATCATCTCCGAAAAGATCCACCAGTGTCGATCCCTTTTGTTTGGCCTTGTTTTCCTCTTGACGTTTTATGATGTCAAGCTTTATCTTCCGGATACGTTCAGGTTTGATCAAATCCGCAAGACTTTCTCCTTGGTTCCATGTGTAGCCGTCCTTTTCGAACTCCATCGCCTTCTTATAAAGATCAGGATGTTGCTCATACAACCATATCCATTCTATTTTCTGCTGGAAAAAGCAGAAATAACACCCTGAACGGCTACGGCAATATGTTCCGGTCTTTCCATCAACCTCAAAAGGTATTTCCTCATAATATGCAGGCACTCCCACTCCGCTGTCACGAAGCAACCTGAATATGTCGTCTTTCACCAAGACCTCGTCATTGTCAAGCAAAGGAAATGATTCAAGCTTGCCCACAGGATAATCCGTCGTCTTTAAATACTCAAAGACAACGTGATTGAATAGTTTGACATCAATATCCAGCAACGCATTAAGTTTCTTGGAATAATAGAACTGCTTGCAGATCGGTTTTTTCAGCACTTCCAATATCCCATCACGTTGTTTTTCATCGCATAAACGCTCATACAACTCTATTATCTGTTCTTGCTGATCATTATGAAGGACCTTGTTTATAACATCAAGACTCCAGATATTACGCCGAAACGGGAACACCGCCTGTATGTTTGGTTTGGAAGAGATATAACCATCACGATCCTCATCCCCTCGGATTCCGACATAAGACACGGCATAGTCATCACCCACATATTTCTCAAACTCAGCCAATTTCATTTTTTGAGTACACCATCTGGCCTGTGGAGAAGGAAGAAAGCCACCGCACGCTTTAAGGAAATGCTCGAAAGGAGTAGGTTCCGGACTACCTTCTGCCGCGCGGAGTCGTTTAATGCTACCCAAATACGCTCCCAGGCGATCAATCAGCAGCTCAGTCTCAGCCAATTCGCACCCAGTGTCCGAATTGTAATATTCTATCTTTAGCTGAGGGTATTTCTGCTTGAGATAGATTGAAAGCGCCGCACTGTCTTTTCCTCCCGAAATTCCAAGTATATGTCTTACATCAGTCATCGCATTTTCCTTTTCAACACGTTCATTAAAGCATAAATATTGAGGTTCATATCATCAGACAAAAGACTTTCTATCTTGTTCTCAAGATCTTGGGAATGCCTGCGTTCTTCATCATTCACCCTAAAGGACATCGCCTCAGAGACGACAGAATGCTTCTCGCACTCACGAAACAGAAACACTATATTATCTATCAGTTGTTCTTCCTGTTCATCCCTAAGACGTTCCAACGGCTGGTCCAAAGCCGCATAACAGATACTTTGATACCACTCCTGCCGATTATCGAACTCCGCCATGGCGTGATTATAAAAATCTCTTTGCTTGTCGGACAGCAGATACTCTTTTATATGAGACAACCTTTGACGTATTTCTATGATATAATCCGCATATTCATATTCCTGCAAACCAAGCCTTTCGATGAGTTGGCTCTCTATCCGGTCAATCAAGGAACGATAGCAGGAACGAAGTTCCCTTATGGCCTTTTGTATTAGCTCACAATAATTCGCGACAAAGTCTTCCCCTTGTCCGGTAGCCTTGTCATATCCAAGAGCCGCAGGCAAATCCTCAAAGAACGTCTTCTCGGGATCCATTGCCTTCGCCAGAACATCGCGGAAACGGAGTGTCATGATATGATCGAACTTACGAGTATGCTTGGCATATTCGTTCAGATGATTATAGAAAAAGAAAAATGGTTTGACAGTTTCGATGAACTTATCGCCTTTGATGACATTTTTCTGACCGGCATTTATGAACTTTCTGTACTGGTTGTAAAACTCAATCTTAACTCCATCTTCAGCATAGGCCTTGATTGAGAAATCCGACGGATGTTTTTTCAGCAGATCGAAAAACTCCATATTTATCTCAGGAATATATGCACCATTGCTGCCGAAGAGAGAATAATCCAGACGCTTGATGAACAGATATGTCGGAATCCAGAATTCCAACACTCCCATTTTTATCTTATACGGTTGCTCTGACAGTATCTTTATGAGTTCCGACACCTTACGAGGTTTTTCCTGGGTACTGCGCAGGAACTTCTCGCAAGCTTCCCATAACGGCTTGATTCCTATACCGGAAGGAGACTCTGAATACTCGCCGTTCACATATAGTCCGGTGTTCTTAAGAAGAGTGTAGTATATCGTCTTCTCAGGGGGGAATTTGTCATTTTCAAAGCCGAGGTCTTCTTTGCCCTCCCCAGTTGTGAGAGCCTGCAAATATTTAACTTTAGCCGCAGATATGCTTGCACTCAGTTTATGACGGTTAATCAATTCATTGTTGACTACCGGAGTCAGCGGATACACATCATTGCAAACATCTGACAGAAGAGTGTTGAAGCCACGTTGATTCCTGACCTGGACAACATTCCCTTTATAAATCCAAGTGACATCATCATTATAAGAAAAGAGACTGTCCTTCACGACTTTATTCAGTAGATTCTGTTCATAGGTTTTAAGTTGTATTATCTCACGAAGAGCGACCTTGTCTGACTTATCGATCAAGACCTTCTCCATAATATAGTCATACACACGGATCTTATGCAAATGTTTGACAACGCTGTCCGTTCTCCTGAACAGCGCGAATATTATCGAATGCGTGCATTCCTTACTGAACCGCCTCACCTCTTCGACAGAATCTCCCGACGAAGAAAATATCAACTCTACATAACCATCAATATCTCCTACCGGAATAATGTCCAATGGGCTATCATACAGGGAGTACTCAAAATAACGTGGGGTTCCGAAATGATAGTAGTATGCCTTTACAGGTGCCACCCGATTGTTGAAATAAACGCGCAGGTCGTCAACCGGATTGACAGGAATCGGCACAATCGTGGCAGCCTTTGCGATTTCATCCTCAATGTTGATGTCAGTCCCTTCAAACAAAATAAAACGTTTCTTATATTCAGCGAACCTTACTATGCGCAGACGAACAAGTTCTTTCAACAAGGAATCAGGGTCATTCACATCCAATGCCATACTCAAATAAGAAGCAAGCGCAGTATGAGGCATTGAGAAACCGGCGTTACCGAAAAGATTCAACAGGCCGATAACCTTGACCACTTCCAATGCGGACCTCAAAATGCTTTCATCCTGCCAGTCTGCTGTCTCAACGCGCTCAATAGCGACCGATATCGCACTCCAACCCATCGAATCCTCGTTCACATCAGATAGATAAGAATGGAAATTATTTATGATATAGTCATATACATCACTCAAATTATAGGTTCTGTTATGAGTGGGCCTGAAATCACCGAATGAGTTTGTGCCCTCGGAATTAAGAAAAGAAAACAATGATCTTTCATTCTGGCCATATTTCTGAATAGCCTTGGTCAAAACAACAGCCGAGAATGCATCCAATGGATACAATCCACGCATCACTCCCTCTGTCAAAGACGGAGAAACAAATTTTGTCTGTCTGGCAATCTCATAAATCGCGTTTGATTGCTTTACATCAACAAGATGTTTATTCACCATAGATTCTGCCGCCATATACAGCAACTGCTCAACTGGTTCAGCAAACACGATTTCCTGGAAGCGGCCCTTTACTTTAGTCCACTCATTCTTTTGTGAAGCATCAAGTTTTGATGCATACGCATTGAAATTTTGATGTAAAGCCGTGAGCAACAAAACGTTTCTATAAGGTGCATTTACAAATTCCGCCAACTGTTGCAAAAAGTACAATTCCCTCTCAACATCATGTTTCGCAGCGTGTTCCAGTACTTTCCCAAACTCATCAATGACAAGGACAAGCATCTGGTTACGCTTCTTTAGTCTGTGGCAATAATCCCTAAGTAAATCAAAGACGCTGTCACCGTGCGCTTTCCTGCATAGCTTATTGTAAAGAAGTTTTTCAAGGTCAATATATTCGCCTACGATGTTGATTATATCATAGCCACTGACCGCCGCCAATGACTTAGGATTTCTCAACAACACACCAGGTGTGTTCTTTCCTGACAAATCTTGTTCAAAATTGATCAGGAAAGAAGACTTCCCTGTACCGTACGTTCCGATTATTGTGAATGAGTGAATCCCAGAATGATATCGGCTGACAATTTCATTCGTGACTTTTTGCGCATTCGGGGTGACAATATACCTCTCACTTCCCGATGCGCCATTCTCAATATTTGCAGAAAGACTAAAACTTCTCATTTTGATAATAATGCCTCAAAACATTCAAAGATTCTACGCTCCTCAAGAACTGCACTTGCCTCAGGCCGGCGGTGTCTGAATAGCGGATAACGTCAGGATACCTTTCCTGTAAAAGCAACAAATCCGCTATCAATTCCATATCATTAAGGCAGAACATAAGCCCTATGTTCTGCAAGGTATCATAATCAATGCTATTATCCGCTTTCTTCTCCTCGATGATGGCATACATCAGAATATCTGGAGGCAGTCGACGTTTTCCTTCCTGATTGAATATATACTGTTTCCCGTCTGTTGTCCTGACAAGGTCTAAATCAATCAGCAAAGTTGAGTAGTCCTCCATTGCCTGAGCTTTCATTGGTTGGACATAATTCTGAAGCAAGACCGCGACATCTTTTTTGACTGTGTTCTCATTATAGTTTTTCAACTTTCCATTCTCAGCCATATATCGTTTCACAAATGAAACGATATGCTGGCGTTCAAAAATTCTACGTTCACGTTGAAAGCGTGTGAACAGCAAATTGTAAAGAGTTGCCTCGCGTGAGCTGATCAGAAGATAATGCAGCAACCAAAGGGTTCCAAGATCCTCAACATAAGGATCCATACCTATATTATCGGCAAAGACTAATCCGGCGACTTCCGCCAGGCCGCCTTCTTTCAACAACCCGAAAGACTTCATCCAATATCGGATGGATGCCACCATATTCTTTCCAACTCCAAGCTTGACCACTGCGTCAGCAGCATTGAAGTTGTTGTTCCCATAAACAAAGTCGTATCCTTTCTTTAACCACAACGTCTTGCATGGGAAAGACTCGTGTCCGGAAAAGACATACCGTTCTATAGAAGAAGGCATAGTGCAAAAATATTTTATGTGTTTGCACTATTCGCCAGGCCAACCAAAAACCTCAGAACACAATAAGGGCACAGACATCCCCTATCATACTCTGAGGTTTTGGCGAACCTGTCTATAGAATAAGTTCTGTCTATGCCCGCAAGCATAGACATTCGCTGAACTTATTCGCCCATAGACTTCAAAATCGCCAAATTTCAGAGTATACGAATAATAGCAAACGCTAATAATATATGTTTTGATAAAACTCTTGCTTATCAATAAGACAAAAATATATAATAAAAAAGAAAAAAACAACCCTACTTCAAGAGGTATGTATCTATCAGAGTTTCCTTTGCGGAGCCTCTGAAGATTGGATTTCGCATAAGTTTGGCCAGTTCCTGATCCAACAGAGCATAGAAATTACTTCGCAGCACATTAACTGAATATGGTGATGATATCTCCTTTTCTGATATCCCTGATTTGGATACAAGCTTCCAGAAGGGTTCATTCTTCATATGCCAAAAAGGTGTAGCTATATGAGGGCGGAATATATCGGAATCTCCGACATATCGAGTCCAGTTGTCAGCGAATGTTTGCTGCAAAGTTTCATCAAGTTCGATCTTATCTCCCACTAGCACACCAGAATCATACAAGTCAATTAAAGAAACCAACAAAACCGGTTTATGCGGGGCGGTTCCGCCACCTGATTTATTCGTGTTGAGCGAGCGAAAACAAGTAAGGTAATATTCAGCGTCCATAAAACACAAGATCAGTTGAATAATGTTCAATTCAACAAATCCACTCGCTTATAGACTATAGAAATCGCCAAATTTCAGAATATACGAAAAGTCTTTGTCTTGGCAAAGGTAATCATATTTTATTGATTCCGTACGTGAAACAGCACGATTCACGCACAAATGAGGAGTGACACGTGTTCTGTACGTGAACCGCAGGATTTCACGCACGAACGTTTTGCGTCACTCCACCGGCGCGAGCCACATCTCGGCGGCCTTGGCGCGCGTGAAGGCGTCGGCCTCGGCCTCGAATGATTTGCGCTTGACGAGCTCGAAGTTGGATCAAGTTCCAAAACATATGTTAGGCGTATGCCTTCGGAAATCAGAAAAGGAGGTGCTTAATGACGGAATAGAGTTGTGCCTTGAAAGAATAAATTAGCCACTAGACAGAAAGGACTTACAGACAACTTATTCATAATCAACAAGTGACAGAAAACACATTAATTATCAGTTTGTTGACACTTTGCCTTGTGTGCCAAAGTGCTAAACACAATCGACTAAAGTATTTATCTTCAGCAACTTACAATCCACCCACACACAAAGCCCCTTCCTGCTTATTGCCAGGCATTGAGCCGCATAATCCAGTCATGTAATAGCTTAAAACAGACCAAGAAGCTGTATTAAATCCCCCTATTCACCGCCACAAGCCCCATCTCGGCCGCCTTGGCGCGCATGAAGGTGTCGGCTTCCTCGAAGTTGTTGCCGATCCGGCCGTCCAGGATGGCCTCCTTGACATGTTCCTTGAGGATGCCGATCTCACGGCACGGGTCCAGGCCATAGACCTCCATGACATATTCACCGGTGATCGGGTTCTTGAAGTTGCGGATGGCGTCCTTGGCCTCGACCTCGACGAGCTTGCGCTTGACTAGCTCGAAATTCTGGCGGATTTTGGCGACTTTGACGGGGTTCTTCGAGGTGATGTCGGCGTTGCACAGAAGCATCAGGTCATCAATCTCGTTGCCGGCGTCGAACAGCAGCCGGCGCACAGCGGAATCCGTAACCTCTTCATCCACAAGGGCGATCGGGCGGTGATGCAGACCGACCAGCTTCTGGACGTATTTCATTTTCTCGTTCAGAGGCATCTTGAGAGCCTTGAATATTCTTGGAACCATCTTCGCGCCGATGACCTCGTGGCCGTGGAAGGTCCAGCCTACCGCAGGGTCGAAACGCTTTGCGGCCGGCTTGCCGATGTCGTGCAGAAGAGCGGCCCAACGAAGCCAGACGTTCGGCCGGGTGCGGACGGACTCCACGAAACTGTCCCCGCCCTCGTCAGGCGTGAAGTCCTTCAGAGTGCCGGCGGCGATGCCCTCTATCTCTGATGCCGCCACATTGTCAACGACTTGGAGAGTATGTGAGAATATTTCCTTATGTCCCTTTCCGTCAACGGATTCCACTCCTTTGAGTTTCAGAAGGTCAGGAAGGATATATTCAAGAAGCCCTGTCTCGTCCATCAGTTTGAAACCCATCGAAGGGTGCGGCGTGATGAGGATTTTGTTGAGTTCCTCGACGATGCGCTCCTTGGAAAGGATGGTCATGCGGTCGCGCATATTCCTCATCGCCCTAAGGGATTCCGGGACAATGGTGAATTTTTGCTCCGGGGTGCTGAGTTTCGTGGCGAAACGGATCGCGCGGAGCATTCTCAGAGGGTCGTCGCTGTAGGTCCGCTCCGGTTCCAGAGGGGTGCGGATCATGCCCGCCGCAAGGTCACGGATGCCGCCGAACGGATCCACAAGCGCCCCATAGTCCTCCTTCTGGAGGCTGAACGCCATCGCATTGATCGTGAAGTCCCTGCGCTCCTGATCCTCCTCAAGCGTCCCGTCCTCGACTATAGGCTTGCGGGAGTCATGGCGGTAGGATTCCTTGCGCGCGCCTACGAACTCGATCTCCGCTCCGTGCCACTTCAGCATGGCGGTACCGAAAGTCTTGAATATGGACACGTTGCAATGCCTGTGGTCCCTTTCCTCGATCTTCGAGGCCACGGCCTCGGCGAGCCGGATCCCGCTTCCCTCCACGACTATGTCGATGTCGTCATTAGGCCTGCCGAGGAAGCAGTCACGAACGTAACCACCTATCACGAAAGCCCTTACGCCAAGCTCTTCGGCGGCGGACGAGACGATGCCGAATATCGGCCTGTCAAGATAACCCTGTGTTATTGTAGCACCCATATTATTTCTGCATGGTTTCCCAATCCGGGAAAGATTTCATCTGAGTGTATGATTCACCGTCACGCGCGAAGCCGAAAGTCCTCAACCCGTTGGTAATCACCACATATTTCACATTCAGCACCAAATTGTACCGCAGCGCCTGCTCCAGCACCTCCCGGCTCATCGGCACATCCTCCCGCTTGCACTCCACCACCATCAGCGGAGCCGTGTCCCTGCCGTAGACGAGGATGTCCGCCCGGAAATCCTTTCCCCCGAACCTCATCCCCACCTCACTCATCATCATGTATTCAGGGACCTTCAAGTTGTTTTTCAGCACACCGATGAACCACTGCCGCACCTTCTCCTCGGGTGTCAGCGCGACCGCCTTCTTCCTCAACGGGTCCCAAATCTTCCGCTGCTCCATTTATTTTGAATATTCCGACCGCGATTTATGAATATACCGACTGAATTTTGAATACGACCGTCAAGCCTCCGGCATTTTTGATGTGGTTTGATCCTCAAACGTTTCCTTCGGATTGCCTTGCTTTTCCACCGTCCTGCCAGTCACATTCCTTTCCTTTTGTGAAGCCAGATGTTCCACATTCGTTCCAGCTGCAGCCGAAGCACCCAGCACCCGGTGGTAGATGTCATCTATCACCAGCCCGGAAAGTGTCATTCCGAATATGGCTGTGACGTGGACGGTCGTGCCGTTGATCTGGGCCTTGGACGAGCACCACTCGTGGTTCAGCAGGTCCGGATCCCCCGGCCCGTCCTGAGCCTTCGGGCACATGCACTTCTCCGTGCCGCAACTCTGGCAATGTCCCCTGTTAGGCAGGACCTCATCGTCATAGACGCACAGGAACTTCTTGGCCGGCAGCGTCTTTGCCCGTTTCATCTTCTTCCTTAAAGCCGCCCCCAACGGGCATCCCCTGACGTTCCAGAACTCCGCCACCTTGATCTTGAGGGGATCCACCTTAAGCGCCGCCCCCAGCGAGCAGTAGAACTTCGCCTTGCTTGCCGTTGCCGTCAAGATCAGATGCACCTTATCCTTCAGAGAATCAACCGCATCGATGACGTAGTCATATTCATCAAGATTGAACTGCCCCGCCGTCTCCTCGCAGTAGATTTGCTGGACCGCAGTGATCTCGGCCTTCGGGTTGATTTCCAGAAGGTGCGCCTTGAGCGCGTCCACCTTCACTTGCCCGACGGTTCTGGTTGTGGCCATCAGCTGCCGGTTCACATTGGTGATGCAGATCCTGTCCGAATCCACTATCGTCAGTCTCTTCACCCCGCTGCGCACCAGCCCCTCCGCACACCAGCTCCCGACTCCCCCGACCCCGAAGATGATCACCTTGGTTCCGGCAAGCGCCCTCATCACATCTTCGCCCAGGAGCAGCTCTGTGCGGTTGTATATCGCCTTTTCTATCGTGTTCATCGCCATAGTCCGCAAAGTTAGCAATCATTAAGGAATATTCTTAAGGCTTTGCGTATCATTTTTCAACAGTAAGTCCACTTTCGGATGTCGGCATCATAAGAAGCAGTGAATGATAACAAATTACAAATCAACCAACAAGACATTTCCCTTTAGTTGTCTTCCACCATAGACGAGAGTGATATTATTTGATTATGAGCATATTACACGCCACTCATTCACCCTCAATCAGTGGTAAATAATTGACTGATTAACAAGCAGATAACCAATGATCTTCGGTTTGATTTCACCAAAGATCACTGTTTATTTTCCGCATTATCAAAGAGTTAATCTCCACATCAAATTTTCTTGATGATTTGAAACAAATCCGGAATATTCATCGTATCTTTGTCACAAATCGCTTGGGGATGTTCTGGTTTTGACAGCAATGATTCCGGGCGGTAAGCACGTCGGGCTCCTGGAGGGCCGGCCCGCCAAACTGGTTCTCCAAAAATTTAGTTGCTGATAACAACTACGCACTCGCTGCCTAATCGACCAAGTCGCATTAGCTTAATCCGAGCCGCCCAGGATGCGGTTCCGACGAGTATCCCGCGGACTTTACGCCTTCTCTGTTCCGAGTTCGGGGTATCATTCAAGAAGGACGCACCGGAGGACTCCTTTAAATCCGGCCAAGACCTAAAGGATAAGCCTCGGTTAGCCCGTCTTCCGGCAGGCCGCGGCCGACAACCAAAGGACGACTAAGCGTGTAGAAAGCCTCTTGGTACGTTGTTTGGACGGCGGTTCGACTCCGCCCATCTCCACAATATACGAGAGTGAACGGGGCTCGACTGCGCACGGGACGCAGGCCTCTTCCGATTGCCGCGTCCGAGCAGGTGTCCTTCACACCTGCCAAGGCTGATTCTCAAGAATTACCATACCCAAGTTTTTCCGACAATGTCAATGTGACCTTTTGTGAATATGCCGGCACCCAGCCTGCAAATAACTGAACTGACATCAAAGCCCCGGGGGCACCTATTATGAAGTCCTCGACGGGCTGTGCCTGCAAATAACTGACTGACACCAAAGCCCCGGAACCTGATTGGTTCCGGGGCTTTGATCAACATCTCCGACGCGATTGACGATTTCCTGTCACTTAACCCTCAGTTTCCTGCCGAGCCGGAGTATTGTGGTCTCCTTTATGCCGTTGAGTCGGCACAGAGCCCTGACTGAAGTATGGTACCTCCTGGCTATCGCGCCGAGCGTGTCACCCTGACGGACAGTATGGTACCTGGCCGCCGCGGCAGCCTTCCTCTCAGCCTCGGCTTTCTTGGCGGCATCCTCCTTGTCCTTCGCATCACCCTCAAGGATGTCGATCTCCTCCTGCTCGCTTTCGGGAACATACTTGCTGTTGGCATTCAAGTATTTCTTTTTCAAAACAAAGAGCCTGTGCCTCAGCGTTCCGGATTTAAAATCCATTAGCCACTCAGGGTCAAACGCATAACCCTTATAGCGAGTTTCAAAATGAAGATGAGGCCCTGTCGAACGTCCAGTTGACCCTCCCAGTCCGATGATGGTTCCGGCATTGACCCATTGGTCATCCTTGACATAGATTTTTGAAAGATGTCCGTAAAATGTCTCAAGTCCGTTGTCATGGCGAAGAACCACCAGATTGCCATAGCCTTTGTAGCGTTTCGCAAGACGGACCTTGCCGTCAAAGGCGGCATAGACAGGAGTTCCGGTCTGCAAAGGAAGATCCACTCCCTGATGCCTGCGTCTGTGACGGTAGCCGAATTTTGAATATACTTCCGTCTGGTTCGGACACTTGTACTCGCTCAGAGTGTCAACTATCCAAAGCGCTATCTCATCAGGGAGCTCATCCAATGAGACACGGTAAGGATCCGGACTTTCATGGGTCCAATATTCATTGAATATCTTGTGGTCGCGGGCATACGTGGAATCCTTGAAATACTTCCAGGTGTAGTCCGACAAGAGGAGGATCTTGATGTGCGGATCCGCTGTGTCAAGCGTGTCCAAGGCATCGGCCCTGTCAAGGTCAAGGGACTGCACGGTCTCCCTTGAAATCCTTGGTATAAGAATCTCCGCTTGTTTTTTTGTCTTTATTGTAGTGTCCTGCGCAACGGCAGGGGCCGAAAACTGTATCACGGCCAGGGCAACAGCAATTGCCCCGGCCCATAATTTTTTGTCTGTCATTCAATAATCCTAAAGCTTCGCTCCAAACCTTTCTGTCAAAAGGCTCTTCACCTCGTTAACTTTTTCCTTAAGAAGAGTGTCGGATGTCGCCTCACAGATGAACCTGAGGTAAGGCTCGGTGTTGGACGGCCGGATGTTGAACCACCAGTCAGGAAACTCGACCCTGTAGCCATCGAAATCCATTTCCGCCGTCGGCTTTTCCTTTGAGACGAAATGTTCTCTGACCGCGTCCATCGCACCCTTCTTGTCATCTATTCTGAAATTGATCTCCCCGGAATTCCGGTAGCGGGCGATCCTGCCGATAAGCTCATGAAGCGTGACGCCTTTCTTCTTCATCGCGGACACCACCCTAAGGATCAAGATGGAAGCGAGGAGCCCGCTGTCTGAGTAGAAGAAGTCACGGAAATAATAGTGGCCGGCAAGTTCTCCGCCCCACAGTCCGTCCAGCTCACGAAGTTTCCTCGCGGCGAAGGCGCGGCCGACTTTCCAGGTCGCCATCCTGCACCCCATGGGTGTAAGGTACTCCCCTACCGCCTTCGAGCTGCGGATGTCCTGGAGCACAGTGCCCGTCTCGTGCCTCTCATCGACAAAATAGTGCCCGAGGACAGCGATCATCAGATCCGGAGAGACGAATTTGCCCTCGTTGTCCACGAACATCACACGATCCGCGTCACCATCATAGATGACACCGACATCCGCCCCCGTCTTTTCAACCAAAGTCTGTAGGGACTCTACATTTTTTGGAATCAGCGGATTAGGCTCGTGGTTCGGAAAGTTGCCGTCCATCTCCTCGAATATGTAGGCAGGCTCATCGCCGAAAATCTCGCGGGCGTAAAGGCTTGCCATTCCGTTGGAAAGGTCGAACGCGATCTTGATGCCGGAATAGTCGCCCTTGAACTTCAGAAGGAAGTCAAGGTAGTCTTTATGAATATCCTTGGGGATAACCTTTCCCTTCCTTTGGGCCGCGGGAGTAGGCCTGCCGCTCTCGATCCACTCCTGGATCTGTCCGAGACCGGAATCCAGACCTACAGGAAGGGCGTTTTCCGTGGAGACCTTCATACCGTTGTATTCCTTTGGATTGTGCGACGCCGTGATCTGCACCGACGCCTTGAATCCGTAGTTGGCCGTTCCGAAATAGACCATCGGGGTCGTGCTGAGGCCGATGTCATAGACGTCGGCGCCGGCGTCGGTGATCCCTCTCACAAGATACTCGTGGATCTCCGGAGAGGAAAGACGGCAGTCGCGTCCGACAAGGACCTTGTCAGTTCCAAGAAGCTCCGGAATAAAATAGCCCACCTTGTAGGCGGTGTTACGATCGAAGTCAACGTTATAGACTCCGCGTATGTCATACGCGTGAAATGCACCCATTGCAGTGTTGTTATTTAATTTTCGTGGTGTATCTTGCAAAAACCTTTCCTTTCGCGATGTTCAGGAGCTTTTTGGCGATTATCTTCCTCCTTATCGGAGCGACATGGTCCACAAACAAGTCTCCGTCAAGATGGGACATCTCATGCTGCACCATGCGGCAGGCAAACTTGTCGAAAGTCTCGGCGACCTTCTCGAAATCTCCATTAAAATATTCAACAGTAATGCTCTGCGGCCTTGTGACATCACAGTAGACGCCAGGGATGCTGAGGCAGCCTTCGGAATATACACACTTCCTCTCACTCTCCTCAAGAATGACAGGGTTGATCATCACCCTTTTAAAATCAGCGAGGTAAGGATAGACATCGGCCATCCCGGTCCCGTCTACAATGAGCACCCTCACGCTTTCCCCCACCTGCGGGGCGGCCAATCCGCAGCCTTCCGCCTTTGCGAGTGTCTCCTCCATGTCAGCCACAAGCCTCGTGATGCCTTCCTTGTCTGCAAGGTCGGCTGGAGCGGCCTTCTGCCTGAGAACCTCGGAGCCGTACAAATAAATCGGTAATATCATCTTTTTACTCCTTAATTTCTTTTAGTCCTGTCCAAATAGCCCTGAAGGATGATCGCGGCGCTTATCTTGTCAACCGAAGTCTTGTCCCTGCGATCCTTGGCCTTCATCCCGCCATCGATCATAGCCCTGTGGGCAAGCACCGAAGTGAACCTTTCATCCTCAAGAGCCACAGGAATGCCAGGAAAAGCCTTCGTCAGATTCTTAATGAATATGTCCACGTCGGCGGCGGCCTCGGACGGCTTGTTGTTCATGTTCACCGGATAACCGACCACAAAGCAGGTTATGGTCTCCTTTTGAGCATAATTTTTGATATATTCTATTATCTTTGCAGCCGGAACCGTGTCCAGGGCTGAGGCAAAAATTCCCAACGGGTCGCTGACCGCGACCCCGACGCGCTTGCGTCCGTAGTCTATGCCGATGATCCTGTCCATGTAATCCGCAAAGTTAACGAAAAAGGCTTTCAAGTCAAAATCTTATGTCCAGACAGAGAAAAAACGGCATCATAAACAATTTCAGGCTCACGCTTGTGAATGACGACACACACGACAAACTGTGGTCAAGGAAGTTCACCAGGCTGGGGATCCTCGTGACGATAATCACTTTTGCCGTCGTCTCCCTCGCGGTCTTCTTCTGCCTTATAGCCTTCACTCCCGTCCGAACCTTGATTCCAGGATACCCCGATGCCAGGACAAAGCACGATGCCATCCAGAACGCCATCCGGATAGACTCTTTGGAGAATGTCCTTACCAAATGGGAGCTCTACTCTGAGAATCTCCGCCGGGTTGTAGACGGGCAGGAGCCGCTGAAGATCGACAGCCTCATGGAAGTCAGGAAAAACTCCGCGGCCCGGACCATGGACCTTAAGGACATGGCCGGAAAAGATTCCCTGCTAAGGAAAGAGGTCACCGAAGAGGACAAATTCGAAATCAAGTCGCATCCTTCGAGAACCCTGCCGATCGAGGGAATGCACTTCTTCACCCCGCTGAAAGGGGTCGTCTCCCAAGGCTATGACAAAGTCCTGCATCCTTACATAGACATCACGGCTCCGGGAAATTCGGTGGTCATGTCGGTTCTTGACGGGACCGTCATCTCCTCGGAATGGACCGACACCGACGGCTACACCATAAGAATCCAGCACGAAGGGGACATCATCTCCGTCTACAAGCACAACCAGAAGTTGATGAAGAAAACAGGAGACAAGGTCTCCGCGGGCACACCGATCGCCATCCTCGGCGGGACGGGATCACTTGCAGACGGAGACCACCTCCATTTTGAGCTTTGGCACAAAGGAGAAGCCGTCGACCCCACTAAATACATAAGTTTCTGATGGAAAAACGAAGAATAGCCATTCTTGGCTCGACCGGTTCGATAGGAAGACAGACGCTGGACGTTGTCAGAGAGCACCCCGACCTGTTCGAGGTCGAGCTTCTGACATGCCGGAGCAGTTGGGAGCTCATGGCAAGTCAAGCCAGGGAGTTTGACGCGAACAATGCGGTGATCTGCGACGAGACGAAGTACGCAAGTCTGGCTGACGCCTTAAGCGGAACGGACACAAAAGCGTTCGCCGGCATAAAATCCGTCTGCGACCTTGTGGCAAGCGACAGGGTTGACATCGTAGTGGCGGCAATGGTTGGATTCAGCGGCCTGGCTCCGACAATGTCCGCGATAGGTGCCGGCAAAGTCATAGCTCTGGCCAACAAGGAAACCCTGGTGGCCGCCGGCTCGATCATAATGGGCATGTCCAAGAGACACCACGCTCCGATCCTTCCTGTGGATTCAGAGCATTCCGCGATCTTCCAATGCCTGCTGGCGGCCCAAGGAAACGCGGTCAGCAGAATCCATCTGACCGCATCAGGAGGACCGTTCCGGACATGGGACAAAAAAAGGATCAGCGCAGCCACAAAGGACATGGCGCTAAGGCATCCGAACTGGAGCATGGGAGCGAAGATCACCATAGACTCCGCGACAATGATGAACAAGGGGTTCGAGGTAATCGAGGCACGGTGGCTCTTCGACACACCCGCGGACAGGATCAATGTGGTCGTGCACCCGGAGTCGATCATCCACTCGATGGTCGAATATGAGGACGGAGCCGTCATCGCCCAGCTCGCCAGCCCTGACATGAGGGAACCCATACAGTTCGCCATCGGATTCCCGGAGAGGCTTCCTCTTAAGAACAAGAAACTGGACTTCGCCGAGCTCGGAGGGATCACTTTCTTCAAGCCTGACACGGAAAAGTTTCCGGCACTGAAGATGGCCTACAAGGCGTTGGAGCGGGGCGGGAATATTCCTTGCGCCATGAACGCCGCCAACGAGGCCGCGGTTGCCGCGTACCTTCACGACGCCATTCCGTTCTACGGGATCACAGATGTTGTCGGTGAGTGCATTGAACGTACACCGTTCATTAAAGATCCGTCCGTAGAGGACATATTCAAGACAAACGAGGATGTGTATTCACTTGCCCTAAGGGAGATAGAGGCCATCGCTAAGAAGAAAAGTTGACGATGATAGTTTTGATGAAGATTCTGCAAGTGATCCTTGCGCTTTCCATACTTATAATAATCCACGAGTCCGGGCACTTCACGTTCGCGAAACTGTTCGGGATCCGGGTGGATAAATTCTTCTTGTTTTTCGACATCGGTGGAACCAAGTTATTCAGCACCAAGGGGAAATGGTTCACGAGGATATTCCCGAAAGCGAAGGATTGGGAAACTGAATACGGCATCGGATGGCTTCCGCTGGGCGGTTACTGCAAGATCCGCGGGATGATCGACGAGTCCTTGGACCTGGATTCGATGAAAAAGGATCCGCAGCCGTGGGAATTCCGCACCAAGAAGGCCTGGCAGCGGCTTCTGGTGATGGGCGGCGGAGTGCTCTACAATTTCATTTTCGCGATCATCGTCTACATCGGGATCATGGCCATCTGGGGAAGCGCCTACATCAGCAATGACGGCAGCCAGATCTACACCAATGAGTTGGGAGCTGAGCTGGGATTCCGCAACGGCGACCACATCATAAGGATGGATGAATATGTTCCCGAGAATTTCGGAATGCTTCAGGCTGACCTGGCGCGCAGAAATGTCAGCAAGGTCACGGTTCTGAGGGACAATGACACGGTGGATCTTTACATTGACCGTTCGAAGATAGGGGCGGTGCTCAACACTCCCGGGGTGTTCGACCTCGCGGTGCCGTTCGTGATCGATTCCGTGATGAGCGCATCGGCCAATTCCGCGGCAGGTCTGCGGCACGACGACAGGATCATCGCCTTGGACAGTATCGGCACCCCGTTCGTGCAGGATTCAAGGAAATATCTTTCGCTAGTCCGCGGGAAAACCGTCACAGCCACCATCCTCCGTGGCTCAGACACGCTATCCGTTCCGCTCCAGGTGGACACGGCCGGCAGGATCGGGGTCTTTATGCAGATCCCCGGGGTGAGGACGAAGGAATATTCAATGGCAAGCGCCGTTCCGGCAGGATTCAAGCTGGCTTTCGACACCATCGGAGGCTACCTGCGAGATCTGAGGCTCGTGTTCTCGCCAAGTACGGAAGCCTACAAGTCCGTTGGCAGCTTCATAGCCATAGGCCAGGTGTTTCCGGCCACATGGGACTGGTACCGGTTCCTGAATATTCTTGCACTGCTATCCATCATGCTGGGAGTGATGAACCTCCTCCCGGTTCCGGCGCTGGACGGAGGGCACATCGTGTTCTGCCTCTACGAGATGATCACAGGGCGCAAGCCAAGCGACAGGTTCCTTGAGTTCGCACAGATCATAGGGATGGCTCTCCTTCTTCTTCTGATGGTCCTGGCTTTCGGGAACGACATAGCCAGGCTGGTCCGTTAGGCTGCTGAGTTCACAGACTTTCAACAAAACTTTACTGTCATAAAAAACCAAAAAGATATGAGATCCATAACAAAAATCATCGTCTGCCTTACGGCCATGATCAGCGCGATGTCATGTGGAAACGGCACCAAGCCCTTGCTGCCAAATGTCTCCGGAAAGGCAGGAGAAGTCATCATCGTGGTTGGCAAGGACTACTGGGAGGGCAACCTCGGCAACGAGATCGGAGGACTGCTGGCCAGGGACTGCGAGTACCTGCCGCAAAGAGAACCGCTATACTCATTGGTAAACCTGTCACCGGCAGCGTTTTCAGACATGTTCAAACTTCACCGTAACATAGTGATCTTCAACATCGACTCAACTGTAACCAAGCAAGGTGTCGTCTACAGGACCGATGTGTGGGCGCACCCGCAGTGCGTGATCCAGGTAAACGCACCTTGCGCCGACTCCGCGATTGTCGTCCTGGAGAAAAACGGAGAGAACATCACAGGGGCGATCGAACAGGCGGAAAGGAACAGGGTCATAGCGAACACTCTGCTCTATGAGGAGTCAAAGTTGGGCGACGTCGTGGACAGAATGATTGGCGGACGCTTGCATTTCCCTATAGGCTACAATCTTAAGAAAGCGACAGACGATTTCATCTGGATCGCGGATGAGAAGCAGTACACCAACCAAGGAATATTCGTCTATAAGTATCCGGTGACGGATCCGGATCCATTCTCCGAGGAGAACATCATCGCAAAACGCAACGAGTTCCTCAAAAAATATGTTCCCGGAAGCGTTGACGGCTCGTACATGACCACAAGCGCATTTGTCAAGCCAGGGATAAAGTTTCTTAAATACCACGACCTGGATTTTGTGGAGACAAGGGGTTTATGGGAGGTCTACAATGACTACATGGGCGGTCCGTTCGTCTCTCATTCCTTCTACAGCAAGGACGGAATGGAGATCATCGTCCTCGAAGCCTGGGTTTACGCGCCGAAATACGACAAACGGCAGTATCTGAGGCAGACTGAATCACTTCTGTACTCGTTTGAATGGGATAAGGACGGAAAAGATGCCGATTCCGAGAAATAAGGCCCGAATTATTTTGTAAGGTCGAAAATAATCCTTACATTTGCATCCCAATTTGGTGGGCATTTTGTTTACATGCCTATTTGGTGGGTTCGTATAACGGTTAGTACTCGGGATTTTCATTCCCGCAATAGGAGTTCGATTCTCCTACCCACTACTAAATATTAAAAAATAAAAACGATGGCAAATCACGCATCAGCAAAAAAGGCCAATCGCCAAAGCGAGAGGCGCAGATTGCATAACAAGTATTATGCAAAGTCAACGAGGAACGCGATCCGCGCGATTCGTAACACCACAGACAGGAAAGCCGCAGAGGAAGGCGCTCCTAAGGTTTACAAGATGATCGACAAACTCGCCAAGATCGGAGTCATCCACAAGAACAAGGCCTCCAATCTGAAGAGTGGAATAGCGGTTTACATCAACAAACTCGCATAAAGCATCCGAAGGCAGTCTCCCGAGGCTGCCTTTAGAGTCAAATCACTATCGGGATGTAGCGCAGTTGGTAGCGCACTACGTTCGGGACGTAGGGGTCGTCCGTTCGAGTCGGATCATCCCGACAAAAGGTTGGAATTCACGTTCCAGCCTTTTGTCGTTCATACCGGACGCGGAAGCAAATAGGAATGTAAGCCATTCCGTGAACATGGACTCCATGAAGGTCTGCGCTCACTTGCCTGCCATAGGATCAATGCCGCGATGCCAGAAGCGTGATGTGATGTCGGTGAGGGAATATTTCACCGCATCCAAATGAAGGACCCTATACAGGCGTTGGTTTGTGGACCTTGAATTCAACGGACCGAACGCCTCGATGTAAGGCCCCGTCTTCACATAGTCGAAAATCCTGAATATCTCATCCTCTACTTCGCCGCGCCCCGAATACAAGGCCACCGCAATGCCTTTTGAGCGGACATGGGAGGCCAATCTCAACAATGCCTCAGGATCCTTTCCCTCACCAAGGAAAAGGAAACAGTCAACTCCGAAATTATCGGCGAGCAGACGGTCAATGACATCCTCGGTCAATTCCTCTCCGACATCGGTCCTAAGAAAAGGAGAGTGGCATCCTACGCAGTTACCTTGGCAGTTGCTTATGTCAACCGACAAGGTAACCCGGTCCGGGATCTCCTCGATGACCACAGAGGTCATCTGGGGAACATATTTCATCATGCTTCCGGCGCCTCCTCCTTGGCACAGGACAAGCCATCGTGATTGTAGAACCTGTGAGCGGCTTCTTCCTGACGCATCTCGCTGAACGATGAGACACGCTTGAGGTAACCGATGACCCTGGTCAGATAATCAAGATTGTGGCTTCCGCACTTAGGGCAAACGTCAAGGGTGTCCTTGCTGATGTACCCGCAGTCATTGCAGACAGTGTTGCGGCAGTTGAATGTGAAGTAGTTCGTGCCGTAATGCGCGGCTGTCTTGAGCAGCTGGCGGTACTGGTCCTTGGACAGATGCTCGGAAACGTTCATGTGCAGGGCGGAACCTCCGTCCAAATGCTTTACATACTCATTGCCGTGAAGCTTGAACTTGTCGATCATCGACAGGGAATCGTCTTCAGGATTGTAGAAGTACGAGCTGTACATGTTATGCTTCGGTGAGACGTAGAAACCGTCCTTCTGATCCCACTTGTAATTCTTTCCGGAAAGGTTCTCGCCCGGGACAAACTCCGTGTTGAACATCGTGTCCGAGGTCTTGTCTTTCTTGTTGGCCCTGTTGATTGTCTCCAGGATGACATCCACAAACTCGTTGTACTCTGGATTCGGGCTTATCTTGAGGCCCAGGAACTCGGCGGCGTCCGTAAGGCCGTTCACGCCGATCGTGAGGTACTGCCTCTTCATGTCTATGAACCCCGCCTGGTAGACATCAAGCATGCGGGCGGCAAGGAAATCCTTTATGATCTCGTTGAAAGCCTTCTGGTACTTGTGCACCCTCTCGGTCTCCTCGGTCACCGCGGCGCGGATGTAGTCATAAAGCTGGTTCTTGTCATAGTCTCCCCTTGAAAGAGCCTTTGAGCCGTCCACAACAATGCCTTTCCTCTCAAGGAAGTAGCGTCTTGTGGCAAGTTGGATGAGCCTGTTCAGATTGATTGTCATGACAGACTTGGAGCCAGTTGAGACCGAGGCGGTTCCCATTGAATATTGATGAGTTGTGTGATTGTGCTGCTCATCGGACTTGTCCAGTTCCGTGATCGAGTTGCGCAGGCGGCAGCAGCTCGCGAGACTGTCCGGGCTGTCGGACAGATAGCAGAAGAAGCTGTGGCCCTTTGACCACATCTCGGCCGTGAAGTCGGCATATTCCTTGTCGATGAAATCATCCTTGCCATCGGTCAGAAGGGCCATCGTCTCGACCGGGAATGTCAGGATGTAACGGTTCCGCTCCTCATTGAACCAATTCATGAAGTGCTTCTGGAGCCAGGAAAGGGTCTTCCACTTAGGCTCAGTGCCATCCGGAAAGCGGAAATCTCCGAAAACACCCCGGAAATAGCTCTCATCGAAGTAACTTATGTTCCAGAAAACGGTCTGGTAGCCACGGTTGCCCGCAGGCATATTCATTGAATGGACGACTTGCTGGAAGTAGTTGTCAATGACCTTGACGAGTGTCCTCTTCTTGACATTCATCTCCACAACGTCATCAAGATGATCGAGATAGTCATCTCCATAGTCCTTGCGAATGAAATAGTCGAGGTACATCAGGAACTCCGGAGTCGCCACAGCCCCCATGAACTGGGAGGAGATTGAGTACACCAGATTGATGAACTCGCCGCAGAACGACTTCAGGTCGGTCGGAGCCACCGAGACACCTCCGAGTTTTATGAGGCCATCCACAAGGAACGGATACATAGTGATGGCGACGCAGTACGGATAGCCCGGGGTGCCGCTCTCATCGTGCTTGTAAAGGACGTGGCTCTCAAGGTCCTTTATGTACTGGCCAGCGAGATTGCGTCCGTACAGAGACTTGATCTTGTCTTTCATGATGTAGCGGTTCTGCTTGATGTTGTTCTCCTTGTAGAGCTCCTGGCCAAGGGTCACGATGTTCTTGCGGGTAACGTTCGCGTTGGCATCGAACTTTGATCCGGTCGCGGCGTTGGACGCCGCTATGTAGTCACGGATGAAGTCGCGTTTTTTGCGAAGGTCCAAACCCGCGTCAAACTTCTCGATGTAGGCGATGGCGACCTTCTTGTTGATGGACATCAGACTTTCCTCGACCTGACGCCTGATCTCACGGCTGGTGATCTTGTCGTAGATGTAGAGATTCTCAGCTATAGAGACAACGACAGCCTCCGGACACTCCTCTCCGGCTGTCTTGTAGGCCTCGCGTATACCGTTCATCAGTTTGACCTTGTCGTACTCTTCATAAGAGCCGTTGGTCTTGCGTACAGTAACGTCCATATTCAGAAAAGATAAAAAAATTATTTCTAATTGGTGTCCCGATAGTATTGGTTCCGGTCTTCCGGGACACAAAGTCGGTCCGACCCTTTCTCTGGAGACAGACCGACTATACAAAGATAGCAGATATTTCGGCTATATGGACAAAAAATATCGCTAAATTATGAAGAAACAATTAACATTGTTGTCAATCGTCTATCACGCAATCACTTAAAGGAAGATGTATTTTAGAATTACTAAAATTGACAGGACATACATGAACCAACCTACCTTTTTGGCCCGCCCTGTGGCCACATTGAGGACGACATAAGACACCAGGCCAAGGAGGATACCGTTGGAGATGGAATATGTCATCGGCATGAGGATCAGCGTGAGGAAAGCGGGGATGGACTCGGAGAAGTCGTCGAGCGGGATGTCCTTGATAGGGCTGAGCATGAAGAGTCCCACGAAGACGAGCACCGGGCAGACAGCCGAGCCTGGGATGGCGGTGAATATCGGAGCGAAGAACAATGCCAGAACAAAGCAAGCGGCAACGGCGAACGCGGTTAGGCCAGAACGGCCGCCTTGGGCCACGCCTGAGGCGCTTTCAACATAAGTGGTGACCGTGCTGGTTCCAAGGCAGGCTCCTGCGACCGTACCGATCGCGTCGGCCATGAAGGCCTGGTTCATACGGACAGGCTTGCCGTCCTTGTCGGTCATGTTCGCCTTTGTTGTGACCCCCACGAGGGTTCCGATCGTGTCGAACATGTCCACGAAAAGGAATGTGAACACAACCACAAGCATGTCAAGGCTGAAGATCTGGGACAAGTCGGTGTCGAACCGGCAGAAGATAGGAGCCATTGACGGAGGAGTGTCGACGAATCCCTGGAACTGGGTGATTCCCATAGGGATGCCGATGACGGCGGTAGCGATGATTCCGATCAGGAGGGCGCCGGGAATATTGAAGATCACGAGGGCGCCGGTGATGACAATGCCTATGACGGAGAGAAGTCCGGCTCCGCCGGTGATGTCGCCGAGGTTAACGAGGGTGGCAGGATCGTCAACCACGATTCCGCCGCTTTTCAGACCGATGAGGGCTATGAACAGGCCGATGCCGGCTCCGATCGCCTTTCTCAGCGACAGAGGGAGGGCGTTCACGATCGCCTCGCGGACACTGGTCAATGTCAAGATTACGAATATTATACCTTCAATAAGTACGGCGGTCAGCGCGAACTGCCAGCTGTAGCCCATTCCGAGGCACACCGTGTAGCAGAAGAAGGCGTTCAGACCCATGCCCGGGGCGAGGGCGAACGGGAGCTTGGCGTAGAACGCCATCACGAGGGTCGCAAGGATGGAGGCCACGGCCGTGGTGGTGAAGAGGGCGTTCTTGTCCATTCCGCAGTCAGCCAGAATCGAAGGGTTGACGGCGAGGATGTAGGACATAGCGAGGAAGGTGGTGATGCCGGCGACTATCTCGGTGGAGACCTTCATCGTGGACGGATTGAATCCGAACAGCTTGGTCAGCCAGCCTTTAGGCTCGGTGGCCTGTGTTTTTGTTTCTGCCATTGTCTTTGATTGTTAAGTGTCGTCAAATGCTAGAATACCCACTTCGCGCCGAGACAAGGACGCACAAAGAATCCCTTCCCGGTTCCGAAATTGTAAGAGAGCTCGATCTCGGTGCCGACATTGAGGTTGTCAACTCCGAAATGCCGGCCGATGTTGTACCAAAGCTGCGGCTCGGAGAGGAAGACGAAATGGGCGTCCTCGGCCTTCGTCCAGTCACGGTAGCCTTTAGACTTGTCGCTGACGTAAGGGCAGACGGTGTGGTCCTCCCACCAGAAATCAGCGAATCCCGAAAAGCGGAGTCCGGTGACGCCGAACAGGTCCTGCATGCCCCACACGGCTGTGAGCTGAAGAGGAATCTCGCTCTTGAACTTGCTTCCGTCAGCGTGCTTGGCTCCATTGTAATTAATGGTCTTATAGAGGGCCTTGAGGTTGAACGTGTTCTTGAAATCATCGCTGTGAAGGAACCAGTCAACGCCGAAGAGGAAGGCGTTGTTGATGGTATAGCCGTTGTAGACTCCTCCATTGTACTCGACATGAAGGCTGAAAGGAGCAAGTTTTGTGTTCTGCCAGAAGTTGAGACAGCGCGCGATCTCCAAATAAGTTCCATTAGGAGCATAGGTCTTGTCATTGTCATCCTTGGAGTTGTAGTCATGGTCAACAAAGAAGAATGTGTTGCCCCATTTGTCCCCATAGAAGCCCTCAAGGGTGGTGGTGAAGTGACCGCGGTCCTTACCGAAATCGTAGAAGGTCTGAAGGTTGGTCTGAGCCTTCGCTCCTAGAGTAAAGGCGAGCGCTGCGACTGCGGCGGCGATGATTGATTTGTTTGACATAAATATTAAGGAATTTGACTTGTTCCTTTATGAATTTTAAAAGACAAAATTAATAAAAATGTCAGAGAAAGTCCATACCTTTGCCCCATAATATTCACAAAGTTTTCAACAGCCATGTTTGAAGAGACACTGAAATTCTATCAGAACTTCCCCAAGGAGGGGATCAATTTCGTTGACATAATGCCGTTTATGCAGGACAAAGAGGTCTTCACCAGACTGATCGACGAGATCGGCAGACACGTGACAGCGCCGACCGTGGCGGCGCCAGAGGCCCGCGCGTTCCTGTTCTGCGCGCCGCTGCTGACTTCAGACTGCGGCGTGACCAATGTCGTCCCTTTCCGCAAGAAGGGCAAACTGCCTCATTCAGGCGACGACCTGCAAAGCATCGAGATCATGAAGGAATATGGCCCGGACAACCTCTATTTCCGAAAATCCGACATCGCCGCCGGCAAGGCCGAGGACGGAATATTCAAGGTCGCGATCATCGATGACGTTCTGGCCACAGGCGGCACCGCCGAGGGAATAGCCAAGGCCCTTGACGCCCTGAAGATCAATGTCGATGGAAAGGAATATGGCGTCAAGGTCTCCGAGTTCATATTCCTCGCAGAGCTGGACGGACTCTACGGCCGCAACCGCCTTGAGAAGATCGCGCCTGTCTATTCAATCGCTCACATCAGATAGTCAATTAATAATTTGGACACCGCGATGCGGCAGTCACACTTGGCACCTGCGCTTCGCGCCCTGTCCGGGTAAGTGGTGCCACGAATGACTGCCGCATCGTGGCATTCATTCTGTTTCTTAATGAATATACAAGGCACACAATCAATATTGTGATTGACGCGCTTTAACGGTTAGAAACCTTTCGCGATGTTGTCGGCGATGGACTGAATGAGACGCTCACGGGCCTCAATGCTGGCCCAGGCGATGTGCGGAGTCAGGCTGAGACGTTCGGGATGTCTAGTGTGAAGAAGCGGGTGATCAGCAGGTATCGGCTCGACGGAATAGACATCCAAGCCGGCTCCGCCTATGACGCCTTCGTCGATGACCTTGGCCAAAGCATCCTCCACCACGATGCCTCCTCGTCCCATATTCACGATGATCGCCTTCGGCTTCATCATCCTGAGTTCCCTCTCACCGACCAAACCGGCCGTGCGCTCATTGTACGGAGCATGGACGGAAATCACGTCCGACTCACGCATGAGCCGCTCCAGAGCGACGGAAGGATATTCAGTGTTATGGTTCGTGCCGGAAGTCGAATAATAAATCACCTTCATCCCGAAAGCGGTTCCGATCTTAGCCACCTTAGTCCCGATGGCACCCAATCCGATGATTCCCAATGTCTTGCCGGCCATTTCAATGAAAGGACGCGAATAGTCAGTGAAAAGCCCGCTTCGGGAATACGCTCCGGACTTGACCACTTTATCAAAATAGGACCCGTTGCCCAGAAGGTTAAGAATGTGCATGAATGTTTCCTGGACAACGGAGTCCGTTGAATAGCCAGCGACATTTCTGACTATTATTCCTCTTCTTGAACAAGCCTCGACATCAATGTTGTTGATTCCGGTGCCGGACTCGCAGACGAGCCTAAGCTTCGGCGCAGCGTCCAGAAGCCGGTCATTCACTTTTATCTTGTTGACGATCAGAACCTCGCAGTCACCGACCCTGCGCACCGCCTCCTCCGAAGTAGAATTAGGCCACGCAGTAAGTCTCCCCTGTCTTTCAATAGGCCCCAGCGATAAAGTCCCCATCGTGGCGGCATCCAGAAACACAATGTTCATCTCTTTCAAAATTTTCCGCTAATATAAGCATTTTTGCGGATCCTGGATAAGCGCTGAAACGGGGACAACCTTTCCGGTCGTCCCCGTTCTCGTGCGCGGGATGAGAGTCGAACTCACACGTCGCAATTGACACTAGCTCCTGAAACTAGCGCGTCTACCATTTCGCCACCCGCGCCTGAAGTGGATTGCAAAGATACTTATTATTTGTGAAATTGCAAACAAATTCAGGATCCTTGGCAAAATTTAGAAGCTGTAGCCCAATGAGAACGCCAGGATATTCAAGGAAGAAGTCCCTTGCCAGGCGAAATCAACCCTCACTCCATAAAATTTGCAGCCTATGCCGGCGGAGACTCCGGAGGCGACCAGATCAGAACCTGACGCGCGATAGCCTGCACGCGCGAAAATCATGTTGTTGAACCCGTACTGGACACCGCCGGAAAGCGCGAGGCCTCCCGCAAAGAAACAATCTGCATCCACTCCGGCATCGAACGAATGCCTATCCCCGAAAGCCTGGCCATAGCCGGCAGCCAAGCGTACAGATGAAGGAATATTATAGGAGGCGCCCGAGGCGTCCTTGACAGATGTGCCCACATTGGCGATTCCGGCGCTGAAACGCAGCATCCTCCAACGGTACAAAGCATACACGTCAGATGCGAACACGCCTTGCTTCGAGTCGGCGGCGAGCCTCTCGCCGGCATATTTCAGATTGACACCGAAGCTTAGGGCATCAAGGACCTTCAGCCCCAAGCCAGCCGAGAACAGCATCGAAGAAGTCTTGAAAGTCCCGTTGCGGTTCCCTTGGTCATCAATCACCTCATATTCGCCGCCGGTATTGTAATTACCTGCCACAGAGAGCCCCACCCTGTCGCCAATCCTTGCTCCGGCACCAACGTCAAGCCCGGAGGAAGTCTTCTGGCCCAATGCCGGTGAATATGCCGCCGCCGCTGAGAAACGGTTCTCTGAATATGGCATCACAGCGGGATTGCGGAATGCCGAAAAGGAGATGTCCGAAGACGGTACGACGGAAACTCCGGCCATCGCCACGGAAGCCGGGTCGTTCCTCTGACACATCCAACCAAAAGCGACATCCTGGGCCTGAGAATATGACACAGTCAAAAAAACGGCGAGAGCCGCGATCAATATTCTTTTCATTCTATCTCTTGACAATAACATAAACATACTCTTCAGAGCCCAGACCCAATCCAAGCCTGTACTCTCCCGGAGCAAAAGCGCTCATGTCAATCCTCGCCGGATTGAACACGCTGCATGAGACCTTCTCTTCAAGAATGACAGCGCCGGACATGGAGGACAGCCTCACCCTGACGTCAACAGCCGAGGTGCCGCCGGGGCGGACGTTCAAGAAATCACGGACCGGGTTCGGATAGTAGTCCACAGGGTAGCTCTCATCCCGCGCGACAATCCTGAAATCGGTCGATACCTTGGCGCCCATGCGGTCCTTGGCCGTCACTGTGACGACCGCCTGTCCATTCTGTCTTTTGGAGACGACCATTTTGCCGTCACCGGTGACCGACACATCAGCGACGCCCTCAGGAGAGACCTTCACCGAATACTCCAGAGGCTCGTCATCTGGATCCGAGAAAACTCCGTCAAGATAGGCGGACATCGTTCCGTCGCCGGACAGGACAGCGTCCTTGATTGGTTCAGAGACCACCGGAGCCTGGTTCTCTTTGACCTGATAGGTGAACTCATACTCAGCCTTTCCTCCATAGGGATCGGATGCGGTGATCTTCGCCTTCTTTGGCGAGAAATCGGACACAAGCTCACAAAGAAGCTCGAAGTTGTAGACATTCTGTCCTTGGGAGCCTTTGACAAGTTTCGCCCTTCCCTCAAAATCAGCGGTGACCTCGACATTGTCCCCGTCCGGATCGGACACGGTGAACGGAATCGACACGCTTTCCCACTGACGGAACTTGAAATCGCCCTTGTAGGATGTTTCGATGAGCGGAGGGTTGTTGTATTGGCGTCCGTATTTGTCAAGGCCGTACCTCATCGCCCCCATGACATCAAGGTAAGGTCCCATGGCCTTGCCATTACTGTTTATGAGATTCGGATTCGCGCCTTGAAGAAGGACTTCCTTCAGGTCTTCGTTGGTGAAGCCTTCGCCGCCGAACTGTGAGAGCAGCAGGGCCAAGGCCCCGGAGACGTGCGGGCAGGCCATCGAGGTGCCCTGCATCCTGTCATAGCCCGACACCGTGCAGCTGTAAACGCTCTCGCCGGGAGCGCAGATGTCAACCCACTCTCCATAATTGGAGAAGTATGACAGCCGTCCGGTCTGCCCGGTCGCCCCGACGGCGATCACCGGATCATAAGACGCGGGGACACCGTTCGCTATGCCGTCATTTCCGGCGGCGAAGACAACAAGCCCCCCCTTCATAGGTGAATCCGCTCTCTGATTCCCGTCTTCGTCACATCCGGCGTTATCAATGAAATAGTCAATCGCCCTCGCCATCGATGAGGAGATCCTGTCACGAAGCGCGTAGTCTTTCTCGTATTGCGAGAGCCTGCCATCATTGTCAAAATCATAGCTGTTGCCCCAGCTGTTCTGGCTTATGACAGCGCCGTTGTCCGCTCCCCAGACAATAGCCTGCTGGAAACTCTGCGCGGTTTGCTCGCCTTGAAAAACCTGGGCGCTCATCAGTGTCGCCCCCTTCTTTCCGGTCGAGTAGTCCCCGCCGCATATTCCCGCAAGCCCTTTCCCGTTATTCCTGACACCGGCTATTATTCCGGCAACGTGGCATCCGTGGTCATCTCCAGTCACTTCAGAGGAGTTCCTGACAAAATTCCAGTTGGCAGACCCGCAGTTCCACGCCAGATCCGCATGACTGAGATTGATTCCGCCATCCACAACGCAGACCTTGACAGACGGATCCCCGGTGGTGTACTGCCACGCGTCCTCGACATTTATGCTGTATTTTCCTGAATATTCCCAAAGATAGGGATAGCCCGGGTCGTTGGTGACCTCTGCCCTGCTGACCAGATTGCGTTTCTCAAAGGCTTCCACACAGTCCAGAGACTCAAGGACTTCCTGCGCCTTGGACAACGGTATGGCAGAATCAAAGTCGACAATATAATACTGATGAAGTCCATATCTCCGGTGTCGTGGCTCGTGCTCACCGGCGTCAGGGAAAAGACGCAGGGCCCGCTTGAATCCAAGGCTTTCACGGACAGACCCGAAACTGTCGCCACCATGATTCATCGCATCCGCCGCTTCCGACGTAAGTTTGACCACGACAGACCCTGGGACATATATCGCCCTGTCAATCTCTTCCTGAGTGTAGGGGCTTCGTTCAAGCGCACCGGTCTGTCTTCCATCCGCCCCTCCTGAAGGCAACGCCTGCTCAAAACGGGAACAAGAATGAAAAGAAAATGACAAGACGGCAAGCAATGCCGTCACAGATAAGCATAACCTGATGTTCATAACATAAAAAAGGATCCGGACCGAAAATCCGGATCCTTATAAGATCGCAAAGATAAGCAATTTATTTCAATTTCAGAAGCGATGCGCGTCCGGATTTCAAAGCCCTTGCATCGGAAACCTTTCCGCCACGCTCAGGACATTTCGTATCACGCCGGATAGCCATGCCTGAATTAAGCGACTTGCCGTCGAAACGTACATCCATGTCCACCTTAGGAGCGGAGACGCTCTTGACAGACTTGGTAGAGGCTGCAGGAGTCAAGGTCGCAGGATTTATGACATAGTTGACATCACTGAAACGAGCCCAGCCTCCTGTGGAAAGGCGCTTGCCCAAGATTCCCCAGTACTCGGTGTAAATATTGTCCCTTTCATCGGAAATCTTGTAAACCACATTCTCGACCTTGATTGTCTTGTCCGCGGACTTGGTAAGGGTAGCAAACACATTATTGTTGTTGCTGTCACCTGTGCAGACATAACCCTCATTGGTTATTCCGGAGAGATAGAATTCGTATGTGGAGCTTTCCGAGAACTTCACAAAATTCAGGGTGCACTTGTCATTCTCAGCGTCATAAGCCACAGGAACGCCATCGATGCCAAGGCCGTTAAGGGCGATGGTCTCATCCGGAAGCGCCTCCTCAAGCACGACATTGTAGGTGGTGTCCGCACCGGTCTTCACAGACTTCGTGCTGAGTGTATAGCTGCCAAGCCAAGCCTTGTAAGCCGCTGAAGCGTCTTTGACACGAGCCATGTCGCCGATCGCCACCTCATCCCAATAGTTGCCCTTGCCGGCGTTCTCACCGGACTGGATCTGCCAGGTAAGGCAGAAGGACGTGAAACCGCCTTCCTCGCAGGATCCGGCAGCCACGGTCATCGCTCCACCTTTCTCCAAAAGGTAACCGGTCAGGATAACGGAAGGCTCTTCTGTGCTCCACCCGTACGCGGCATAGGATGAGTAGCCGCTGGTGAACAATCCGGAAAGATAGATGTCACAGTCGCCGTAATTAGGGTTATTCCAGACATCAGGGAGTTTCTGTTCCTTAAGGATGAACTTTCCGTCAGAGAACTCAGCCTCGGCGGCGGAGAGTCCTTTTGCCGACTGGCCAGGAAGTCCGGTGACGTTGTAGGTGCTGCCGCTGACCTTCTCGCTCACGGTAAGAACTGTGCCGCCGGCATTCCACCTGCCGATGAAATCCTCATAGGAAGCGACAGAGACAGGCTCTTTTTTCTCAAACCCGGTGACCTTGTAGTCTCCTGTCGGAGTCCCGTCCGATGCGATTCCGACAGCTACGGCGACATATTTGCCATACTCCAACTCAGCGAAGCTGTCCTTTCCGGTAGCGCCGTCAGTGTGGACAAAGATGTCAAAGAGCTCCTCCTGGCTGAATGAGCTTGAATAAAGATCCAAATAGTAGAGGAGGTCATCACTCATAAGCAGTGCAGCGCTTTCAGGAGTACCGCCAATCTCTGCATATTGTTCCTCTGAATATATCCCCAGCATGTAAGGGACAGTGGATCCGCTGACAGTGTTGGTGATGACCTCAGGGTAGTCTGGATCCTCCGGATCAGTGCTGTAGGAAAGCGTCCAAGCGGCATTCTCCTTGAACTGCACTGTGGAGACTGCGGTAAGGATCATTGTGTCGGTCTCGACCTCCGAACCCTCCGGGAACACATAGTCTGTCACGTAACCGTAGGCGTTCACATAGCTTCCAACCTTGGAGGCAAGGCCGAATGACGCCTGGGCCTCAATGACGATGGTCTGTCCCATCGGCGCGGTGATGGTATAGGAGTCACCTGACTGCGTGAGCTTTCCGGAGACAATTGTGTACGCCGGAACGGAGTAGTAGGCCATACCGATGTAGGCCGGGGTAGGGTTGGTCACAGAGGAAGTCTCCGCCGTGACAGTGTGGGAAGTATAGGCCAAGGAGACAACATCAGTATCCTCATCGGTGCCTTTGACTCCCACGAGGGTGATCTCCTTGCCTACAGGAAGCGCGGATGACAGCCCTGTGACAACCAGATAGGCCTTTCCGTCGGAAACGACAGCGGACTTCTCCGAAGACGCGAGTACAGTCTCCTTGAAAAGTGTGACAGATGAATTGTCAGCGATGTTCACAAGCGACGAGATGTCGGTGGCAACGCTCTCGGAAGGATACTGAAGGACGTAGAACACCTCCGGGGTCTCGCCGGTGACGGTGTTGATCACGTCAATCTCGGCGGAACGGAACGCTCCGGTCTCGTTTGCCTCGCAGACCAGAGTGTAGACATCGGTATGTGTGGCCTTGGTCTGCGGAGCGACACTGATCCATTTCTGGGTCTTGTCAACATAAAGCTCATAGGCCATGTTGGTGGTGACAGAGATGGTCACCTGGCCTCCGGCGGCAAGAACGGACTTCACGTCAGCCTCAGCCTTCAGGACACCCTCCTCGAAGACAAGAGACTTGATGTCTGTCTTGCCACGGCCGTTGCTTGCATAGACGAAGACTTTTCCTGTGGCGTTCTCATTGTGCTTCACACCGATGTAGCCTGGTGTCTCACCCTTAGGAAGAGTGATCACCCTTGCCTCCCATCCGGCGGTGCAGCTGAGGATGTCAACCTCGACCTCATCACCCTCGGCTACGCCTTTCAGGGAATATTCGTATTGATATTCACCTCCGCCCATAGGGACTCCCAGATCCTTGCGCGCGTTGAACACAAGGTAGAACGGCTGTTCCTTCTGGATGGTGTAAGGCTCTCCGTTGATGTAGAATGTGACAGTCGAGTCACCGTCCTCAATCGAGATTGTAGAGCCTCCAGGATTGCCCATCACCTCGACGTCAGACCAAGTCTGGCCTTTGTCGTAGGAGATCTGCCATTTGCCCTCATTTATGCGAAGCTGGGGGGTTGCGGCATGAACGGGAATCTTGTTTCCCTCAGAATCAAGGACAGGTTTGCCGTCCACAGCCCAGTAGAACTCACCATCTACTTCGACAACACCGACAACAGGGGTGTCACCCTTGTCGCCCTTCTCTCCGTCGACGCCGTTTGTGATGACCGCGGTGGTGCCGTCAGAGAATGTGATGGTGTAGCCGTTGTCGCCAGGAGTGACAGAAGAGACATAGATGTTGCCCTGAAGCGCGGCGACGATGGACTGCATTCCAGGTATGGTGATGTTATTGATCTCGTTCACCTTCTTCTCAAGGGCGTCTACCCTCTCGGTGAGATCATCAACCTTCTCAAAGAGGTCGTCATTGTCCGCGCAACCTCCCGCAAAAGTCAAGACTGCGGCAGCTGCGATGGACAGAAGTGCTTTGATTGTTTTCATGATTCCAATAGAATTTTATTTAACGATTAGTTTTTTTCCCTTAATATGAGTGAACTCAGGCATGACTTCGAACGGTGTGCAGAACTCAAACCGTTCATCGGCTGATATGGCCCTGAATCTGTCCCTGCCGACCTTGACCCAAGTGCCTTTTGTCTTGTCCAGGCTCATCGCCTTGACGGAAGACGTGCCGGACTTGACAGCGGTAAGAGGGAATTCTCCAGGCTTGCTCTCGAAGGTGTACACACCACCATCCGGATCAGAGATCGGCACAGCTATCATTTCCAGACGGTTGAAGGTGTATTCACCACCACTCTGCAGCTGGAATGAGTTGCCGGTGAACTTGACCGAGCCATCACTCTGCAATGTTCCTGTAGCCACGTCATATAGCCCGTTTCCACCGGAGGTGATGTAATATTCTTTTCCATCAGAATGGATGAACTTACCGACATAGTACAGGTTGCAGGCACCTTCCTCCGCACCGATGTCGACATTATCGGCGATCGGCACGTCATCGCCACCGTTAAGGACAATGTTTCCGGTCGCACTGTCAAATGTCACCTCGGCAGGCTCAAAGAAGTCCTCATCCATCTGCCATCCCTTCATGTTGATGGTCTTGTCGGCAGACTTCTGCGAGAGAGTGATGTCAAACGCCCCGGAGTCAACACTCCAGTTGCCAAGCCATTTCCTGTAGGCTTCAGAGCCCTCGCCACCAGGGTTGTCGCCACTTCCTCCCTTCTTGGTAAGGGTGTTAGGAATCAGCGTCTTATCCTTAGAGATCGTGAGGTACTTGCCCTCAGATGTGGTTGCGACGAACTGCACTCTCTCAAGGTCATAGCTTGAGCCGTCACTGAAACTTACACGCCCTGCGGCAAGACTGGCGGTGCTGCCAGAAATAGTTCCGGTAAAGATCACGTACTTTCCGGTTGCGAAACTTGAATCACCCCATCCACCGAAGAGTCCGATAGTGCACTCACCGTATTTTTCTGTAGACAAAGTGCCGAGCCCGTCCTGGGCACGGACCTCAATGCCCTTTGTGGCATCGTCATAAGTGGCTGTCACTGGGAATGACCGTCCCTCAATGCCGGTGATGGTGTAACTTGTTCCGTTCTCAAGAGCGGAGATCTTCCATGTGTCGGTAGACGAGCCTCTTGTGATTGTCCACTCTCCGAGCCATGCGTCATAGCCCTCCGCGGTTCCGCCGCCTACGGTGAACTCGCTGTAGGCGTAGTGGCCGGTGACGGCAGCGTCATCTGTGAATCCGATGGCGAACGCGATGTAGTCTCCGGCATCCATAGGATCGAATACCTCATAGTCGCTTTCTTCATAGAGAAGGTCGGAGAATTTCAGCTCTATGCCATACTGGGCGTAGTACTCGATAACATACAGAATTTCATTCTTGACGGTCTCCGCGACAGTCAAGGCAAAGTCAGACATCTCCTGACCACTCTCCGTGAACTCAGATCTGGAGACATAGTAGAGTGTGTACTTGCCCGACAATGACGGGTCGGCCACGTCATTATAGATGTAAGCGGCCTGCTCACCCTTATAGTCCTTGACACCTCCGTAACGGACCGTCCAGTTGGCGTCAACATTCATGAATGAAAGATTGTTCTGAACCACAGTGATGACACCGCTGTCGTGACCCAACTTCCACTCTACCTTGCCGGTTCGTGACGGATTCTCAGGAGAACCTACAGTGGTGTTCTCGGCGACAGCGACATTAAGGTTGTCCTCCGTGACCGTCACAGTGATCCATTCAACGTCAGAGGTTGCGGCGATCACCTCGTCGTACTCATAAGGAAAATCAAATGACGCCGCCTTGCTTGAGGTCTTGATGTCCTCCGGCTCAAAGCCCGTGCTGTAGAATCCGAACTGCTGGAGCGTGTAATCCAACGCCTGACCCGCAGACTTGACAGTGACCGTGGCGTACCTTGACTCATAGCTGTCGTTAGCGGACGCGGTGACCGAAACCACAGCACCTTCGACAGAAGCCTGGCACCAATCCTTGTCAACCGAAACCTCCAACGGACTGTCGGTGACAAACTCGATCGTCCCGGTTCCGCCTTTGGCAGGGATCTTAAGATTGTTCTCCTTTACTGAGATGGCCTGCGGCTCGCCCGCCTCCGTCTCCTGCTTTGAGCAGGAATAGGACGCGGAGACAGCCAAGGCCAAGAATATTGCAGATAATATTTTTTTCATGATGAAACCTTTACATTATTTACGAACGAGAGTCTGGAGGTAAGGGAACTGACTGTTGCCCCAACCTTTGAATTGGCCGACAGAGTTGCCATCCGATGTCGTCTCCCAAAGGATGAATGAATCTATCACCATGTCAGTCTTGCCATTGTCAACGAACATGAACTCTCCTTCATTCGCCCCACGGACAATCTCCATTCCGTAATCGGTGTTCCAGGTAAGATTGCCACCGGAGTCAAGACTCCATGCCGCGAACCAGACAGAGTTGGAGCCGTTTGATCCTACCACCTGGGAGTTCATCGTAAGGCGGCCGCGGGCCTTGTCATAGCCCAGAGCGACATCGTGTCCGCCAGGGAGAAGACCGCTCATGATGTAGCCTTCTCCGGTCTTGTCCGGAGCAAGGGTGACATCAGCCGTCAGTTTTCCGCTGTACATCACCATCCTGTAATCTCCGGCGAAATCGCTGTACTGGGTATAGTCCTCAGGGAGCTTGCCTTTGAACTCAATCGAGCCGTTGGTAAGAATGTTGTTGGCCTGGTGGTAAACCATGGCGTTGATGGTGGCGCCGGCCACCTCGACGGGATCATAGGTCTTGATACCCTCCAGGGTGTACATGAACGGAGCCTCGACAACCAGTGTGGTGTCCTTCTCGGAAGAACCGGCATCCGGATTAGGTACATCATAAGAGAATGTGATCCTGCGGTTGTTGAAATCAATCGCTCCGCTGACCAGAGTCTCTCCAACCATACCCTCAATGATGGCCGCGCGCATGCTGGAAGCCATCTGCGAGACCTTGGCCATATACTCGGCCGGAGCAAGGTCGGAATCGTAGGGGTAAAGATCGTAATGATTGCCGGAACGCTTGCCACGAAGTCCTATCTTCTCCGGGCTGACGCTGGTGATGGTGAACTCAAAGTCACCGCCCTTGGCCTGATACTCGCTCGAGGAAGGAGTGGCGAAGTAGTGAAGAGCGCTGTTGTAGGAGTCGAAAGAAAGCACGGCGCCGTTGTCGGTCGTCAGCTTGTAGACGCTCTTGTAGGAATTCTCCGGATCCAACTCGCAGGTCGCGGTCACCTCGGATTCGGAAAACACAAGGTGATAGGCGTAGCCGCCTCTTGACTGGTTGGAGCCAGGATAATATTCCATGATCCAACCCTTCTCAGCTGAGACCAGAGTCTTTCCGGCCTGGTCAAGGAAGGCCTGAAGACGCTCGGATGATGACTCCGGGAAAATGTCCGCCTGATCCTTGAGGCAGGATTGCGCGGAAAGCAATGAGATTCCGGCAGCCACGAATGCAAATATTCTATTAAGTTTCATAATCTGATCACCTGTTTTATCTTACCGTTAAATCATTGAGGTCAACCTTGCCTTGCACCACATCGTTCTGTCGACGGATGATGACAGCGCGGAGCCTGTCAATGTCTATCGACCATGAATTCTTCATGTAATCCTTGACAATCTGAAGCTTGGCGCTGATCAACTGTGAGGCTTCACTGCCGGCCTCCTCGAGCTGCGCATCCCAATACTCCTGGGTGTTCGTCACATAGATTGACATCATCTCAGCGAAATCCTCCTCGTCAGAATGCTGTGCGTAGGCACTGATGAAGCCGTTCTTAAGATACTCTGTGTCATAAGGCTCCTCACTCCAGCTGTCCGCGACATAACCGGTTCCGGTTATCTGGGCGAAATCTGTCGGATAATCCTTGGTCTGATTGAGGATGTGGGTGAACTCATGGTGGATTGTCTTGATGTAATACTCGTTGAGAGCCTCTGGTCCCTGCTTGAGCATGTAACTCAGATAATTCACTCCGGAAAGGAGGATCTTCTTACCTCCCTCAGCGGTTCCGAGGATGAAGGTTCCGTTGTTCCTGTACTCAAACTCGCCTATGAGAAAAAACATCTTAGGAAAGTAGCCCCTGGTGAAATCGATGCCGGCCACCTCATCATAAGTGTCGATGCACAGATACTTCACCAGATGCGCCATGATGACAGACTCGTCATAGTCTGCGGGAACCGTGTAGTAGTTCAAATCCGACTCGTTCAACTCGAAGCGGTACTTGAAATCAATGTTATAAGGCTTGACATAATTGTCATTCAGCCACTTGTCCAACTCTGTCTCTTGCGCTGTCCCAACCTTGATCACGCTATCCGGGCTGAGGTCATCCTTCTGGCACGCCGAGAAAGGCAGTACAGAAAGGGCAGCGAGTGAAAGATATATTATGATCTTTTTCATGTTCACGTAAATTTAGAGTCTAATTTCTAGGATTCGGGGTGTAACCGGCGTCAACGACCTTCTTAGGGATCTGAAGGGCTCGTCTCTCATCATCCACATTGAGCACATCACCCGCGGTCAAAGGGTTGCCGTCCGCTCCCATGATGCGCCTCTGGATTTCAATGCCGTAACGCTTTACATCAAACCACCTCAGACCCAATGCATAAGAGTCGACCCTCTTGAGAAGGAGGCAGAAGTGTATGAGGTTTTCCTGAAGCTCCGTAGGGCTCTGAAGGAACGGAGCGTTAAGCTTCTTCTTCACCGTGGAGGCAAGGGCAGTGGAGTAAGGCACGTCCTTGAGAAGGTTGTTGATCTCCTCGGCGCTGAGGTTCCAGTCCGTCTTTGAGATGTTCGACAGCCAGATGTTCATGTCAGCCACGGCGGAGTCATATTCCTTGAGGAGAATCTTGGCCTCGGCCCTCTCCAGAAGTACCTCATCGGCGGTGAAAGCCGGGTAGACAGTCCTATAGAAGCCAATCTGGGCGACAGGATCAGTGTACTCGAACAGATAAGGCAGCTTCCAGAAAATCGTCTTGTCCAGGTTTGTGGCCGAGTAAATCTTCATCGGCATCGCGAAGAACGACCTGTTGCTCTTACCCAAAAGGGTCGCCAGGGCGATCCCGGTCTCATTTGAGGCCAGATAGTTACCGGAGGCATATTTTGAGTAAGTGTAATACGGGCCGAAGGAAAGCCCCAACTTGGAATACGCTGTCATCAAAAGCAGGTTGGCGGACAGACTGGCGTCAATATAGTGATTGGCGATCACATCAACATCCTGAGTCATCTTTGCCTGTGCCCTCCAGTCGCGGAGCATCGTGGCAGGAGCGCCGCCAAGGCAGGCGTCAGCGTACTTGACAGCCTCCTCAGGCTTCTCGTAGAACAGATAGAAGCGGGTCGCGAAAGCGTAGGCGGCTTTCTGGTTGAAATGGTACTTAGGCACCGAATAATAACTGTCACTCACCAACGGAAGAGCCTTCTGCAGATCCTTGTCTATCTTGTCGTAGATCTGAGCCAGAGTCTCTCTCTCGTACTTAGGATCAAGTCCCTGCTCCGGAGTACTCATGTAGGTGACTCCGAGTTTCTGGTCAGCGGTACCCTCAGTGTAGGCTTGGCAGAACATGCTGACAAGCACGAAGTGATTGTACGCACGGCAAAGAAGGGCCTCGGCAAACTCCGGCTCATAGCCTTCCGCATCAGGGCCTGCTATTTCCCCGATTGCCTCGATGGCCTGGTTTGCCGCCGCGATGGCGGAATACGAAGACTGCCAAAGGTTCTCGGGATCCTCATTGTCGGTGTCAGTGACATCCTTCCAGGCATAGACCTCATCGATAAAATAGTCGGTGTAAGGATTCTCCGGCCCGAAATCATCGACATTGTCCGAAGAGAACTCGCTCAGTAGCAGGTAATCCGTATTCGGATAGGCGGAGACAAGCAACGAGCGGATCTTCTCCTGCGTGTCAAGCTCTGTCCTGTTGTCAGGCATCACATCCAGAAAGCCATCACAGGAAACAGCGCCGAAGGCCATCATGGCCATAGCGATTATGGAATATTTGTTTTTCATATACATATTTCCCAAGATTAAAGACCAATTTTCAAAGTGAAAGTGAACTGCTTAGGCACAGGAACGGCGACACCGCCGGTGTTGAAGAACTCAGGATCCTGACCGTTCAGCTTGCTGTCAGCGTAGATGAGGAACAGGTTGGTTGCCTGAACCTTGAGAGACAGAGAATTAAGTTTGATCCCTTCTATCCATTTCTTCGGGAAATCATAGGAGAGAGAGATCTCCTTCATACGGATGAAGTCTCCCCTTGCGATACGCTCGGTCGAGTAGTTGTAGGCGCTGTAGGCCCTGCTGAGGTTCGTGTCCTGCCTGTTCTGCCATACACTCGCGATCACAGGGACATTGGTGGAGTTCTCGTCCCCCGGCACAGTCCAACGATTGGCGAACTCCTTAGGCATGGAATCCAGATCATTGTAGGTGTTGCTGAACACAGGATCAAGACGGATCACGTTTCCGAATGAGTAGGTCATGAACACATTGAAGCGGAAGCCATAGAACTCGAATATGTTGCCGAGCGATCCGACATCCGTAGGGTCGGCGTTGCCTGAGTACTTGAGCCACTTCGAGAGGCCTTCCGCGTCAGAGTACTGGAAATCAATGTCACTGACCGTGGTCTCGCCGCTCTGGTTGACGAATGTAGGAAGGCCCTCGGAGTTAAGACCCGTGAACGGAATAGAGAATATTCCCCTTACAGGATAACCCTCCTGAGCGAAACCGTTGCCGGTGATAAGGTCGATGGCGCGCATCGTTGTCTTCAGGTCGGTAACCTTGTTCTTCGAGTGGGAGTAGATGAAGTTGGTGGTCCACGTGAAGTTCTTCTTGACAATGTTCTTGGTGGTGAGGGAAAGCTCGACACCTCCGGACTTCATGGACGCGATGTTTCCCATCTTCTCGACCTGTCCTCCGAGACCCTGGGTGTTGACGACGCCGATAAGGTCATAGTTGTCGCGGGTGAACCAGTCGAAGGTGAAGTTGATGCGGTTGTCGATGAAACCGGTCTCCAGCCCGAGGTTCAGCTCCTTCTTCTTCTCGTAGGTAAGGTCCGTGTTCGCAAGGTCGGCGATGTAAAGCATTGATTCCTTTACTGATGTAAAAGGCCTCCAAGGATTCTTCGAGGAAATCACAACAGCTGAGTTCGTGACATCGGAAGGACCTCTGTCCGCTGTAAGGGAATAGGAAGCCTTCAGCGAAAGATGCGAGATCGCGCTGACCGGCCTCATCCACTCCTCCTCGTGGAGATTCCACGCACCGGAGATGTTCCATGTAGGAAGCCAGCGTGCCTGGCGGCTCTTGCCGAGCTTGTTGGTACCCTCATAGCGGATGGTTCCGTTAAGGGTGTAGCGACCCATGTAGGAATATGTCCCGTTGGCGAAGAACGCGGCGGAGCGTACATGGGTGTTGGTCATTGAATAGTAGTCACTGTTCTCCTCGTTGCCCTTCTTGAACACATTATAATTATAGTTCGGTGTCTCACCCATGCCATACTGGATGCCCCAGGCACGGAACCATGTCCCGTGGCGCTCCGTGCTGTTGATCTCGGTACCGCCGAAGAGATTGACAATGTGCTTCTGCGCGAACGTCTCGCTGTAGTTTGCCGTGGCGCGGAAGTCCCAACCGAGCAATGAGTTGTCGGTCCTCTCATAGATACCGCCACTTGGCAGGACAGAAATAGGCAACGAATATGGATTGTCCGGATCCGTGTAGAGGTACGGGTTGTTGTCACGGATGGTGGCAGTGTCCATGGCACGGTAGGCAAGCGCCTGGTTTGAATCGTCAAGGATGTTGTGCTCCTGGGAGGAAGACGTGTACTTGACAGCGCCAAGGGCACTCAGCTCCAGCTGCTTGACAGGCTTGGCCTTCAGCTCGCCCTGGATACGCACATCAGTGACTCCAAGATCTATGTAGTTGTTGTCCAACTCGTGAAGGATGTTGAACGGAGCGTAGTTTCTCGTGTAGTACTCATTGGCGTCAAGCGCGCGGGAGGTGTTGAGCGCGTAAGAGTAAGGGTTGATGTCAAAGTCACGCTTCACCTCACCGGAGACCACGTCCATGGTCTGGCCGAGGGTTCCCGGCGCGCGCTGCTTACGGAAAGAGGCGTTGCTGATGAGATTGAACGAGAATATGTCGTGGAACTTGAAAGTCGTGTTGAGGTTCCCGGTGTAACGGGAAACGGAACTCTGCTTCGTCCACCCCGGATCCTGCATCACGGAGAGCGACGCGTAATAGGTGGCGTTCTCGGAGCCACCGGAGGCGCTCAGCGAGTGGTTGCTCTGCAAAGCGTTGCTGAAGAGAGTGCCGAACCAGTCGGTGTTCCTGTACTCGGCGGCACGGAGGTACTCGGCCTTCGCCGCGTCCGTGTTGGCCAGGCCGAACCTGCCCGAGGTCTTGTCATACTGGCCGATCAACTGATACATCTTGCCATAGACTCCGCTGTCGGAGGCGTTGGCCAAAGACGCGTAGTTGAGGTAGCCTTTCTGCTGGAGTTCCTGGTAGATCTCCATCTGGTCCTGCGAGTTCATTATGTTGAACGTGCCGTAGGACGGCTTTAGCCTTGTCGTGTACTCTCCGGTGTAGTTCAGCCTGAACGATCCCGCGCGGCCTTTCTTGGTCGTCACGACAATCACGCCGGCCATGGCCCTCGCGCCGTAGATAGATGTCGCGGAACCATCCTTGAGGATGTCGAACGACTCGATGTCATCGGAGTTGAGCCCGGCGATAGCCGAGGAGATAAGCGTTGACGCGTCTCCTGAGGACAGCTGGTCGGCGCTGACATCCACGACATCCTCCATGATCACGCCATCGACAACCCAAAGCGGCTTTGATGAACCATAGATGGAAGTGGCGCCACGGACACGGATCTTTGGAGCCGTACCGAAAGTACCCGAAACATTCTGGACCGAAACACCGGCGACACGTCCCTCAAGGGAGCGGCTGACATCGGAAAGTCCGTCTATCTTTGCCGTCTCCGCGTCCAACTTGGCGGTGGAACCTGTGAACAGGCGGCGGTCCATCTTCTGCATACCGGTGACGACCACTCCTTCCAATAACTGGGAGTCAGGAGTCAAGGCCACATTGATCGTGGTCTTGCCTTTGACCGCCACTTCCTTCTGCTCATATCCCATTGATGAGAAAATGAGCGTACCGTCATTTGGCACGGAGATTGAATAATGTCCATCGGCGTCTCCGCTGCTTCCCTTTGTGGAGCCCTTGACTTGGCAGAACGCAAAAGGAATAGGTTCACCCGTTGAAGCATCGGTAACGACACCGGACACAGTGATGTTCTGCGCCGAGCTGGTGACGGCAACGAACAGTGCGGTCACCAAAAGAAAAAATCTGATTTTTTTCATCAATACTTCATTTATACTAATACTATACAACTGCATTTACTTCCGGTTCCAAGAAAAATGTATGGCCTTCCAGGCCGACATTCTTGCTCATAAACCATGTTCCAAGGCAATCTGTCAGGGGATCAACCATGAAATTTCCGCAAATATTGAAATATTTTTTGCCAATCGCAAATCAACGGTCCGCACTCTCACTTAAACATAACAACTATCCAATATAGCCACACTTACAAATCAAAACTTATTGCATTTCCGAATCCCGACACTCGTAACCGACAAATCATTTTAAAACCAATAATCATTATTTTAAAAAAAAATCAAAAGAGGAACAACAGGTTCAGCTCCCCGTCATTCCCCCTCGCAATCCGCTTTCTCAGCCATGGGCTACCGCCCATGCTTCTTGAAGACGTTGTTGATCAAAGTTGTCTTGTCAGCCCTGTTCTCCAGAAGCGACGCTTTCAGCGACTTGATGTCGTTGGTGTAGTAGCCAAGACAATCACTGATGTCAGAGCGGCTGACGCCGCCTGCCTCCAGCTCCGAGAAAATCTGAGGCTTGAACCAATAACTGTAGCCATAGCCCGGGTTGCTCCCATAGCGCTCCTTGTACAATGCGTTCTCCATGTAATAGGCCCACATCTCACCGACCTCGCAGTACCCGGCGTACTCCCCTTTTCCGGTTCCATAAGTCATCCCGGAATTGATGAACGAAGTCAAGATGTAGGTCGCGTAAGCCCCCCAGTAATCCGTGCCTACCCTGCTGAAATGCGATGCGTGAGCCATCTCGTGGGTCGTCGTGGAGTACAGCTCGGCATAGTTGCCGTTCTTGTCCTTGGACCCGATCATGATGTCCGGGGAGAAAAGGCGCACAAGCACTGAATACTTGCCAAGATACTTGCTCACAAGCTTGTTATCCATGAAAGCCCCATGGTGCATCATCAAGGTACATGAAGGTTTCATGATGTTCAGGATCCAGAAACGGAGATTCTTTGGAGGCATCGCAACGCCCGATGTCTGGCACTTCTTGTAGAAGTCGTAGGCGGCATTGTTGACCACGCATCTGCGGAACAGTGTGGCGTCTGAGTTCTTGTCCACAACATAGTCAATGCCGGAAGGCGAACCTTTGCCAAGATTGGAGATGGAGGCAGGGATCAAAATCAAGTTGAATCCGATAGAGAATCCGACCGAGTTCTTGAAGCAGATCCTGTAGCGAGGCCTGGACGAGAACTTCCGGGAGAACTGGTAGTTGCCGTCAGCGTCTGTGTATGTGGTTGCTATCTTCACAAAGACATTCGCAACCATCTTCACACCAGAGACACCGACCGTTTTCTTGCTCCTTTTCTTGTCGTCCACGATCGAGATCTTTCCTGATGGCTTTACTTTGGCCCGCGTCTCAGGCTCGAGCATGCCTCCGTTTCCTGAAATCTCGAATGCCGTCCTCTCCACAGCGTTCCAGTCAAAATCCCCAAAGCTCCTTGCAGGCACACTAGCGTCCGGGATAAAGCACTCATCGAGAACCTCATAGCGGATTCCCTGCGGAAACTTGAAGTCCGGAGGCACCACAGCGTACTGCCAGGTGATCCTGCCGTCAGGGATCTCCGGGTCATGGTAATAGTCACCGCTTCTTACGATCTCCCTGTCCATCGGATAGTCAAACAGCTCCACTCCCAAGTCCATAAGCCTGTCGTACTCGTCGGAACTTGCCGGGAGAAACCTTACATAGTAATCCGACACCGGAACCTCAACCGCCCCCCTGGTCGGATAAAGAGCGGAGATCGCCTCTCCTATCGTGGTCACCGAGTACGGATTCCGGAGTTTTTGTCCAAGTTCCATCTTGCCGTGTTCGACCACTTCGACGTTTTCCTTTGTGCTGACAGGATCAGCCTCCACCAGAGACACACCCTCCTTGCTGCAAGACACCAGCACCAGAGCCGGCAGCATCATTTTGAAGAACCATTTCATTGTTCAGTAGGTTTTTAGTTACGGTGCAAAGGTAGGCAGGGCTATCCGTGGGTTGAAATATTCAACGAATATTTCCGAAAGCGGGCTTTCTTGGCAATTCAAGGGTGATTTTTTATCTTTGCGAAGTCAAAAATTCGGAAAAACATGGGCATATTCAAAAAATCAGCCGCATGCTCGGCATCTATAATTCTGCTGTTCAGTGCTTTGAGCTTTTCTCTTAAGGCGCAGCCGTACAAAAGTCTCATCGAAGAGAATCCTGAGAGGGCAGGAGGAGTCTACCACTATTATGAATATGCTCCCGCAACCTTCACCAAAGCTCCCAAAGGTTATAAGCCATTTTACATCAGCCACTATGGAAGGCACGGATCACGCTACCACACAAGCGGGGATCTGTTCAAGGGAGCGGTTGAGACACTTGCGTCCGCGCAAAAGGCCGGGCTGCTGACCGAGGAGGGAATCCTGCTGAAAAAGCAGATTGACACGATCCGCGCGGAGCATCGAGGGATGTTCGGGATGCTTACCGAGAGAGGGGCCGGTGAGCATAGGGCAATCGCGGGAAGGATGTTCACGAACTATCCCCAAGCGCTCAACGGCAAACGCGCGGAAGTGGAATGTGTCTCCAGCTACTGGCCAAGATGCCTGGTCAGCATGGCTAATTTCACATCCACACTTGCGGAAAGGAACGGAAAACTCAAATTCCATTACGTCACAGGACCTAAATACCTTGATTACATCTGCATGAATCTTGACACGAAACCGGTCTCAAAAGGCTCGAAGGCGCTGGGAAGACACCTTCTGGACAGCCTCGTCTCCTATGAGAGGTTCTTCGAGGCGGTGTTTTCCGACCCGGCCAAGGCAGTTGGACTCGCACCTGACCCTAAGGAGTTCATGGTTGACGTGTTCAACGCAGGAAGCATCAGCCCGAACACCCTGACACACCCTGACATATTCAAACATTTCACAATCGAAGAGCTTGAAGGACTGTGGATCGCAAGAAACGACAGATTCTACTATAGCTTCGGCATCTCGGCCGAGGAGGGTGATTACGTCTCCTCCATCGCGAAGCCGCTGATCGAGGACATAGTCGCCAAGGCTGACAAAGCCCTTGAATCAGGCAGCGACAGGGCCGCCGACCTCAGGTTCGGGCACGACGTCGGTCTTCTTCCGCTGATCGGCACAATCGGAATCGCAGGAATGGAGAAACGTTGGACCTCCTCCCGTGTCCACGATCATTGGTTTGACTTCCAGATGATACCGATGGGCTCCAACCTCCAGATGATCTTCTTCCTGAACAAAAAAGGCAATGTGATTGTCAAACTTGTCTACAACGAGAAGGAAACACACATTCCGGCTGTAAAGACATTGGACGGCACTTTCCACAACTGGAACGACCTTCGGGAATATCTCGTAAAAACAGCCGCCGCCATCCCGGACAGGCACATCGTCAAGGATGACAGCGATAAAGAGCGTACCGGAGTGACAGGTTTGTAGCCTAGAAATAGACCACGGTCTTCTGTTCGATCGAAGACATCAGCGAATTTGCCAGGCGGCTCACACCAAAACGGAACAAATCCTTGCCTGTCCACTCATTCCCAAGAATGGATTTTACAATCGAGTGGTAGCAAACGGCGTCCTTGGCTGTGGAAATGCCGCCGGCAGCCTTGAAGCCAACCTTCCGTCCAGTCTTATCATAGAAAGCCCTGATGCTCTCGCACATGATGAAGGCAGCCATTGGTGTGGCGTTCACTGTCACCTTGCCGGTTGATGTCTTGATGAAGTCAGCTCCCTCCTCCATTGCAAGGAACGACGCGTCGGCTATGTTCTCTGGAGTCACAAGCAGGCCGGTCTCCAGGATGACTTTCAGAATGGCCTTGCGGCCAAGTTTGGCGGCTGTCTCGTCCACCGCGGCACGGATGACCCTGATTTCCTTTCGCGCGGAGTCCAGATCGCCAGCCAAGAACGCATTCAGCGCGAGCACAATGTCGATCTCGTCAGCCCCGGCCTCAACAGCCAAAACGCATTCCCTGACCTTAACATCCAGGAAACTCTGCGAAGTGGGGAAGCAGCCTGCCACCGATGTCACGTGAACATCGTTGCTTTCAAGGCTTTCCCTTACAACAGAGGCGAAATTCGGGAAAACACAGACGGAGGCCGGGAGGGGATATTCAGGAAAATCCTTCATGAAGGAGTTGACCTTCCCGACCAGTTTTCTCACCGTGTCCGGAGTGTCCTCGGCACGCAGCGTCGTGAGATCCATCAACGACAGGCAATTCCTGAGGACTTCCGGGGAAGTCACATTGTCAATGTTGGCGGCAATAGCGTCCAACCTTTTGCTGATCCGCTCCTTATCCGGAGCGTAACCATAATTTGCGAACAAAGATTCCATATTATTTTCAAAGCATTTTATCATCCTTAATACCGAGGCTGAAGGTCATCCTCTTATCTGGACATTGAAACCCTCGTCAATCAAAGGTTTTACAAGTTCCATCATCTCTTCGGAGGAGAACTTTTCAAGATTCTCGGCGGGAGCCTCTCTGTCAAGGGTGTAGACCATCACTTCCCTTGGCCGGAGTCTTCTTACTATTCCCATCCACCCGTCAAGGATCTCTGGAGAGGAAGAATCAAAGGACGATGCCTTAAGGAACATTGTCTGAAGCACAAAATCGCCGTTGAACCTCATAAGGTCCTTGACTATGTCCTCAACATGGTAGTCACCCTGAGGCTGGTTGATTCTTCCGGCAGCCTCATCCGTCGGAGCGTCAAGCTTCAAAATCGGATTGTCCACCTTCCGCAAGGCCTCGAACACATCCTCGCGGCAAATCCTCGTGGCATTGGACAAAACCGACACTACGGCACTAGGGAAATACCTGTCCCTCAATGCCAAAGTAATGTCAATGATCTTTGGAAAACCAGGATTCAGGGTAGGCTCACCGTCACCGGAGAAGGTGATGGAATCAATCCGGGTGTCATGATCCCTACACTCTATGAGTTTGGACTCCAACGCCGCATGAAGTTCCTCCGCCGTCGGAAGTCTGCGGTCACCTCTTCCATCCTTGTTCCAGCCACACTCGCAATAGATGCAATCGAAATTGCACAATTTTCCATTGACCGGAAGCAGATTGATTCCTAATGACGCCCCAAGCCTTCTGGAGTGTATCGGACCAAAGACAAGATCTTCCCGCATCATAGCTATATTATTCTGGATGATTTACTTTCCGGAGTCAAGCGGCAATCGCCGTCCAGGTTGTCCAAACGGACGAGCCCGGGTCTTTTCCCTGTTTCGAGTGTGCCGTACTGATTGTCCTTGGCAAGGAACTCCGCACCGTTGCGGCTGGCCCACACAAGCATCTCTCCTAGTCCGATCTCATGGAAAGCGCTCTGGAGGCAGTACAGCTCCCTTACCATGTCAAGGTCATCGTTGCTGGAAAGAGAATCCGTGCCGACTGTGATCTTAAGTCCGTTGCGGCGCATCAGCGGCACAGGAGGCAATGTGTTTTGAATGAATATGTTCGATAACGGGCAAAGCGCCACAAATGGATGTCTCAAAGTCTCTTTCACCGCATCTATTCCCTCCTGGTCCATGCAGACCTCATGGACAAGCAGAATGTGCTCGTCAAAGGGAGCCGGGTGAACCTTCTCAAGCCTGTCGATGAAATAAAGCAGGGAGGATTTCCCTGTGACCGGAGGGACGCTCATCCCCGCCGCCTTGCGGTTTTCCCACATGGCGCCACGACCGTACTTGATCATGTCCTCCTCTTCCTCGGTCTCCTCCGAATGGTATGACAGGAAACCGGACTTCAAGCCTTCGGCGGACGCGGCCGTGACCAGCTCCGGACTCATCGTGTAGCAAGAGTGAGGTGTCGGGGCGGCGTCAAGACCATAACGCTCGGCTTCAGCCTTAAGTTTCATGACAGACTCCATGACAGTACCGCAATCCTCAGGCTCGGTTCCGAAGACTTCCAGAAAGGTCCTCGTGTACATCGGAGAATCCCTCTTGACAGCGAATGTGTCCGAGCAATTACTGATGTCAGCCATTGCGGAGACGCCACGGTCCCACATAATGTTCATCCAGTGCCTTATGTCATGAAGTTTTTCCTCAAGGCTTTTGCTGTCACGCATGGCATTGATCTGGTCTATGAAACCAGCCATGCCGGTACCCTTGCGGAAGGACTTCCACAAATAAGACAATTCCAGATGGCAATGAGCGTTGACAAAGCCCGGCACCACAGCCCCCTTGACAAAATGCTCCTCCTTCTCCGGATCGCCGCACTCACCGATGGCGGTCACTGTCCCCTTGTCGTCATATTCCACATAACCGTTTCTTATCGGTTCGGGACAGGTAAGGGTAAAAATATATTCAGCTGCTATTCTGTTCATTTGACGATTGGTAACTTCCTCAAAGTCTTATCCGGCAATTTTATCTCCTCCTCTGAAAGGCGATGGAAAGTAACATGATCTTGAATTTTATGGGCCTTGGCAAGAGTGTCTCCCACATGTGCGGACGCCGTGTCCCTGATGATAAGCTCCGGACCAAGAAAGACAGTGTCCTCGACAACAGGCACCGGGCAATAGACCCCATTTGAATCAAGTTCGACGCAGATCCTGTCTGTCATGGAAGAAGAGCCTAAGATCTCCGGGAAAGAAGGGAACGGCCTGACAGACGCCGCAAGCCGCGCCCGGGCGAGAGAGTCAGCCTCGCGCCTGAGCCTGCTCTCGAGCGTAAGTTTTTTGTTCAGGACATTCCTCTCCGCATTCAGTCCGTCCACCACACGACCGAGCATCTCAGCGTAACGCTTTGGATCGTTGAGGTAGTGCTCAACACTCGTTTGGTAGTCCCTCGACGAAAAACCATACTTCTCGAATATCGGCTCGTAAAACCATGTCGTGTCCGCCATGGTCCTCTTGTCCGGATTCTCCTCCAGCCACTGGTCCGCGATGAACATCTCACGATAGATTTTCTCCATCTTGCGCACCGGGATCACCCTGGCCCTGCGCTCACATGAGACGAAAGCCAGAAGCAAGGCCACGGAAGGAACCGCTATGCCGAGAAACCATCTCATAGATCTACCTTAATGTCGCCCCGTACTCATTCTGGAACGTAGAGAGGATCTTTTTCATTACTCTCTCCACATCCTCGTCAGTCAAAGTCTTCTCCTGGTCCTGGAGCACGAATCCGAGCGCGTACTGTTTCTTTCCGGCAGGAATCTTGTCTCCACGGTAGACATCGAACAATGTCACCTGCCTTAGAAGCTTCTTTCCTGCCTTGAATGAGCTCTTGTAGAGATCGGCATAACTTACACTCTCGTCGAGCAACAGGGCCAGATCCCTTCTGACCTCGGGGAATCTTGGCAATTCCCTGAAGGCGACCTTGTCTCTCTTGACCAGTTGGAAAAGGGTGTTCCAGTTGATCTCGGCGGCGAACACAGGCTGGCGGACACCGAACTTCTTCGCGACAGCCGGAGCTACGGTTCCGATGACCGCGAGCGGCAGACGCTGCCCAGGAAGGGCATAGGCCAAACCTTCACTGAATATGTCAGCGGGAGCCGCCGTGGCCTCCATCTGGTAAAGATCCGCGCCGAAACGCCTCAGGAGAAGATCCAGGTAGCCTTTCAACTCAAAGAAACTGCTCTTTCCAGGCTGGCTGTTCCAGGACTTCTCCGGAGTTCCGGTGACGAACATCGAGAACGCGGGATGCTCCTCGTAGGAAGACAGTGTCCTGCCGTCCTTTTCCGGATCACGGCTGTAGACGGAGCCATATTCAAAGAGCCTCATAGATGAGATCTGACGGTTCAGGTTGTAGGCGATGACCTCAAGACCGCTGAATATGAGGGTTTGCCTCATGACGTTCAGATCGGAGCTCAGAGGGTTGACGATTGTAACGCTCCTTTCCTCGGGATAGGTCGTAAGTCCCTTATAGTAAGCACTCTTTGTGAGGGAGTTATTCATTATCTCAACGAAACCATTGGCGGCCAAGAAATTGGATATTCCGTTACGGATCGCCTCGGGCTCCGGTGAAGGAGTCGCGTTCACGGACATCTTCATGTGCTGCGGCAGGTCGATGTTGTTGTAGCCATAGATTCTGAGAATCTCCTCGACCACGTCACACTCCCTTGTGACATCGATCATATAGGTTGGAGCAGCGACTTTGGCACCGCCATCGCGCTTCTCGACGAACTCGTAGGCAAGGGCAGTAAGAATCTTCTCGATCGTGTCGTGGCCGATCTTCTTGCCTATGAATTTCTCGATGCGGTCGTAGTCAAGGTCAATGACCTTCTTCCCGATCTTCACAGGGTAAAACTCCTCGATTCCTCCAGCTATCTCTCCACCGGCCACCTCCTGGATCAGAAGAGCGGCACGCTTGGCGGCATATTCATTGATTCCGGGGTCGGCTCCCCTTTCGTAACGGAAGGACGCGTCGGTCTGGAGTCCATGTCTCTTGGATGTCTTGCGGATCGATCCCGGATCGAAGTAGGCACTCTCGACAAAGACATTGACCGTCTCTGGTTTCACCCCGGAATCCGCGCCTCCGAACACTCCGGCGATGCACATCGGGCCGTCAGCGTCGGCGATCACGATGTCTTCCGGGGAAAGTTTCCTCTCGGCACCGTCCAAGGTCACTATCCTTTCACCCTCGACGGCTCTTCTCACGATGACCTTGCCGCCCGAAATCTTGTCGGCATCGAAAGTATGAAGAGGCTGTCCAAGCTCAAAAAGAATGAAGTTGGACACGTCCACAACATTGTCAATAGGCTTGAGGCCGAGGGACATAAGCTTCTTTTGAAGCCATTCCGGAGAAGGACCGACCTTCACGCCTTTAATGGTGATCCCGCAATAGCGCGGGGCGGCGGTCGGGTCAAGGACCTCTACAGGGACGCCTTTGCCCTCACCCGGCTTCCAGGCGTCCACCGAAGGATACTTGAAAGAGCAAGGAATATTATTGAGCGTCATCCAGGCATAAAGGTCGCGGGCCACTCCGATGTGCGAGGCCGCGTCCACCCTGTTGGCCGTGATCTCATATTCAATGACGGCCTCGGTCTTAAGATGAAGATATTCCTTGGCCGGCGTCCCGACAGGCGCGTCGGACGGAAGGACCTTGATGCCGGAATGGTCGTTGCCGATTCCAAGTTCATCCTCCGCGCAGATCATTCCGAAGGATTCCACGCCACGGATCTTGGACTTTTTGATCTTGAAGTCTCCGGGAAGTACAGCTCCGATGCGGGCGAAGAGCACTTTCTGGCCAGCCGCCACATTCGGGGCGCCGCAGACAACGGTCAGAGGCTCGCCAGCGCCATCGTTCACCTTTGTGACATGAAGATGGTCGGAATCAGGATGCGCCTCGCACTCAAGCACCTCAGCGACAACCACTCCGGCAAGCCCGCCAGGAATTTCCTCCCGCTCCTCGACGCCGTCCACCTCGATTCCTATGGATGTCATGGCGTCCGCGATCTGCTGCGGGGTAAGGCCGGATTCAAGATAATCCTTTAGCCAATTGTAAGAAAGCTTCATATGATGATGATTTTATTTGTCAATATCCTCTTTTGAGAACAGGGATTCCACAAACTCCCTCTTGTCAAAGACCCTCAGGTCATCGATTCCCTCACCTATTCCGATGAACTTTACCGGGACCTTCAACTGGTCAACGATTCCGATGACCACCCCTCCCTTGGCTGTGCCGTCAAGTTTGGTGACCGCAAGCGCGGTGATGTCCGTCGCGCGGGAAAATTCCTTGGCTTGTTGATAGGCATTCTGTCCGGTCGAGGCGTCAAGAACAAGAAGGACCTCATGCGGCGCGTCCGGGATGACTTTGCGCATCACATTGCGTATCTTTGTCAATTCATTCATCAGGTCGATCCGGTTGTGGAGCCGGCCAGCTGTGTCAATCAGGACCACGTCAGATCCCTTGGCGACCGCGGAATTGACCGTGTCAAAAGCGACAGATGCCGGATCCGCACCCATGCCCTGCTTCACGATCTCCACGCCGGCCCGATCGGCCCAGATCTGAAGCTGGTCCACAGCCGCAGCTCGGAACGTGTCGGCGGCACCGATCATAACTTTCTTTCCCATCGCCTTGTAACGGGCGGCAAGTTTACCTATTGTCGTGGTTTTTCCGACTCCGTTAACACCGACAACCATAACCACAAGAGGTTTCTTTGAAAGGTCAAAGGGTTCCTTGGGCGGCTCCTCGCCCTCAACATCCAGCAACGCGCCTATCTCATCACGGAGCATTCCCACCAACTCATCAAAGGACATGTATTTATCCTTGCCGACCCTCTCCTCCAGGCTGTCAACGATCTTAAGAGTGGTGTCAACACCCATATCGGAAGCTACAAGAGCCTCCTCGATGGCGTCGAGAACGCTGTCGTCCACCTTGGACTTGCCGATTATCGACCTTGAAAGCCTTTGGAAAAAGCCCTCCTTTGTCTTTTTGACCCCTCTGTCAAACAATCCCATAACGTTATCTTTTGTAAACTTACAAATTTAGTGAAAACCGAGAGTAATATGAAATTTATTTCGATATTACCGAGGTGCATCCTAAATTCGCCGACAGGCAAATTAGTGAAAACCGAGAGTAATATGAAATTTATTTCGCAAAACAAGAGCGCAGGCGGAATCCGTCTGCGCTCTTGGTATCATGTTCACGGAATCTATTTTTTGTCCGCGAAGAAGTCCTTGGTCTTCTCAGCCTCAACAAGAAGCTCGGTGAAGATGTAAGCTCCGGTCTTTGGTGACTTGTCCATGCGGATGCACTTCACCATGCTCTTTGCGCCAGCTTTGGCCGCGAATGTAGCGACTGCTTTCTTTGCCATAGTCTATATCTCCAAAATTACTTGATTTCACGATGAACAGTCACCTTGTGAAGGTAAGGATTGTACTTCCTACGCTCCAGACGGTCAGGCGAGTTCTTCTTGTTCTTTGTTGTGATGTACCTTGAGATTCCAGGCACACCGCTTGCCTTCTGCTCAGTGCATTCAAGGATGACCTGCACCCTGTTACCTTTTGCTTTCTTTGCCATAACTCAATAGATTTTAAACAAGGCCGACATATCCTTTTGCCTGAGCCTCCGCAAGAGCGGCGTCAAGGCCTTTCTTCTCAATGGTTCTCATTCCCTTGCAGGAAACCTTCAGTGTGATGAACCTCTGCTCAGCCTCAGACCAGAACTTCTTGGTCTTGAGGTTGAGGGCGAACTCGCGCTTGGTGCGAAGCTTTGAATGAGCGACATTGTTGCCGATCATTCTCTTTCGTCCTGTGATTTGACAAACTTTTGCCATAATATTATACTCTTTTTATTGATTCAAAATAAATTGCAGGGCTGCAAATTTCGCTCTAAATTTTCAGAATAGCAAATAATTCAGACAAATTTAAAGAATCTGCGCCACCGTATGTTGTTAGGGAACTTTCGGTTCGCATCAGTCGAGAGCCAAATCAAGGCCGGCCTTCCGACTATGTGATCCTCAGGAACGAATCCCCAGTACCTCGAGTCCAGGGAATTATGCCTGTTGTCCCCCATCATGAAATAGTAGTCCATCGCGAAAGTGTAGCTTGCAGCCTCCTTCCCGTCAATGAATATTTTTCCGTCAGCACCTTTCCTCAGCTCATGTCCCTCATAGGCGGAGATTATCCTCTCGTAAAGAGGCAGATTATCCTCTGTGAGCGTAATGGTCACACCTTTCTTCGGAATCCAAACCGGCCCATAATAGTCACGGGTCCAACCTGAATCCTCCGTGAACGGAAACAGATTCAGATAGGAATCCGGATAGTCCGGAGGGTAAACGTCCAGATTGGGTTCCACACTCACTACCGAGGAGATTTTGCCCACCTCATCAAGCATGGCCTCAGTCAGGGGCATGGCCGGGTAGCCCGGCAGACTTTCATCGAAATAAAGTTCCCCAAGATTGAGACCCATGTTCTCCAGAATCCTTGAATTGATCTTTGCTCCCGTGGTGAGGACCGAGTAGGTCAATTGTATTCCCGGGTAGACCTCCTGCTTCACACCATTGGTGTAGACAAGTCCGTCAATGACAGACAAGGTGTCTCCGGGAACGGCCACGCATCTTTTGACGTAATGGTCTTTCTTGTCGACAGGGCGGACCTTTATCGGGCCACCGGCCTTAATGGCGTATTCTTTTCCTACATTCCGAACCCATGTGTGGTAATCCTCGGACGGGAAACGGGACAATACCGTGTCACCATCCGGAAAATTAAACACAACATAGTCACCTCTTCTTACTTTCCTGAACCCTCTGAGGCGGTGGTAATCATTCTGAATAAGGGTCGAATATGACTCTTTTCCGAATATCACATTGTGCGTGAAGGGAATTGAAATCGGTGTCTGGGGAACCTTTGGCCCGAAAGTCAGTTTGCTGACAAAAAGATGGTCTCCCGTGAAAAGGGAACTCTCCATTGATGACGAAGGAATCTTGAAGGCCTGGAAAAAGAAAATGTTGATGAAAGTCACGACGATGACAGCGAATATGATGGCATCGAGCCAGTCGAGCCAGACATTGCGCTTCTCTCCTTCCTTATACTCCTTCTTCCAGAACATCCACTTCACCTTGCGGGTGATGTGGTGGTCAAAGATTACGACAAGACCGAAGAGCCACCAATAATTCCCGAGCCAGACAACCCACAGCACATAGAGAACGGACCAGAAGCCCATCCTCACCCATTTGTTGTGGTATGTTTCCCTCAAGCCCACTTCCCAGACACTATTTTACAGAATTTACGATCGCCTCGAACGCCTGCGGGTTGTTCATCGCGAGGTCGGCGAGAACCTTGCGGTTGAGACCGATGTTCTGCTTGGCGAGCTTGCCCATGAACTGAGAGTAAGAGATGCCGTACTGACGCGCGGCGGCGTTGATTCTCTGGATCCAGAGAGCGCGGAAGTTACGCTTCTTGGCCTTGCGGTCACGATAGGCGTAGGTGAGACCTTTCTCGTAGGTGTTCTTCGCTACAGTCCAGACATTCTTTCTGGAGAGGAAATTACCGCGGGTTCTCTTGAGAATCTTCTTGCGGCGGGCCCTTGAGGCTACTGAATTTACTGATCTTGGCATAAATTGATCTTTTTCCGGAGGCAGTGACCGCCCTTCGGCGATGCTTTTCTACTGCGTTCCAAGTTAAACATAAAAACTTACAGGACCAGAAGCTCTTTTACTCTCTTCACATCATCCTTGTGGAGGATAGCGAAGTGATCAAGATTTCTCTTGCGCTTCTTGGTCTTCTTGGTGAGGATGTGGCTGTGGTAAGCGTGCTTCCTCTTGATTTTTCCCGATCCGGTAAGCGCGAAGCGCTTTTTGGCACCGGAGTTGGTCTTAAGCTTTGCCATTGTCTTAAAAATTAAACGTTAATATTGTTCTCCGCACCCAGCGGATCACTTTTTCTTTATCGGGGCGATCATCATGGTCATCCTCTTCCCCTCGAGGGTAGGCATGTTCTCCGCGCGTCCATATTCCTCGAGCTCGACGGCGAAGCGCAACAACTGCTTCTCTCCCTGCTCGGCGAACATGATCGAACGGCCGCGGAAGAATATTGTCGCCTTTACCTTTGAGCCTTCCTCAAGGAACTCCTGAGCGTGCTTGAGCTTAAACTGGAAATCATGCTCATCGGTGTTCGGACCGAAGCGGATCTCTTTGATGACAATCTTGGAGGCGTTCTGCTTCATCTCCTTGGCCTTCTTCCTCTGCTGGTAGAGGTACTTCTGGTAGTCAAGGATCTTGCAGACAGGAGGCTCAGCCTTAGCGCTGATCTCAACAAGATCAAGCTCAAGCTCATCCGCCATCTTCAAGGCCTTGGAAATAGGATAGATTCCCGGTTCGGCGATGTTGTCTCCCACGAGCCGCACCTGAGGTGCGGTGATCTCCTCGTTGATGTTCAGTTCATCGTCAGCCTTCTGACGGACGAACGGACGTGGACCGCGCCCCCCTGCGGGTTTCGGTCCGGCGCTTGGTCTGAACGCGGTGGCTGGTCTAGGGCCACCGTAGTGTGGTTTCGGCTTGTAAGGCATTCTGCTCTGTTTAAAACTCTCCTATAATATTATTAAATAACTTTTGTCGCAGACACCTCACTATGCAAGTTCCTTGGCCACCTCGGCCTTGAACCAGGCGATGAAGTCTTCGACCTTCATTGTGCCGGCATCAGCACCATCCCTTCTCACGGAAACGGTACCGTCCGCCACTTCTTTTTCTCCTACGATGACCAGGACAGGAACCCTGAGCAGGGAAATCTCACGGATTCTCTTTCCAAGAGTCTCATTCCTGTCATCTACAGAAGCGCGAATATCGGAATTATTCAGCAAACCGCAAACTTTTTTTGCATATTCAGCGTATTTCTCGCTGACTGGGAGCACCTTGATCTGATCAGGGCTGAGCCAAAGAGGAAGATGGCCACTCGTGTGCTCAAGCAGTACCGCGGTGAATCTTTCGATTGATCCGAAAGGAGCGCGGTGGATCATTATCGGACGTTTCTTGCTTCCGTCAGCGTCGGTATATTCAAGTTGGAACCTCTCCGGCAGATTGTAGTCCACCTGGATGGTGCCGAGCTGCCACTTCCTTCCGATGGCGTCCTTTACCATGAAATCGAGCTTAGGGCCGTAGAAGGCCGCCTCGCCATATTCAACGACAGTCTTGAGGCCCTTCTCATTCGCCGCCTCGATGATGGCGTTCTCGGCCTTCTCCCAGTTCTCGTCGCTTCCGATGTACTTGGACCTGTTGTCCGGATCCCTGAGGGAAACCTGCGCCGTGTACTTGTCGAACTTGAAGATCCTGAACACATAGAGGATCAAGTCGATGACCTTCTCGAACTCGCCCTTGAGCTGGTCCGGGGTAACGAACATGTGCGCGTCATCCTGTGTGAAGGAACGAACCCTGGTAAGGCCGTGAAGCTCGCCGCTCTGCTCATAACGGTAGACTGTCCCGAACTCGGCAAGTCTCAAAGGCAAATCCTTGTATGACCTTGGCTCAGAACGGAATATCTCACAGTGATGAGGACAGTTCATCGGTTTGAGCATGTACTCCTCACCCTCCTGAGGCGTGTGGATCGGCTGGAAGGAATCCTTGCCGTACTTGGCGTAGTGGCCCGAGGTCACATAGAGTTCCTTGCTTCCTATATGAGGGGTGACAACCGGCAGATAGCCATACTCATTCTGCTTCTTGCGGAGGAATTTCTCAAGCTCGTATCTCATCACGGCGCCCCTTGGAAGCCACAGAGGCAGCCCGAGACCCACGCGTGAGGAGAACGTGAAGAGTTCCATTTCCTTGCCGAGTTTTCTGTGGTCGCGCTTCTTGGCCTCTTCCAGGAGAACAAGATACTCGTCAAGCATCGACTTCTTAGGGAAGGAAATGCCATAGATTCTGGTGAGTTGTTCCCTCTTCTCGTCCCCACGCCAATAGGCTCCGGCTATGGCGGTCAGCTTGACAGCCTTGATGACCTCTGTGTTGCGAAGGTGAGGTCCGCGGCAGAGATCCGTGAAATGGCCGTTGGTGTAATAGGTGATCGTGCCGTCCGCGAGATCATTGATGAGTTCGCATTTATATTTGTCCCCAGTCTGCTCGAAATGCTTGAGGGCATCGGCCTTGGACACGTCCTGACGGACAAAGTCCTGCTTCTCGCGGGCCAGTTCAAGCATCCTCTTCTCGATCTTCGGGAAATCAGCGTCGGTGATCTGACGGCCGCCGAGATCCACGTCATAGTAGAAGCCGTTCTCGATGGCCGGTCCGATGCCGAACTTCACGCCCGGGAATATGTCCTCAAGGGCCTCCGCCATCAAGTGCGACGAGGAGTGCCAAAAAACTCTCTTTCCCTCATCGTCGTCCCACTTCAGAAGAACGATCGAACTGTCTTCCTCGATCGGACGGTCCAGGTCGTAGGTGACTCCCTTGCCGACTGTCGTGTCCGTCGCGGGCTTCACAGCCACCGCCAAGACTTCCTCCGCCAGCCTGGGACTGATGCTCTTGGCTATCTCATAACCTGTTACGCCTTTCTCGAAGGCCCTGACACTACCGTCAGGAAATGTGATGTCAATCATAACAAAAACTAAAATAAATTGGTCTGACCAGTATTTACAGACCAAGTACTTGAACTTGGCCAGCCATATTATTAGCCAAGGGGCAAAGATACGAAATATTTTGCTATTTTTGCATAAATATTTAGAAGGCGGTAAGATCAAATCGCCGCGAAACGGTCAAATAATGTTTATAGAACAATGAAGAAAGAGTTTTCATCCAGCACGTCCTGGAACAGCGCCGCGTTGGCGGGTCTTGCAATGGCCGCCGCCACAATCATTCTCGACTACCTGCCGACATTGGCATTGGCAATCGGAATAAACGGGTTCTTAGGCAGTTTCTTTTTGTTTCTGATCAAGATCGTGAAGATCGTTGCATGCATCTACGTGTTCCGCCTGTTGATGCTTCGCTTCTTCAATTCCTATGAGGTTGACTACACGCGGTTGCAGCACTATGGCCTGAAGCTGGCTTTTTTCTCGTCCATCCTGGTTGCCGGTTTTTCATTGCTTCAAATGCTTGTCATCAGTCCGGAGACCATGACACAGGTCATTCAGGAAGTCCAGAGTTCCTACCAGAATCTGATGGATTCCAACTCAATGGCGGCGATGGAGAGAATGTTGTCCAAACTTCCGGCGATCACCTTCATCTTCTCTTTGGTTTACTGCTGCCTTTGGGGCTGGGTCCTTTCAACAACCTTTGCCAGAAGGCTTTTCCCGGTGGACCAGTTCGGAGAGCGGCCACAGGATGACAAAAACAACGACAACAGCATCTGATTCTCATGGAATATTCAAAAGACCTCTCGATAATAATTCCTCTTCTCAACGAAGAAGAGTCTCTCCCCGAGCTTCTGTCATGGATCAGAAGCGTGATGAACGCCAATGGGTATGAATATGAAGTTCTCTTCATCGACGACGGCAGCACCGACGGTTCGTGGGCGGAGATCCGGGAGCTGGCCAAAGGCGATGAGCGGATCAAAGGAATATCCTTCCGCCGCAACTACGGCAAGTCAGCCGCCCTCTACGAAGGATTCGCCAAGGCCGAGGGGCGGGTTGTCGTCACGATGGACGCGGACCTGCAGGACTCTCCGGAGGAGATTCCGGAGATGTACAGGATGGTCACCGAGGAGGGCTACGATGTGGTCTCCGGCTGGAAGCAGCATCGTCAGGACAACAAACTGACCAAGAACCTTCCTTCGAAATTGTACAACGCGACCGCTCGTTGGATAACAGGAATCAGGCTCCATGACATGAACTGCGGCCTGAAGGCCTACAAGAACGAGGTTGTCAAGAGCATAGAGGTGTATGGCGAGATGCACAGGTATATTCCATACCTTGCGAAGAACGCCGGCTTCGGCAAGATCACCGAGAAGCCGGTCCACCATCAGAAAAGAAAGTACGGAAAGAGCAAGTTCGGCCTTGAGCGGTTCGTCAACGGTTTTCTTGACCTGCTTTCACTTTGGTTCCTGAGCACATTCGGCAAGAAGCCGATGCATTTTTTCGGATTCTCAGGCCTGCTGATGTTTCTTGTGGGTTTTGTGATGACGATTTGGATAATCGTAGCCAAACTCATCCACCAGGCGCAAGGAGTACATTTCAGGGCTGTCACCGATCAGCCACTTTTCTACCTTGCCATCCTTGCAGTCATCCTCGGCGTGATGTTGTTCCTCGCCGGGTTCATCTGCGAGATGGTTTCCCGCGATTCCCCGGAGAGGAACAAGTACAACATCAAGGACACCCTCGACTGACCGGCCGTCAGCACACATCTTCTGCATCCAGCATTGACAGGTGCTTGACGGCATCCTCGAATTTGTCCCGCGGGCCGACGGCCTTGTTGCGGATTCTCGCGCGGTAGTTGTAGACGGTGTTGGCGGAGTAGTGGAGCAACGAGGCCATCTTTCCGGAGTCTGTCACACCGAGCCTGATCAAAGCACAGATTCTGAGTTCGGGCGTGAGACTGTCACCATCCTTCAAGGTTATCCTCTCATTCTCAACAAGCAAGGAATTAACCTGATCCACGAAATCAGGATAAAGGTTGAGAAACGCCTCGTCAAACATCTTGTAGAACTGCCGGATGTCATCATCGACCGGAGGTTTGGACTCTATCTCATCAATCAGATACTTGTAGTCGCCCCTGCGGAGGTATTTCAGCAAATGATTCTGGTTCTTGCGGTTCTTGTTGATGTTGTCAGAGACCTTTTCTAGAAACAAGGCAATGTACTCCTCCTTGACCTTGTCTGACTCCTCCAATCTAAGATTAAGTGTCTTAAGCCGCTCATTAGTCTTTTGCAACGCCTTATGATGCCGGAGCAACGCGGCAAGCAGAAAGGCAAGCACCAGCATGAGAAGGCTCACGAATATGACCGAGGCCAGAATCACATGCCACTGCCGTACCTGCTTGGCTTCATAGGCACGCTCTATCATCGGAAAGAAGCATGAGATCTGCCACGGCCTCAATTTCCCGTTGAAGGCCAGCGCATCCGGAAGGCTATAGTCAGCGACATACCTGAACGCCCTGTTGATGTCTCCGTCCTGAAAAAGCATGCGTGCCACGTCATTCAAGGCCGCATAGTCCCTCTTGGCGCACCTGACATCGGAAATAGCGGATCTGCAGAGCCATTCCAGTTTTTGCTTCCGATCTTTCGGAGATATTCCCTCCGCATAGAACCAACAGGCGGCGGCGTAATCAGAGGACCATTCCTCAGTACACTGAAGCATCTTCTCAGTCAGCACCCTGACCGATACAGAATCCTTGGCGGACAGAGCCGCTTCCATGTTGAGAAAGTACCACTCAAAAGAATCCGGCTCAACGTACCGCATCAGAGAGTCCCGCATCTCGTTCCTCTCGGCAAACTTGACCTCATACAGATCCTGGCCTCCCGAATATGACATCATCTCTCCGGCCAGGGAATGCCTGACAGAAAACCACAAACGCTTCTGTTCGGGTTTGACCATATCCGGACGTATCGCGGCAAGCAGATTGGATGCCTCAACGTGATAGCCGGCCCTGATATATTCATTGACCTTAAGAAGATCAGTTTCCGCGAGCAGGACATCATCACCGTTCTCCGTGGCAAGAGCATGGTTCCTTTCAAGGTACGTCATGGTGGAGTCAAAACTGAATGAGGAATATTCCTCCGCGATCAATGCGTTCAGCCTGTACTCCTCCGCGAATGGCATTCCCTCGGTACGCATGTTCTTCAACGCGGCGACCTTGTCAAGAAAGGCCTTCCGGTAGGTCTCCCTCAGTCCAAGCTCTTTATCCAGGAAAGCCACGGTGTCAGGACTGCCGGAGCAGGACAGAAGCAATGATGAGACAGCCAATAAAAGAGAGACAGCGGTCCTTCTATTCATAACACTGAAATTCAATTATGGGTTACCGCCGGCAAATTTAGCAAAAAAAAGGCAGGTCGGAAAGAACTTCCGGCCTGCCATCGGTGGATTATCAGATCCGATAAAAATAGAACAGAAAAGGCGAACGTGATTTTAGTTTAGCAACAAACCTGCAAGTTCAGCGATTCTGTCGGGATTGTCGGTCGTGATCCGGTCAACTCCCTTGGCCACAGCCGAGATGATGTCCGAGTCGGAGTTGACTGTCCAGACATTGACAATGATGCCCTTGTCCTGGGCCTCCTTGATCCATGTCGGATTGGAATTAAACACTTTCAATTGATAGTCAACGCATTTGATTCCGTCCGCAGCGGCCTCCGCCGGGGATTTGTCCCCGTTGAGATAGCCGACAGTCGCGGATTTGTCCGCCGCGGCGAGACCCTTGCAGGTCTCATAGTCAAAAGCGATGTACTCCACAACCTTGTCCATTCCTTTGGACTTGACCAAGGACACCACATCGGTGGCCGCGGCCTGCTGTTTCTCCTGAGAGTTATGCGTCTTTATCTCAATGATTAGCTTGGTCTTCGAATCCTTGCCGATGCAGTCAAGCATGGCCTCCAAAGTAGGGAGGCTCTCACCATTGGACAGTTTGACATCCTTCAGTTTGTCGTAAGCGCTGTTCTGGATCACAATGTTGTTGATCTTGGCGTCATGGTTGACAACAAGACGACCGTCCGTCGTTCTCCAGACATCAATCTCAGCACCGAAGACGCCCAGATCCTTCGCGGCCTTGACAGCGGCTATGGAGTTTTCAGGAGCGCTCTTGTGGAATCCCCTGTGCGCGACCACATCAGGGACCTTCAACGCCGCAGGATTGTCGGTGACGGTCAGATCCGCCACACCGAGCGCGTAGAACGCCCCTCCGCGCTTAAGGACAACCTTGTAGGAACCCGTCACGATGTCCGAAGGAAGGGTGACGACCGCCTTGTCAGCGGAGACTTCACACTCTGCGGTCTGGACATATTTCCCGGTCACAGACTGGAATGAGATGACATCACCACTGCTGAATCCAGTTCCCAGGATAGGATATTTCGCCCCGGCCTTGACCTCTATTCCGGAAGGAAGCACAACATTGTCAACATTGATTGTCGAGACCGGGAGGCTGTAGCCTTTGACGCGGTCATACAACGCTGTCACCTTAGCCTGAGTCAGAGGAGAATCGAATATTCTGGCGATTGCGATGTCCCCTTTCCATGCGGCCTGCGCGCCATTAGGGCCGGCGTCTCCGCCAATGCAGATCCAGCGCGCCTTGGCATTGCCCGGAATATTAAGATTGCCAGGAGCGTCAACCGTGTTCTTAAGCACACCGTCCAGATAGACATAGGCCTTCTTCTCCTCTTTGTTCCAGACTCCGACAAGGTGATAGTAGCGGCCGAATGCCGGTTTTGTTTGGCTTGTCGCCCATCTCCATGTGCTCTTGCCGTTCTCGCTGACGTTTGGGAGGAACGTAAGTTCCTGACCTTTCTCCTTCTTCGAGATAAGGAATCCGGTGCCACCGGCTTCCATGGCGCTGAACGGTTTTATCTCACCGCCCCATGACTCATAGTCAGCATCATACCTGACGAGGATCTCTAATGAATGGCCATCGGCCAGTTTCTTCCAAAGGTCGGAATCCTCTGCGTAATCAACACGGTAATAGCCGCTTGTGAACCCAGATCCAGGCTCATGGTTGAAATGCGCCACATAGGATCTCGTGGCTCTGCTCTCGTAGGTGACTAGACCGGCTCCAGGCACAGTCTTGACATCCACGCCCTTGCCGGACACATCCACGGCGGTGCCATCCTGATTGAACTGCACATCAAGTATGCAGTCATCCTTAAGGTTGTCAGGCAGCGGTTCCGCAGGCAGCATGTCACCGTCCTGCTTAACTGTCACCATCAGCGCACCGGCCTTGCCGGAGACCTTGAGCTTCAACACGGCGGAACGCTCATAACCATCGTTGGCGGAAACAGTCATCGTCACTTTCTGATCATTGGACGAGGCCGTGGGGGTCACATCCAACCATGACTGCGCCTCGTAAGGCACAGTGATGGTCCAGTCAGTGTTTGAGGTCATGTCAAGAGTGCGCTCGCCCTCTCCTCTGGCAAATTCCACAGTGGAAGCCCTGTTTCCTTGATCATCAAGTAAATCGAGATAGGTGTCTCCCTTGGCGACCTTGTCGTCGCATGAGCCAAGGCTGAGAAGGCCGAGGCCAAGACATGTAAGGCATATTAGTTTCTTTATCATAGCATTGAATATTATTCTGTCTGAATCCGTTTTACAGTTTCACGCCGACGAGTTTCACTCCCTCGGCCGAGCCGGAAGTCTTCTTGGCCGAGCTGAAATCAACAGTGAAGCGATAGCGGTCACCCTCCTTAAGATCTGTAACGACACCGATGTTACCGTCCGCGGTAATACCAAGTTCCGCAGGCAGTTTGACCTCCGAATAGGAAGCGCCCTTGAGCTCACCGCCCCAAGTCCTCTGGAAGAAGAACTTGAAGCCGCTTCCCGTCTTTGTGCCAAGTCCGTGTCCGGCCACAAGAGTAAGCTGGAAGACCTTAGGCTTGATAGGAGAGCAGCAAAGTCCGCCGACTTCCGGTGCCCAGCCGTGGCCCGAGCCTTCCGGCTTGCCTATGGTGTCGTCACCAATCGCCCAAAGGGCACCAGTGAAGTCATCGTTCAGAACCGGGAAGTAATCCTTACCTGTCAGAGCACCCGGCTTCATAGGATTGATCCTGATGAATTTGTTGGAGGTCTGCAGAACGATCCTGTACTGTCCAGTGACTGGAAGGAACTTGAATTGCCCCTTATTGATGTCTATTGTCTCAAGATAGTCGGAATCAATTGTCCAGTCGGACAAATCGAATCCCATTATGGAAAGGGTCCCGCCCTGCTTGAGAGGGATGTTCACACCATAGCTTCCCGCTGGGATCTCTTCCGCCTTGTCCATAGCCACAGGAATCTCTCCGTTGACATCCATTGTCACGAAAGGAGATCCCACTAATGTCTTTGTGTTGAACTTGACTGTATATTCTCCTGTATAGCCATAGGTAAAAGGAATATAGTCATCACCACCTACGACTATGCTTTTCCCGTCAAATCCGAAAGTCAGACGTTCTCCGGTAGAGCCGAACGGAGCGGAGACTATCTTGGCCTTAAGTTCCTTTGGGAACTCTGAGGTGCAGGAGTATTCATACTCACCTGTCTTGTTCATCCGGACCTCTTTGCCTTCGGATGTGGTCAAGGTCAGGTACTCGAAAACCGGGCGTGTGACGCTCAAGGTCCTATTCTCTTCTGTCAGTCCGAACTCAATGTTCTGGGCGGTGACAGTAAGGTCCGCCGTTCCGTCCGAGATGTCAGCGTAATAAGGAATCTCAAGAGTGCCCTCAAAGACTCCGTTCTCCTTCGTCCTGATGACTTTCTTGCTCACTTCCGTTCCGTCAAAGAAAAGATGCAGCTGCAGTGTGGAAAGCGCGATATTGTCCTTCAGCGTAACCTTGAAAGGAAGGTTTTCTCCCATGTTGGCGGACTGGGCGATCTCACAGGTCATCTCAGGGCCTTTGTCGGTGACCTTCAACTTTGGTTCCCTGTAGCAGGAGGTGAAGGCCATAGCCGTCACGAGGACGGCCAAAGATTGTTTTACGATGTATTTCATGTTCATTATCATTATCTTAGTTATTCCATTTTATGGAGGCTATCGACTTGGCAGGTGCCGTGAACTTCACGGAATGCCCCGAGTCGGAGAAGGTGAAAGAGTAGCCATCGGACAAATTGTTCTCGATGATTATTCCGTAGGAATGGTCAGGGTTCAGGAACGCCAGGCATGAGACACCAGACTTGAGGTTTCCCTTCGTCGCGATCCTGCGCGCCCCCGGGCGTATCACCTTGGAAGCGTGCGCAAGGTTGTAGTACTGGGTCTTACGGTCGGTCACCTTTCCTGTTTTGGAGTCGATCATCACCGCTCCATAGCAGTTCTGGCAGCCACCAGGACGCTTGGGACCATAATTCTCATCCAGAACCAGGTTCCAAAGAGTCACCCCCTTGTTCTCCCTTGAGAGAGTCTGGATGAAAATGTTGTCGAAGTCCTTCATGAGACACTTATCGAAATCAGGCGCCCAACCTCCGATCGAAGCCTCCGTGAAGTAGATTTCCTTATCAGGGAACCTGCTGAGCATTTTATCCAGCTCCTTCGGATCTCCATAGTAATTGTGCCATGCGGATCCAGCCACATACCCGGCGGCCTCGGGATCGGCAAGGATATTCATCGGATAGCCTTGCTGGTCAGCGATGCCGTCGTAGTTGTAGTTATGGTCATAGACAAGGATCTTTGTGTTCAGACCGGCCTTCACGAATGCCGGGCCGACAGCTGTCTTTATGAACTCAAGTTGCTCTTGCCAAGGCATGTACATCGACATCGAGTTGCCCTTGTTCAATGGCTCGTTCTGGAGCGTCACGGCATAGATGTCAAACCCATGGGACTTCATCACCCGAATCCAACGCACGAAATACTCTGCATAGTCCTGATAGCATTCCGGCTTCAGCCTTCCGCTTGTCCATGAATAGTAGTCGCTGTCGTTGTTGACTCCTCTTTTCATCCAGCGGGGCGCTGTCCAAGGCGTGGCGATTATCTTGACATCAGGATTGATCGCCAGGACCTCCTTAAGGACAGGGAAAAGATCGCGGACATCATATTCATGGGCGGCGAAATTCCCCATGCCTTTCCTGTCGCACCAGGTGTACTCGTCAAGACCGAAGTCCGATGAGCCGATGGTGACCCTCACCATGCTGAATCCAAGCCCCTCCTTGGGATCGAAAACCTCTTTCAGGAGGGCCGTCCTGGCCGATGGCTCCATCACAGCCCTCAGATTGTAGCAGGTGCTGCCCGTCAAGGCCGGGCCGAAACCGTCAACGGTCTGGTAGGTCACGGTTGAATCAAGAGTGACTAGATTAACCGCCATTGTTCCCGGCTTGCGAAGCTCCAGTTCCTCAGACCTGAACAGAAGGGTTTTGTCAGCGGTTGTGACATAGGCCGTCACAGTCTCGGGGCTTGGATCCGGAGCAGGAGGGGTGACTTCTCCCCCTTCGGTGCTTCCGGAAGCCTTGCCGCAGCAGGAGCAAAGGAACAGCGTGCAGAGGAACAAAAGTTTATCGTAACGCATGACTTTTCCGCTCATTAATAGCCCTGATTCTGCTCGATGTTAGGGTTTTTGTCAAGCACCGTCGTAGGCACTGGAAGGAAAATGCTGTACTGATCAAGCGGATCCCTTGTAAGGTAGTAGGAATCATCCTTCCAGACATTGTTGTGGACATCGATGATCTTGTCGTGGCGGGCAAGGTCGAAGAACCTGAATCCCTCGAAAGCCAGCTCAAGACGGCGCTCGTCAAGGATCTTGTCAATCAGCTGGTCACCAGAGAGTCCGCTGACAACAGGCAGTTTGGCGCGCAGACGCACAGCGTTGACGTACTTCAAGGCTCCCGCACTGTCACCGTTCATCGCGAGAGCCTCAGCGTGAAGCAGGTAGATCTCCGCAAGTCGCATGAGGATGATGCTTGTGGCAGAGGTCTCCATCTTGCCCATGAACGCGTACTTATCCTCAGGATAGTAAAGACTCCAGCCGCAGGCGTCCCAAAGGATGCTGACATTTTTTCTCTCAGTGTCGCCTTCCTCGTCATAGGCGGCAATCAGGTTCCTGGATGGCGTGATCCACTTAGACCATGTATAATTGTCCCCAGGAGAGAACTGGTTCCTATGGAACATCATGTGAAGCCAGTTGCCTGATGACGCCGTGAATGTCACCTCAAAGATCGACTCCTTCGTGTTCTTGGCGGCTGTCTTGGCTGACACATCGTAAGACCACAAGTCCTTGTAGTTGTCACACAAGGAGGCTCTCAAGGTCTCTGCGCTGCCTGAATTGACATTCATGTCCTTCTCGACCGCCTCGCACCACCGGGCCACCTTACCCCAGTCCTGGATGTTCGATTTCTCGGCATAGACACGGGCCAGAATTCCCTTGGCGAATGTCTTGGAAAGGACGAACTTGTCCTCCGCGCTGAGATCTGGTGCATTCTGGGCGGCGAACTCAAGCATCTCCACAATTTGGGCGTATATGTCCTCCTTTGCCGGACGAGACGGATAGTAGGAAGGATAGACTTCCTCTACATTCTCGGCGGTTATAGGGTCAGGGATGGAGTTGATGACAGGAATTGTGTTGAAAAGCTGGGTACCCCTGAACACATAGAAAGCCTTTATGATGTCCGCCTGGGCAAGCCAGTTGTCATGCTGTGATTGAGTCATTGACGGATCCAGTTTCTGGATGCGGTCAATGTTGCAGATCACCTGGTTGGCCGCGTTTATCGCAAGCTGGAAGTCACTCCAATCCCGGGTGACATTCTGATTCGATCCGTCAATCTTGTTGGACTCGATCCCGACAAGCTCCGCGGTGCTCGGAGAGCCGTTGTAGGCGTTGTCCGCGCGGACTTCTGAATACACGAGCCAGTCCATGAACTGAAGCCTCTGCATCCTGTCGTTCTTAAGCACACCGCTATAGAATCCTTTGACAAGATTCTCCATCTGCGCTGCGGTGGTGTACTGCGAAGTCGTGGTGTCTTTCGGGACAAAAACATTACCCTCGTTGTAGCCTGTGACAGGATAGATGTCAAGTTCGCATGAAGCGAGCGGGACCAGAGCGAGGAAAGAGAATATAATTAATGACTTTTTCATACTCATCATCTTTTAGAAATCAACGTTAACACCGAAAGTAACAGTCTTGACACAAGGGTAAGTGCCCCAGTCGATTCCGAAGTGGATCGCGTTGGCCCACTGGCTCATCTCAGGGTCATAGCCGGAGTACTTGGTGAACGTGATCATGTTGTCAAGTGTCACGTAAGGACGTATCCTTGTGATGTTTAGGCGCTTGAGCTTAGGGCCGGTGAAATCGTAGGACAGAGTGATGTTCTTAACCTTCAGGTAAGAGCCGTTCTCGATCCAGCGGGAAGAGACCTTGACGTTGTACATCTCGCCCGACTTGGGAATGTCGGTGATCTGTCCAGGAATCTTCCAACGGCGAAGGACGGCAGTGGTCTGGTTGTAGCCGTTCACCATACCCTCCATGTCAACCCTTGAGGCGTTGTAGATGTCATTGCCGACAGAGCCGGTGACGAGGAAACTCAGGTTGAATCCCTTGTAGCTGAAGTTGTTGGTCATACCGAAAGTGAAGTCAGGGTTAGGGTCTCCGATCCAGGTCTTGTCGGAATCCGAGATCTTTCCGTTTCCGTCAAGATCCTCGTAGATCATCAGACCCGTCTCAGGGTCAACTCCATTGGCCTTGTAGCCCCAGAACTGGGACAACGGCATGCCAGGAGTCATCCTGACGACATATTCACTCTGGATGTCAGAAGGCTTGATGTAGTTGTAGACCTGCTGGAGGGTTAGTTTCTCCAGTTTGTTGCGGTTCATCGAGATGTTGAAGTCTGTGTTCCAACGGAATCCGTTCCTGTCGATGTTGACGGAGGAGACCGCGAACTCAAGTCCCCAGTTGGACATCTCGCCCTCGTTCCTCGTTATGTTTGAATATGGCGACGGAAGCGGAACGCTCATCAGAAGGTTGGTGGTGTACTTGTAGTAGCCGTCCAAGGTGAAGTTCAGTCTGCTGTCCAGGACCGAGAGGTCGACACCCACATTGGTCTGTGTGGTCGTCTCCCACGTCAGATCCCTGTTTCCTATGTTGCTCTTATCTCCAAGGGAAGGAGTCGCCTGCGCGTTCTCTGACTTTGTCCAATCGTAGTACACTGTCTTGTATTTCTGCACCCAGGCATGGTCGCCAAGACCACCCTGGTTGCCCTGCTGTCCCCAACCGGCGCGGATCTTCAGGTCGTTGATCCAATCAATGTCCTGCATGAAGCTCTCTCCTGAGACACGCCATGCCGCGGAAACTGAAGGGAAATAACCCCACCTGTGTCCCGGAGCCAGTTTTGACGAACCGTCAGCACGAATATTCGCCGTAAGGTAATACTTGCTGTCGTAGTTGTAGGAGATTCTGCCGAGGTAGGACATAATGCTCCATTCGGACAAGCCCTGGGAATTGCCCCTGAGGCCGGAAGAGTTGCCCCCGTTCAGACCGTAGAGGATGTTGTCGTACTCTGTGGAGAAGTACTGCCTTGAGCCGGTCAGGTTCTCCCAATGCGAAAGTGTCGCTGAGGTACCGGCCATGGCCTCGATGTTGTGCTTGCCGGCCAAAGTGTTTTTGTAGGTAAGAATATTATCGAGAACGATGACCCTGTTGTCGGCTCTCGTGGTCTCCGCCTTGCCGTGCTGGGTACGTCCCTCAGCGGTCTTGATAGGATCAAGGAACTGGTAGTTGAACGTCCATGTCCTGTCCATGGTGGCGGTCGATTTGAAGTTCAGGTTCTTGCTGAACTTGATCGTGGCGTGTCCGGTGAGGATGAGCCTGTCGTTCTGGTCGTAGAAGTTCTCCTGACGTGCGATGTTCTCCGCCGGGGTGGTGACATTCGCTCCGTAGAACTGTGTCCAGTACCAGTCTGGGTTCTCCTCGCTCCAAACCTTCGCGTAAGTCGGAGTGTTGATGACAGACATCACTACACCAGCCCTGTTTGAGCCGGTACCGGAGATGATGCCGTTCTTTTTCCAATGTGAGAATGTGACGTCAGCTCCGACATTGATCCATTTGAATATGTCAGAGTCCATGCTGGCCCTGAAGTTATACCTCTTATAGTAACTTGTGCGGATGATACCCTCCTGGTCAACATAGCCGGCACCAATGTAGTACTTGGACTTGTCATTGGCGTTGGAGACGGACAGCTGGTAGTTCTGAGAGACCGCGGTCCTGTAGGTTTCCTTGAACCAATCCGTCTCATCCTTAAGCCCGTCAGGCAGCTTTACAGCCCCGATCTCATCCATGAGTTCCTTGTACTGAGCCACGTTCAGGACATCGAATGTCTTGGCGACCTTGCCCAGACCCACATAGGACGTGAAGTTGATCTGTGGGCCGACATCCTTAGAGCCTTTCTTGGTTGTGATGAGAACCACACCGTTGGCGGCCCTTGATCCATAGATTGCCGCTGATGAGGCGTCCTTGAGGATCTGCATCGTCTCGATGTCATTCGGAGACAGGTAGGTTATGGAACCATTGCCTGTTCCGACAGGAACTCCATCCACGACATAGAGAGGGTCATTGCCCGATGTGATTGAGGAGTTACCACGGATTCTGACGGTCATTCCTGAGCCAGGGGTACCGGAAGTCTGTTGTACTGTCACACCAGCGACCTTTCCCTGGATAAAGCCGGAGACTGTAGGGACAGGGCGAAGCCTGATGTCATCAGTGTCGACGGTCGAGACAGCCGTGGTCAAATCCTTCTTTTTCACTGAACCGTAACCGATGGCCACGACAGCATCCAAGGCAAGAGCCTCCTCATTGACTGTGACATTAACCACTCTTCTTTCGCCGACTTTTTCAGTCACGGAAGAGTAGCCAAGTGAGGAGAAGTCAAGAACAGATTCCGAAGAAGCCACGGAGATTGTGTAATGACCGTTGGAATCTGTAGAGACACCGTTGTTGGTTCCCCGTTCAAGGACAGTCAAACCGACAACTGGCTGACCATTCTGATCTTTGACTGTCCCTTGGACAGATCGCTGCTGGGCATTGGCGCAAAAGCCTGCCAACAGCATAAAGAACACTAAAAGTCTACGCATACATTATAAATTAAATTTACTAAAACAAAGTGATTCTTATCTCGCACTTTGAAAAGACAAATTTATAAAACCTTTTAAAATGGAATGGGCTATAGTGGAGAAAAAGTGGACAAGATAAGTTAAACAGAATTATGAAAACATTATTATACAAAGAGTTGCAAACAGAGAATAAACAGTCCAAAGTGGAATATAATCGATAAAAAGAGGACAAAAAAACTTCGTGAGTGGGGATTACACCCCACACGCACGAGAAGACATCAGAGAACGATCCGTGAGCAGGAACTGGAACTATGCGCACGGGGTGAATGAATAAGACATATCCGCCCAAGAGGATACGTTGAGACGGTGAACAAGGATTTCTAAAGGTACATAGGGAAGGGAGACGGTTACGGAGAACACTGGTGGTGTCGTGGGGTGGTGACGTGCAGCGGTGACGTACAGCGGTGACTTATAGCGGCGGCGTATAGCGGCGGCGAACACAAAAAAAAAGGAGTCCGACCGTCTTTCGACAATCGGACTCCCCGAAGAACGGCGGCGACCTACT